>Ga0247844_1002222_pt1 | contig 32416 bp, 22 predicted proteins | sample LaCtaG_FD_192421 | JGI IMG/M metagenome (GOLD analysis project Ga0247844, IMG submission 192421) | Freshwater microbial communities from meromictic Lake La Cruz, Castile-La Mancha, Spain - LaCruzMarch201714.5m_1 | ecosystem: Environmental > Aquatic > Freshwater > Lake | place: Spain: Castile-La...
CATGATTGATAATTTGTTCACAAAACACAACGAAATAAATCAAAATAAGACCGAAATGAAATTGAATCATTTTGGATCAATAAGATTGTTGAAAAAAATAGGGTGTTTTCTTTCTGACACTAAATAAGGCACAAGAGTTAAAAACTGGATGGTCAATTTGGATTTACTATAAGGCGAAATAGTTCGAGTGGTTATACCAATTCTCTAAAATTAAAATTGCTTTAGAACGGAAAAAAATAGCTGAAGTGAAGGATTTGAACAATAAAACAGGTGTCGTTTTGTAGAATTTTATTGCTAATTTTATGGCGCATTTTTTTAACTTTGACTATAATGATTCAATCTTGTTTGTTTTTTGATGCATTGTTTTTTATTAATCTCAATAAAAAACGTGGAGTTAAAAGTGAAATTGCCCTCTGTTTTTAGTAAAAAAATGCTACTCCAAAGCAATCCGAAACTATTTGAATCAGTCGTTTTTTTACTTATTTCAAAAATCCTTGTTCTTTTAAAACTTCCAAAAATTTCTCCGAAAAGAATTCATTGTTTTTCTTTGAATAACGAATATCAGTAAATACCTGTGCCAAAGTTTCTTTGTTATTTTCTGCAACGAAATCTTTGTAGAACTGACTGTTTTCCTTTTCGGCATAAAGTTGGTCAATAAGGGTAGGAGTGAAGTCTGTATAAGTTTCACGATGTACCACCGCATCCAAAGGTAATCGGTCAGTTTGTTCGGGTGTGATTTCTGGATAACCGACTGTAATGGTGGTAATTGGAACAACCAGTTTTGGCAATTTCAAAACGTCGATAATTTCCTTGGCGTTGTAAGTGGTAGTTCCCAAATAGCAAATGCCCAATCCAACACTTTCGGCAGCAATGCAAAAAGTTTGTGCAGCTATCGAAGCATCTATGGCAGCCGCTATAAATGATTGGAAATTGTCATAACCAGGTTCGGCTTTTCGTTGCTCACACCATTGCGAAAATCGGTTGAAGTCCGCGCAGAAAGTCAGTACAACAGGTGCTTGTTTTACCATTGGTTGGTTAAAATGAGCTGGCGATAATTGTTCTTTAATCGTAGAATCAGTTGTCACAACAATGCTGTAAACCTGCATATTTCCTGTATTGGAGGTGCGGCAAGTAGTTTCTAATAATTGATTAAGAAGCTCTGGAGCAATAGTTTCATTGCTGTATTTTCGGATAGTACGGTGTTGGTTGAGTTGGTCGAGCATGATTTTAGTTGACAGTTGATAGTTGACAATTGATAGTTTTTTGCAAAGGTATAAAAAATGTTTTGCGTTATATAATTTCTGAACAATAGAATGAAACTAACATTGAAATTGAATGGGAGCAAAGAAAAAGAGAAAACTTTGCAAAGTTGCAATGTTTTCTCTCTCAACTCTTTTTTAATCAAATAAGCAGTTTGTCAGAAATTATGTTTTAAGTCAACTGTCAACTGAAAACTGTCAACTCTTAAACTATCCCCTGTGCCAACATAGACCTTGCCACTTTCATGAAACCGGCAATATTTGCACCTTTCATATAGTTGATATAGCCATCTGCTTCACGACCATGTTTCACGCATTGAGTATGTATCTCGCTCATAATTTGATGCAATTTGGCATCCACTTCCTCAGCTGTCCATGTCAAATGCATAGCATTTTGCGACATTTCCAAACCCGAAGTGGCTACACCACCTGCATTTACTGCTTTGCCTGGACCGTACATTATTTTGTGCGAAAGTAACAGTTCGATGGCTTCTGGTGTACAACCCATATTTGAAATTTCACCCACGCAGATTACGCCATTTTCAACAAGTTGTTTTGCATCTTCCTCATTCAGTTCGTTTTGTGTGGCACAAGGCAATGCTATGTCTACTTTCAATTCCCATGGGCGGCGGTCAGCCACAAATTTGGCCCCGAATTTTTCGGCATAAGGCTCCACAATATCATTGCAGGTAGCACGCAATTCGAGCAGATATTCGATTTTTTCACCCGAAATGCCGTTTTCGTCATATATATATCCATCAGGACCAGAAATTGATACCACTTTTGCGCCCATTTCTGTGGCTTTCATGGCTGCTCCCCAAGCCACATTTCCAAAACCGGAAATAGCAATTGTTTTTCCCAGAATGCTCAAGCCAGCTGTTTCCAACATTTGTTTTACAAAATATAATCCACCAAAGCCAGTTGCTTCGGGACGAATAAGCGAACCTCCGAATTCTAGATTTTTTCCTGTCAATACTCCCGTATTTACTCGTGCCAATTTACGGTACATACCATACAAATATCCAATTTCACGCGCTCCTACGCCAATATCACCCGCGGGAACATCAGTGTCAGCACCAATATGTTGCCACAGTTCAGTCATAAAAGCTTGGCAAAACCGCATTACTTCAGTATCCGATTTTCCGCGTGGGTTGAAATCTGAACCTCCCTTTGCACCACCCATTGGTAATGTTGTAAGTGCATTTTTGAAAATCTGTTCAAACCCTAAAAACTTCAGAATAGAAAGATTTACCGAAGCATGAAATCGTAGTCCGCCTTTGTATGGGCCAATGGCATTGTTGAACTGAATGCGGTAACCAAGGTTCACTTGCACCTCACCACGGTCATCTACCCATGGCACTTTGAAAGTGAAAATCCTATCGGGCTCCACCAATCGTTCCGCAATTTTCGCTTTCTCAAATTCGGGGTGATTATTGTAAACTTCTTCTATTGTACTTAAAACCTCACGTACAGCTTGCAAATACTCGATTTCGCCTGGATGTCTAGCTTCCAAGGTTTGCATTATTTTTTCGATTTTCATATTATTCGTGTTTTAAAGATTATATCTATATATCTGTTGTCTTTTTATTTCAAAATGATACTTTTATTCAAAAATGATAGATAATGAAGATTTAAAATATATCAAAAGGTAAGCTGCATAATTTAAATTAACTATAAAATAAGGTTGTTGAAAGCAATTTTGACTATTTCTAGTCCATTTGACTATCTTTTCGATTCGACTACAAGTTTAGCCCTTTTATTTGTAATAATCAAATATTTTGGACTTTATTTTTGTTTAATTTTCAAAAACCAACTGACTTAGTTTCTCAGGTTGCTTTTAGTTCTGTAAATTGAATTCAATCAACTGTAAATCCTTATTTTCCATAATAATGAAGTAGTTAAACATCGGGAAAATTGAAACTTTTTATCGTTTTATTGCAACAAATTGGAATCGATTATACCCTTTCTGTTTGTGTTTTTATAACGTAAGGCATTCTACAACGCCAATAAAATTTTGTATCTTTGCGCCCTAATTGAAAGTGCTTTTATTCAATGGTTTGAGAATAATGTTATCATTCGCAGATCAAATTTTTAAAAAATACTGATTCTGCGTATCGTATTAAAGATAAGTACATTATGTTTCAATGTGAAATGGCTACTTAAGACTTTCAACTCTTATATTCTGTATTAATTCTTGTGTTTGTGAGAAAACTTATATTTCTTGTTCTGTCATTATTTTTAATTGCAACTGTTTTTGGGCAAGTTATTGTTTCAAAAGACAAGTTTGTGAAAACATGGAAAATATCCGACCGTTTTGCCGTGGTTGATTCTATTCCTGTGGACACACTGCACATTAATTATCAGGATGCCAATCTTATAGATAGATTTAGTATTGCAAATTCGTACAATGGAAACTTGGGTTCACCCATTCAATCTAAATTGTATTTTGATAGGCCGGCCAATACTGATTTTATTTTCTCAAATGCCTATTACCCGTATTTGATGAACATTCATACTGCCACATTTTATAATACTAAAACGCCATTCAGTAATTTAGATTATGTTACTGGAGGAACTAAATTTCGTGATGAAGACCATGTTAAGTTTTTGTTTACTGCCAATGCCAATAAAAAGCTAAACATTGGAACTACTCTCGATTTTGTTTATGCAGGCGGAGAGTATGCTAATCAAGCAGTTCAACGTTTTAACGGCTCAATATTTACCACTTACAATGGCAAACATTATAATGCGACTGGATTGTTGACCACAAATAATTTAAGTAATTTTGAAAATGGAGGCCTTTCCAATTCTTCCAGTATAACCGATCCAGTAGGGATAGAAACCAAGGATATTCCTACTAATCTAAAAGGTTTTGGTAACTTCAAGCAAAATCAATTGTTCTTTAATCAACAATATAGCGTAGGTTTTGAGCGTCCTATAAGAGTGAGTGAAGATTCAGTGCGAATGGAATATGTGCCTGTAACTAGATTTTCGCATACACTAAACTTGAATGATGTCCGCAAACGATATTATGAATTAACTCCGGATACTACTTTCTATAAAAAAACAGATAATTTGACTCTTACCAATGATACCGCTTCATTACAGACTTTTACGAATAACTTTTCCATTAGTATGGAAGAGGAATTTAATAAGTGGATGCAGTTTGGATTGACTGCTTTTATCGAAAATGAAGTTCAAAGCTATTCTTTTCTGGAAAGCGCTTTGCTAAATCGAAAATTTCTATCTTCTACAAAAGTCGGTGGAATTTTGTCTAAACAGCGTGGGCAAAAGTTTAGGTACAATGTTTTGGGTGAATTGTGTTTTGTGGGATATAAAGCAGGCGATTTCTTGTTGGACGGTAACATTGGTGGTTTTTTTAAGCTCTGGAATGACAGTATTTCCTTGGTTGCCAAGGGTTTTGTTCGGAGCGACAAACCGTCATACTTTTTGGACAATTATCAATCCAATCACTTCGTTTGGAATAATAATTTCGACAAAATCTATCGCACGCATGTTGGTGGAACTTTTTCTATTCCAACTCGTTCGTTTTCCTTGGATGTGTCAGTTGAAAACCTAACCAAATATATTTATTTTGATGACACAGCTATGCCATCCCAATATTCAGGAAATATTCAAGTACTGGCAGCCAATTTGAAGCAGGATTTTCATCTTGGAGCGCTGACTTTGGAGAATAATGTGGTGTATCAAGTAAGCTCTCAACCCGGAATTCTACCGCTACCCACCCTGACACTTTTTCATAATCTTTATGTTACCACTAAATGGTTTAGTGTTTTAAGTATTCAATTGGGTACAAATGTACGATATCACACATCTTATTTTGCTCCAACTTACATGCCTGCCACTGGTCAATTCTATACGCAGTCTACCACTGAAATTGGGAATTATCCGGTGATGAATGTTTATTTGAATTTTCATTTGAAGCGTACGCGTTTTTTTCTGGAGTATTATCATGTTAATAATTACTTTATGAATGGGGCGTATTTTTCTATGCCTAACTATCCGATTAATCCTCATATTATGAAAATGGGTTTGTCATGGAATTTTTATGATTGATTGTCTTACTGATAGGATTATTTAATTGAAAAACTGTAAGTTAAGTGCTTATGAAATTCGACTTGAAAAATGAATTTATGTACAATAAAACAAGAATAAGTATTGTTCTTGCTGTATTGGTTTTGTTAATTACTTTAGGTTTTTGGCTACGTCATTTCAAGACCCAAATTCACGATTTACCTGATATTCTATCTGCTGGAAGAATTACTGTTGTTACTGACAGCACTTCAATTGGAATTTCGGTTGTAGGAGATAATGTTTCTGGATTTCAATATGAAATAGTGAAAGCTTTTGCCGATAGTTTAGGTGTTGAGCTTGTGGTTGTTGAAGAAAACGATTTACAAGCATCTATCCAAGGTCTTAAAAGTTATGATTATCAATTAATTGCCGATTTTATTCCCGTTACAAGTGAATGGAAGCATGAAATATCATTTACAACGCCACTACTTAGTTCGCATCAGGTATTGGTTCAGCGCTTTGTAAATGATTCAACCAAAGAAATTGCAATTAAAAAGCAAACGGATTTGGCCAATGACACCGTTTATATACCCTTTCATTCTCCCAATAAAATTATTTTGACGCATCTTTCAAATGAAATTGCTGATTCGATAAATATTTTGGAAATGAATTTAAGTGCCGAACAAATTGTACGACAAGTGGCAAATGGGAAATTAAAGTATACAATCTGTGGTGAACTATTTGCTGAGAAATTAAAGTCAAAATACCCGAATATTGATGTTTCGTTACCCATTGGTTTTGAGCAACAGCAAGCATGGGCAGTAAATAAAAAATCACCAAAATTACTCGAAAAGCTTAATGAATTCCTTGATGATTTTATTGGCAGTTCTGCCTACTGGGAAATTTATAGAAAGTATTATTGAAGCCCCCTAAATCCCCCGAAAAGGGGGACTTAAGAGTTGCAAATATATAATTTACAATCTTGTCTTTAAGCCCCTTTCGGGGGTTTGGGGGCTATTAATTGATTATTATGCCTTTAAACATACCATTCACATTACCCGCTGTAGATGTTCTTCGTGAAGAAAATATCTTTGTAATGGATTCAGAACGTGCATCCACCCAAGAAATTCGTCCGCTCAAAATTGTGATATTGAATTTAATGCCAGTCAAAATTACTACCGAAACGGATTTGATTCGTCTGCTTTCCAATTCGCCGCTACAGATAGAAATTGATTTTCTGCACATCGAAAGTCATACTTCAAAAAATACGTCCATTGAACACTTGAATATGTATTATAGAAGTTTCGATGAAATACGTGAAAGTAATTATGACGGTATGATTATTACAGGTGCCCCCATCGAACAACTTGAATTTGAGGAAGTAACTTATTGGTCGGAAATTACCGAAATTTTTGATTGGGCAAAAACCCACGTCACTTCATCGCTGTTTATTTGCTGGGCAGCACAAGCTGGTTTGCATCATTATTATGGGATAAATAAATATCCACTTGACGCAAAAATGTTTGGTGTTTTTGAGCATATAACTCACGAACAGCACAATCCTATTTTTCGTGGTTTCGATGATGTTTTTTATGTTCCTCACAGTCGCCATACCGAAGTACGTGCTGAAGATATTCGACGTGTGCCTGAACTGACATTGCTTTCCGAATCTCCTGAATCGGGAGTGTATATGGTTATGGCACGGAATGGACGTGAGCTCTTCATTACTGGTCATTCGGAGTATTCACCAGGGACATTGGATGGAGAATATAAACGCGATGTGGAAAAAGGTTTGCCCATTAATATTCCAAAAAACTACTACCGCGACAATGACCCAAACAATGAACCGCTGGTTCGATGGAGAAGTCATGCCAATCTTCTATTCACCAATTGGTTGAATTACTTTGTGTATCAAGAAACGCCTTATGATTTGACCAAGATTCATTAGCCCCCTCAGTCCCCCGAAGGGGGAAGTAAGACAAACTTTCCTAAAACTTAAACTATTACATGGTAAATGCTGCAAATATTATTGGCGAAGAAACTAACTTCAATTCCCCTTTAGGTCCCGATAGCTATCGGGATAGGGGCTTTTCTTATCAGAAAATAGAACTTCTCTCTCCTGCCCGTGACCTTGAATGTGGTTTGGCAGCCATCAATCACGGTGCTGATGCCGTGTACATTGGTGCACCGCAATTTAGTGCTCGTTCCGCGGCTACAAACTCTGTAGAAGACATTGCTAAATTGGTGAAATATGCTCATTCCTATCGCTCCAAAGTGTTGGTAGCGGTGAATACAATTCTTACTGATGAACAGTTGCCGGAAGCTGAAAAGCTGATTTGGGAAGTGTACAATGCTGGAGCAGATGCTTTGATTGTACAGGATATGGGAATTTTGAAATTAAACTTGCCGCCCATTGCACTTCACGCCAGCACACAAACGGACAATAGAACGGTTGAAAAAGTGAAGTTTTTGCAAGATGTTGGGTTTTCAAGGGTTGTTTTGGCCCGTGAACTTTCTTTGAAGCAAATTACCGAAATATCAGCACAAACCAGTGTTGAGCTGGAAGCATTTGTGCATGGTGCCTTGTGCGTGAGTTACAGCGGTCAATGTTACATGAGTCAGGAAAACTTCGGACGCAGCGCTAACTGTGGAAATTGTGCTCAGGAATGCCGTATGCCCTATCATTTATTGGATGCGGATGGAAATGTGTTGTTGAGGAACAAACATTTATTGTCCATCAAAGACTTGGATTTATCCGACTCGTTATTGGAAATGATGGATGCCGGTATTACGACTTTTAAAATTGAAGGAAGGCTTAAAAATCCAGATTACGTGAAGAATGTAACCAGTCATTATCGTAAAAAACTGGATACTATTTTGGATGGAAGCACGAAGTATCAAAAAGCATCAACAGGAAAAACAACCTTCTTTTTCGAGTCAAATCCCGAGAAAAGTTTTAGACGAAGCAATACCGATTTCTTTCTGCACGAACGTAAAGCAGATATTGTTCAGCTAGATACGCCCAAATCAATGGGTGAACCAATTGGTAAAGTGACTTATATTGGACGTAACTTTTTTGAAGTACACAATGGTACTGTTTTGAATAATGGAGATGGACTTTGTTTTATAAATAAACATGGTGACTTGACTGGATTTAGAGTGAACAGAGTGGAAAGAAAGCAGATTTTTCCTGCCGAAATGCCAAAAATCACTGATGGAGTAATGCTCTATCGTAATCAAGACCAGGCTTTTGAGAAAATATTGAAAGGGAAAACTTCCGAAAGAAAAATTGCATTACAAATGCTTTTTAAGGAAATACCCACAGGATTTTCCATCCAATTGACTGATGAAGAAGGTATTTCAAGCTTATTTGAAGCAGATTGCGAAAAGCAACCAGCTCAGAAACCAGATGCTGTTAATGACAACATAAAGAACCAACTTTCAAAACTTGGAAACACCATTTATGAAGCGCAAGATGTTGATATTCAAATTAATGCTCCTTGGTTTTTTCCAGCTTCGCAACTAAGCGAATGGCGCCGAATGGCAGTTGAGCAATTGGATGAAGTAAGAGAAAAAGCGTATGTTCGTCGCCCTAGAAAAGAAGCTATTCCTGCAGTTTTTCCAGTTAAAAAACTCACTTACCTTGGAAATGTGGTAAACGCTCAAGCTGAAAGTTTTTACCGTGAGCATGGCGTGGAGGATGTTGAACCAGGGTTTGAGGTGAAAGCGCAAGAAGGCGTTCCGCTGATGTTGTGTAAACATTGCATTAAATTTACAATGGGCTGGTGTCCGAAAAAAGGCTATAAAGCTACTTTCAAAGAACCACTTTTGCTGAAAAATAATGACCAGTATTACGAGCTGACTTTCGACTGCAAGAATTGTGAAATGCTGATCAGCAAGACAATAAAAACGGATGTGAATTTTTAAAGATTAGCCACGAAGTGGTGTTTTCAATTTGCGTCGGGTGAAGCCCGACGATTTAGTGTTGGAAAATCTTTTAGCCGCGAAGTGGCGTAATCTGAATTCTTTAAGCAGTCAGAATTTTATTCCCAAATATACCTTTCATCGTAATCTACATGATATTCCCTCAGAAATTGTAAAAGTTCCGTTTGAAATGTCTTTTTTGAGTGATGTGTTTTCTGATTAGCAATGTATTTAATAACAACATCTATTTCTTTAGGATTTACTGAAAACGCACTATATCCATCCTGCCAGTAGAAGTTTTTATAACTATCACCTTTCGTTTTAATCCATTTAGATGAATGTGATTTCACTTCTTCCAGTAATTTCATTAAAGCAATTTTTCTGGAAAGTAGACAAAGAATATGTACATGATCAGTATGTCCACCTACAATAATTGGTTGACATTCCAACTTATTGCAGACGCCTCCTAAATATTTGAAAAGTTCATTTTCAATAGATACATCGATGAATGGATGGCGATGCTTAGTGCTGAAAACTAAATGTATATAATTTCTGACAAGTGATTGTGCCATAATTCTTCATTCTGTATTTGTTTTGACTTCGCCACTTCGTGGCTTTGATTGCTTCATTGAAGCTCATAGGGCTTCGCCCTATGTTCATAGATAACACCACTTCGTGGCAAAAAAAATCTTCACCCAATTAAGTTGGGATAACTTATTCAGATGAAGATTTACAAAGTGCTTTCTATCTTATTTGTTTTTGATTGCTTCCACAATTTTCAATTCAAGTTCTTCAGCCAATTCAGGGTTCTCCTTAATCAATGTTTTTGAAGCATCGCGACCTTGCGCCAATTTGGTTTCTCCGTAGCTGTACCACGAACCGCTCTTTTTGATAATGCCGTATTCCACGCCCATATCAACAATTTCGCCTGTTTTAGAGATTCCTTCGCCAAACATAATATCAAATTCTGCTTTGCGAAATGGTGGTGCCACTTTGTTTTTTACTACTTTCACACGAGTTTGGTTACCAATCACTTCGTCGCCATCTTTCAACTGGCCAATACGGCGAATATCCAAACGAACAGAAGCGTAAAATTTCAATGCGTTACCACCAGTTGTTGTTTCAGGATTTCCGAACATAACACCAATTTTCTCACGCAATTGATTGATAAAGATACAGGTAGTATTTGTTTTGTTGATATTGGCAGTCAATTTACGCAACGCTTGTGACATCAAACGAGCTTGTAAACCCATTTTAGAGTCACCCATGTCGCCTTCCAACTCAGCTTTTGGAGTCAAGGCAGCCACCGAGTCAATTACCACAATATCAACTGCTCCCGAACGGATAAGTTGGTCGGCAATTTCTAATGCTTGCTCTCCATTGTCAGGTTGAGAAATCAATAATTCGTCGATGTTTACACCCAATTTTTCAGCATAAAAACGGTCGAAAGCATGTTCTGCATCGATAAATGCTGCAGTACCACCAGCTTTTTGAGCTTCGGCAATGGCATGAATGGCCAAGGTAGTTTTACCTGACGATTCTGGGCCATAAATCTCGATTACACGTCCGCGAGGAAGACCACCAATGCCCAATGCCACATTAAGGCCAATTGAACCTGTTGAGATAAATGATACTTCTTCCACTTTGGTATCGCCCATTCTCATAATGGCACCCTTACCGTGGTCTTTTTCAATTTTGTCCATTGCAAGTTGCAATGCTTTTAGTTTGTCTGAGATTGGTGACTTAACCTCATCAGCGTTTTTTGCTGCCATAGTTGAATAGTTTTTTTTTATGATTGTTATTTATGTTTTCTTGATTTTTTTCAATTTCAGTGATTAATTTGACCTACAAAGATATACATTTTTCTATGTTAATACTTCTAACTTTGCAAATTTCAGTAATAAAGATTTAATTCCTTTTTCACCAAAATCAATGTCAGCTTTTTCATTGCCTGCAACTTGGCTGGTTTCAATTACTTTTCCAATGCCGAAAATCGCATGTTTCACAAATGAACCTACCGGATAAGCCTTATTCTCAGTTGAATTCCTATGCTCGGTCACACTTTCTAATTTCACCAAATGCTTGGGTGGCGACTGAATAATAGTTTCTTTAAACACTGGCTTACTGAATGATGCCTTGTTAAATCGGTTGCGTTCTATTTCCATGTCATCATCCCAGTCGCCAATGCTTGATTGTTTGCCATTGGGTTTGTTTTCAACGGGTAATTCTAAATATTCTTTGTCAATGTCTTCAATAAAACGACTTGGATTCGAAAAATTCGTTTTCCCATTGCGGAAGCGAGATTTCGAATAGCTAATAAAACAGCGCTCTTCGGCACGAGTTATGGCTACATAAAACAGTCTGCGTTCTTCTTCCAATTCCCTTTCGGTGGTGCAAAATGGTGAAGGAAAAAGCTCTTCTTCCATTCCGACGATAAATACAGCCTTGAATTCCAGTCCTTTGGCAGCATGAACTGTCATTAGTGTAATTTTGTCCTTGTCGGTTTCCTTGTCCGTATCTTGGTCGGTGAGCAATGAGATTTCAGCCAAATAATCGGGCAGAATCGTAATCGTTTCTCCTTCCTTTTGTTTGGCTTCGCAAAATTCATGTACCGCTTTGAGCAACTCCTGAACGTTTTCCTGCTTGCTCATATTTTCTGGCGAATGGTCTGTGTATGTGTCGCTTATCACGCCAGTGGTTTTCACAATACTATTTGCCAAATCATAAGCATTTTGTGTCGGTACTTGCTGGGCAAATACCTCAATCATGCTGCGAAATTGTGCCAATTTGTTGGCTGTTCCAGCATTTACTGCCAAATTGTATTTCAGCATATCATTCAGCACTTCCCACGCACTCACTCCATGAAGTTGAGAACATTCAATCAGCTTATTTACAGTGGTATCGCCAATTCCACGTGCCGGATAATTGATGATGCGTTTGAGTGCTTCCTCGTCGTTTTGATTACAAATCAATCGACAATAAGCAATTACGTCCTTAATCTCTTTTCGTTGATAAAACGACAAGCCTCCATAAATTCTATAGGGAATACTTTGTTTACGCAATGCTTCTTCCATCACGCGCGACTGCGAATTGGTACGGTACAAAATGGCAATGTCCTGAAATCTGTAATTAGAACTATAACGCAAATCCGAAATGTTATTCGCAATCACAAATCCTTCTTCAAAATCGGTAAATACGCTCAAAACTTTAATGGGTTTACCGGTTTCTTTTTCCGAGAAAACAGTCTTTTTAATTTGTTGCAAATTTTTGTCAATAAGGCTATTGGCAGCATTTACAATGGTTTGTGTGGAACGGTAATTTTGTTCCAATTTAAAAATCTGTGCGTTATGATACGTATTTTTAAATTGCAGGATGTTGTCGATATTGGCACCCCGAAACGAATAAATACTTTGCGCATCGTCGCCTACCACACATATCTTCTCATGCTTTTCAGCCAGTTTCTTTACAATCAGGTATTGAGCAAAGTTGGTGTCTTGGTATTCATCCACCAAAATGTAACCGAAAATATTTTGGTATTTTTGCAAAATGGCAGGGTGATTGCGAAATAACACATTGGTCTGCAGCAATAAATCATCAAAATCCATCGCGTCGGCTTGCTTGCATCGGTTGCAATAAATTTTATAGATATCTTTCAGTAATGGAATGCGCGCAGAGGTATCCGATTTCAGTAAATCTGTATTTGCCAAGTATGAATCTGGAGTTATCAGGTTATTTTTGGCATAAGATATACGCGACTGGACAAAGCCATGTTTGTAGATTTTATCGTCCAGCTTCATTTCTTTTACAATGCTTTTTACAAGACTTTTTGAGTCAGCCGAATCGTAAATAGTGAAGTTTTTGCTGAATCCGATATGTTCTGCTTCCGACCGAAGTATGCGTGAGAAAATGGCGTGGAATGTTCCCATCCACAAATAGCGAGCAATATTGACACCTACCATTTGTGCAATTCGCTCTTTCATTTCTTTAGCCGCTTTGTTGGTGAAAGTGAGCGCCAAAATGGTACCTGGTGCCATACCTGTTTTTAGTAAATAGGCTATTTTATAGGTCAATACGCGTGTTTTACCCGAGCCGGCACCTGCAATTACGAGTGAGGCACCATCGGTGTATTTTACTGCTTTTTGTTGATTTTCGTTGAGTTCTTTTAAAAATTCCATACCTTAATTATTGATGAAAAAAATTCTTTTGCAATCCTATTCACAAAAAGATTTTTATACTGCAAAGTTAGCAAATTGATTGGTTTATTTCTAAAATAGTTTTCAACAACTTGTATTCTGCCAAAAAGCACTAACTTTGCACTTTGAAATTGGTTTATTTATTTTAAACGTACTATTTAATCCCTTATCCCATTATATTTTAAACTTTGAAATGATATGAAAGCATTCAGTAAATTTTTATTCAAAGCCCTAGGTTGGAAATTCATTGTCACACTTCCAGAGCCACCCAAAAGTGTGATTTGCATAGCACCACACACCAGCAATTGGGATTTCCCCATCGGTGAGTTTTATTATTGGGCTGTGGGTCGTCATGCCAGTTTTTTGATGAAAAAATCGTGGTTCTTTTTTCCAATGGGTGCTTTACTACGCTCGTTAGGAGGTGTTCCGGTTGATCGTTCCAAACGTACTTCGGTAACGGATCAAATGGCAGAAGAGTTTGCAAAACGTGAGAATTTTCATTTGGCAATTACACCGGAAGGAACGCGTAAATTAGTGAAAAAGTGGAAAATGGGCTTTTATCATATTGCCATCAAAGCACAAGTTCCAATTCAGTTGGCCTATATTGATTATGCCAAAAAAGAAATGGGAATAACAAGTATTTTCTATCCAACTGGTGATGAAGCTGCCGATTTAGCCAAAATTCAAGAATTTTACAAAGATGTAACTCCTTGTCATCCAGAATTGTTTTACAAAGGAAGTAAATAAGTTAATCTGCGAATATGCTAATAGGTTAATTTAATAATAGATTGATTCTCAACTTAAAATTAATTTGAATTTCTTACATTCTTTCATTTCTTACATTCTTTCATTTCTTCATGCGTATTTCTCTCATTCAAGATGCAATAGTTTGGGCTGATAAAACAGCCAACCTCCAAACAACAGCAGACCAACTGGCTGCTTTGGCAGGTCAGACCGACTTGGTAGTTTTGCCCGAAATGTTTACTACAGGATTTTGTGTAGAACAACTTGAATTGGCTGAAACTATGGATGGCGAAACGGTTCAATCAATTAGAAAATGGGCTGTAGATTTTCAATTGGCAATTACTGGAAGCTTTATTGCTACCGAAAACGGTAATTATTACAACCGTGCATTTTTTGTTTTTCCAAGTGGTGAAATCCAAACTGCCGACAAGCGACATTTGTTTAGTATGGGAGGTGAGCAAAACCATTTTTCTGCCGGTGATAAGCAATTGTTGGTCAATTATTGTGGATTCAATATTTGTGTTTTGGTGTGTTATGATGTTCGTTTTCCAGTGTGGTCGCGCAATGTGAACAACGAATATGATTTGCTCATTTATGTGGCTAACTTTCCAAAACGACGGATTTATGATTGGGATGTTTTACTGAAAGCACGCGCCATTGAAAATCAGACTTATGTGTGCGGCGTGAATCGGATAGGAGCGGACGCACTGGGAATTGAATACTCTGGACATTCAATTCTGCTTGATTATAAGGCCAGTACAATTATTGATTTTCCTGAAAATGGAAGCGAAATGCAAACTGCAGAATTATTTATAGAACCACTCCAACAATATCGTGAGAAGTTTTCGGTATGGCGAGATGCGGATGATTTTAGTATTCGTTGAACAATAAAAAAGAAATGGCTAATCAACTCCTTTGATTAGCCGTTTCTTTTTTATTTATGAGAATGACATTCCGCCGTTAATATCAATATTTGTTCCTGTCAGATAATCAGAGTCTGTGCATGCAAGAAATAATACCAAATCGGCCACATCGCCAGCATCCCCTTCTCTTCTAAGTGGATAAATTCCCTTCATGCGCTCTCTGTTTTCTGGCGTATTAAATCGGTCATGAAACGAAGTTGCAATGGTTCCTGGAGCCAATGCATTTACCCGAATTCCTTTTGGTCCGAGCTCTTTGGCCATGGAACGTGTAAAAGTCATCACTGCACCTTTGGCTGTTGCGTAAAGTGAAGCTCCTGGGCCTCCACCATCGCGTGCTGCAAGTGATGAGAAGTTTACGATTGAACTGCCAGCTGGCATGTAGGGAACTGCCTCACGGGTGCAAAGCCAGCAACTTTTCAGGTTGGCATCCATCAACAAATCGTACCAATCCTCGTCTTGTTCAGTGATGGATTTACGTCCAAAAATTCCACCCACAACATTCACTAAAATATGAATTTCGGTTCCATAGGTTTTAAGGGCTTTATCAAATAATCTTTTTACATCCACTGACTTTGTCATATCACCTTGAACGATTATTGCCTCTCCACCAATTTTGTTAATCTCTGAAAGGGTTTCCAAAGCGTTTTCTTTATTGTTGAAATAATTGATGACTACTTTAGCTCCCTCGGCAGCTAGTTTTATTGAAATAGCTTTTCCTAAATCTCGTGCCCCTCCTGTTACAATCGCTATTTTTCCTTCTAATTTCATAATGCTTTATATTTTAATGAGTTATTTTATTTTTGAATTTCAATTTTACCACCAAAAAAGTAAACAGAGCCTATTGAAAGTGGAACCAAAAAAGCCCCCAATAAAAAGAATGGCAGCCAATTACCTCCTTTTGTCAAGTAAGGTACCCATAACATGGTGATTATTACTCCCAACGTGGCAGCTGCGCCTCCCAAACCGGCCATTGCTCCTACGGTTTTGCCCGAATAATAATCCGAAGCTAATGTTTGAATATTTCCTATAGCAAACTGGAAACCACAAAGAATGATGGCCATAAGAAAAATTGCAAGGTATACATTTGAAACAAAAGCTGTTGCAATTAATGATGGAAGCATAATAATTCCGCCAATGATCAATGATGATTTACGGGCAAAGTTTACTGTTTTCCCTTTTTTTATCATTTTTCCGGAATATGAACCTCCGGCAATACTGCCAATCATAGCGCCAACATACGGAAACCATGCTGTCATACCAATGCTTTTAATGTCAAATTTGTAAACATCCAGTAAGTATATGGGCAACCAAGCCACAAACATCCACCAAACAGGATCGAGGAAAAAGCGTCCCATAATAATGGAATAACTCTTTCTGTTTTTCAATAATTCGCCCCAAGAAAGCGAATGGTCATTAGTTAATTTGGTTTCAGGTTGACCTTCCAAAATATATTGTTTTTCTTCATCTGTTATCCATGGATGTTCTTTTGGTCCTTTTTTATTGATAATAAGCCATGGGATTATCCACAATAATCCCAAGCCACCCACAACTATAAATGTCATTTTCCACCCAAAAGCTGCGTAAAGTAATGCTATGATTATGGGTGAAAATATTGCGCCGATGGAAGCTCCTGCACCAAATAATCCTTGTGCAAATGCTCTTTCTTTTTGTGGAAACCATTCTGCATTACTTTTGGTTGCACCCGGCCATGGACCCGCTTCTCCCAATCCCAATAAAGTTCTGAAAAAACCGAGCGAACCCAAACCCTTTGCAAATGAAGTGCTTGCATCAGCAATGGCCCACAATGTTACAGAAACAACAAACCCTTTTTTTGTGCCAATTTTATCATATAATTTACCTGACAGCATCTGGCTAATGCCATAAGCTACCATGAAAAACATATAAATGTAAGAATATAGTTCTTTCGATTTTTGTGAATATTCTTCAGGCGACAGGTTTTTTGGAATTAGATTCAAATCTCCAACTATTCCCTGCCACATGATGGCCAAAGTATTTCTGTCCAGATAATTGATAACTGTAACTAATACTATTAAACTCAATACCCACCAACGAAGTCCCTTTACTTTCATATTTCTTTGTGTATTACATTCTATAAAAAATCTTCACGTATAGGGCTAAATGTGTCAATAAGTTCCCCTTCTTCAAGACAAACTGCTCCATGTGGCGCATTGGGCTCAACAAAAAAACCATCTCCGGGTTTCAGTATCTTTTTTTCATCATTAACGGTAACCTCAAACAGTCCACTTAACACATAAGTGCTTTGTGAATGTACATGTTGGTGAACGTAACCGATAGCACCTTTTAAAAACTTCACTTTCACCAACATCAAGTTGTCATTATATCCCATCATTTGTCGATAAAGACCTCCACCTGCATCAACCCATTTGAGTTCCGATTTGTAAAGGAAATTTGCACTCATTGCATCCATAATTATTATTTATTTTTGTTCTTTAAAAAAATAGTTACCTGTAAATTGAATCGTTTCATTGTTGTATTTTACACTTCGTGATTTAGCTGTATCAAAGTCTTTATTTACAGTTGCAAATAAATATTTGGCTCCTTTTTTTGTTTCGAGATAAACCACGGAATATTCATCATCATCTCTAAGCAATTCTAGGTCTTTTACATTACTATCAACATTTGTGGTTTGTTCCAGTGATAAATCGTAGAATCCGTGGGGCTCAATAATTGATACAAAGCTGTGATTTGTAGCGTTCGTTTGTCTAATCATGAAACCGGGTTCATTACGCAAATTGAAATCAGGATCACTAGCACCCAATCTGGTCATCATCAACTCCGTTTTTTCGTTTGTCAAAGTGCTAATGCTGTAAAATCTGTCGCCATTCACCCAAGTGAAACATGCATAAGGATTGTTTGTTTTTCCAGTAGCTTCTATCCAAAGATGTTGATAACCATTCTCTTTCCCAAGTGGTTTTAATTCGGTTGTATTTTTTCTGAAATCAAAATTTGTAGAAACCATTTGACCTTTGTAATAAAATGGGAAATCGAGTGAATGAGCTGAATCTGACTTGACCTTAAAAATGTCTATTATTAGTGGGAATTCAAAATTATTATCTTTTATCAAGGCTGAAGTTCTTTGCATTTGAACGCCACGGTAGGCATTCTTTTCAATAGCAGATATTACCTGAACATTAGGATTTGTAATGCTACTATACTGAATATCTGAATGAAAGGTAGATGATATTTTGATGTCACCATTAAAATTGCTTTTCTCATCCACAGTCACGGTGTTATGAGCAATTGTTTGTGCTGCCCAAGTGTGGTTTTCAAGGGTGTAACCTCCACCCGATTTTGGTTCAATATTCAGAAAACGTGCTGCACCATAGTCTGTCAAAATAGAATTTCCGTTGTCGTAAAGTGCAATGGCCAGTTTGTCGTAATGCCCGTGCGACAAGCCATGCGAGGTGGCTTTAAAGGTCATACAGGTTTGTTTTTCACCTTCACCACTCCTTAGAATTGCAATCCCACCTTCGTCACCATTTGCTCCATCTCGCAGTAGGATGGATTTATATTTAAATTTTTCTTTCTGTGCCCATCCTTTTGCTGTGGCCAATCCAGCATCTGAAACAATGTAAGACCCTTGTTGATTTGCTACATCAAGCAATTGTTTATTCGTAGTGTCATTTTTGTAGGCAATGTCAACAGCATAAACAATTTCCTGAGTTTTAAAGGTTTTTTGTAATGCATCGTTCATATATAGAATTTCACCGTTATAGCTGCATTGTAGCAAGTTGTTTACTGCTTTTAGTAATAAATGGTCTCGGTAATTAAATATCTTCAATTCTGGTTGTTGGTTTTCAATTACTTGGGCAAAAGTCATAAACGGCCAAATTGCATAACGTTGATAATAAGGACCTTCCGTGAAATATCCATCAGGTGAAAATAATACATTCAACTGTTTAATAAATCCTGTTTTTCCGTCTTTGTTAGAGCCATATAGTGCTTTTGCTACCAATTCCTTGTCTCCCATTGTGTAGCCAATCATACCCACAGCTGCTGTTGCCCATGTTCCATGGTTGTGCATTCGGTTAAATAATGAATAATTTTTCGGATTCCCGTTCGAAATGAATTCTGCCATTGGGTAAAACAAATTCTTTTCAATGAATAGGCGATCGTTATCTTGCAAAAAATTATAGATACAATCATATGCATTGGCGGTGTGTACCAACCAAACCGCATCATTCAAAACTTGCCAAAAAAGTTTACCGGGAGCTTCTGATTTTGATGCCGGATGTAAAGGTAATGTAGGATACATCTTTGCATATTTAATGAGCATATCAACCACAAATTGAGCATATTTCTTTTCGCCGGTGAGCTGATAAATTGTGGCTGCCGCATTCATAGAATAGTAATTATTCTTGTGTTTTTCATGCGTATAGCCACCACCGCCGTCTTTGGGAAGAGGTACTATAATTTCTTCTGCCAATGCTTTGTCTGCCATGAGCTTTTGTTCATTCACGGCATTATCAAATTTTGGATATTTACCCAACGATGCTTTTATTTCCATTACACCTTTTGTTGTAAGGAATAATTTAGGATGTTCTGCAGCCTGTAAATTTAATAGAGTAAATGAAAATAATAGGATGAAATTTACGAATATAGTTTTCATTTGATATTGTTTTTGGAGGTTGATTAAATCTTAGTTCACAAATATAGTGTTTGTGAATTTAGTTACCTAATGTTTTCTCCTATAATTTAAGGAGTCTAAAAAAATACTCCAATTTTTGATTATTTTAATTATTCAACAATTACTTTTTTGCTTGTTAAAATGCCGATATTTGAGTTGAATTTTGCTATGTATATTCCTTTATTCAACGAAAATGAAGCAGGAATATCTTTTCTAATTTCTTCATGAAACATCATTTTTCCTGCTACATCAAATATTTGTAACTTTCCTGATATTGACGTTTGAAAAAAGAGTTTTCCATTTAGGCTATAGGTGTCTAATAATGTTGTTGTATTAGTGGTATTTATCGCAGTGCTTATTCCGTTAAAATAAGATGCTCCGACATTCGATTTTATTGGCATATAAGTTGTTGTATTTCCATTAATCTGACTTGCACCTGGCAGTTTTGATGTGCCACGAATGCGACCTCGAATGTCTAATTGAATTTCGGGATATTCTGCTGTTGTATAATTAGATAAAGCTGAACCAGAGGCTGGTTCGTACATGTTTATTGCAGTTTCAATCAATGTCATTTTAGCCACTTGTCCCGTAATAACTTGATTTGAAGAATAACTGAAATTAGTGAATTTACCTTGATTCATCAAATTGTTTTTCCAAGTAACATCCATACCAGCTACATAATTTTGGTCAATATTTACGTTGTTGTAACTAGAAGTGCTATTAAATACATGATTGTGAGCAATGACCGATCCTATTGGCGGCAAAGTCAGTGTAGAACTGCTATTGTAGTTTATATTAAATGCCTGACTACAATCTACAAAAGTATTAAAAGTTACCAATGCATTCTTCACCTGGAAATATTCATTTAATGCTGAATTTTCCTTTCCACGTACCATGCAAATTCCTGCACGATAGCCAGTTCCACGTAATTTATCGAAATAATTATTATATACTTTATGATTTTCTCCGATAATTCTCACACCTCCCGATTCGGAAACGCCATTACCAAAAAAATAATTGCCATCCACCGTACAATTATTTCCATGACGTAAAGTTAGCATTCCGTGACATTCAAAAAACAAGTTATTACGATATGAATTTCCGCACGATTTGTTTGAAATCACTTCAATTTCACCATTGCATTTTTCAAAATAGTTCCCTGTAACTGTAACATTTGCCGTGGTCATTGAGGTTGAACTATCACCAACGCGAATAATTTCCTGACCATTTATTTCGGCACCAGTTGAGTCAACATTTGCATTTCTGTATCCAAAATAATTATTTGAAATAACGTGATTCACTGTTACTCCACTCACCAGCCAAACCACCATTAGAGTGCCGGCATTGGTTTTGTTTTCGAACGAGCAATGATCTACTGTATTATTCGTCCCAAATAGTGAAACCCATTTGCTGTCAACCGTGTTGTCAGCAGGATTGTAATTGCTTATAACCGAGTTTTTTAAAGTGCAATTATTTGCCAATTCGCTAGTTTTGAATTCAATAACTGCCGATCCGCTCAAAGTTCCATTTTTAAAGTACAATCCAGAAACAATAACGTAATTTCCTGAAAATGAAAGCCGTGAAGTGCCATTCAGAATTACATTTCCTGCAGTTTCTGCCATTAAAACTATCGGGTCTGATACAGTACCATTTGCTTTTAAAGAAATTGCCTGATTGGTCCAAGTGCCATTTTTCATCACAATGGTATCACCTGCAACCCAGCTCCTTGAATTGATGGATGAAGCATTAGACACCATTATTCGATTGGCATTTAAATGGCAAAATACAAAGAAAAGTAGAACTATTAACCCTGATTTTTTCATTTTCCTTAATATATCAAACCATAAATTTCTTTTGAAGAATAGTTTAAGTATTTGTCGTATAGATTTTTATATAATGGTTTGCCAATTAATTTGTCTGCACGATACAATTGCCAGCAGAGTTTAACCTGTACTTCGTCCCATTCTTTTATTTGCTTGTATGGAAAGCTACTTATTGGCTGCCCCAGATATTTTGCAATAAAATCAAATGCCGATGTAATATTTCTACCGTCTTTAGATTTTGAATTATATAAATCAATATTCATTGTCTTGGCCATAAAACACATATCCAAAATATGAGTCAAATTAAATGTTGAATATCCCAATGCCGTGGTTCGAGCCAATTCGAAAGGTTGTGAACCATCAGGCTCAATCTGTGTAAAAAGCCGTCGCGCAGCAAATTCTTCAATGGTTTTTTTTGCAATAACTTCTCTTCCAACAAACAAGGCATAACGCACAACCTGAACATCATAAGCAGTTCCGTGATTATTTTTGGCTTCACGTTCTTCCTTTGCAACATCAGATGTCAACATCCAATTCAAGTAAGTTGTAAACCATTCATTTATCGCTTGTTGGTCTTTTTTTGTGAATGAATCTGATTTTTTCAACAATTCAATTCCATCCAGCATATCTACAAAGGAATAAGTGTCAATAAGTCCTTCACCACGACCTTTTCCTTCATTTCGGCCAGGAATTGTCTGCCCAAAATTCATGTTTGGATTCATTTTAGTTTCTTTGTTGATAAACCAAATCCTGAGGTTTTGTACAGCTTTTGATGCAAATTTATCATCGGAAGTTAAATAAAATGCCAGAGCAAGATTGGTAACTCCTTTTGACATGAAGCATAATGGTGAACGGTCGAGTTTGTCAATTTCTTTGTTTACCACACCATCTTTGCGAATGTAGGGTAAACCGTCCGCTTTTGTTGGGTCTGGCCACCAATATCTACCTGAACTCATATAGTCGTGTTTGTCGCCACTTGCAGGGGTCATTTCTTTGTCCATCACCGTTTCTATGGATTTATTCAACAATTTGTTGGCATCACGAACTATTACTTTGGCGGCTTCGCTTGTCAACGATCTTCCCTCTTTTAGTTTTTCCATGTTCCAAAGTCTTGGTTGAGCTTGAACATTGCATACAAGTATAACGAAAAGTACAAATGCTGATTTTTTCATGAAGAATGGTGTGAAATTGTAAGAATTTTAAATGCAAAAGATTATTATTTTGTTGTTTTTGTATTGTTGGTCAATAATTCAAAATCATCGGTTCTGAATGGTGTTGCCGGGAAATCGGCAGTGTTTTTTAAATTCGCCTCGGTCCAGTTTTCCCAACCATAGCGCACTGCAATGGGTGAAGTAATATTTTCAACCCAAACAACTATTTGATTGTTCTTAATTTCAACTTTTGCAGGAACAAATTTTTTGTCGCTTCCACAGATACTAAATCCTTTTAATTCACCGTCGAATATCAACCCATCATATACAAAGTCGAAAGACAAAATAGCTTGATTTCCCTTTAATTCAACACTTTTATACACCGGCCCCGAATAAGGATTTTTCATGCCGTAAGTGGTGTTGAATGCAATGGCTGCCAGTCGTTTACCAACTGGTTCTTTGCGAGTGGGATGAATGTTGGTTTTTTCGCCAAGTTCAATGGTTACTGCCATTCCCGTGTTTTTCACATGTTGCCAAGTTAACAGTTGGGCTTCGCGTAGTTCCGGCCAAATCGGTCGGTTGTTGGCATCCGCATTGGCGTAGGAGGGAAGCTGCACAAACAAGAACGGTAAATTTGGATTGTTGAAATCCGTTCTCCATTGCTCAATCATGGCAGGGAACAAAGTGCGATATTGGACCGCACGTGAGGAATTGTGTTCACCTTGGTACCAAATCGCACCTTTGAGAGTATATGGAATTACACGTTTCAACATCGTATTATAAAGTCCATAAGGCCGATTGTAATTTTGTTCGCCCATAGGTTCTTTCGGACTTTTCATGGTTTTATTGCCCGCTTTTACCGAATCACGATATTGTTTCAAATCGTTGTCATAAGTTTTGAGCATTTCAGAGTATTTTTCATTTCCAAGTTTTGAAAAATAACTTTCATAGTTTTCAACAATGGGTGCAATCACCGGATTTTTCAAAATTGATGCGCGGCTCATCCAGGTTTCTGCTCCAGAACCACCTTTATAACAGCAAATTATTCCAATAGGAACATTCAATTTAGCCTGTAAATCTTTAGCAAAATAATAGGCAACTGCCGAAATTGAAGCTGCATTTTCAGTAGTGGCGGTTCGCCAGTTCATATCTCCACGATTTTTATCGCCTTCGAATGCTTTATAGGGCACCATCACGAAACGGATGTTTTTATTCGTTGCCTGCGCAATTTCATCTTTTCCATTGTCCGATTTTTCGAGCATAAAGGCCATATTCGATTGACCACCAGCAATCCACACTTCACCAACAAATATTTCTTTCAACTTGATTGTGTCTTTTTCAGAAATTACGGTCATAGGATACGGACCACCTTCTTTTAAGGCAGATATTTCAGTATTCCAGTCACCGCTTTTATCGCTGATTGCCTTAAATTGCTTCCCCTGAATAGTTATCAACACCTTAGATGCTGGCGCAGAAGTTCCCCAAATACAAACCTTTTCATTGCACTGCAAAACAGCACCTTCGTTGAATAATTCAGCAAGTTTCAGGTTTTGAGCATCAATAATTGAAGTCAATAATACAAAGATGTATGTTAAATATATTTTCGATGTCATATCTTGTTGAATTCAAATATGGATAATTGATTTTATTTTTACTAATACTTTGTATATTACCTATAAACCCTCTAACTTTAAGGCTAGAGGGATATAGTTTTTTGTTGGTAATTTTTATTTTATCAAAACTTTATGTACTGATTCACCATCTTTATTCTTTGATTTCACAATATAGAATCCTTTACATGGTAATTCGATAGTTTTACTTGCTGAATTTATTAACTCTTTTCCAATACTGTTATACACTTTAGTACTTGTGTCTTCCTGAGAATTAATAAACAATTTGTTTTCTGAAACAGAAACTGACACATTGTTACTCTTAAGATTGTTTATTCCAGTTCCAACAGTTGCTAAAACCTCTGTCAGAAATTGTATAACTTCGGTTTCAAACTGTGTATTATAGGCTGTTGAGAAACCACCATGTCCACCACCTGGTACAGTTGTGAATTTGTGTTTCACACCCGCTGCTTGTAAAGCTGCGTTCAATGTAACTGACTGACTATATGGGATTGTAGGGTCTGCATCTCCATGTATAATATAAGTTGGTGGTGTAGTTGGTGTTACCAAATCGACAGGAGACAATGATTTAATAAAAGTCTGATCAGTGGCATGTGTACCAAACCAAGTAACCATACCTGGATATACTGGCAAAAATGTAGTCAAATCAGTTGCACCATATTTGTCAATAACAGCCATAACTTTTATTGTGCTCATATATTGTTGGCACTCATTGTCATATATTCTATCATTTTGCAAATAACCACCGGCTAAAGCTAAATGACCGCCCGCAGAACCACCCTGAAAAATGATTTTGTTTTTATCAATATTCCATTCCTGAGCGTGATTTAACACATAATGCATAGCACCTCTAACGTCCTCTACAGCTGCAGGAGCTTGTATTTCTTCTCTCATTCTGTATTCAATATTTGCAATGGCGTAACCTTTGTTAAAATACATGTCAAATCCACCTTGTTCTTCTTTGGCTCCACTTACCCAACCTCCACCATGCATATTAATCACAACTGGCACTGGAGTGGTGGCATTAGTAGGATAATAAACATCCATCCGGCAATTAATGCTATTTACATTTTTATAAACAACATCGATTAATCCATTATAATTTGAAGGATATAGTACTGATTTTATTGCTTGAAAATTAACAGTTGTTGCTTTTGTTAGATTACTTGTATTCCCAACTTCTGAAAAAGATCCTGCAGAAACGGTAAGTGTGTAATTTTTGTTCGAACCAGTTTGTGTGGTAAGAGTTACTGGTATTGAAACAACATTATCAGAAACAGTACATGTATTTAAAGGAATTGCTACCCCATTGAGTAATATCGTACCGCTCATTTTTGCAATATTTTTGTTGAAAGTGAGCGTTATTGATTTTTTTAAATTTGAAAAACAAACTTCACCTTCGTATGGGGACGAACTTCTTAAATTCAAATCAACTGCTTCCTGGTAGGTTTTTGTTGCAACTTTATAGACGATAAGTCCGCTATTTGTGTTGTTGGCGATACGTAGCTTGGTAATAGCATTGCGTAAAACAGGTAAAACATAAACACTGTCAGGATTCTTTTTTGTTGCATATGTCCCTAATGATACCCAAGCATTGTTTACCATTTCTTCCAATCGGAAACTCATTCCAGCTGTGCCCGTTAAAGCATGAATTTCAACTTCACCCACTGTTTTTAAAATAGGAAATTCAATCACAGCATTATCAGAAAGCCTTCCAACAGAAATGCGATTTGTGTGTGTTTCCCCAGTTGGACAAGTCAAAGAACCTGCATATAAATAGGCTTTCACAAAATTAAAACCATTGACTGTTGAGGAGGGGTATGCGCCAGTTGCATATGCTGTTGTAGCAACTGTTCCCCAGGTTCCATCTCCAAAATCGGTACTTAAAAAATTAATTGAATTTACTCCCGGGGTTGAAAATGCAGTAGAAGCAACCGAAAGATTTGAGTCGCCATAAGTAGTTCCGTTTCCTTTGGCAATAACATTAAATGTATATGTATTTCCTGCCATTAAACCTGTAATTACACAGTTGGAAGTCGTTTGACCAGTTACGTTTTTCGTGCTGATTAATGTTGTTCCCTGATATACTTTGACATCATATCCGGTTGAATTCACAACTGGAGTCCAGTTGGCTGTAAATCCAGTCTCTGTAACCAATGTTGCAACTCCAATAGTTGGAGACGTCAATTTTGGTAAACTTGATTTTCCTTCTACAGCTTCAGCCCATGTAGTTGAAATCCTTACTCCACCAACCTGAAAAACTGCTTTGGAAGAACCTATGTGTTTGAAAATTAAATAGCTTAATGCTGTTTTCGAAGTTTTCATACTATTATCAATGATAACAGGTGTTGATTCGCTGGTCGATGAGATGGCAGGATTTACAAAGATGGACGCAGCTTGAGCCGTAAAATCATATTTAACGACAATTAAATATACTTCTCCAACATTAAAACCAGTTGTTCCCCATTGAATATCGGCTGATGAAGTACTTGATCTTGTTATTCCAAATCTGAAGGGATTGCCACTTGATATTTTACCTACCCATGGTTTTACGCCTGATTGAGTATTAGCATCAGATAAACCTAACAATTCTGATTGAGATTGAGATTGATCAACTGTTGCTTTATATAAATATGATAAATATACAACTCCACTATTTACTTCATTAAATGACTTGTATGAGATATATGAAGGTGATGCTGGCCCAGTTAAAAAGTCATGGTTTAAAGTTTTTCCAACTTCCGATAAAATATAAGTTCCACCACCATTCATATAGCTCAATGATGAACTTAGAATGGTTCTTCCTGTACCGGTTGTTAATGCGCCGGTTGTTGTCCAACCTGTAGCTGATTCGCCAAGTAAGGTTGCAGAATAATCAAATGTTTCTGTCAATATTACAGTTGCATTTACAATTACCGATAGGACGCTTAAAGCTAATAGAAAAAAATATTTTTTCATTTTATTTGTGTTTATAATATTGTTTGAAAAGATGAATAAGAGTCATGAATTTTAATGATTAAAACTAGCGAATTGTGATTTTTTTGATATAATTGTCACCTAAAACATCTGTAAATTTAACAATATAAAATCCATTTGCTAAATCAGATTTCAAGCAGTTTGTGTTTTTTATCTGACAAATTCTAGCACCTTGCAGATTATAAACCTCAATATCTCCGACTGATGATGTTGCAATTGTATTTCCATACACCTTAATCGTATTTGAGGGTGAGAAATTTTCAGACTCTAAATATTTGTTAAATGTAGCAGTTGATTTGTCTGCAACAGCTTCCGACCATGTTTGTGTAGCCCTTAAGCCACTCATATAGAAATAGGCAGCATTAGCTCCATTTCCTCTTAAAACCAAGAATTTTAGAGCTGATTTTGGTGTAAGTCCCGCATTCAAAGTACCATCATCGTAAATACTAGGTGATGGCTCAGTTGATTTGATTGTTGGATTTACAAATAATGAAGCAACATTAGTAGTGTAATCATATTTGACAACTATTAAATAAGTTACTGTAGCATCCAGAGCAGTCGTTGGAGCAAACCATTGAGTTGCCGAAGAAGAATTACTATTTCGTGTTATACCCAACTTGAAACTCGAACTAGTTGCTCCCTTACCATACCAAACTTTAATACCACTTGTATTATTTAAAATATCTGTTACTCCTAAGATTTCGGATGCTGTTCCACCTTGGGCCATGACTTTATACAAAAATGACACATACACTTTATTTGGCGTTGATTCATTATTAATGGCAACTATGGAAAATGACCTGCTAGATAAATAATTTGTGGTTTCTGACTTATAATCATTCGTTAGTGTTTTTCCTACCCCTGAAAATATATAGGAATCTGACCCTGTTGAATAAGTTAAGGTAGGATTAGTGCTAACCGTTCTACCTGTATTCGGAGTAGTTACCGTACCAGTTGTTGTCCAATCGGAAGTAGTAAATGACGTAAAGTCAAATGTCTCATTCATTAATACTTGAGCGTAAAGAATAATTGAAAGAGAACAAAGAAATGTTGTGAAGTAAATTTTTTTCATAAAAATTAAATTTAAAGATGATGAATAATTTAAAGAATTTATTTAGTAGAAATAATGTGTTCTGGTCGACCAATTATCTGGTCTACCAAAAGTAATATAATTATACGTTTAAAAAAAAATAAATAGGTGTTATTTTCCGAAACATGTTGAAGAACATTTATTTGCGTCAATAATTGTTCTGGTAATGTCAAGGTCGGCAGTTGACATACCTTTTGATGTATATATAATTCTGTAATAGATTAAAAGAGTATAAGAGTAGAGATTAAAAATGCAGGATTAAAATCACGTAATTTAAAAATCTGCTATTTTACGAAACTAATTTTTTGAATTGAAGTTCCGCAAGATGATTTTAATTTACACAAGTAGATTCCAGATTGAATATTGGTAATATCGGCTTGAAAACTATATTCACCATTAGAATTATTAGTGTTGAAAAACGTTTTTTGAAATCTTCCAGAAATATCAAACAAACTACATGTTACCAATCCGGATTTAGAGAGTTTGTAACTAATCGTCACTTTGTCTTTACAAGGATTAGGGAATAAATTGAATTTCAATAGACTTGAATTATTCGTTTCCGTAATTCCATTTATTATTGAAGTTTCTACAACATTCGTGTAATCGGATTTAATTCCACAATTTGCACAAACCCTATAATATGCTGTTCCTACTGTTTGTGGGTCAGAATCAGAATAATTTGTACTGTTCTCGGCACAAGTTGCAATATTTATCCAGTTAATTCCATCTGTAGAACGTTCAATTTTGTAATTGTATTCAGAATTTGTATTATCATTCCACAATAGTTTGACACCGTTTCCTGACAGTTTTTGAATACTTAAATTGGTGGGAGCAGTGAGGCTTAAGCTTCGATAATAGTCATAAGGTAAAACGAACTCACAACCTTCAGACCTGAGAAACTGAATTATCTGATTTACCTCTTCAATTTCAGTTTCTGTCCATTGATTTGGATGACCCTGTAAAATCATATATTCTTTATAAGTATCTTTTTTTGCAATATAATTAGTGATAAAATACGAATAGGAAGGATCACCAGTTGCACTTTCCATATTGACACGTTTTGTCAGATTAATAATGCCTGTTGAGGATGACGGACTTGTGCTACCCAATAAAAAAACTTTATAGTTTGAGTCTTCCGACATTACCGTATTTGTAGTGGCATCGCTGTTATTATAAGGAGTTCCGAATGAATGCATTTGCACATTGAGAAAACCCTTCATTAATTGTGTTGCTTGATCGAAATGCAATTTTTGATATTCATAAGTTGTACCCGAGTATTCATCTGTAACATGTTCCAAACCATGATTCCATACTTCAAAAAGTTGGTCTCCATCAATATTCTTTGCATCAATGTACGATTTTAAAACATTTAGTGCTGCTGCATCAAACTTGATGGCAATTGCTCCAAATCCGGCCTTAATTTGTTTGTTCATAAGAAAATCAAGAACTGGAATGGCAGCACAAGTTCCTCCTTTTGATTGTAAATCATCTAATTTTAATATAATTTTAGGCCCTTTTTTAGGAGTTGAAGATATTAGTAATTTAAAACTGGGAGAAGCATCGGATGGTATTGAATTTGAAAAAGAAATTCGGTCACCTTTAGCAACTACTTTATATGAATATGTATTTTCTGGAAATAAGTTTGAAACGATTAAGTTTGAAGTAGATTGACCATTTACACTTACAGTGCTATATATACTTGTGCCCCAATATACTGAAACATCGTATCCAATTGCATTCTCAACAGGTGCCCAGTTTGCTTCAAAACTGGTTGAAGTAATATTGGTTGCAGCAGCAACAATTGGTCTAGATAATCCTGGAGTATTTGCAATGCCTGCTACAGCTTCCTTCCAAGTTTGGGAAACGCGAATTCCTGCCATATAAAAATAGGAGCCATTACTTCCATTACCTCTCAACAATAAATAATTTAATGAAGTTTTGATTGTGGAGACCAAATTGATGGTTCCATCATCGAAAGCACTGGCAGAAGGTTCCAAAATTGTGCCAACTGTCGGATTCACAAAGAAAGTAGCTGTTGCAGTTGTAAAATCATACTTTACAACAATTAAATATGTAGCCTCTGCATTTAATTCAATAGCTGGATTATACCATTGAATTGCTGCTGAAGCACCGCTGCTTCTTGTAATTCCGAGTTTAAAGGTGGTTGAGGTGTTACCTTTCCCATACCAAAGTTTTACACCACTTGTATTGTTCAAAGCGTCTGTTAGTCCAATAATTTCAGATTGTGTCCCTCCTGCTGATTTTACTTTGTATAAAAATGACAAATAAACTTTATCCGGATTTGATGTTTCAGAAATTGGTGTTGAAGTGAATTGTTTGCCTGACAAGTAATTTGTTGTTTCCGATTTATAATCATTCGAAAGTGTTTTACCAACTCCAGTATGAATATAAGTATCAGAACCACTAGAGTAAGTTAATATCGGAGAGGTGACTAATGTTCTACCTGTGTTTGGAGATGTTACCGATCCGGTTGTTGTCCAGCCTGTTGCAGTAGCGAAATCAACATCATCAAAAATCTCATCTAATAAAACTTGAGCATTTGAAAAAACAGTGATGAAACAAAACGAAAAAAGTAAAATGATTTTTTTCATGTTTTCTTTTAATAGAAATGAGTTAGAAGGTCGGCTGTGATACCGACCTTCAATTTAATGAAAATCAATTCTTTTTCATTTTTAATTGATAGAAATCTTTTGAATTATTTGTTTACCAAAATTGTTTGTAAAACGTGCAATATATAATCCAGTCGCCAAGTTAGTATTTATTGTATTGATATTATGTGCTTGGAATAATTGTGCGCCTTGAAGGTTATACACTTGTAATGATCCAGTTTCAGAAGCGATAATTGATTTGCCAGAAACAATTATAGTATTTGAAGCCATTGTATCTGATAATCCTGTTGGCGTATCAGTAGTCGCCGGTGTGGATGCAGATTCAAAAGAATTGTAATAGGTTGTATTATCGCCTATTGCCATCACTTTATAAGTGTAAGCAGTTGAAATTGTTAAATCTGAAATACTTGCACTATTAGTTGTTTGTCCAATTACACTTACTGTTTTGACCAAAGAAGGTGTCGCATCGTAAACATTTACATTATATCCCAAAGCAATAGGAACTTCAGTCCAATTTGCTGTAAATCCAGTGGTACTCATTCCTGAAACCAATCCAACAGTTGGAGTAGCAAGTTGATGTGCCATTGTAAATTGAGCTGATGCTACAGATAGATATGAATCTAAATAGTTTACATCGCCATCTCCAATCGCTTTCACTTTAAAAATATAAGTTGAATCTGCTTGTAAATCGCTTAAATCCACGTTGACGCTTGATGAACCATTGGTTGATATTGCAGATGTCTTTAAGGTAGTTGTAACTGTTTTTACACCTGTTGTAGCACTAGTAATTACTTTGTAAACCTTCACATCAAAATTAGTTGCATTGCCATCGGCTGGTATCCAGTTTGCTGTAAAAGTATTAGCTGTGTTTGGAGTTAAGCCCGAAATAATAAGAGGAGAGTTAGATGTATTATGATTACTACCAACTAACACTCCACTTGGTGATGTATATACTTTTACATCATAACTTGATGCAAGAATATCACCTGTCCAAGAAGCAGTGAAACCGGTTGTGGTAAATGTTCCAGCTGATAGAATGGATGGATTGCTAAGTTTTGTCAAACTGCCTCCGGAAGTGCTAAAACTCGCAGCAGCTGATTGGTCTGAACTACTAAAAGTTGTTCCATTACCTATGGCAGTCACTTTGTAGGTGTAGTCTGAACCTGAAGATAATCCAGTAACATCATAACTGTTAGCAGAGCTAAGTATTCCTGAAATACTTTGATTTGTCGTTCCGTTTGAATTATATAGTGTCAGAAAGAAAACACCCTATTTTTTTCAACAATCTTATTGATCCAAAATGATTCAATTTCATTTCGGTCTTATTTTGATTTATTTCGTTGTGTTTTGTGAACAAATTATCAATCA
>Ga0247844_1002224_pt1 | contig 32402 bp, 32 predicted proteins | sample LaCtaG_FD_192421 | JGI IMG/M metagenome (GOLD analysis project Ga0247844, IMG submission 192421) | Freshwater microbial communities from meromictic Lake La Cruz, Castile-La Mancha, Spain - LaCruzMarch201714.5m_1 | ecosystem: Environmental > Aquatic > Freshwater > Lake | place: Spain: Castile-La...
CGGTATTCGGGATTCGGGATTCGGGATTCGGGATTCGGGATTCGGGATTCGGGATTCGGGATTCGGGATTCGGGATTCGGGATTCGGGATTCGGGATTCGGGATATTGGAATAATTTAAAAAATGTAAAGAATTATTTAAAACAAAAAACGAATCTTCTTTCTCTCTTTTTCCCTCCCCTCTTTCTTTCCTCCCCTGTTCCCCTGCTCTATCTTGCGCGCCACACAACCACGCAAATCCCCGAGCGATGAACACAGCGGTTATTGGAGCAGGCACCATGGGAAACGGCATTGCACATGTCTTTGCCCAAAACGGACATCAAGTTCGGCTCATTGACCTCAATCCCGAAGCGCTCGAACGCGGACTTCAAACCATTGCCAAAAACCTTGACCGCGTTATCGCCAAAGGAGGGCTGCAGGAATCGGACAAGGAATCCATTCTATCCCGCATCGCGCCGCATACCGAGCTAGCTTCGGGCGTCGAAGGGGCCCACATCGTGGTCGAAGCTGCCTCGGAAAACGTCGAACTTAAACTCAAGATTTTCAGCCAACTCGATGCGCTGTGTTCGCCCGACTGCATTTTGGCGTCCAACACCAGCTCCATCTCCATTACCAAAATTGCCGCCGCAACCAAGCGTCCAGACAAGGTCATTGGAATGCATTTTATGAACCCCGTCCCCGTCATGCAACTGGTCGAAATTATCCGGGGTTATTCGACTTCCGATGCCACTACACAAGCGGTCGTCGAACTCAGCAAGGGTCTAGGCAAAATCCCCGTGGCCTGCAACGACTACCCAGGCTTTGTCGCCAACCGCATTTTGATGCCGATGATCAATGAAGCCATCGAAAGTCTGCAGGAAGGCGTGGCCGGGGTTTCGGAAATTGATTCAATCATGAAACTCGGCATGGCGCATCCCATGGGTCCACTCCAATTGGCCGATTTTATTGGGCTCGACATTTGCCTCTCTATTTTGCGCGTGCTCCACGATGGACTGGGGAATCCCAAGTACGCCCCCAATCCTCTGTTGGTCAATATGGTACAGGCTGGTAAGTTGGGGATAAAATCGGGAGAGGGCTTTTACGACTACAGCGCAGGTCCCAAAGCCGCGGTTGTCAGCGCCCGTTTTGCCTAACCCGCCTTTTCCCAGCAACCGATTTTGGGGCAGCGCAATACGCAAATCGTGCCGGATCAAACCGACCGCAAACTCATTCTCTACATCGCTTCCAGCCTCGATGGATATGTCGCAGCTCCGGGCGATAACTTGGATTTTCTCCAAAGGGTTCACATTGAAGGAGAAGACTATGGTTATGCTGACTTTGTTGCCTCAGTAGACACGGTGCTGATGGGGCGCAAAACGTACGATTGGGTCACCCGGCAAGTCGATTTTCCGCACGCCGACAAAACCGCCTACATCTGGACACGGACGCCCAGACCCAGCATTGGGACGACCCATTTTTATACGGGGCATTTGGGCGAACTCATCCTCAATCTCAAAAAACAACCGGGAAAAAACCTGTTTTGCGACGGCGGAGCCGAATTGGCCCAAGCCCTGCTGCAACTTGACCTCCTCGACGAAATCATTGTGTCCATCGTTCCGATCGTCTTGGGCGCGGGGGTTCGGTTGTTTGGAGATGGAAAGCCCGAGCGGGCCTTGCGCTTGCTTTCCGCCCAGACCTTTGCCTCTGGATTGGTGCAATTGCACTATGTCCTCGAGCGAGATTCTAATACCCACGCTACCCCTCTGTTGTGACCCCCGAATTCTGGAATCAGCGCTATCAAAATTCGGAATATGCCTATGGGATAGAGCCGAATCGGTTCTTTGAAGAGCAGATCAGGAGACTTGCACCCGGATCGATCCTCTTGCCCGCCGAGGGCGAAGGGCGCAATGCCGTGTTCGCCGCTGCTCTGGGTTGGGAAGTAACCGCTTTCGACAGCAGCAGCGAAGGTCAAAAGAAGGCATTGCGACTGGCCAAAGAACACGGAGTTACGATCGAATACCATGTGGGCACGCTCGAAGTCGTCCCCTTGCACAAGGGACCGTTCGATGCCTTGGGGCTGATTTACGCGCATTTCTCCGCCGAGTTCAAGTCGGCGTATCACGCGGCGCTAGGCCCGATGTTGAAGCCCAATGGAATCGTGCTCTTGGAAGCGTTTGGACAGAATCATCGTCGTTATGTCGAGGCCGATCCCCGAATTGGAGGACCCAAAGATCCCGAGGTACTCTATTCGACCGAAGAAATCCGTCGCGACTTTCCCGACTTTGAGATCGATGGGTTGGAAGAAGTTGAAATCGAATTACACGAGGGAATCTACCACAATGGACTGGGGTCCGTGGTTCGCTTCGTAGGGAGAAAAAAGCCCAAAACAAACCTTTGACCCAAATTCAGAATATCGAATCAAACGGAATAAAAAATCCGCCCGAAGGCGGTTCTTGTCGACACCACAAGGGATTTGACTTACGCCTGAGGCGTGGTCATAAAGTCGAAAGAGAACTTGATTTTGTTATCGATCAGGTTGTTCTTCAACTCATCGGTCAGCGTCATCTTGCCATCGTTGGCACCGTAGAGCACACCCCACTGGGTGCGGTCGATGGTGAACTCAGGAGCGGTAAGGTGCATACCCCCTTCCATGGCGTGTACTTTCACGGGAAAACTGATGTTCTTGCTCGTTCCGCGGATCGTCAAATTGCCGCTCATCATATGGGTGTTGCCCGCTGCGTCGGCAGCAGGTTGAATGCTAGTAATTTCGAACGTAGCCGTGGGGAACGAATCGACCATAAAGAAGTCGGGGCTCATCAAATGACCCACCAAATCGTCGTATTTCTCGTGCGTAGGCTCCATATCGAGCGGCTGAATCGACTTCATATCAAAAACGAAACGACCGCTTTTGGGTTCACCGTTCTCGGCTTGGATCATTCCTTCCGAAATCTTGATGACACCGTTGTGCTTCCAGTCTACAAAAGTCTTGTAACCCACCCATTTCAAATCGGCACCGGGTGCCACTACAAAGGTTTGGCTTCCGCTGGCAGCGGTTTGCTGAGCATCGGTGGCATCTACGGCTTCGCCGCTACCATTACCACAAGAGACCAGCGCCCAAGACAAAGACAAGAGCGCAAAAAGACGAACGTGTTTCATGTTCAATTTGGTGTTATGACGCAAAGGTACTTCAAATTTCAATGTTACAACACTCTTTTTCGGGGATAAAAAAACGACAACCTATGGCTGTCGTTTCTCTAATTGGGTCGGTTTTCCCGGAAAGGGTTGGATTTCCAAAAGTAAGTTGATTTTCCACTTCCAATGTTATGATTGTTTTAAGCCTGCCAGTCCACTGAAAACCCCGCTCCATCCCTAATTTTGAACCATCTACCCCGCCCCCATGGAACACATCGGCCCTGGACACTGGATTTTTGCCGGACTCTTTGCCCTCGGTTTCATCGGATTCTTGGTCTGGGGATATCGAAAAGACCGCCCTATGCACCGCACCTACTACCGCGGGAGCACTATCCTGACGCTGGTTTTTATAATGCTTTTCTTCTTGCTCTTCATCTTCAAGCGATTGCTCTGATGCACCCCAACACCACCGATGCCGCAACGGCTCTGCGACGCGTTCACAATGGAGATACCGTCTTTATTCACACTGCGGTGGCAGCACCCCAGACCTTGGTGCAAGCGCTGGCGGAGCGCAAAGACGATTTGAGGAGCGTCCGCATTTACCACCTGCACACCGAGGGCCCGGCGGCCTATGCGCTTCCCGATGCCCACAACGCCTTTGAGGTCAACGCTTTATTTATCGGAGCCAACGTCCGCAAGCAGGTTCAAGAAGGGGGGGTCCAATTTGTCCCCATCTTTTTGAGCGAGATTCCCTTTTTGTTCCGCCGCGGAGCCGTACCTGTCGATGTCGCCCTGATCCAAGTGAGTCCGCCCGACAAACACGGGTTTTGTTCACTGGGCGTATCAGTCGATGCCACCAAAGCCGCGGTCGATGTGGCCAAAATCATCATTGCCGAGGTTAATCCGCGGATGCCGCGCACCCATGGAGACGGTCTGATTCATATGAGCCGCATCCACGCTATGGTTCCTGTGCACTACGAGCTCCACGAACATATTTTGCCCGAACCCGACGAGGTCGAACAGCGCATTGGAGCGCACATCGCTGGGCTAATCGAAGACGGAAGCACCCTGCAAATGGGCATAGGCACTATTCCGAATGCGGTATTGAGCTGTTTGCACCAGCATAAAAACCTCGGCATCCACACCGAGATGTTTTCAGACGGAATCATTCCACTGGTCGAAAGCGGGGTGATCAACGGGAGCCAAAAGCGGATTCACCCCGGCAAAATCGTATCTGGTTTCTTGATGGGCAGCCGCAAACTCTACGACTTTGTCGACGACAATCCTCAGGTGGCCATGCTCGACATTGCGTACGTCAACGATACGGCCGTGATTCGCCGCAATCCCAAACAGGTTTCGATCAACAGTGCCATCGAGGTCGATCTGACCGGACAGGTCTGCGCCGACAGCATTGGAACGCGTTTTTATTCGGGTGTAGGGGGGCAAATGGACTTTATTCGGGGCGCCTCGCTCAGCGAAGGCGGAAAGCCGATCATCGCCTTGCCTTCGACCACGGCCAAGGGGGAAAGCAAAATTGTGCCCGTCCTGAAAAGCGGAGCCGGCGTTGTTACCACCCGGGCCCACGTACACTATGTGGTCACCGAATATGGAGCCGTCGATCTGTGGGGAAAAAACATCCGTCAGCGGATTCAAGCCCTCGTTTCGATTGCCCATCCCAACCACCGCGAAACCCTGTTGCGGCAGGCGGCGGAGTACTATCATGTCTGAGGAGATTCGAATCGTCCTCGAAACCGAGCTGGCTCAACTCGAGTCGCGGCTCGGAGGCTATTTCGCCATCCTGCTCGAGGCCTCCGACGTTGAGCCCCTGCCCCAAGGGCGGAAAACGCGGATTCTGTGTTCGGTAAATGGAGCCCCCTCTTTTCACTGCGGCATTCAGCCCCGTGGAGAAGGCAAGGGCTACATCATGATCTCCAAAGACCGCAAACGCGCCCTGAACTTGGAATGGGGACAGCCCCTTATCGCGGTGATTGCCCCGGACCCCAGCCCTTTGGGTGCCCCCATGCCCGAAGTCCTCGAAGCCCTGCTCGAACAAGACGACGTCTTTCGGCGGGAATTTGAGACCTGGACACCAGGCAAAAAGCGCAGTCTGATCTTTGGCATGGAGCGGATGAAAAACCCTGACAAACAAGTGGCCTTTGCCTACGACTTTGTGGAGCGTCGAGCAACATCGCAAGGACGGTTTGGGTAAGCCCTGAACGGGCGACTCGAGTTACGGAATCCGCTCGAACAACTCGGTGCGGCCCAAGGCCGAAATTCCGACGAATCCGCGGACTTTGAGGTTGGATCCTTCCAACCACATCGAGCTCTGATAGGTTTTTCCGCTTTTGGGATCGTAAATGCTTCCGCCTACGTACTTGCCGTTCTCATAACGGAAATCGCGCAGAAAAACACTGCCCTTGATCAACCGCGAACGCAATGCGGGATCGGGATTTTTGTCGTCCTTCTTGCCTTCCGTCTGGGTCCAAATAAACTTCCCGAAATAGCGGTCGCCCTTTTGGTAGATCTCCACCTTGGCGTCTTTCTTGGGACTCCAAAACAAGCCCAGCACGGCTTCTGCTCCGGTAGGCGCTTCGGCGTGCAGGATGGCTGTAAACAAGACCAAGGCCAAAGCAAAGAGGCGAAAAAGGGGATTTGACTTCATCGAGGTTTGTACCGTTGTGAATCGAAAAATCGTGCACGGCGGTCATTTTTGCAAGCCTTCGGCCCAGTTAACTGACAAGCCGTCAGCCAGAGCGGGATGGAATGCACTTGGTACGGGCTTTGAATGCCCCATAGCCGATTAAAACAAAGGCTTGCATGGGACGCATCAACGTTAGCGCAGACAACATCTTTCCGATTATCAAGAAATTCCTGTACTCGGACCACGAGATTTTTTTGCGGGAATTGGTCAGCAACGCCGTAGACGCGACCCTCAAACTCAAAACGCTTTCGCGCATTGGGGAAGCCAAGGGCGAACTCGGCGATCTGTTTATCGAGATCAAACTCGACAAAGAGGCGCGCACCCTGACGGTTTCCGACCGCGGTTTGGGGATGACCGAAGAAGAAGTTCAGCGCTACATCAACGACGTGGCTTTTTCGGGGGCCGAAGAATTTGTCCAGCAATACAAGGACAAGGCGGGCGAAACGGGCATTATCGGGCATTTTGGGCTCGGGTTCTATTCCGCGTTTATGGTGGCCCGCAAAGTGGAAATTCAATCGCTTTCGTTTCGAGAAGGCGCCCAACCGGTGTATTGGGTATGCGAGGGCAGCCCTGATTTTGAAATGGGTCTGGGCGTGCGCACCGAGCGGGGCACCGACATCATTTTGCACATCGATGCCGAGAACGACGAGTTTCTCGAGGAATATCGGGTACGCGAATTGCTGAAAAAATACGGTCGCTTCCTCCCGATCCCCGTGCACTTTGGCACCCGGGAAGAAACCGTGACCACAGGCGAAGGCGAGGAAGCCCAAGAGGAGAAAATCCAGGTGCCCGAGGTCATCAACAACCCCAATCCGATTTGGACCAAAAGCCCGGGCGATCTGGGTCCCGAGGACTACAAATCGTTTTATCGCGAACTCTATCCGTTTTCGTTCGACGAACCCCTGTTCCACATTCACCTCCACGTCGACTATCCATTCGACCTAAACGGGGTGTTGTATTTCCCGCGGGTCAAACGCGAAGTAGAGCTTCAGAAGAACAAGATTCAACTCTATCAGAATCAGGTGTTTGTTACCGATTCGGTCGAGGGCATTGTGCCGGACTTTTTGACCCTGCTCCACGGGGTCATCGACAGCCGAGACATCCCGCTCAACGTGAGCCGTTCGTATTTGCAGGCCGATGGCAACGTCAAAAAAATCTCGGGCCACATCACCAAAAAAGTGGCCGATAAGCTCGAGGAATTGTTCAAAAACGACCGCGAAGCCTTCGAAAAGAACTGGGACGATACCTCGGTCATTGTGCAATACGGGATGCTGAGCGACGAGAAGTTCTTCGAAAAAGCGACGAAGTTCTATCTGCTCAAAGACAGCGAGGGGAAATACCACACCCTCGACGAGCTCCGTGAAGCCACCCAAGCCGTTCAAACCGACAAAGACGAGCAGCTCATCTGGGTATATGCTTCCGACCTCCACGCCCAGCACGGCGCGATCGAGGCTGCCCGCGAAAAAGGCTGTGTGGTGTTGCACCTCGACAGTCCGCTCAGCGCGCATATGAACGATCGTTTGGAGCGCCATCTCGAAAAAACCCGCTTTGCGCGGGTCGACAGCGCCCCCATCGACCAGTTGATTCGCTGGGCCGACGACAAACCCCTCGATTTGCCCGAAGAAGCGGCCAACCAACTCAAGCAGTGGGTGGAGTCGATGGTGGATGCCCACCGTTTTCAGGTCAAACTCGAATCGCTTTCGGAAACCGCGGCTCCGATGGGGGTCCACCAGCCCGAGTTTATGCGGCGCATGCGCGAAATGAGCAAGATGGGCGGGGGCGGAATGGCGATGTTTGGGGATTTTCCCGAGTCGTACGAGCTTTCGGTCAACGCGGCGCATCCGCTCGTTAAAGGATTGTCGGACATTGACGAAACCGAGCGAAACCACCGCTTGCGCGAAATGATTGACCTGGCGCTGCTCCAGCAAAATTTGTTGACGGGACCCGCCTTGACGGAATTTGTCCGCCGTCAGTTGGACAAAATCGGGGGCTAAACCGAGAGCGCTTCCCGGCTCAAATTACCAAAGGACCCTGAGCTCATCAGCAAGCGCACGGGGTGGCGGGGTCCTTCGGCCGCGAGTAGGGTCTGGAGTTCGGCCGGGGTATGGACCACGACGAGATCGTTCCGTCCAAAGGCTTGGCGGAGTTCGTCGTCGCTGAGCAGTCGCTGTTTTTTGCGCTCGACTACCTCGGGTTCGTAGAAGAGCACCGCGGTCTGGGGGCCGTCCATCCCGCCTTGGTATTGGGGGACAAACTCGGGTTTGAGGCTGCTGAAGGTGTGGAGTTCGAGTATGGCCAAAACGGCTTCGCCGGGGTGGTGTTCGAGCACGGCTTGCACGGTGGCCTTGACCTTGCTCGGGGCATGGGCAAAATCGCGGTAAATCCGGATGCCGGGAGGGCCTTGCCAGGGTTCGAGCCGGCGGGCGGCGCCTTCAAAATCGGCAATGGCCGCGTAAAAATCGGCGGGAACAATGCCCATCAGATGGGCGAGGGTGCGCGCGCCTTCAAGATTCTGCAAATTGTGTTTTCCGAAGATCTGGAGCGGAACTTCGCCTTCTTCGGTTTGAATCCATACCTGACCAGAGCGGAGCGCAAAGGGGGGGGTGTGATAGGGCAAGAGCCGAATTTCCTTGGCGTGGGTTTCGACGAGTTGTACGAGGGCTTCGTCTTCGGCACAATAGGCGAGGCTGCCCCCGGGTTCGATGCTGGCGATAAAATCGGCAAAGGGTTGGTGGTAGTTGGCTTCGGTGGGGAATACGTTGGCGTGGTCCCAGGCAATGCCCGATATCAGGGCGATGTTGGGCTTGTACCACAAAAACTTGGAGCGGGGATCGAGGGGGGAGCTGAGGTATTCGTCTCCTTCGAGGACCATAAACTCGGCTTGGGGGTCGAGAGACACCATTCGGTCGTAGCCCTGGAGTTGGGCCCCGACCATATAACCGGCGTCCAGTTGGAGTTTTCGGACTGCGTGGAGGAGCATGCCGGTGATGGTGGTCTTGCCGTGGCTGCCGGCAATCACGACCCGGGTTTGGTGTTGGGATGCGCGGTAGAGGTATTCGGGATAGGAGACGACTTCGAGCCCGAGTTCGAGCGCGCGCTGGAGTTCGGGGTTGTCGGCCCGGGCGTGCATGCCGAGGATGACGAGGTCGAGGTCGGCACTCAGATTTTCGGGGTGCCAGCCTTCGTCTTTGGGCAAGAGCCCGGCTTTTCGAAGCCGGCTGAGCGAGGGTTCAAAAATTTGATCGTCGCTGCCGCTTACCCGGTGTCCGCGGGCGTGGAGTTCGAGCGCGAGGTTGTGCATGGCAGCCCCGCCAATGGCGATGAGGTGGATGCGTTGCTGGGTTTCTTGAGCCATGGGCGAAAGGTACAGGGAGGCATGCGGATGCCCAAGTGGGGTGATGTGTCCAAAAGTTGTGTAGCTTAATAGCATAACTCCTTTATATCCATAGTGATGAAATTTACGTTTCGCCTTATTGCCGTTCTCTTGCTCTCCGCCCCCATGGGCTTTACCGCTGGGGCACAAAGCGCTCCGGCTCCTGCGAACGCTGACGCGAACCACATAGAACTCGCGCTCGAAACTCCGGAGGGCTACAAACCGGTTTCTCTGGCGCAGATGGAGGTGTATTTGCATTCCTTGCGAGAGGATTTTGGATCGACCAACGACCCAATGCATGGACACAGCCCGGATGTGATCTCGTGGACCCTTGTTCAAGAACCGTATCGAGATGGGTCCATCTTTGGGTTATTGGCTCGTTATCAGGATGGTTCGACTTCGGTGAGCTGGGTTTCACAAAATAGCGCAAAGCAGTGGGTGCTCGATCCCGAAGGCCGGACGACGTTTTGTGGGTTGGAGAAAACAACGGGGCAAATAGCCGAAAAAACGCCTGAGGGTTGTTGCGAGGCTGCGATGCACGGTCCGCTTGATGGTTTTTGTCGCAGTACTTCCGATTGTTATGAATGCCTCAAGTCGAGCACGATTTCAGGGACGATCTACGAGCACAAGGCGTTTCGGTGAGGGGGATTGCAAATGACGTGAGCGAGTAGTTCAGTTGCGTCCGACAATTCATTTTGATTCAATCCATTGATTGTATGTACTATCCGTAACCTTTGGTAAAGGATAGGCAAACCTACATGTTTGGCATGGTTGTGATTGGGGCTTTGTTTCTAAATTGGCAGTCCTGAGAGTCCAATTGCCTTGAACTTATCAGGGTTAGAATCTTTCACATTCTCCAAAAAGAAAAAAGTCCTAGACCATGGATTTCAAAGATCAAATCAAACAACTCGGAGACCGAGTTTCTAAGTTAAAAGACCAAATTCAAACCGAAGAGGCGACGAAGAACGCTTTTATTATGCCCTTTCTTCAAACCTTGGGCTATGATGTATTCAATCCGCTTGAAGTGGTTCCAGAGTACATAACAGATATTGGAACTAAAAAAGGTGAGAAAATTGACTACGCCATCTTTAAGGATGGGACGCCGACCATTTTGATTGAATGTAAACATTGGAATCAGAATCTTAATCTACATGATGGGCAATTATTGCGTTATTTTCATGTGTCCAAAGCTCGATTTGGAATTTTGACGAATGGCATTTCGTATCGCTTCTATTCCGATCTAGTGGAGCCGAACAAAATGGACGAAAAACCATTTTTGGAGTTCATCATTAATGAAATCAAAGACAATCAAATTGAAGAACTGAGGAAATTTCACAAATCTATATTTGATGCTGAGAGCATCACCAACACTGCGAGTGAGTTAAAATACACCAATGAGCTAAGAGCACTGTTTCAGCAGGAATTAAACAATCCTTCTGCCGACTTTGTACGGTACTTCGCCCGTCAAGTATACCCAAGCGTAATAACAGCCAAAGTGTTAGAACAATTTACCAATCTTACCAAGAAATCGATCCAACAGCATATAAGCGATCTTGTTACGGACAGATTGAAGACCGCTTTGTCGAAGGAAGACGACAAGATTAAAGAAGAGGAAGCTGCCCAAGCAGAACTGGCCAAGGCGGCGCAGAATAGTATTGTAACAACTGAAGAGGAACAAGAAGGTTTTATGATCGTGAAAACGATTTTGCGTCAATTGATCCCATCTTCTCGAATTGCCTTCCGAGATGCTCAATCTTATTTTGCTATATTTCTGGATGACAACAACCGAAAGACCATTTGTAGATTATACCTGAATGGTTCGAAAAAGTACTTTGCCTATCTCGATGAGGAACGGAAAGAGGTTCGAGCTGAAATTTCCAGTATTGACGATATATTCAACTACAGGGATTTACTGCTCAAAATTGTTCGTGAATACGATCAATAACTTCCGCTAAATCGCCCTTGGGACGCGACGTCGACGTTTGACCTCGTTGAACACTATCAACACCCGCTTGGCTCTTGCCGAGTCGGTGAAACTTCGGGCGTGACATCGATTATTGACTTCTTTGTAAAAACCCCAAGTCACTCGGCCGGAACCGAGCGACTGGAACAAGTATCAACACCCGCTTGGCTCTTGCCGAGTGGGTGAAACTTCGGACGGGACATCGACGATTGACCTCTTTGCACATTCCCCCATGTCACTCGACGGGAACCGAGCGACTGGGACGGGAATTGACGGAGCAGTTCCCCTTAACTTTTTCATCTTCTATGAATGTAGATTTGTTTCCAATTAAGGAAACTACCAACTTCACATTTGATGTTTAATTAAAGCGCCTTTGTTTCGGAAGAATCTGATGCTCTATCCCCATGAACCCCAAGGCTTCCACCACCCACACCCTCGAGGAACTCACCGACCGATTTATCGGTCCTTTGGGCTCGCCTTCTCGTACCGCCTTTGACAATGAACTGAAACTCGAATTGCTGGGTGAAGCGTTGCGCAATGTGCGCTTGGCGCGGAATCTGACCCAAGAAGAGCTCGGACGCCTCGTTGGGGTACAAAAGGCGCAGATTTCCAAATTGGAAAACAGCCTGACCGACGCCCGACTCGAAACCTTGCTCAAGGTGTTTAAAGCGCTCAATGCCAAGGTGCATTTTAGCGTAGAACTGATGGGTTCCTAGGGAATCCCAACGTTCCTTGTTGTGTTTATCGCAGTTCGGCCTTTCTGTTGTTGAGGTCTTTTTTCAGCCGAAACAAGATAGAATTAGTGCCAGTGCGTTTCTGCCAACCACCATCCCACTACCCGCCAATTTCAAGATTTCAATTCATCCGCGTTCGGTTTCCTTGGTCTAATCCTTGATACTTCAAGATCGACACTCTAGAACCAAAATAAGGGCAAACAGCTCTTTTAAAGATCATTGCGATTCAACTATCGGACTTTTTCACCCCTCTTATTACTCGGCCATGCGAAATCTATTCCCCTCTGTACTCATTGCGCTGATGGTGGGGAGCTGTGCCCCGCGTCCCTATGTTCAAATGGGACGGGCCCAGGCCGAAGGGGCCGTGGTCAAGAACGAGGCGCTGGTGTTTGAAAATGCCGATTGCCGGGTATCGTATCAGCTCTGGGCCCCCGGTGGCGATGTTGGGTTTGTGTTTTATAACCAATCGGAGCACGACTTGACGATTTACCTCGACCAGACGTTCTTGGTGGTCAACGATTGGTCGACGGCCTATTTTCAGAACCGCACTTTTACGCAAAGCCAGAATCAGTTTGCCTCGACTTCGGTCTACTTCAATGATGCTTGGTTGCCTTTTGCCCAAACCCAGGGGCGGACACACAGTCAAGGGACCGAATACCACGAAAAATCGAGCCTCGTAGTTCCGGCCCGCACCCAGGTGCGGCTGAGCGAATTTCAATTGCTCAAAAAACCCCTCCTCCACCCCGACCTCGACCCCCATCCGCGCAAAAAACAGGTCCGCACCGCTGCCTTTACCCAAGACACCAGCCCTTTGCGCTTCTCGAACCGGATTACTTATGCCAACCCCACGGACACGGTCCGTTTCGAGAATGTCTTCTACCTATCCGAACTGACCAACTACCCCGCCAAAATGGGGTGGAAACACGCCTCGGAGCCCGCCCCCGAACTGCCCAAAGACGCCGACTACAGCGATCTCAAACCGCTGTATCCCGATGGGGTGTATGTGCTCTATTGGAAGCGGTAGGGGGGGTCGGGGGGGGGGTAACACCTTACAGCTCCGCCAGTCGATCGGCCAATTCAAAAGGGGGAACCACGACAAACCCCTCCCTCTGCGGAAAAGCGCCGCTGACTGGCGAAACCACAAAACGATGCTGTACATCCAAATCGTTGGCGGCTACAGTATTGCCCTTGCTGAGCCTCGGTGCACTGCTGCCTTTGCACTCAAACAAAGCCAAGGGTTTGCCATGGCGCACCCATAAAAGGTCGGCTTCGGTTCCATCCTGGGTGCGGTAATGAGCCAACTCGTCCTCTGGGGTACATAGTGCATCGAGTTGTTGCAAAACAAATCCTTCCCAAGAGGCTCCTACAGAAGGGTGCCCCAATAGGGCTTCTATGTGGGGTATGCCCAATAAAGCATGCAGCAAGCCGCTGTCGGCCAAAAAGACCTTGGGAGCTCGGACCAGTCGCTTGCCTAGGTTGGCGTGCCATGCGGCGACCAGTCGAATGAGATAAGCAGACTGGAGCACTTCGAGGTGCCGATCTACGTTGGGGAGGGTCCACCCCATATTGCGTGAAAGCGCGCTTTTGTTCAATAGTTGACCGTGCACATGGGCGAGCATGGTCAAGAATCGACGCAATTCGGTGGGCGAGGTGGACAGTCCGAGCAGGGGCAGATCGCGTTCGACCAAGGACGCGAGATAGTGTCGTCTCCATTCTCGGCTATGGGTCTCTTCTGCGGCCAAAAAGGACAGCGGGAAACCTCCTCGGTTCCACAGGCGAAGGGTGTCTTCCTGGCTTGCCAATTCGCTGAGGTCAAACGGATGCAGTCTGACATAGGCGATGCGGCCCGCTAAGCTATCGGCAGACCGCCGAAGGAGTTCCGGTGAAGCACTGCCCAACAGTAGAAATCGGCCGGGACGTCGGTCGCGATCAATCACAACCCGTAAAGCGGAAAACAACTCAGGCAATCGCTGCACCTCGTCGATGACAAAGCGGGCATCGGGAAGCGAACTGAAGTACAAGAGCGGGTCCGAAAGCCGCTGCAGATCACTCGGATCTTCTAAGTCGAGGTGGATGCACTGCGCATCGGGCGCCAGCACTCTGCGCGCCAGATCGGTCTTCCCGACCTGCCTCGGCCCCACCAGCCCCACGGCCGGAAACTGCTCGAGCAATCGGCGGATTCGATCCGCTCCCCGTCTTGGGATGTGCTGATCCGACATTATTCCTGCAAATTTCGAAGTGAAGGTAGTAAAATGCAGGAATTATTGCCTAAATCACACTCCTCTTGGAACCTGGACACTCCCTCTCCTCTCCCCACCCCCAATAAAAAAAGCCCCTGAAATTCAGAGGCTTTTTCTTCGTAGCGGGGGCAGGACTCGAACCTACGACCTTCGGGTTATGAGCCCGACGAGCTACCAACTGCTCCACCCCGCGATATGGGGGGCAAAGATAAGGCAAAGCGATCAAATGGATAGAGGGAATCAATAAAAATGCGGAACCCCTTAGAAATGCCGACCTTTGCCCCGTGAAAAGCGGATTTGTCAACATCCTCGGCCGGCCCAATGTGGGCAAAAGCACCCTGATGAACGCCATGCTCGGCGCCAAGCTCAGCATCGTAACCAGCAAGGCGCAGACCACCAGGCACCGAATCTTCGGCATTGTGAACCGCGAAGACGCCCAAATCGTGTTTAGCGACACCCCCGGCATTATCCGCCCCGCCTACGCCCTCCAAGAGCGCATGATGGGCTTTCTCAAAGACGCCTTCGAAGACGCCGACATCCTCCTGTTTCTCGTCGAACCCGGCGACATCGAGCACCAAGACCCCGACCTCCTCGACCGGCTTGCCTGGCTCGAAGTCAAGCTGATCGTAGCCCTGAACAAAATCGACACCCTCGATCAAACCGGACTCGAAAAACTCAGCACCAGCTGGAGCGCACGACTGCCCAAAGCCGAAATCATTCCCATATCGGCGCTCAAAGGCTTTCAAACCGACTACCTCCTGAAGAGAATCGTCGAACTGCTGCCCGAAGGCAACGCCTACTTCGACACCAACGCCATTACCGACCGCAGCGAACGCTTTTTTGCCTCCGAAATACTCCGCGAAAAAATCCTGCTCCAATACGAACAGGAAATCCCCTACAGCTGCGAAGTCGAAATCGAAAGCTTTAAAGAAGAAAACGCCCTGCTCAGCATCCGCGCCATCATCCACGTAAGCCGCGACTCCCAAAAAGGAATCATTATCGGTGCCCAAGGAAAGGCCCTCAACCGCCTCGGAACCGCCGCGCGCAAAGAAATGGAGCACTTTTTCGACAAAAAAGTCTTTCTCGACCTCTTTGTCAAAGTCACCAAAGACTGGAGAGAAAACGAACGCATCCTCAAGCGCTTCGGCTATTGAGCCCCACCCCCTGACCCGAGAATCCGCATGCCCAATTTGATCGCCATCGTAGGCCGCCCCAACGTAGGCAAATCGACCTTCTTCAACCGACTGCTCCAAAAGCGCGAGGCCATCGTAGACAGCGTAGCCGGCGTAACCCGCGACCGCCACTACGGACGCTCCGACTGGAACGGAGTCGAATTTTCGGTGATTGACACCGGGGGCTATATCGTAGGAAGCGAAGACATTTTTGAAAGCGAAATCCGCCGACAGGTCGAACTCGCCGTAGACGAAGCCTCGGTGATCCTCTTTTTGGTCGACGCCCTCGAAGGCGTACACGAAATGGACCGGGAAATTGCCCAGATGCTGCGCAAGACCGACAAAAAAGTCCTGCTCGTGGTCAACAAGGTCGACATCCACGCCCGCCAGGCCGATGCCGCCGAATTTTATGCCCTCGGACTCGGCGATTTCTTCACCATATCGGCCCAAAACGGCAGCGGAACCGGCGAACTCCTCGACGCCCTGATCCCGATGCTGCCCGAAACCGAAGACCCCGATCTGGAAGAAGGGCTGCCCCGGTTTGCCGTTATTGGCCGCCCCAACGTCGGGAAGTCGTCGTTTATCAACGCCCTGACCGGCCAAGACCGCTTTATCGTTAGCGAAGTAGCCGGCACCACCCGCGACTCTGCCCACCTGCGCTACCAGCAATTTGGACACGACTTTATCTTGGTCGACACCGCCGGACTGCGCAAAAAGACCAAGGTGCACGAAAACCTCGAGTTCTACAGCACCATGCGGAGCATCCGCGCCATCGAATCGTCTGATGTTTGCTTCTTGCTCATCGACGCCACCCGCGGCATGGAAGCCCAAGACGTCTCGATCTTTTCGCTGGCCGAAAAAAACCGCAAAGGCGTCGTGGTGCTCGTCAACAAATGGGATTTGTTCGAAAAGAACACCCAATCGGCCGACGTCTTTAAAACCAAGGTACTCGAAGCCCTGCAGCCCTCCATGGACGTTCCGGTGCTGTTCGTATCGGCCCTGACGAAGCAGCGCCTGCTCAAGGCCCTCGAAGAAGGCATGGCCGTCTATCAAAGGCGCAAAACCCGGATTTCGACCTCCAAGCTCAACGAGCTCATGCTCCCGATCATCGACGCCTATCCCCCGCCTTCGATCAAAGGGAAGTATGTCAAGATCAAGTACATAACCCAGCTCCCGACCCACTATCCGCAATTTGTCTTTTTCGCCAATCTGCCCCAGTATGTCAAGGAGCCCTATCGGCGGTTTCTCGAGCGCCAGCTCCGCGACAACTTCGATTTGACCGGAGCCCCCGTCGATATTTTTATTCGTCCGAAGTAGGCGCAGGCTCTACGTGCACCAGCACGGATTCCAATTCCGCCCACTGCGATTTGAGGTGATCGACCGTGGCATGCACAATCCGGTGGCCTTCTTCTACGCTCAAATGGCCATCGACCCACAAGTGTAAATCGGCCAAGTAGACCATGCCCGTTTTGCGAACCCAACACTTCTCGGTTCCCCGAACCCCCTCGACCTCCATCGCCAAGGTGCGAATCCGCGCAATGCGCTCGTCGTGGGTTTGTTCGTCCATCACCTCCCCAAAGGCCCTGCGAAACAACACCCAGGCATTGTAGCCGATAAACACCGATGCCGCAAGGGCCGCCCAATCGTCGGCCGCTGCCCAAGCGGGTCCGAGCAATACCCCGAGCAAGATGCCCACAAAGGCAATCCCCGAACTGATGGAATCGCTGCGGTGGTGCCAGGCTTCGGCCGAAAGTAGACTGCTGTCGTTTTGGCGCGCTTGCCGCTCCAACCGTTGAAACACAAATTGTTTGACGAGCACGACACCGCCCAAGACCCACAAGGTCCAAACCGCCGGGGCTACCGGGGGCAATTGGAGCTGTTTCACGCTGTGCCAGGCAATAAAGCCCGCCGACAACAACAGGAGCAACACCGCGGCAAAGGTGAGCAAGGGTTCGGCCCGACCGTGTCCATAGGGGTGGTCATCGTCGGCCGGTCGCAGGGCGTACCGCAGCCCCGCCAACATCAAAACGGATCCAAAAACATCGTTGAGCGATTCGACCGCATCGGCGAACAAAGCATCGGAATGGCCCCCATAGGCCGCAGCGCCTTTCGCCAACGCGAGCACCGCATTGACCCCGAGACTCCACCGAAGCGAGCGCAGCATCTCGCGCCGGACGGCAACCCGATGCGCGGTGGCGTCAGGCGGTCTTATGAGGGACATGAAAAACGCTCGATGGAGTGAACTCGTACACCAGGGAACGCCCGAGGATAGGAAACCCTAGGATAGGAAACCCTAGTAATAGTAAACCCGAGGGGTGCAGCCTCCACCGGGGTTTGAAGGTTTAAGAAGGATCGGATTCCTTGTGCCCAATCAGTTTGTGTGCCAAGGCGGGATTGACCTTCTCGAGGAAGTTCAGCGTAATCCAATAGCCGACAAAAAGCGAGAGGAAAATCAACATGGAAAATCCCATGAGCAGGATAAACAAGAAGACGAAGAAACCGAGAAGCTGTACGAACATGGGATGGGTTCTTTGCGCCAAAAATAGACCAAAAGGCGCGTTCGCGGTCTAACTTTGAAGCCGAATTACAACGGAGGGCAAGTCGAGGAACCTCCCAACCCAAAACCGCATGAACTACCGCATAGAACGCGACACCATGGGCGAAGTACAGGTGCCGGCCCAGGTCTATTGGGGTGCGCAAACCGAGCGCAGCCGCAACAATTTCAAGATCGGCCCCGAGGCGAGCATGCCGATGGAAATCATCCGGGCCTTTGCCTATCTGAAAAAAGCCGCCGCCCAAGCCAACCGCGATCTGGGCGTGCTGAGCCCCGAAAAATGCGCCTTGATCGGGCAGGTTTGCGACGAGATTCTCTCGGGCCAACTCGACAGTCAGTTTCCGCTCGTCATCTGGCAAACCGGATCGGGGACCCAGAGCAATATGAACGTCAACGAAGTGATTGCCTACCGCGCCCATGTGCTGCAGGGCGGGGCGCTGACCGACGAATACAAGGTGCTCCACCCCAACGACGATGTCAACAAATCGCAGTCGAGCAACGATACTTTCCCCACAGCCATGCACATCGCGGCCTATGTGCAGGTGGTCGACCACACCCTGCCGGGCGTGCAGCAGTTGCGGGATACACTCGCGGCCAAGTCGAAGGCCTTTTCGAGCATTGTAAAGACGGGAAGGACCCATTTTATGGACGCCACCCCGCTTACGCTCGGTCAGGAATTCAGCGGTTATGTGCAACAGCTCGACAACGGAATGCGGGCGCTGAAATCGGCCCTCGAAATGGTGCGCGAACTGGCCTTGGGCGGTACCGCAGTCGGCACGGGACTCAATACGCCCAAGGGCTACGATGTGCTCGTGGCCCAAAAAGTGGCCGAACTGACCGGAAAGCCCTTTGTAACCGCCCCGAACAAATTTGAAGCCCTGGCCGCCCACGACGCCATGGTCGAACTCTCTGGAGCCTTGAAGCGTGTTGCGGTTTCGCTGATGAAAATCGGGAACGACATTCGCATGCTGAGCTCGGGACCCCGCTGTGGGATTGGCGAAATCTCGATCCCCGACAACGAACCGGGTTCGAGCATTATGCCGGGCAAGGTCAACCCCACCCAACCCGAAGCGCTGACCATGGTCGCGGCCCAGGTGATGGGCAACGATGTGGCCGTGGGCATCGGGGGTTCGAACGGTCACTTTGAGTTGAACGTCTTCAAGCCGTTGATCGCGGCCAATGTGCTCCAGAGTGCCCGTCTAATCGGCGATGCCTGCCGTTCGTTCGAGGAAAAATGTGCCCGGGGCATCGAGGCCAACGAGCCCGAGATCAACCGCCACCTCGAAAACAGCCTGATGCTCGTCACCGCGCTCAATACGCATATTGGATACGACAACGCGGCCAAGATTGCCAAAAAGGCGCACAAAGAAGGCAAGACACTGCGCGAAGCCGCGCTCGAACTCAATTTGCTGACCAACGAGCAATACGATGCCTGGGTTCGGCCAGAAGATATGACGGGTCGTTAAGAAAATACGAATTCAACTTACTCATTTCGAAACATCATGGCCAAAGCAATTAAGAAATCGAGCCATCCGTGGCACCGGGTTCCGACTGGACCCGAAGCCCCCCAAGTGGTCAATGCCATTATCGAAATCCCCAAGGGCAGCAAAGGCAAATTTGAGCTCGACAAAGAGACGGGGTTGATTATGCTCGACCGGGTGTTGTATTCGGCCGTCCACTATCCCGCCAACTACGGCTTTATCCCCCAGACCTATTGCGAAGACAAAGACCCGCTCGACATCTTGGTGATTACCTCGATCGAATTGCCGCCTTTGTGCATGATCCAGGCGCGGGTGATCGGGGTGATGCGGATGATCGACCAAGGCGAGGCCGACGACAAGATTATCGCGGTGGCCCAGAACGATATGGCCCAATCGCACATCCACAACATCTTCGATCTGCCCCCGCATACTTCGAAAGAGATCAAGCGGTTTTTTGAAGACTACAAGGCCCTCGAAAACAAAGAGGTCAGCGTGGAAGACATGCAGGGACGCCAAAAGGCCTATGAAATTGTCGCGGACAGCATCGAGCTGTATGCCCAGACGTTCGGAGAGTAAACTAAGCTGTAGCCTAATCGGCAGCATCGTCCGTACGCTGGTTCTGTCGCTCTGGTTGGCCTCAGTGCCCGCCATGGCCCAAACCGAGGTACCCGAAAAGGTCGTAAACCACCAAGCCCAATTCTGGACCAGCGTAAACAGTACGGCTCGGTTGAGCGATCGCTGGGGGTTGGTGGCCGATTTCCACCTGAGGCGCAACAACTTTGCCACCGATCCGAGTTTCTATTTTGCCCGGGCGGGAGCGGCCTATTGGACGGGGCCCCGGGCCTATGCCGTGGTGGGTTATGCACATATGTGGCTGGCGGTGCCGGGGGTAGAAAACGGAGAATGGGCCTTTGCCCACGAAAATCGAATCTATCAGCAGTTTCAATGGTCGACCTCGGTGGGTCAAAACAGCCTTCTGCAGCGTTTTCGGCTTGAGCAGCGCTGGGTCGAACAATACGCGATGGGCTTGCCGACGGGTTCGGTACGGTTTACCCATCGAATTCGCTATTTGATGAGTTGGAGTGTGCCGGTATTCAAGCATCCCAAGGCACCCAAACTGATGATCGCAGACGAGATCCTACTGCAGATGGGGCCGGATGTAGTCTACAACCCCTTCGATCAGAACCGATTGTCCTTGGGCATCCAACAAAAACTGGGCAAAGGATGGTCGTTTGACCTTGCCTATATGTACGTCTATCAGCAAAAATTCAGCGGATACCAATACGATGCCAACCACACCCTTCGCTGGTTTTTCTACTACGCCCCCGATTTTCGGAAGAAGCGCCCCACCCCTTCGGAATCCGCACCCCTGCCGATTGACGATTATCCTTCGGGGGAAGAGTAGGTAACGCTTAGGTCGCCATCATCCCTTTGCTCCGATCTTCCAGAAATACTTGACGGTTCAGCCCGACCGATTATACTTTTAGGCACCCTAACCGCCTTCCTTGTTTCCAGGGATTCCCCTGACAGACCTCATCGGGCACTCAATGGCCCCAGACAGCGGTATGGATCCATGACAGCTGTGCTCGTTGAGGGTATTTTTCAATCCAAAAACGACCATGCAACCCTATTCGCCATTGCTTCGAAGACGATTCACACTACTCTGTATGGGCCTTGGATTGGGCGGAAGTGTTTTGGCGCAAAACGAAACCCCCGATGCCGAAAAAGATAGTTTGTATCTGCATTCCGTTGAAAATCGGATCAATCCGGACAAAGTGCTCCATGCCGAACCGCTCTACATCGACCTGATTCGCGACTTGGGCGCGCGCAAAGGGGAGCGGGAATGGAACGTCGGGCTGGGATTGACCGACCGCAATCAATACGACGAATACCTGGCCTTGGTAGAATACGAATGGGCTCCGATAGACCGTTTGGGTTTGGAAGTAGAATTGCCTTTCTCGCTGTATTATCCCGTCTCAGGCACAGGGAGTTCCACCGACTCCGGTATCCCCTCGAATCGGCTCAATAGCCTGAAAGTCGCGGGACAGTATTCCTTTTATGTATCGGATCGGCACAACACGTCGATGGCCTTGGGCTACATCCACGAATTCGAGCTCAAAGAATTCGACCGATGGTCGGACGAAAGCTTGGGCGACGGAATGGTGTTCAACCCGTTTTTGATTGCCGCCAAGCGGTTTGGCAACAACTGGCACAGTTTGATCTATACCGGACCCGCCATTCACTGGCAAAAAGTCCGCGTTTCAACCCGCTACGACGTCAACTTAAGCGTTCACTTCATGGTTACGGGAACCCGGAATTTTATCGGACTTGAAGTGAATCAAACGACCGAAGGCACCGATTTCGATATGACACTCAGGCCCCAAATGCGGCTGGCAATCACTGAACAGTTGATGATGGGCATTGTTGTGGGCATCCCGGTCAGTCGGGAGAACGAGCGTTTCAGCAGTTTTCTACGGCTTATATACGAACCCAAACACCATTGATTCCGAGGTCGTTGAAACCTCATCTTGCCCTACTTCGGCGTGTTGGAAATCTCAACCTTCCCCCTCCCCCAACTCCAGCATCGGGATGCCGGGGAGTTCTTTGCCTGCAATACCCTGAATCGAACCAAACAGCGAGAGCAGGTTTTCCTGAACCGACCAAATCTGCTTTTCCCGCTGAGACCAAATGCGCTGCATCGAGCGCTTTTCGGCATCGAGCTGTTCGGTCATGGCGCGGTAGTTCTCGGCAATGCGCTCGACGGTTTGCCGAAACTCGTTGCCCGTCAGGTAGCGGTAGAGCAATTCCATCTTGCCCCCTTGGTTTTCCTGACTCTGGCGGACCTCCTGGGTGCGAATCAGCGCCTCGCGCAAGGCCATTGCCAAGCTGCCCACCTCGTGGAAACCGCAAATCCAGACGCCTTCTTTTTGACCAAAGCGGAGCATGTCTGAGGGCAGGGTTTCGGTAACAATCACCGCGATATCGGCCTTGCAGGCCACCTGATCTTGCTTGAGTTTGGCGATCCAATCGCCCGCAAAGTGCTTGGTGCGCTTGCTTTCGTAGACAATGCTGCCACAGACCTGTTGGCGGTTGTTGTGCACGATTTGCAGACAATCCGCACCCCGGATGCCCTTGGGCACCTCCGCAATGCGATCGTAGGGAAAGTAGCGCTGTAAAACCTCTTCGAGCGCCAACTCCTGCACTTCGCCCTGGAGCTGCATCGAGCCTTGCTCCGACTTGCGCTGCATTTCTTCGGCCAATCGGCGCTGATCTTCGAGTTTTTTGGCCCACTCTTTTTCCTTGAGCAGGTATTTCTCGTTTTCCTGCTGCCGGATCTTGTCTTCGATGGCGCGCTCGCCTTCGAGCAATTGTTTCTGAACCTGCAGTTGCAACTCCGCCTCTTTGTCGCGCAATTCCTGTTGCTTTTTCAGCATTTCGAGCTCCTTTTGGCGAAGCGCCTGATTCTCGGATTGCTTTTTGGCGTTTTCCTCTTCAAGGAGCTTAATGCGCTCCGCATTCGCAGCCTCGGCCTCGCTCGCCCATTTCTTTTTGACCTCCTCGAGCGCCGCTTTTTGCTGGGCTTCCCATTCGCGCTTTTTGTCCTCGAGCGCTTTGTTGATCAAATCGCGTTGCTCTTCTTGCTGCCGCTTGAGGAGCTCGCGTTCGGCTTCCAACTGCTGGCTCCGGGTTTCGAGCTTCTCGCGCTCGGTCCGAAACTGGATGGCCAGTTCTTCTCTGCGCTTGTCGTATTCCTGTTTAAAATGCGCTTCAACCTTGCCCGAAAGGGCTTCTTCGGCGTCGAACAAATGGCCACAATTGGGGCATTGAATGGGCGTACTCATGGGGATGGAATCGATGAACTGTCAAGGTGCAAAATACAGCAGCGCACAGCCGAACTTGATCCGTGTCGCGCAAATCGCGAACGAACCCGGAACCAAACTCCGAACGGGTCACAGGATATTTCTGAGGAAAGCAGTTTTTCAAACAATTCAAGGTTCTGCATTTTGATAGAATAAAGCCTACGACTGATTGATTGATTGAATTAATTTCTTCTATACTATTTCTGGGTCTTCGGGTAGGTGTCTTCCGGCTACGCCGATGAGCATTCAAAGTTCGCCTGCGCTGTTCATTCCCTCTCTACGATTATAGTATGCACTCCGCTCCCGCGGTGGGCTTCTTTCTTTGCTGCTCCAAAGAAAGAAGGAAAGAAACGAGCTTTTTAGTCCGGCGTGGCGCTCTCTTGTCCACCCGCTAGCGCTTTGGCCGAGGTCGCGCCGCAAGGCTCACTGGCCGTTGCGGCTTGGTGCGACTCGGCGTCGCTGGCGGGTCCCGGAGTCGAGAGGCCTTAGACAACTTGATAGCCGAACAACTCGTTGATCTCTAATGAATTTAAGTCATTTCAGGACCTTTAGCACCATAAGATCCATTTAAATCACAATTAGTCAGTCATTTAGGATTCCCTAATGAAGGATGTCCTTACAGCTCCTTTGCGCATTTTTATCTAGTCGCCAAAAATTTCCGTTGTCCCCTCCTAACTCCACAAGAAACTCACTCCACCACCACCGTATCCTTGCCCAGCCGCCGTGCGAGAAAACGCGACAAAGCCGCATTGCGTTTGATCTGTACTGCCGACCCTACATTTCCCGCCCACTGCATTTCCACCACCTCGAGGGTATCGACCCCCGAATCTCGGGCGCGGATTTTCCGGGCAAAACGTACCTCGAGCAAGAGCGGTTCGAGCGCCTTGAGCTCGGCCACAATCGGGCGGATGTCGCTCCGAATTCGGTCTTGTTCCAATCGGGCCAACTGTGCTTCAAGCCCTTCGTTGATCCGCAGCATTTCGAGGTATTGTACAAAAACCTCGTCGGCGCCCAAGACCTCAAATTCGGTCTCGTTTCCGTTCTGAATCACCGCCAATTTCCACTGGGGCAGCCCATAGCGACTCAACTCGCGTTGCCAACGCTCCAATTCAGAAGCCGGGACGGGTTTGCCCAAAAGCACCAATTCAAGCTGATCCTCAGGACCTGGGGCATCAATCACCCGCTCGCGCACCAGCGTGGTTCCTTCAAAGACCACCACTTCTTGCACAAACTTTTTGCGCTTGCGGTCGATCAGGCTCTGTTGTATAGCGACATAAAAAAACCACACCGCGGGGACGATCATCAACAGCGTGAGGAAGCCCAACCAGCCCGATGTCTTTTTGCGGGTACGATCGTCGGCCCGCTGCGCAAGCGGAAACTTCAAATAGCGCACCACCAAAAAGGTGGCAATACTAATAAAGGTCGCGTTGATGAGAAACAGGTAAAACGCCCCCAAAAAATAGGCCCACTGACCGGTGCCCAGTCCATAACCTGCCGTACACAACGGAGGCATCAGCGCGGTGGCAATGGCCACACCGGGAATCACGTTGTTCTTCTCTTTGCGCGATCCCGCCAAAATGCCCGCCAAACCCCCGAAAAAAGCGATAAACACATCGAGAATATTGGGCTGGGTGCGCGCGAGCAATTCCGATTGGGCATCGTTGAGGGGGGTGATGCTGAAATACAACGTCGAAGTGAGCAAGGAGACCACCACGGCAATCGACAAAGACCGGAAACTGCGCTTTAGGTTGGACCAGTCGTTGATGCCCAGCGATAACCCAATCCCCATGATAGGGCCCATCAAGGGCGAAATCAACATGGCCCCGATAATCACCGCCGTGCTGTTGACGTTCAACCCTATCGAGGCGATGTAAATCGCCAAAATCAGAATCCAGACATTGAACCCTTTGAAGTCGATATCGCGCTGAATGCCCTCCATCGTGGCCTCGGGCGAGGCATTGTCGGTAATGTCAAAGGTTTGCCGCAGCCATTTCCATAGGGACGCTGCGGGAGAGGGTCCTGAATCCTGTGACCGCCTGGATTCAGCCATGGTCTTCGTCGAAGCGGATCCGCAAATCGTTGACGAACGACTTGATGGCCTGCTCGTTGTGCCGATGGCAAATCAACAGACGATCGCCTTCGTCCACGACGATAAAATCCGTCAACCCTTCTAAAACCACCGTTTTATTGGCCGGCGCCCGAACAATGGTCCCTTCACAATCGTACAGCAAGGCCTTGGGTGCAATCACCGCATTGCCCTTGGCATCTTTGGTTTTGTGCTCGTACAGCGAGCCCCAGGTGCCCAAATCGCTCCATCCGAACTCGGCGGGCAACACATAAACGTTGTCTGCCTTCTCCATGACGCCATAGTCGATGCTCTGGTTTTCGGCACTCGAATAGACTTCGGCCACAAAGGCTTCTTCTTCGGGCGTATCGTACACCCCATCCCCTTGATCGAACGAGGCCATGAGCTCGGGCATATGCTTTTGTAACGCCGCGCGTATGGCGGAAACACTCCAAACAAAAATCCCCGCATTCCAGAGAAACTCTCCCGATTCGAAAAACGCGATGGCATTTTCCAGATCGGGCTTTTCGGCGAAGGTGCGCACGGTGTGGATGTCGTCGAAGCCGGGCAAGGTTTCGCTCCCAAACTGAATGTAACCATAACCCGTATCGGGTCGGTTGGGCTTAATGCCCAGCGTAAACAGCTCTTGGCTGACCGAAGCCGCTTCCAAACAACGCCCCAAAATGCGGCGGTACTCTTCTTCTTGGGTGACCCAATGATCGGAAGGACACACCACCATGGTGGCATCGGGGTCTCTTCGCCCAATTTTGGCTACCGCATAGGCCAGACATGGGGCTGTATTGCGCCGGCTGGGCTCGCTCAAGATGTTGTGGGCGGGAATACCGGGCAATTGTTCGGCCACCAAGCCCACGTACTGTTGATTTGTGACAACCAGGATGTTTTCCGGTTCACACAAACCGCTCAACCTGCGATAGGTTTGCTGCAACAGGGACTCGCCTGTGCCGAGCACATCGTGAAACTGCTTGGGGTGGGCGGCGGTGCTCATGGGCCAAAAACGGCTGCCAATGCCCCCCGCCATGATGACCGCATATGCCTTCATCCGCTCGGTTTTGGAAAGGACCAAAAGTACGCGACAAGCCCGCCCCCTTTCGGCTTGTCTCGTTCACCATCGCAATTCAATGCCGTACTTTGCCCCCTGCATTGGAAGGGGTCGGCTTCGGCTCGTTTTCCATCACCCAAACGCGAAGAGCACATGATCCATTTGATTCTGTTCGGCCCTCCCGGTGCCGGCAAAGGCACCCAAGCCGCGTTTTTGATCCAGCGCTACGATCTCAAACACCTTTCGACCGGCGATATTTTCCGGGCGAACATCAAGAACGAAACTCCCTTGGGGCTTTCGGCCAAGTCGTACATCGACCAGGGTCAACTGGTGCCCGATTCGGTGACCATCGATATGCTCAAAGACGAAGTGGAGCGTCATCCGTATGGCCATGGTTTTGTCTACGACGGTTTTCCGCGCACCAAAGCCCAAGCCGAAGCCCTCGATGCCTTTTTGGCCGAGCGCGAAGAGCGCGTAGCGGCTATGGTCGCGCTCGAAGTGCCCCAGGAAGAGCTGAAATTCCGGTTGCTCGAACGCGCCAAAAGCAGCGGGCGTTCCGACGATTCCGATCCTCAAGTCATCAACAAACGCCTCGAGGTCTATAGCTCGGAAACGCTCCCGGTGCTCCAACACTACAATGACGTGGGCCGCTATATCGGCATCGACGGCATTGGCAGCATCCACGAAGTAACCGAGCGGCTCACCAAGGCCCTCGACCCCATCTTGGCCTAATTCGCCAGCCGTCCACAACTTTTCGGATTTCCCGTTTCCATGGCTTCTTCCAACTTTGTCGATTACGTTAAGATTCACTGTGCTTCGGGCAAAGGGGGGCCGGGTTCTGCGCATTTGCGGCGCGAAAAATTCATCCCCAAGGGCGGGCCTGATGGGGGCGATGGAGGCCGGGGCGGGCATGTGATTGTGCGGGGCAATTCGAATCTGTGGACCTTGCTCCACTTGCGTTATACCCGGCACATCAAAGCGGGTCAAGGCGGGAGCGGGAGCAAACAAGAGTCGACGGGTCGCAGCGGCGAAGACCGCATTATCGAGGTGCCCTTGGGCACCGTGGCCCGAGATGGAGAGACCAACGAATTTTTGCTCGAAATCACCGAGCATGGCGAAGAACTTGTCCTGAAAAAAGGCGGTCGCGGCGGTTTGGGCAATGTGCACTTTAAATCGGCGACGTTTCAAACCCCGCGCTTTGCCCAGCCCGGAGAAGAAGGCGAAGAGGGCGATGTGGTTCTCGAACTCAAAATTCTGGCCGATGTGGGTCTGGTGGGCTTCCCAAATGCGGGCAAGTCGACCCTGCTCTCGGTGGTTTCGGCCGCCAAACCAGAAATCGCGGACTATCCTTTTACCACCCTCGTCCCGAATTTGGGGATCGTGGGATACCGCGATTATCGCTCGTTTGTGATGGCGGATATCCCGGGGCTTATCGAAGGTGCCAGCCAGGGCAAAGGCTTGGGAACGCGGTTCTTACGGCATATTGAGCGCAACCCCGTCTTGTTGTTTTTGATCCCCGCAGACAGCCCCGATCCCCAAAAGGAATTGGAAGTACTCCTCGACGAACTTCGAACCTATGACGCCACCCTCCTCGACAAAAAACGGGTCGTGGCGATCTCGAAATCCGATTTGCTCGATGCAGAACTCCAGTCTGAAATGCAGGCTGCTTTAGGCTTCAAAGTGCTGTTTATAAGCTCTGTAGCCCAAAAAGGTCTCGACGAACTCAAAGACGCCCTCTGGGAGGCGCTCCATGGCTGAAGTTCAGGCCAAAGCAGGTTGGCTCGAGTCGCTCAACGCACTCGATACCGAAGTCCTGCTGTGGGTCAATGGGCTCGGCAACCCGACTTGGGATCCCGTGGCGGTATTCTTGAGCGGAACCTGGACCCAGCTTCCTTTTTATGGGTTGATGCTCTTTATACTTTGGAAAAACCTCGAACCAAAGGCTTTTCTCTGGATGATGGGGGCGCTGGCGCTGTGCGTCGTGGCCACCGACCAGACCTCAGTGCATGCCTTCAAGGAAGTCTTTGAGCGCTGGAGGCCCTGTCATGTAGCGGGTCTTGGACTGCGCCTGCCCAAGGGGTGCGGGGGTTCTTTTGGCTTTGTTTCCTCGCATGCCGCCAACACTTTTGGAATCGCGGGATTGTTTTTTGGCTGGACAGCGGGACTCCGCAAAGCGGATTTGAGGGGGCTGCGCTGGGTTTTTGTGTGGGCCGGTGCGGTGTCTTTGAGCCGGGTCTACTTGGGCGTGCACTATCCGGGCGATGTGCTGGGGGGTGCCGTATTGGGTTTGGGTATAGGGATGGGGTTGGCCCGTCTCGTCTCCGGGCTCTATCTGCGCGTTTATCCCGAAACCGTCGCTGTCCGCAAGCCATGAACGCGCTCTGGGTCTTTCTGGGCGGGGGTTTGGGCAGCGTGCTCCGCTATGGCATTTCGATGGGGGCTTTAAAAATCGGGCTAAACACAGGATTTCCTTGGGCCACCTTGCTCGCCAATGGGCTGGCCTGTGCTTTTGTGGGCTGGCTGATCCACGCCTTGGGATTTTCGACGGGCTCGTCCAAACATGCCTTGTTGGTGATCGGTTTTTGCGGGGGGCTTTCGACGTTTTCGACCTTTTCGGTCGAGACGGTTGCGCTGGTGCAACAGGGGCGTTGGGATTGGGCCGCGGCCTATGTGCTCTTGAGTCTGATGATGTGCCTGGGGTTATTGGGATGGATGGCGTATAGGAGTTAAGGGAGATGTTGGTTAGGGGGTGAACGCTTCGAAAAGCCGCATTTTTGCGATCTAGGACTATGGGGATGAAGATTGCCGTCAACGCCCGGCCGTTGTTGTTTGGAAAAAAGGAGGGGATCAGCGTCTATGCCGAGCATCTGATTCGGCGGCTCGTCGCCTTGCGTCCTGAGGCCGATTTTCAGCTCTATTTCGACCGTTACAAGGGATTGGAGCAGTTCGAATTTCGGAATGCGGACCAACAGGTTTTGTTCCCGATCACCCGACACCGCTGGTTGTGGACATGGTGGTTCGACCATAGTTTGAGCGGGGCGGTGCGCAGGCTACAACCCGCCGTTTTCTATAGTCCCGAGGGTCATGGGCTAAAAAATACTGAGATACCGCAACTAGTCACCCTGCACGATCTGGCCTTCGAACACCGCCCCGAAGATTTGCCCAAGGCGCTGGCCGAGCACTACCGCCGTCGGAGTCCGCTGTTGGCGCACCGGGCCGCTGCGGTTCTGACCGTTTCAGAGGACTGCCGACAAGACCTCGTAGCGCGCTATTCGCTGGCACCGGAACAAATCCATCTTGTCCCCCCGGCCTTGCCGGATTGCTTTTACCATACCCCCCCCGCCGAGGTGCATTGGCCAGATCGCCGTCCGTATTTTTTGATGTTGGGGGCCTTGCATCCGCGCAAAAATCCGGAGATGGCACTCGAGGCCTTTGGGCGCTATCGCGAGCGGGGCGGCAAGGCCGATTTGGTCTTTGCGGGTAAGCCGTTTCGGTTTTATGCTTCAAAATTCGAGCACCTTTTGGAGTCCCATCGGCATCGGTCGTCGATTCGGGTTTTGGGATGGGTGGGCGAGGCAGATAAACGGGGTTGGTTGAAGGGGGCTCGGGCCTTGCTCTTTCCGAGTTGGTTCGAGGGCTTTGGACTGCCCATTTTGGAAGCATTTGCGATGGGAACGCCGGTGGTGGCATCGGACCGGACGTCGTTGCCCGAAGTGGGAGGCGATGCGGGGTTGTATGCCGATCCACGCGATGTCGAGGCCTGGGCCGAACATATGCTCATGTTGGAACATGCGCGCCCTGAGGGGTTTGAGGCCAAAGCGGGCGATCGGTTGTGGGCCTATTCCTGGGACCGATCGGCGAAGACCCTCAGCGACCTGATCGATCGCTATGCGCGGGTCTGAACTCCGGGCTTCGTTTGCGGGCCTCGATCGGGAATGCGGTCTGGACGAGGCTGGGCGCGGGTGTTTGGCGGGTCCGGTTACGGTGGGGGCGGTAGTGCTCCGCGCGGATCAGCCGCTCAAAGGACTCAACGACAGCAAGCAATTGAGCGCGACCGAGCGGACGCGTTTGGAGGCGGAAATCAAGGAAAAGGCCTGGGCCTGGGCGGTAGTCCACCTCGAGGCCGAGCACATCGACCGGGTCAATATTCTTCAAGCGGTGTTCGACGGGATGCATGCCGCGGTGGAAACCCTGCGCCCCGTTCCCGAACTTTTGTTGGTCGATGGCAATCGGTTTCGGCCTATGCTGGGAATGGCCCATCGGTGTATTATTAAGGGCGATGCGCTCTATCAGAGCATTGCGGCGGCCTCGATTTTGGCCAAAACGGCCCGGGACCGCTGGATGCTCGAGGCACACGAGCGCTTTCCGCACTACCATTGGGATTCGAACAAAGGCTACCCCAGCCCCGCCCACCGAAAAGCCCTCCTCCTCCACGGCCCCTCTCCCTTGCACCGGAGGACGTTTAAAGGCGTGTGATACTGACGGTTTGATTCTTATTGGGTTGATGGCAAGCTATTTGCTTGTCGATCCAAAAAGTTATCAACATAATGATCAAGAAGACGATTTTATTTTCTCGTCCGGCGCATCTCAACACGCGTCTGAAGCAATTGATCATTCGATTCAAGGACATTGAAGAAGAGCGATCGGTCCCGCTCGAAGATGTGGGACTTGTCGTTTTCGAACATCCTCAATTGACCTATACGCAAAGTGTATTGACGCTGATGGCGGAAAACAACTGTGCTGTGGTGTTGATCGGGGACGATTATTATCCGAAGGCCTTTATGTTGCCGCTGAACGCGCATTCCACAGAAACCGAGAGTTACAGGGCGCAATTGAATGCCTCGGAACCGTTGAAGAAGCAACTGTGGCAACAAACCGTCAAGGCCAAAATTGTAAATCAGGCTTTGATCCTTGAGCAATTGGGAAAGTCTGCTGATGCGTTGCATTTTATGGCGAAGGAAGTCCGTAGTGGGGACCCTGAAGGATTGGAAGGCCGAGCAGCTAAAAAATACTGGGCTTTGCTGTTTGAAGATGTTGATTTTAAACGCGAACGTTTTGGCGAAGCGCCGAACAACGCACTCAATTATGGATATGCGGTTCTGAGGGCGGCAGTGGCGCGTTCCTTAGTCGGTTCGGGTTTGTTACCGGCGATCGGAATTCACCACAAAAACAAGTACAACAGTTTTTGTTTGGCCGATGATGTGATGGAGCCTTACAGGCCTTTTGTGGACCGAATTGTTTATGATCTGTGGCTGCAAGAACACAGTCTCGAAGATTTGACCAAAGATGTCAAGGCCAGGCTTCTCGAAGTCCTAACGGTGGATGCCTTTTTCTCGAACGAAACCAGTCCATTGACACTGGCCTTAACCCGAACTACCGCCAGCCTAAGAAAAGCCTATTTAGGCACACTTCGGAAAATAAACTATCCCAAACCATGCGCCTAAATCACTATCGGATTATGTGGCTCTTTGTGATATTCGATTTACCCGTATTGACCAAACCCGAAAGGCGACGTGCTGCGCGATTTCGGAAGTATTTGATTGAGGACGGTTTCGTGATGAAACAATTTTCAGTCTACACGCGACATTGCCCCAGTGCAGAGGCCGCCAACAAGCACGAAAATTGGGTTAAGAGACTGATACCACCAGAAGGCCATGTCAGCATTTTTCGGATTACGGACAAGCAATTTGGCGAAATGGTCAACTTCAGTGCGGGCGCTACTGCTCCTCAATGGGACCAGCCCAAACAGCTCGAGCTTTTCTGACCCCACTGCGCAAACCGACTTAGGCTTTGGGAATTTGAGCAACCAAGGGCCAAACAGCGCCACTTGGAAGCGATTTTACATTCCTGAAATACATCCTAAATCATTACCCTCCAATCACTTATTGGACTTGGTAATGTATCAAAGAACTCCTTCCAATCAATTCACAACTGGAACAAAGGACAAGTTCATGTAGGTGAATGTATCAAAGAACTCCTTCCAATCAATTCACAACATGTGAATGACTCTGCCCTCTTTCCAGCGCAATGTATCAAAGAACTCCTTCCAATCAATTCACAACTAATCGAGTTCGTCAGCCTCGACCAGCC
>Ga0247844_1002227_pt1 | contig 32376 bp, 34 predicted proteins | sample LaCtaG_FD_192421 | JGI IMG/M metagenome (GOLD analysis project Ga0247844, IMG submission 192421) | Freshwater microbial communities from meromictic Lake La Cruz, Castile-La Mancha, Spain - LaCruzMarch201714.5m_1 | ecosystem: Environmental > Aquatic > Freshwater > Lake | place: Spain: Castile-La...
TGCCCTACAGAACGGGCACCCCAATTCGATCAAAAAGGAAGTTCAACGAAGACGGCGTGCTCAGCCGCTGAATGCGATCGACAGGCTGCCGACACCAGATTTAAACGGAAAATGAAAGCCGTTCACAGCAGCTTGTGCCGCGTGGACAATCCAGCGAATGAACACATCGCTCCAAGAGCTTGAGGCCCATAGATTGAAGTCGCTTCCCAAGGCAGAAGTTCACCTGCATCTGGAGGGCTGTTTTGAGGCGGAGACCATCGCGCAATGGGCCAAGACCGAAGGCCTTGCACTACCCAGACCGCAAGAAGACTTGTTCATGTTTTCAGGGCTGGCTGACTTTCTTGGCTTTCTTGACCTGGCGTGCGGTTTGGCCTGCACCACCGAGCGGCTGGTGGCGCTGAGCTATGGCCTGTGCCAGCGACTGGCTGACAACGGCACCGGTTATGCCGATGTCATCTTCAACCCGACGCACTGGCATGCTTGGCATGGGCGGCTGGGCGCCATGCTTGATGCGATGGACGCGGGTTTCAAAGCGGCCGAGCAGGATGGGCTGCCCCGTGTGGGTGTGTGCGTGAGCTTGTTGCGAACCCAGTCGGCCGATGAAGCCATCGAACTGATTGATGCATTGCGCGCCCTGCGCCATCCCAGGGTCGTGGCCTTGTCGGTGGATGGTAACGAGGCCACGGCCGGCCGAACCGGCCCCCGATTTGCCGAAGCGTTTCGGCGCGCAGGTGAAGCTGGCCTGCGCCGCACCGTCCATGCCGGCGAGTCCAGTGGACCCGAGGGTGTCTGGGATGCGGTGAACTTGCTGGGCGCTGACCGGATCGACCATGGGGTCAGAGCCATTGAAGATGCCGCGCTGGTCAGGATGCTTGCTGATCGACAAATTCCTCTTGGAATCTGCCCCACATCAAACCTGGTACTGGGTGTATACCCGTCCATTCGTGAAAACCCCATAGAGAAGCTTAGATCAGCGGGTGTGCGCGTCTCTGTCAACACAGATGACCCGGCCTTGCTGGGCGCGAGCCTGATCGGGGAATATGCCTTGTGCCGCCGCACATTCGGCTGGACGGATGCGATGACCAAGTCAGTCGCGCAAACGTCTATCGACGCCAGTTTCGCAACCGTAGACGTCAAAGCGCAACTCCTGGCAGCCCTGAAAGACTGGTAGGTTCGTGGTCAATGGCTTGAATCGGGAATCGGGAAGCGGGAATTGACTCACGCTGGAGTTCCTAAAGCGTGTGCTGTGGCGGAACCGAGACCTTTGTAAAACGCCCAATTGACAACTGCGGAATCGCCATATACAATTGCTATATACCTTTCTTGGGGGTCATCATGTCAATCGGCACTGTTTTCGTCAATAACCGTACCCAGGCCGTTCGTCTCCCTTTGGACGTGCGTCTACCCGAGGGTGTCCAAAAGGTGGAGATACGCGTCAAAGGTAACGAGCGCATCATCGCCCCCCTAGGCCAAACCTGGGACAGCTTCTTTCTGGGTGGCCCCACAGTGAGCAACGACTTCCTGCCCGAGCGCGCCACCCAGCACCAACCGGAGCGAGAGGCGCTCTGATGCTGCGTTACCTGCTGGACACCAACATCGTCATCTACGTGTTGAAGCGGCGACCTGTCGAGGTGCTTTCCACCTTCAACGCCAACACCAGCCGCATGGCAATTTCCTCCGTTACCCTCGCCGAACTCTTGCACGGTGCGGAGAAAAGCAGCCGGGTAAGCGAGAACCTAGCCGCTATCGAGGACTTTTGCAGTCGCCTCGAAGTTCTGCCCTATGGCCCCAAGGCCGCGCAGCACTACGGCGCCATTCGCGCCGCCTTGGAAAAACTCGGCCAGCCTATCGGTGTGAACGACATGCACATTGCAGCGCACGCCCGCAGCGAAGGCCTAGTGCTGGTGACAAACAACATGGGGGAGTTCGCACGGGTGCCTGCGCTGCAAGCAGAGAACTGGGTCCACACAGCTCAGTAATTTACGAGTTGTCGTGCATCAGCCGCACAAAAGTGCGTCGACTGCCACGCCAAGTTTGCCGCGAGAGCTGCGGCGGGCCATCTGCGGTCACTGGCCGACTCTGGCCGAAGGACAGCAATGGGCTGGAAGCCGTCTTACACGACGCTCCGAAGCGGTCACTCAAATGGCTGCTTAACGTTCGAGCTAAGCGGGCGACGACGGCAGGATGCCAGGCCCGTGCCTGGCGGCCTGCCGTTGGCGCTCCGCTTGAGCGAGGGGTTAGGCCGCACTGTGCACAGTATTGCGTTCATTCAAAACGGAATGTCGTCATCAAATGTATCGTTAGTGTTGGCGCCAGCTGGAACTATCGTTGCGACTTTCGGCTCAGCCGCGGCGAATCCGAAGGAGCATTGGCTAAGTACTCGTTCCAGTCGATCATAGCGATACTCTGGAATCGGAAACTGATCTTCATCTCTTTCGTTATAGGGGTCGCCATCGATTATTTTCATAATTAAGGATGGTCTGAAAAACCCGTTCACAAAAGCGCTACTGGGTCATTAATTTTCAAATAGTGGGATTCTCAAGAAATCCCGCGAAATTTTGACACTTTTCCGCCCATTTCAGGCTGTTTTCACCCGTTTTCACGGGTATCCCCCGGTTTCCAGGCGCACTCATGCCTGCATCTGCATCAACTTACCGCGCACCATCCACAAATTGGACAAGGCGAACAAGGTAAAGAGTTGCTGCGTGTTCTTCTTGAGCCCACGGTAACGCACCTTCACGAAACCGAACTGGCGCTTGATCACCCGAAATGGATGCTCCACTTTGGCGCGCACACCAGCCTTGAGCTTCTCAGCCTTGTCGATCAAGGCATCTGCTTCGTTGTCTTTGTTCAAAGCTTTGCGCTTGCCCGGACGCATGGCAATGTGCCAAGTGACATCGGGCTTTGCGTCAGGGCGCTTCTCAATGCCTTGGTAGCCTGCGTCGCCAAAAGCCACTGTCTCTTCGCCGTGCAACAGGCTGCTGCCCTCGACGATGTCATGCACATTGCCCGAGGTGCCGCGCACGGTGTGCACCAGGCCCGACTCGGCATCTGCGCCGATGTGGGCTTTCATGCCAAAGTACATTTGCTCGCCTTTCTTGCTCGAGTGCATCTCGGGGTCGCGGGCATGGTCCTTGTTCTTGGTCGATGACGGGGCAGCGATCAAAGTGGCATCCACCACGGTGCCGTGCTTGAGAAGAAGGCCTTTAGCTTGCAAGATGTCATTGACGGCTTCCAACATCTGCTCGGACAGTTTGTGTTTTTCCAGGCGGTGGCGGAACCGCAGGATGGTGCTCTCATCGGGCAAACGGGTGAACTCTTCGATCTGTGCGAACTGACGGTACAGCGGTGTATCGACAAACGCCTCCTCCATCGCCGGGTCTGACAGGGTGAACCACTGTTGCATGAAGTGGGTGCGCAGCATGGTTTGCAAGGCAAACGGTGGCCGACCTTTGACTCCCTCGCAGTAGTACGGGGCAATCAATGCTTCCAAGTCAGCCCACGGGACAACCTTTTCCATCTCTTCGAGAAAGGTTTGCTTGCGGGTTTTCTTGGACAAAAGATCGAGGTTCAAAGAGGCTTGTTTCATGCTATGTATTTTATAGCAAACGTCTGGTTCTGTCAACACAAATTAGCCGGACTTTTGCAGAGTTTCCTTAAGGCTATTGCCTCAACTTTATTGATTGGAGGCTCTACTTCCAAGCCAGCATGCTTAAAGCTGACAAGGATGTACTGAATGAATTGTGGCAGCGAGGAAGCAAGGCGCCCCAATATGTAGTCTGAACTTCGATATCTGTCTTCTTCGATCGTGTCTCTTTGGTCGTCGGAGGGATCGTTTCCATTGAAGATCTCGCTGGCGCGTCCAGCTAGGGCGTTGTCATACTCAATCTCTACACCACGAAACTCTATGCTAGCTTCGCTTAAGTTCCGTCGAATTTGGTTTAGTACAGAGAAATGAATTGTGTCCAAAAAGTCGTCAACTTCTACGGATGATTCTAGCGCGGCTCTGGTCGCTGCGTTTGCGAGATTGTCGAACAATGTAGTAAACAAGGCATCTCCAGAGTCTTAGGAATTGGAAAGTACAAACTCTGTCTGACCTCCCTTTGGCTGTCCGCTTCAGGAAGTGGTTGGTCGAATCTTTTGAAATAATGTAAGTCATATTTGGCGCGCTATCCTATATTCGATTCAGCTGGATATGCACGCGATGAAACGTCCTGCAAATAAACTCGATATCTTTCTCTGAAAGTTCCTCTCGACTAACATTATCAAAGAAGTCGTTTCGTGCTGAAACTGTCTTGGTCTTCATGTCGCCGGATAGGATTTCAATCGCGTTGTCGGCATGAGAAGTTTTTTCATCAACATAAGCGCAGAGCCCGCGAACTGGATGGCTCGCGACGAAGAGGCGCACATGGCCGACTCGACACTTCGCGAGGTAGCCTGAGAAGTCCTTTCCTTCGTTTAGGCGCCTACCCGATGCACTCCGGCCATGGACACATGGGCCGGCACATCCGAACCGAGCATGACCGTGCGCTGATGGAGGTAGCCCAATTCTGCCAACGACAAGTAGGTGGCAGAGCCATCGGTATGAACCTGGGCGCCGGGCTCGACCACATCCTGAACGAAAGGAATCACACAGGCGGCAGAGTCGTTGGCGATGCGGCGTAGCCGGATTCGCCCGAACCCTTTGGGCTGCAGCGTCTCCACAGCAATGACGATCTGAACCTTCGTCGTCTTGCTCTTGCGCCCCACAGGCGAGATGGGGTTCTGGCGGTCCGTGATGGCCAGATAGGTTTCGTCAACTTCGACCTGTCCTTTGAGTTGCTCGCGGCCCGGGCGGACCATCGCACGGCGAAACCGGTGCAGCATGGTCCAGGCGGTCTGATAGCTGCCCAAGCCCAGCACGTGTTGCAGTCCCAAAGCGCTCACGCCTTGTTTCTGATTGGTCAAATACCACGCCGCAGCCATCCACACGCGCAACGGCGTACGCGTCTTGTCGAAGATGGTCCCGGCAGTTACAGTGCTTTGGCGTTGGCAGTCGCGACACATCAACCGGGTGCGGCTGGCACGGTAGGCTTCAGCGACGCTCCCGCATTTTGGACAGATAAATCCGGTCGCCCATCGAAGCCGCTCCAAGTAGGTCAGGCACGCATCCTCGGTGCCAAACCAGTCGAGAAATTCATTCCAAGTCTGGGGGTAGTCCTTGCCCGGGATTGGCGCTACTATATGGGTTTCCATCCAGCTATTTTGCATCAACTGGAGCTAAGTGGATACCCCATACACACATACAGTTATAAAAGAACTATGAAACCCGGCGCTGCCCCGTCGCACCCTGTCCGCCTGATGGATCAGGTTCGCGAGCGAATTCGGTATTTGCACTATAGCCTGAGCACGGAAAAAACTTACCTTTACTGGATCTGTTTCTTCATCCGTTGGCAAGCAATGGGCGGGCAGATGCGTCATCCGCGCGAAATGGGTGCTGCTGAGGTAGAGGCGTTTTTAACCATGCTCGCCACAGAGCGAAAGGTCTCTGCCTCCACCCATAACCAGGCCCTCAGCGCTCTGCTGTTTTTGTACCGTGAGGTCTTGTGCATCACCTTGCCGTGGCTGGAAAACGTAAACCGCCCAGCTCAGAAGCGCCGCATCCCAAGCGTGCTCACCAAGGAAGAGGTTGCCGCATTATTGAGCTTTGTGGAGGGGCCCACCGCATTGTTGGCCCAGCTTTTGTACGGCACTGGCATGCGACTGATGGAAGGTTTGCGCCTGCGCGTCAAAGACATTGACTTTGATCGCTATGTCATCATTGTGCGCGAGGCTAAGGGCAATAAAGACCGTGTCGTCATGTTGCCCCGATCATTGGCGCCCGCGTTGCGTGCCCAAGTTCTGGCTGCAAGGCAGCAATGGGATGTGGACCGTAAAGCCCAGCGCGGCGGTGTTGAAACGCCCCACGCTTTGGAGATGAAGTACCCGCAGGTAGGTCGATCATGGGGGTGGTTTTGGGTGTTCCCCTCGCCCACGCAGTCCATTGACCCGCGCAGTGGGGTCGAGCGGCGACACCATTTATTTGAGGAGCGCTTGCAGCGGGCGATCAAGCGGGCAGTTTCACAGGCAGGCATTTGCAAGCCCGTTTCAGTACACACATTGCGACACAGCTTTGCAACGCATCTGCTGCAGTCGGGGACCGATATTCGCACAGTGCAGGAGCTGCTGGGCCACAGCGATGTCAGCACCACCATGATCTATACCCATGTGCTGAAGGTGGCAGCAGGTGGGACCAAAAGCCCACTCGATGCGTTAAATGGGCTGACTACTTGAGTGACTGCAATCGCGGCATTCCGGTCATTGCCAATGGCAGTACGATGGGCAGCAATGGGTCGATAAGCGCCAGACACGACAAAAACAGCCACCCCATTTGCTTGACCTGCATCAATGTGCAAAAGGTGCGCCAGCCTAGACTGGTCACCTCATCAAGGAAACCAGACACCATGCACATTCTTCTCGCCGTGGACGGCAGCACCTACACCAAGCGCATGCTGGCTTACCTGGCCACCCATAGCGAGCTGTTTGCCAACAGCAACAGCTACACCGTGCTGACCGTTCAGCCACAGCTGCCACCGCGCGCACGGGCGGCCGTGGGGAAGACGGTGGTGGACCAGTACCAATTGGAGGAGGCTGAGAAAGTGCTGGCGCCAGTGACCAAATTTCTGCTCCGGCACGGTATTGACGCCAAAACCAGTTGGAAGGTCGGCCATGCGGGTGCCACCATCGCCAGCTTTGCGGACAGCGGCAAGTTTGACCTGCTGGTGATGGGCTCCCATGGCAACAGCACCTTGGTCAACCTGGTGATGGGCTCGGTGGCGACGGCAGTAGTGGCAAACAGCAAGGTGCCCGTGCTGCTGGTGCGCTAAACCCGGCTGGCGCGGCGATGGGTCGGCGCTAGTGCTGGCGGCTGACCAAGCCTTCAAAGCAGGTGCTGAGCACCAGTGACTCGATCTGTGCGTCTGTGTAGAGGCCGCCCATTTTGAGAAACTCGACAACCGGGTCACAAGCACGCGCAAAAAAAGTGTACAAAATCGCAATGGCCGGCAATTGGGGGTTGAGCTCATCGGCCGCCTGAGCCGCCTCAATCCAGCCGCCGAGTCGGTCGCTCAGCTCTATCAGCCCGTCCATGTAGTCTTGACTGGCAGCCAGACTGGCACGCAGGCTGGAGTTTTGGCTGGGCAGCGATGGCATGCCACCCGCCAGCTTGAGCTGCAACACCCATCGCACTACCGCGCGCAGTTGTTGCAATGGGGGGTCTTGTGGGGGCAGTGCAGCGATAAAGGCCTGGGCCTGCCGCATCACGCGCACCATGGCGGCCACTGCCAGGTCTTCCTTGCTGGCGAAGTGCTTGTACAGACTGGCTTTGGCAATGCCAACTTGGGCTGCGACTTCGTCCACCGTCATGGCCTCAAAGCCCTTTTCTGCTAACAGCCGGTTGACGGTTTGAACAATCGTGTCTTCGCGCACCTGGAGCATTTGCTGCTTGAACGAGGGTTTAACAGCGACTTCGGGCTTCATGGCTGAATTTTATACCCCAGCATTAAAAAATAGATACTTCGGTCAAATTGCTACTGAAAAGTCTTTTTGTGTCGATCTGGGTCAACCGGCAGATGACGGGGTCTCTGCATCAAGTGCCAGTGCCGATGCGGTGGTCAGGGCCTTGGTCAGGGCATCGAGCACCGCCGACTCCAGATTCCAGCAATGCCAGAACAGTGCCACTGGCAGGGAATGGTCTGGGGCCATGTTGACCAAGCGGCCGCTGCGCAAATGCTCACGCACCTGCAGCTCTGGCACCACGCTGACACCCCAACCCGCCAACACAGCGCGCACCTGCCCTTCTGAACTTGGCACATAAAGCTGCTTCAAGGCGACATGCTTGAGCCGCATGGCGCTGCTGACAAATTCCATTTGCAGGCTATCTTTGCGGTTAAAGGCAATGAACGGCACTTGATGAAAATTGCGCGTTGTCAGCCCGTCTGGCGCGTACCGCGCCGCGTAATCGGGTTCCGCCACAGCCACGTAGCGCATAGAGCCCAGGGGTACCAACCGGCAACTGCGAAGGGCCTGGCGCAAGGTGGTCACGCAACCCAGCACCTTGCCCTCTCGCAACCACTCAATGGTGAAATCCTGATCATCGGTGATGACCTCCAGGCCCAGGCCCTCCCGCGCCAGCGCCCCCAAGGCGGGTAGTGCCCAGGTCGCAATGCTGTCGGCATTGATGGCGATCGAGATGCGTTCTTCGTCATGCGCAGCGCCGTTGGAAACACCCGGCGCCAGGTCCTTGAGGTCTCGCTCAAGATCAGCGCGCAGCAGACGCATTTGCATGGCGTGCTTGAGCAGCAGGCGCCCGGCGGTGGTGGGCTTTAGCGGCCGGGTCCGCACAATCAGGACCGTGCCAACTTGCACCTCCAGGGCACGCAATCGCTGCGACACCGCCGACTGCGTGATCGCCAACCGTACCGCCGCCCGCTCAAACCCGCCCTCTTCCACAATCGCCGCCAGACATTCCAGCGCATCAGGGTCGTAGGTGCTCATATCAGTGGGTCTAATGTTTTCAAGGCTGTGTTCATTTTACTTTTAACAAACGATCGGGGTTCAGCCTTAATGTCAACAAATGCTATTAAATAAATAGCTTAAACCTCAATAAATACGGGGGCTAGAGCCCTTTTTCTTATAAATTTCGGGCTGCGCAGCGGCGTCGCCGTTGGCATCAGGCGCCGCCCAGCGGATTGGACTGATGGGCCTGGCGCAGGCAGTCCTGGAAAGCCCGGGTCACCCGCGAGGGTTGGGGCGAGCGCCGCACAATGCCGAAGAACTGACAGGCGTAGCGGAACAAGGCGGGCTCAATGGCGCGCATGCGGCCGGCACGGACAAAACCCTCGGCGTAATGGTCAGGTAAAAAGCCGAGGTAGCGCCCCGACAGGATCAGCGTGGCGATGGACTCCTGGTCAAACCCCGTTGCCTTGCGCGGCAGCCGCAACTGTTGGCTGATTTCCATATTGGGCGAGTGGTAGCCCAGGCCGGCAAATTGGTGCGCGCGCACATCGTCCCAGCCCATGCCGGTCGTGTCAGCGGCAAACAGTGCATGGTGGGCGCCGCCGTAAAGCAGCATGGTTTCGTCAAACAAGGCGTCGTAGGCCAGGGTGTCCGAGCGCCGGTGGCCGGGAATCACCCCAACCTGAAACTGGCCATCAAGCACGCCGCGCTCGATGGCGTTGATGGGCGCCACCGAGAGCTGCAGGCTGACCTCGGGCGCCAAGTCAGAAAACAGCGCAATCGCCTCACCCAGGCGAGCCGCCGGATTGCTGGCGGTTTTGTCAAACACCGCCAGGTTCAGCTGGCCACCCATGCGCCGGTGGATCTCATCGACACTGCTGCGAAACGCGTCGGCACCAGCCAACAGGCGCAGGGTTTCGGCGTAAATCTGCTCGCCTTCGGTGGTCAGGGCGAAACCGGCACGGCCACGCCGGCACAGCGTCAACCCAAGCCGGGTTTCCAGGTCCTTGAGGTGGCGGCTGACGGTGGAGGTGCCAATGTTGAGCTCCAGTTCGGCCGCCGCCATGCCGCCGCACTCCACCACACTCTTGAACACCCGCAGCAGGCGAATGTCCATGTCGCTGAGTTGGCCCAGCACAGCCCGCGTCTTTACTTTCATAGATTGACAACCAAATAGTGATAGTTATACATTTATAAGAGTAACAGAGTGCCGAAAATAGCGGCTGACCTTCAACCAGGCCGAGTTCGCCACGGCGACACCGCACGGCCACCACCGAGGAGACGCCATGAACATGAACGACGCCCAACACCTGCAGCAAGCCCCCCGCCTGGATGCCGCCTGGCTGGAGCCGCACTGGATGCCCTACACCGGCAACCGTGATTTCAAGGCCAACCCCCGCATGATGGCCAGCGCCAAGGGCGCTTACTACACCGACGTCCACGGCAAGCAGATTTTTGACGGCCTCTCTGGCCTTTGGTGCACCGGCCTGGGCCACTGCCGCACTGAGCTGGTGGAGGCGGTCAGCCGCCAAATGAGCACGCTGGACTACTCGCCCGCCTTCCAGTACGGCCACGCACTGTCGTTTGAGTTGGCCAACAAGCTCAAAGAATTGACCCCAGCCGGGCTGGACTATGTGTTTTTCACCGGTTCCGGCTCGGAGTCGGCCGACACCTCGCTCAAGATGGCGCGCGCCTATTGGCGCGCTAAGGGCCAGGCCGGCAAGACCCGCCTGATCGGCCGCGAAAAAGGCTACCACGGCGTCAACTTCGGCGGCATCTCGGTGGGCGGCATCGTGGCCAACCGCAAGATGTTTGGCCAAGGCATCGAGGCCGACCACCTGCCGCACACCCAACTGGCCAGCAACGCGTTTTCACGCGGCATGCCTGAGAAAGGCGCTGAACTGGCCGACGACCTGCTGCGCCTGATTGCGCTACATGATGCCTCCAACATCGCCGCCGTCATCGTGGAGCCTATGTCCGGTTCGGCTGGCGTGGTGGTGCCGCCTGTGGGCTACCTGCAGCGCCTGCGCGACATCTGCACCGCCAACAATATCCTGCTGATTTTTGACGAGGTCATCACCGGCTTTGGCCGCATGGGGGCCTACACCGGCGCCGAGGCTTTTGGCGTCACACCCGACATCATGAACGTGGCCAAGCAAATCACCAATGGCACCCAGCCGCTGGGCGCGGTGCTGGCCAGCAAAGACATTTACGACACCTTCATGGCCGCTGGCGGCCCGCCCTACATGCTGGAGTTTGCCCACGGCTACACCTACTCGGCGCATCCGCTGCCCTGCGCGGTGGGGCTGGCGGCGCTGGACATCCTGGTGCGCGAGAACATGGTCGACCGCGTCAAGGAACTCAGCCCTCATTTCGAGAACGCGGTGCACGGCCTCAAAGGCGTGAAACACATCACCGACATCCGCAACTTCGGCCTGGCGGCCGGCTTTACCATCGCGGCCCACCCGGGCGAGCCAGCGCGCCGGCCCTATGAAATTGCCATGGCGATGCTGAAAAAAGGTTTTTACGTACGCTACGGTGGCGACACCATCCAGCTCGCCCCGCCCTTCATCAGCACCCCGGCGCAAATCAGCACCCTGCTCGACGCGCTGGGCGAAACCATCCAAGAAATTGCTTGAGCCACGTTTGTATTCCGAAAGCACCATGTCCACTCTCCCCACCATTCCCCACCTGATCAACGGCCAGCGGGTTGCCGGCGGCAGCCGCGCGCAAGACGTGTTCAACCCAGCCACCGGCCGCGCCGAAAAGCGTGTGCTGCTGGCCGACAAAGCTACCGTCGAGCAGGCGATTGCCAGCGCGCAAGCCGCTTACCCGGCCTGGCGCGCCACGCCGCCGCTCAAGCGCGCCCGTGTCATGAGCAACCTGAAAGTGCTGCTGGAGCAGCATGCCGATGAGTTGTGCGCCCTGGTCACGGCCGAGCACGGCAAGGTGATGGCCGATGCGCTGGGCGAGTTGCAGCGCGGCATCGAGAACGTGGAGTACGCCAGCTACGCGCCCGAGCTGCTCAAGGGCGAGCACAGCAAAAACGTGGGCCCGGCCATCGACTCCTGGAGCGAGTTTCAGGCGCTGGGTGTCACCGCTGGCATCACGCCGTTCAACTTCCCCGTCATGGTGCCGCTGTGGATGTGGCCCATGGCGGTGGCCTGCGGCAACACCTTCATCCTGAAACCGTCCGAGCGAGACCCAAGCAGCGCGCTGCGCGTAGCCGAGCTGGCGCTGCAGGCCGGCCTGCCACCGGGCGTGCTGAATGTGGTGCAGGGCGACAAGGAGTCGGTGGATACCCTGCTGACCGACCCGCGCGTGAAAGCCGTGAGCTTTGTCGGCTCGACACCGATTGCAGAGTACGTGTACGCCACGGGCTGCGCCGCTGGCAAGCGGGTGCAAGCGCTGGGCGGCGCCAAAAACCACGCCGTGGTGATGCCGGATGCCGACGTAGCCAATGCGGTGAGCGCCATGATGGGCGCGGCTTATGGCTCCTGCGGTGAGCGCTGCATGGCGGTGCCGCTGATCGTGGCCGTGGGCGACGCCACCGCTGATGCCATGATTGCCGGCCTGAAAGCCGAGATCGCCAAGATGAAGGTGGGCCCTGGCACCGACGCCAGCAACGACATGGGCCCGCTGGTCAGCAAGCCGCATTTTGAGAAGGTCAAGGGCTATGTCAACCAGGGCGTGAATGAGGGCGCCACCCTGCTGGTGGACGGCCGCGGCGTCAAGGTGCCCGGCCATGAGGACGGCTACTTTCTGGGCCCCTGCCTGTTTGACAACGTCAAGCCCGGCATGGTGATTTACCAGGAAGAAATCTTTGGCCCGGTGCTGGGCATTGTGCGGGTGCAAACCCTGCAAGAGGCCATGGACCTGATCGACGCCCACGAGTACGGCAACGGCACCTGCATCTTCACCCGTGACGGTGAGGCCGCCCGCTATTTCTCAGACAACATCCTGGTTGGCATGGTGGGTGTTAACGTGCCGCTGCCGGTGCCGGTGGCCTACCACTCGTTCGGCGGCTGGAAACGCAGCCTGTTTGGTGACCTGCACGCCTACGGCCCCGACGCCGTGCGTTTCTACACCAAGCGCAAGACCATCACGCAGCGCTGGCCCTCGGCCGGCGTGCGCGAGGGCACGGTGTTCAGTTTCCCGAGTAACCGGTAAGTCGTGAGGGCGGTCGGTGGACCGCCCTCACGGCAGGTTTCGCCGCGATTTCCAGCTGCTTGCGGACTCTCTCAAGAGCTTGAGCCCTGGAAGCCCCGCAGCGGTTTTTCGAGCTCTGGAGCTGCAATTTGGTCCAAGCTCCGAATGGCCCCCTCCAGGTGCGCCATGTCCTTTTGAGACGCACCGAACTTCTCAAAAAACGGCTTCCACGCACGAGCCACCAGCCACACCTCGTGCAGTGCCTTCAGCGCTTCTACCTTGCTCGAAAAGTACACAGCCCAGTGGGTCATCAGGTTGTCCAGGGTGGCTAGCCTGCCCCTTTCTCCAACCTCCAAATGCAGCATCCGTTCCTGGGCAACAACGCTCATAGGGAGCACGTCATAGAGCGGGCTGAGGGTCCATCCCTTGGCTGCGACCTGGTACAGGAATCCGTGATTGCGCAAGTGGTCATCATTGTTAGTGACGAAGATGTTGAGCGCCTGCCGCTTGAACAACTCACGAAGGTCCCGCGCGAGGTACTTGGGGAGCGCGCGGGCACGCATTTTTTCTGCCAAGGCCTTGTAGGAGCTACGTGTTGCATCATGCTCATCGATGCCCATGAGCGTGAGTGCCGAGCAAAAGCCTATGCGGCCTTCGATAGACTGCAGGCCTTTAGGTCCCCCTAACATCACCCAACTTTCTTTGTCAGGGTCAGGCACAACCCCAGGCTCTGCCCAGTAGCGATCGAATCTCCGGATGAACAGCACCTTGGCATGGCCTACCTGCATGATCTTCAAGGGAGGCACCCGGAGTCCCGCGGCACGCGCAAGCTCCAATGCACCAGCTTCCAGGACAGCGTTACAAGCTCGGTCTGAATTGGATGGGAACTTGGCGAGCCAGAGAACACCGTCATCAGTGCGAACGGAAGCTTTAGGACGCGCGCCGCCGGCGCTGCCAAGGCTGCCGAAGTAAATGGCGAGGTCCTCCTCGACGTATTCCTCATTCTCGATGCGGTCCGCTGCCTCCAGAAGGCGCGCCAGGTCCGTCTTAGCTGCCAACCGATGCAAGCTCCTGAACGAGCACCAGCTTGTCGAAAATTTCGTCCTCGGCCTTGAGCCAGTCAGCCTCACTCCACTTGTTGAGCATGTACTCTTGCAGCGAGATCAAGTCTTTCTGCGCTTCTGGAAGGATGACGACAGCCATTATTTCCGGCTTTGGCGAGCAGCCAGCAACTGAGCCCGCGACTCTGCAGCGGAGATGCCCTTCCCTTGCACTCGGTCCTTTTCACCCAAGGCTATGATCCTCAGGGCGGCAATCAGCGACTCCTTTTCCTGATACTCCTTGACGCCTTCAATCACCATGCTGGCATCACCATTTTGGGTAATGAAAAACGGATTGCCATTCAACTGCAGGTCTTCGGAAATCTGGGCAGCGTGGCTTTTAAGGTAGGAGATGGACTTGATGTTGGTGACGGATGGCATAGCGACCTTATGCAGGGGAACGACCAAAAATATAGGTCTAAATTTGGTCGTTGTCAAAGCATCGAATCGCCCTTGCTCGGCGAAACATGAAGCGAATGGCTGATTCATGAATCAAAATCACGCTGCGACACACGCAGCTGGTGTCAGCAACGTTAGTTCAAAACCACCATCAACTTCATTGACGCTGGCTGGGGCGCATTGACAGCTTGATTCTCAGCCGCGTTAAAAATTCTCTACCGTTGGTAGATCGTCCAGTCATGTCAGAGAGGGTTGACAAGTGATCCGAAAAGTCTGCAAGATAAAAAAGCAAAAACACGAAAGGGCTTTTTTTGGATCTGCAAAAACTTCTTTTTACACAAGCCGAACTCAAGGCTGGAGAGACTCGCCATGTGGGGGGCAATCTTGCAGTTTGTGTGAGCGTCTGTTCCAACTTTGGCCCCTTGTGGGCCATTGAAAACGGCTTCGCAAAGTTTTCGACACAAGACTTGAGTGCGTACATCTTTGGCATCTGCAGCAAGGTTGACGCGCGCCGTGGTCTAGTGACGATGAAAGTCGTCAGGGGCCGCATTGGCACCGCCTACAGCACAGCCAGCACCCACGTTTTACCTCTGGAGTCGTTTGCCCGCTACTTCACCCTCTCGGATGACGAAGAGGCCGACCTAAGGCATTGGCTGGCTGATAGCGGTACCGATGCTTTGGTCGATATACCGCCTACCGCAGAATCGACACAACTACAACTGCGGTCAAGCAGAAAATCAAGTGAGGGCGAAAGCGCAACGAAACTGGCGGCAGTCATCGGAACACAGAATTATCAGTGGCTAGAAGCCCTTACGTCGTCCTACGGGCAGTTATCCGCCGAGGTGTCTGCCTACAGTGGACGAAACATACCGGCAACACAGCCAGCAATCGCCAGTGCGCTCAAGAAGCTTAAGACCGTCTTGGCTGGTCAACCTCCGCAAGGCCAATAGCCATGACGTTCAGTGCAATGACGGACTCAAAGGCGCTTGGCATGTGGCAAGGCTTGTTTGTTGGTGACGCTATGGGCGTACCGTTGGAATTCACAAAGCCAACGACAAAGAGCAAATACATCACCACGATGACGACGGGTGGTTTACACAACGCATCGCTGGGTGAATACAGCGATGATGGGGCTATGGCCTTGGCCATCGCTGACGCCTACATCACTTGCGGTGGCTTCGATGCCACCCAGATTCAACGTAACTTTGTCGCTTGGAAGGCCACAGGTAAGTACGGAACAAGACCCGGCCCAGCTTGGGACTGTGGACTAACCATCTCCGAGTCGCTAGCAAGCGTCAGAGATTACGAACGGCCCTATGGAGGCTCTACCGCACCCATGGCCAGCGGAAACGGCTCAATCATGCGTATGGCACCTTGCATCGTCTTTAATCGCCATAGCCTGAGTGCTGCAATTGGCGATTCTGTTGCGCAGTGCCTTCTCACACACGGCAGTGCAGATTCGATCAAATACACCGCAGCACTGGCACATGAACTATGGGTTGGCAATTCGTTGCCAGAGTACGACGGTCTGCGCGACAGACCCATCAAGAACACGGGATATGTTGCTGACACCTATGCCGCAGCTTGGTACTCAGTCAAGCGAACCAACACATTTGAGAAGGCTATTTTCGATGCGATCAACCGGGGCGGTGATGCCGACACCGTGGGTGCGGTGACTGGGATGATTGCGGGGCGGATCTATGGGGTTGAGCAAACGAAGTATTTGTTTAAGGAGGTAATAGATTCAAGTGGCATCAACATAATCTTCCACACCATTTTCAACTTGAAGTGTGATGCAATATTTTCTAATTAAGTAGGGCTTAGCTATGGACGAATCTCAAAATGGCTATGGGATTGAACTCATGTCAGTATTTTTTCACATTTTCAAATTGCGGAAATATTTACATTAGTGGCATCCCTTTGGTTTGGTCAATCTGCTGCTGGCAGCGCAAAAATCTCTACAATTTTAGAGCACGCTGGATATTACTCCGCCGCCTACATGAACAAAGATAAGAGTGTGTCTGCTATCTTTTTTGCATATCTATTGCCATTAATTATGATTCCACTATTTGCCAGTGTATTTTTTCTATGGAACGCGTTGCTCACGGCGATCATCCTATATCCAGCATCACTTCTAAAAATTTATGATTGGCAATCAAGCCATTTCTATCAAACGGTGGTGATCGGTACGTTATTTTTTATTGCTGGACTAACATCTGTTGCGATTATCCGAGTAAGCCAAACACGAAGTGATGGAGCAAAGAATAATTTATGAAGAGAGTAATTTATGGAATATTTCTCTTGGTTGCTTTTGCAGCAGTTGTAATTTTATCAAAGCTGCTTCGGTTTGAAATTAATCGAGCCTCAGATTTAAAGAGCATGCAAACATTACATTATATAGATGGGCGTGGAAATTTATTAAATCCAGAGGAGCCACTTTTAAAGGCTTATGGTTGTGAGTTTTGGCAGTATCAAATAAGATTGCTGGAAGTCCATATTGTTTCCAAAGAAATTACCAGAGATACTCTGCTAGATAGCTCAATCGGAAAAGACGAGATTATAACAAATCGTTTGATGAAAACTATAGATGAAATATCAATAGTAAGCAAGACAGTAAATGAGTTAAAAAACAAGAATAAAGCCTGCATAAATTAAAATGACTAAATTAATATTAAATATAAACATCCTCTATGCAAAACACTGATTGATCATAATCTTTGGATGCCATGCAGATATGCAAGCGCCCCCAAAGTTTAATTTATTGCGAATTTTTAAATAAAAGAATATGTCTAAAAAAGACTTTCCACCACGAGGTTTACGCACATGGATATTTCGAGCATTGTCCGGCGTTATTGCTGTAGGAATACCTTATCCACACCACATCTTAATTGGTGTTATTATTCAAAAGGAAGGTTAATGAACTCATTAATAGAAAAATGTATGCCTTCACTGATAATTGGAGCATCAATTATTACATCATCAATAATTATATCCAACAGCAATAACTATGAATTTATCCGTATTCATGGCCGTGAAGGTGAGAAGTTTAGCATTCTTAATAATAAAAATAATGGACGCAGCTGCCTACTTGACGAGGGAACAGTAGGTACTTATGAAAACTGGGAGGCTGTGGCAAAGCAATACTTAGCCCCTAGAGAACTGTGCAAAACAAGGAATAGATACAGTGACCTTATCCCAATTGGCGTAGCGAAATGACGGCCCGCGCCATTAGCCCTCGGCCTTTGTTGGTCGTCACCGGCACAACGCCTGCAGCGTCACAGAAGCGTTTAAAACGATCTAAATACTGCTGACACGGCTGATGCTTTGGTGGCTTGTTGACAGCCTGCTCTTAAATGACACCCAACAGCGTGACGACATTGGATGTGGACGTGGACGTGGCATTCGCGCCTCGTTGTAACGGGTCAACTGACCTTGCGCATCAACCCAAATTTCACGCCGATTGAATATTGACCCGCCCGCGGACGCAAAAAGTCGCCGTCGCCATGATTCTGCGCCAGCAAAGTCAATAAGCTGTCACGTTGAAATCGATTACAGTTGTCTGCTGGTAGTGGTCTGGCGATGCATATTCTTCCCGTCGCATCCTACCGGCAGGTTAGCCCAAGGAGCAATCGCGTGTCCCCGTCTCACCGCCAAGTCTATTCCCGTGCCGGCCTTGCCCGCCTACTTCAGCCTGAGAGCATCGCCATCGTCGGGGCATCACCGACGGCATCATCCTTTGGTGCTCTGACAATGGCCAACCTTGACCAGTATGCTGGCCGCCTCCATCTGGTGAACTCGAAATACGCCAGCATCGGCGATCGGCCTTGTCATCCTTCGGTCGCGGACTTGCCCGAGTCGCCAGACTGTGTTGTCGTTGCGGTGGCACGAGAATCGGTTGAGGCCATCGTCCATGAGTGTGTCGCCAGGAAGGTCGGAGGGATCGTCATCTACGCCTCCGGCTATGCGGAGACGGGCAAGTCCGACCGAATCGCGCAGCAGGCCCGCCTTACCGAAATTGCGCTCGCTTCTGGAATCCCTATCGTCGGCCCCAATGTGATGGGTCAGTTCAACTTTGCCCGCGGCACGTTGATGAGTTTCGTCGGTACCTTGCGCCCCCGCATGTTGCGCGAGCGCGGCATCGGAGTGGTTAGCCAGTCGGGTGCGTTGGGCGTGTCATTGTGTCAGGCGGCCGAAACTGGTGTGTCGATCAGCCATCTGCTGCTGTCCGGGAACTCCTGTGACTTCGACGTGGCCGATGCCATCGCCTACCTGGCGGAGGATCCTTCCTGCCAGGCCATCGCTTGCGTATTCGAAGGCATGCCGGATCCGCTTCGGCTGCTCGAGGCCGGCGGGCGGGCTTCGGCATTCAACAAGCCTGTTGTGGTTTATAAAATTGGCACGGGAGAGATGGGGGCTGCCGCCGCCATTTCTCACACCGGGTCTTTAGCCGGATCGACTGCGACTTATCGCGCCCTGTTCGCACGCGCTGGGATGGTCGTGGTAGACAACTTCGAAGACCTGATCGAGACCACCGCTTTCTTCGCCAAAGTGCCTGAGCTGAAGGCCAAGGGGGTGGCCGTTTTGAGCGCCTCTGGCGGATCAGGCATCATGGCCGCAGACAAGGCAGAGCTACACGGCGTGCCGTTGCCCCAGCCGAACGAAGAAGCGAGCAAGACCTTGGTTGCCACGATTCCAGAGTTTGGCTCGCCGCGCAATCCCTGTGACGTGACCGCGCAGATCGTCTCGCGACCCGATATGACGCGCATCTGTGCCGACGCGCTGCTAGGCGACCCCGGCTTCGGCACGCTGGTCGTGAACCTGGGCACTGCCACCCAGAGCCAGGCAGCGGCGATTGCGTTGTACAGTGCGCTTGCCCATCAGCATGGCAAGATGGTTTGTATGACGTGGAGCACCCAGTGGAGCGACGGGCCCGGCAGCCGAGAGGCCGCCATGGACCCGAATGTCGCTTTATTCCGCTCTCACAACCGATGTTTCGCTGCCATCGCCGCCTGGCATTGGCGCGAGGATTACCGCCGGGACCGGCCGGGCCAACGGCTTCGCCTGTCGCGATTGGATGCCAGGGAGCGCGCTGCGGCATTGATCCAGCAGTCACCCAACACGATCCTGACCGAACGTGAGGCCAAAGCGGCGTTGGCGTTCTACGGCGTGCCAGTGACTGATGAACATTTGGTGCAAGACGCTGACGCGGCGGTCTTGGCAGCATCAAAGCTGGGTTACCCGGTGGCGATGAAGGTCGAGTCTCCGGACATTGCGCACAAGACCGAAGCTGGCGTCATCCGCCTCGACCTGCGCACCGAGGCCGATGTGCGAGAGGCCTATGAAGCCGTGATGGCCAATGCGCTCCAGACCGCGAGCCTGGACCGCATCAATGGTGTGCTCATCCAGCCTATGGCCCCGAAAGGCATCGAGATCATGGTTGGCGGCCGTACCAACGCGCAGTTCGGCGCACAGGTCGTCGTCGGCCTGGGCGGGGTCATGGTCGAATTGATGAACGACACAGTGTTGGCGCTGGCCCCTGTGACTCAAAGCGAAGCGGGTGGCATGCTGAGCCGCCTCAAAGGGCGCAAGGCGCTGGATGGTTTTCGCGGCATGGCGCCGGTCGATCAACATGCGCTAGCCGATGTCATCGCCCGGTTGTCGGAATTCGCCGAGGATCAGCGTGACCTGGTCAGCGAGTTTGACGTCAACCCCCTGATCTGTAGCGGCGCACGCGTGCTTGCCGTGGATGCACTGATCGTGCGGCGCAGTTGAGCGGGTCACCCAGAAGCACAGACAATGAGGAGCGAATGATGGCTGTACTGACCGAGGAGCAGCAAATGCTGCGTGAGGCGGCCCAGGACTGGGTGACAAGAAGATCGCCCATCCGCGCCTTGCGCAACCTACGTGACCGGGGCGCCGAGCTGGGTTACGAACCAGCGGTCTGGACTGAGATGGCTGCGATGGGTTGGGCCGGTACGATCGTTCCTGAAGAGTACGGCGGCTCGAACCTGGGATGCATGGATCTGGCTCTCGTACTTGAAGAGCTTGGCCGAACGCTGACTGCTTCGCCGCTCATCGCATCCGGCCTTGCCGGCGCATCGGCGTTGGTGCTGGGCGGCAATGCCGGGCAGAAACAGGCCTGGCTGCCAAGGGTGGCGGGCGGAACGGCTATCGTCACGCTCGCTGTTGACGAGCACCGACACCACAACCCGCAAAGGGTGGAGGCCGAGGTCGTCGACGGCAAGTTGTCTGGCGAGAAGGTCTTCGTGATCGAAGGCATGGCGGCCCACCTTTTCGTGGTTTCCGCCCGTTCCGCTGGCACGCTGGAGCTGTATCTCCTACGTGCCGATGCAGGGGGGGTATCGCGCCAGCGGCTCTCCTTGGCGGACAGTCGGGGCGCTGCAAACCTGACTTTAAAGGATGTCATTGTGAGCGATGCCGACCGGCTATCGGGCGGCGCTGCGCTGCTTGACAAGGTCCTGGACCGGGGACGCGCGGGGATTTCCGCCGAAATGCTGGGCTCCGCCTGCCAGGCCTTCCAAATGACGCTGGACTACCTGAAAACCCGTGTGCAATTCGATCAGCCCATTGGCAGCTTCCAGGCATTGCAGCACCGGGCAGCCAAGATGTTCACGGAACTGGAACTGTCGCGGTCAGCCGTCGAGGCCGCCTGCATGGCCATTGACGCCGATTCACCAGACAGAGCGGCTTTGGTCAGCTTGGCCAAGGTCAAGGTGGGCGATACATTCCACCTTGTGAGCAACGAGATGGTTCAGATGCATGGCGGGATCGCCATGACCGATGCGCACGACGCAGGTTTTTACCTTAAACGCGCCCGTGCGGCCGAGGCGGCCTTCGGCAATCAGGCCTTTCATAGGGATCGGTACGCCAGGTGCCAAGGGTATTGATGCGAAGGGGATGCCGATGTCAGCGCTGTATGGTCAGATCGCAAGCTTGGGACTGCGCTTCGGTTGGCCTTATTCAACCGGAGCGAGTCTCTCACTCCAATCCTGGGATTCATCGCGATGAAATATGAACAGATTCTGGTTGAGCTCCGCGGGCCAGTGCAGCTGGTCACCCTGCACCGGCCGGACCGGATGAACGCCTGGACCTTCCGCATGGCCCATGAACTGCTGCACAGTTTCTCTGAGGCAGATGCGAACGATGCAGTTCGGGCCGTCGTGGTGACCGGGCATGGCAATGTCTTTTGCGCTGGCGCCGACCTGGGCGGCGGATCACAGACGTTCTCGGGCCGTGGTGGCGCGACCGGCAACGACGATGACCGACGCAGCACGCGCGAGGCGATCCAGGCCCGGCAGACCAAGACCCCCATCATCGCGGCCATCAACGGCGCAGCGGTCGGGGCTGGGCTGACCCAGACCATGGCCTGGGACCTGCGCGTGGCGGCGGACGACGCGAAGTTAGGTTTCGTTTTCAACCGCCGCGGGGTTATGCCAGATGCCGACCTGCTGTGGACGATTCCGCGCATGATCGGCTATGGCGCCGCCATGGACCTGCTTTTGACGGGGCGCATATTCCTGGGCGCCGAGGGTAAGGAGTTGGGTCTCATCAATCGATCCGTGCCGCGCGCCGACGTCCTTGACACTGCCATGGCGCTGGCCAACGACATTGCTGAGAACACGGCCCCTGTCTCAGTCGCGCTCACCAAGCGGCTCATGTACGACTTCCTGACCCGAGATTGGGACCAGGCCGATCAGCTGCAACGGGAACTCTTCGCCTGGACCGGCCAGCAGCCCGACGCCCGCGAGGGTGTGTTGGCGTTCCTGGAGCGCAGGCCGCCGAAGTGGACGATGTCCAAGTCCAAGGACTTGCCCGCCGTGCTCCAGTTACCACCGCGCCACAGGTAGAACCATGAACCCCGTAGAACATACCGACATCGAGGCATTTCGTCTGGAGGCGCGGGACTGGCTCGCGGAGCACTTCCCAACTGCCCTAGCAGACAACCCCGAGCGGCAAGCCGTCGACATCTTCGGGCCGGACAACACCGATCCTGATTTCCAATTGTGGCTGGCCCGGATGGGTGCCAAGGGATGGACCGTACCCCTTTGGCCCCGGCACTACGGCGGTGGCGGGCTCACGGAAATACAAGCGAAGGTACTGGCCGATGAGATGGCGCGGATCGGCGCGACCAATCCGGTGAAAGGGATGAGCGTGAACCTTCTGGGCCCGACGCTGCTGGAGTTCGGGAGCGAAGAACAGAAGCTGCGTCATCTGCCGCCTGCAGCCCGCGGCGAAGTTCGATGGTGCCAGGGTTATTCCGAACCTGGAGCAGGGTCCGATCTTGCCTCGCTGCAGTGCCGCGCCGAGGATCTGGGCGACAGTTTCCTGATCAACGGCCAAAAGGTATGGACGAGCGGCGCACACTTTGCGCACTGGTGTTTCTGCTTGGTCCGCACCGACCATAGCCGCAAGCAAGGTGGCATCAGCTTCGTTCTGATCGACATGCGCTCGCCGGGCGTGGAAGCGCTGCCGATAAAGTTGATCTATGGCGGTTCGACGTTCTGCGAGGTGTTCTTCAAGGACGTGGTCGTTCCCAAGGCTAACCTCGTGGGTCCGCTCCACGGCGGATGGGCAGTGGCAAAGCGCCTGTTGCAGTTCGAGCGGGGCGGGATCGGCGATACCCGTCGCGCCCGGGGCGTGCGGCCGCTGGCCGATGTCGTGCGGGAGTATGGCGCCTTCGACTCGGATGGCCGACTGGCAGATGCCGATCTGCGAGCCCGCATTGCTGCGCACGAGATTGATGCGCGCGCCGTCGCGCTCACCCACCAAAGAATCGCGCTTGAACACCAAGCCGGCATTGACGCTGGCGCGGCAACCTCGATCCTCAAGAACGCGACCATCGCCGCAGATCAGACGCGCATGGAGCTTATTGTCGAGTTGCTCGGCCATGACGGCCTGGGCTGGGACGGCGATGCCTATTCCCAAGAAGCCCTCGAATCGGTCCGGCTCTGGCTTCGGGGCAAGTCGGGATCGATATACGGGGGCACCCACGAAATCCAGAACAACATTATTTCCAAGCGCATACTGGCCCTACCCGATGCGAAGTCACAGCGCTGAGATCTGTGCTTACCCTCCGTCACCGATCAGGATTCCTGCTCGGAGCGAGGACTTTGGTCTGGTTTTATTCCGGCTTGATGCCGACTGCGTCGAGCAACTGCTTGGTCATCACGCGCCGCTTATCCAAGAACGTCTTCATCTCATCCGGCCCATAATTGAGCGCGACTGAACCTCTTTCGACGAGAAATTTCACGACCTCCGGGTCCTTGTGTGCATAGACCGCTGCCGCCGCGAGCTTGTCGATCACCGGCTTTGGCGTATCGGCCGGTACTGCCAGCAAGGCGAACGGCCCCAGCACCACGCTTTTGTAGCCCAGCTCGGCGAAGGTGGGCACGTGTGGCATGCCGTCCATACGGGTGGTGGAAGCCACCGCGATGGCGATGGCCTTGCCATTTGCCTCCAGAGGTTTGAAGCCAGACTGGTAGTCGACCATCACGTCGATCCTGCCGCCCAGGAAGTCCTGGTAACCCTGCGGCCCACCCTTATAGGGCACCTGCGTCATCGTCACATTGGCCTCCTTCTCCAGGAGTTCCATCAGCACATGAAGTAGCGAACCCTGCCCCGTGGTGAAGTAATTGATCTTTCCGGGGTTCTTTCGTGCGAAGTCGATCAACTGAGGCAGCGTCTTGTAGGGGGCATCGCTACGGATCGCGATCATGAACGGTGACACCGATAAGCCGTGCACAGGCACGAACGCCTTGTCCGGTAAATAGAGCGGGCTCTTGGTCACGAACGGGTAGGAGACCATAGCAGTATCCGACCCATAGAACATCGTGTAGCCATCCGGCTTGGCGTTGGCAACGAGGCTCCCACCAAGAATCCCGTTGGCGCCGGGCTTATTGTCGATCACCACTGGTTTACCCAGCATGGCGGACATCGACTTGCCGATGACGCGGGCGCCCTGATCGGCTATGCCGCCGGCTGGCCAGGGAACGACGAGTGTGATCGGTCGGTTAGGGAAATCTTGTGCCGAAACTGTACCGGCCAGCGCGAGCGCGACTGCCAGTGATGCCATGGAAAAGAACTTCATAAGGTCTCCGTGCACCGGCAAGGGCCGGCAAGTCGTGGTGAATTGGGGCTGCGAGCTGGGTTAGATGGCCTGAGACCGTGGGCAACAAAAATGTAAACGATTGCAGATCCATCAGTTAATTCTGACTGATCCGATCTGCCAGGTCAACAGGGAGCCGAACTTTCCTAGGCGCAAACTTTTCCTGGGTGATCCCTTCGAACGAACAGAACATTGCTTCGGTCTGGTAATCGCGTACATTGTTGGCAATGCGAATACATGAAGTGGGGTTGCCGACGATCGAAGACGTCGCGGCCCGTGCCGACGTCTCGACAGCCACCGTGTCGCGCGTTTTGAACCGGCCGGATGCGGTGCGCGAAGTGCTGCGTGGACGCGTGCTTGAAGCCGTGATGCATCTGGGTTATGTGCCCAATTCAGGCGCTAGAGCGCTGAAGCTGCAACGAAGCGGCACGGTAGGTGCGGTGTTTCCCACTATTGATAACGCGATCTTCGCGAAAGCTATCGACGCACTGCAACAGAGACTCGCCGATTCAGGTCGGCAGTTGCTGATCGCGACCAGCAATTACGACCCGCAGGTTGAAATGCGTCAAGCGATCAATCTGGCCCGAAGCGGCGCGGATGCCTTGGCGCTCTGCGGCAATAGCCAAAGTCCGGAGTTGTTACAGTTCCTGCGCCAACGGGAGCTAAAGACCGTGCACGCCATGACGATTAGCGCGGAGCCGGATCGGGTCTGTGTCGGCTACGACAACGCTTCTGCCATCGGGAAGGCGGTGCGTTACCTGCTGGACCTTGGGCACCGTCGTTTCGGGATGTTGGCGGGCGTCACCCTGCACAATGACCGTGCCGCGGGCCGGGTGGCCGGTGTGCGCGAGGCACTGGCCCTGGCGGGTCTGCAGTTGGATCCCGGTTGTGTGATCGAAATGCCCTACTCCCTGGAACGAGCGCGTGAAGGCTTTCGTAGGCTGATGCAAGCGCCCCAGCCACCGACCGCCGTGCTGTGCGCCATTGACGTGCTGGCTATTGGTGCGCTGTTGGAGGCCGCGACTCTGGGAATCGACGTGCCCCGACAAGTTTCGGTGACCGGTTTCGACGACCTGGAAATGGCGCGCCATATCCAACCGTCCCTGACGACCATGCATGTGCCGACTGAACGAATGTGGCATATGGTGGCGGACCGGATCATCGCCAGCCTTGATCAGGTGCCCATGCCAAGAGTTGCCGAGGTCGAAGTCGAACTGATCGTGCGGTCGTCCACCGGACCAGCGCCGTCTGTCTGATCCGAAAGGGGCTCACTTTCTGGCGGCCACAAAAGCCGTTGCGGCAATCCTGACCATGCTCGGGTGCAAGGTCCCGAGCTTCGGGATCCACTTGCAGCCTTCGAACAGATGAACCAATGCAGGAAAATGTCGATCCGCGCCGACATTACACTTCCGCCGCAGCAGCGCCAGCGCGACGGTCAGGCCATCACCCCATGTTGGAACTCGACGGGCGAGCAACCATCCACATGGGGGCATACCGTACGCAGCCTCCTAAAATGACCGACCTCAACAGAAAAAAGTAGCGTCTGCCATGCACGGAGCCTCCAAACACCTTGACGACCTTGAATGGACCCGCTGGCCACTTGATCAGGTTGCCGCACGGGGCAAGGCGCAATGGAAAGAGCTGTTGGGCAGTGCCTCCGGGTGCCAGAACGACATGACGATGGGCGTGGTTCGTCTCAGAAAAGATGAGTCTCTCGAGCCTCATCGCCATTCACAACCTGAAACTTATTTCACCCTGTCAGGACGCGGCACAGTCACCATTGACGATGTGGTGCATAGCGTCGAACCCGGAAGAATGTTGTTCATACCGGGTAACGCCCGACACCAGATCAACAACGTGGATGAAGAAGACCTGACGATTCTTTATGCCTTCGCTATCAGCGATTTCAGCAAGGTTCAGTACCACTTCTGAGTGAGCCATGTCGATCCTTTGGACAAGCCAGGGTCAATCCGCACCTACATGGCATTCCCGCCGCAGCATCGCCAGCGCGTCGGCCAGGGTGTAGTCGTGGTCGCTGGTCAGGGTTTCCAGGGCCTCTTCTAAAAAGCTGGCCCACAGCGCTTGGTAGGCCTGCTGGTGCTGTTGCGGGGCGTGCTCGGCAATGTAGCGGCTGGCCAGTGGCGGCTGCAGGCCGCTCTTGCGGATTTTGCGCAACAGGGTGGTAGCGCTTTTTTCGGTCAGCAGGGTGCGGGGGCTGGCTCCGGCCGCCACACACAAAAACAGGGTCAGCAGCGAGCCGTCGTCTTGGTGGCCGGCGGTGGCCTTGTGCCAGGCGGCCGAGACGGCGCGGTCAAAGTGGTCTACCTCGCTCAGGGCGCCTTCCAGCCAGAAGTAGCGGCCCAGAAAACTGGGTGTCTGGTCAAACAGCTTGCGCGGGCTTAAGGTGGCATCCAGAATTTTGGGCAGATCGCCCTGTATCGTCTGGCGCAGGCCGGCCACCACCGGCAAAAACTGCGCCGGCAGGTGGGCGGGTAATGCGATTTGCAAGGGCCGTGCCTTGGGCGTTCCATGGGCTTTGCGCAGGGCGGTGATCAGGGCGGCAAAGGCGGGCCAGTCGGGCATCTCAGTGCGCTTGGCGGTGGCCAGAAGCAGCGCGGTGCGGATCACGGCCTCGGCGTCAGTGCCGGCCTCTTCCAGTTCGCTGGCGTCCAGCCCCAGCTCGCCCGACAGCCAGATGGCAGCATCCAGCACCAGCACCGCCCGGCTGCGCTGCGCAAGCTCGGTCTGGTAATCGGTGAGCGGGCGAAGCGACCATTTGGCCAACAGCGGAAGGTGTTCCTTGCTGAAGCCGCCGCGCTCGTTCATGCCAAAGTGGCTGTTCTGCGGCATTGCAATCAGGGCCTTGAGCATCTCCGAGCCGCCCTTGGAGCGTGACAGCAGTGAGTGGTCGCGCAGTGCCTCGGCCGCCAGCCGCAGGTCGCCGCCACTGCTGTGCTCCAGGTAGAGGCTGACAAGGTTGACCAGGCGGGCGCGGGCTTGCTCCAGCTCCGGGCGCAAGAACTCGCTGCCAAAGTAGCGCGCAATCTGCACCATGCCCTTGGGCGCCTCGGCACAAAGGGCCTCCAGCCGGGCAGGGGTCAGCAGGCCGTGCGCCACGCCATGGGCCAGCGCCTTCTCAAAGAAGGGGCGAGCGTCAAACAGCGAAACGGTGGACATCAGTCGGCTGCGATTGACTTAGATGGCCGACTCTTCGTCTGACTCGCGTGCGGCCGGCGTGGCGTTGCCGCGGTCGGTTTCGCTGGTGTCGACCTTGCCGTCATCGGCCTCGGCCTCATCCTCAAAACTCAGGCCGGCGTCAAAGGCCCGCGCCTTGGCGCGCAGCACCAGCAACATTTCAATGAACAGGTCTGGGCACTCGTAGCGCAGGATCCAGGCCAGCTCCATCCAGTCCTGGTCTGCCACCTCATCCTGCTCGACCCGGGGCTTGGCATAGGCCGAGGCCAGCAAGGCAGTTTCGGACATCACCTCACCATCGTCTTCCACCGTGTCAAACGTGCCGCTGCGGGCAAAAGCCTCAATGCGGCTGTGTTTCTCAGCAAAGTAGTCGGCCAGCGCCTCGGCGCCGCCGTCCAGGTCGCCCATGGCGTTCATGAAGGCCAGTGGGTCAGCGCCATTACGGAAGATGATCGAATTGAGCATGCCGCGCAGGTGGCTATGGGTCAGGTCTTTGTATTGCTTCTCCAGCACCACGGCGCGGGCAAACTGCTCAGGTGTGACCAGCAGGTTAATGACCGACTCTTTGGAGTTGTCGTACTCGCGGATCACCGCCAGGATGTCTTTGGGCGGCAGCTGAGCCAGCACCACCATCAGGGCCTGGTCGCCCTCAGCGTCTGCCAGCGCCACCAGGGCAGACTCAGCGCCCACGATGTCGCCCGAGGCAATCAGGCTTTGGGTCTTGGTGATCAGGGCCAGGTGGTTCATGGGTGCTTTCGGTACATCAAAGGGTGTGGGCTCAGTCCTTGCGGTCAAAACCCTGCTCGGCCAGCCAGTCTTCACCGGCTTCGTGGCGTGCGTCGCCGTCATGGCCGTCATCGCCGTCACCGTCACTGTCCACGCCGCCGTTGTCCGATTGGTCGCGGTCTGTGCGGTCATCCGAATCCTGATCGTCGCTGTCCGAATCTGACACCGCAGCCTTAGCAGGCTTGCCGTACAGGTACTCCAGCCCGGCCGCCACCGTCAGAAACCAGTCGCCCATGGGTTCTTTCAGGATCTCCAGGCTCAGCGGCCGGGCCCAGGGCTGCAGGGTGACGGCATCGGCCAGGCTGTCCCAGCCCGGCAGGTCTTCCGACGCCAGGCTGATCAGCTGCTCCAGCCGCTTCGGCTGCTTGAACTGGAAGCCTTGATGGAACACCACCGCCACCATCTCCGGGCTGAGCTCAATCATTTGGCGCAGAAACCCGAGTTCGCGGCGCTTGTCGGCCAAGCGCTGGCGCAACACATCGCGGCCCTCGGAGTCAGAGCTCAAGTCATCCAGCTCGGCTTGGTAAGCCGAAGCAAGGTTGTGAAAAAAGGGCGATGTACTCACGTGTCGGCGTCCATTCAAAGTCACTTCAAAGAATGCTTTTGAAGTAGTTTTGCCAAATTTGCTGGGCGGTGTCCAGGGGGTCGTCCAGCAGGTTGCGGCGGCGGTTGTCGTCATAGGTCTGGCGCCGGTCCGGGTCCGACAGCACCTCATAGGCCGCCTGCACGGCCCGAAAGCGCGCCGGCGCTTCGGGCGCACTGTTGCGGTCAGGGTGGTGCAGAGCCGCCTGCTGGCGAAAGGCTTTCTTGATGTCGGCCTGCGACGCATCGCTGGCCAGCCCCAGAGCGGCATAGTGGTCGGTCATGGTAGCCAGATGAACAACAAGGGGGCCGGGAACGGGTCACTCAAACGCATCGGGCGAGTATCGCACCGCAGGCCGGCCAGGCGGCCTCAGGCTTTGATGTCGGACCAGCCTGCGCCGGTAAGCTGCTGCAGCTGCGCCGGGCTCAAGGGGAACACCGAGTACGGTGTGCCGGCGGCAGCCCACACCGCCATAAAGCGCTGCAGGTCTTCATCCAGCAGCACCCGGCAGGTCTGGGCATGGCCAAAGGGTGCAACGCCGCCAATGGCATAACCGGTGGCGGCCCGCACAAAGTCGGCGTCAGCCCGTCCCAGGTCTTCGCCCACCAGCACCGCCACCTTGGCCTCGCTGACGCGGTTGTCGCCACTGGCCACCACCATCACCGCTGCACCGCTGGCCTGACCCCGAAACACGATGGATTTGGCGATCTCGGCCACCGAACAGCCGATGGCAGCCGCCGCCTCGGCACTGGTGCGAACGGGCTGCTCGAACTCGACCACATCGGTCAAGATGCCGGCAAGTCGAAGCAGTTGCGCATTGCGCAGGGCGGTGGGGTGTTGGGCGGCTTTCATGGGCGCTGCTGGAAAATGGTTATGGTAGCGGGTAAAGCCAGACCACCGAAAGCCACATCATGCCCCTTTTTCAATCGTCGCAGAGCCCGCGTGTTCTGCGCGGCGGTGCCGTTCTCACCATGAACGCTGACAACCAGTGTCTTCATGCAGCAGACATACGAATCGTCGGGCACAAGATCGATGCCATCGGCGCGGCGGGTACGCTTGCCCAGCCTGGAGATGATGTGATCGACTGCACGAACACGCTGGTCATCCCTGGGCTGGTAAACACCCACACCCACGCGTGCGCCGGCATGTTTCGTGGCTTAACCGAAGACCTGCCCAGAGGCTACTGGCGCAATGCATACGGCGTGCCGAACCAAGAGCGCTTTGCACAAGAAGACTATCTGCTGTCAACCCGCGCGTCCTGTCTGGAGCTGCTGCTCAATGGCGTGACCTGTATTGCCGACCGCTGGGGCGACATGGCGGCCATCAGCCCCGTGATAGACGCCTCAGGCATGCGTGCGGTCGTCGGGCACACCCTCACAGACGCGATGCGCCCAGCAGAATGGGCTGCTGTCGAAGGCTTGATTGAGCGCTGGGGCACGGCCGCGTCCAACCGCATCTCTGTCGGACTTGCGCCGCATGCCCCCGACACCTGCTCTGACGCCCTGTTGCGTGAATGTGCAGACAGGGCCCAGGCTCTGGGTTGCCGGGTGTTCATCCACTTGGCGCAAAGTGGTTTTGAGGTTGCGAAGCTTCGCGACCGAGGCTACGACGGCGCGGTGGCCTGTTTGCACCAAAACGGGCTGACCAACCCTCAAACCGTCGCAGCGCACTGCATTTACCTGACCCCCGAAGAGATCAATGGCTGGGGGCAGCACCGCATGTCTGTCGCCCACTGCCCGGCCAGCAACCTGAAGATCGAAGCGCGTACTGTGCCTATCCATCGCCTGCTGGGCCACGCCGCGATCGGACTGGGGACCGACTGGGCGGCGAGCGACAACGCCATGGATATGTTGGCCGAAGCCCGTTTGGCCGCGTTGATCGGCAAGCACTTGGCCGACGATCCCAGCGCCCTGCCGGTCCACACCATGCTCCGAATGGCCACCATCGAGGGCGCGCGCGCACTCGGGCTCGATGGTGCGGTAGGCAGCGTCGAGGTTGGCAAGCTTGCTGACCTGGTGGTGCTCGACCTGGAGCCGCTGGAGGCCAATCCGCGCCATGATCTCGCCGCCAACTTGCTGTACGCCATGAGCGCACGTTGTGTACGGGACGTGCTGGTCGACGGTGTGCTGTTGGTGGCGGCCGGCAAGCCAGTGCTGGACGACTTGCCGCAGCTCAAGCGAGACTTGGCCCGACGCCAATTGGTTTGGCAGCGACGCTAAGCGCTCTTTGTTCAATGACCGCCTGACAAAACAATTGACTTTTGACTCATATCAAGACGCTGCTCTAATTTTGGCATCGCGCCAGAACCAAATTGATTCTTGTGGCTACAGCCAAGTGTGATCAAAATAGATCGCGATTCACCAACCCAAGGAAAATCCCCATGAAAGATTCGACCCATCTGACACGTCGCCAAATCATCAGTGCGGGCGCCGCAGCCACTGGCATTGCCGGCGTTGGCGCATTCCTGTCCATGGAAGCTTTGGCGCAGGACAAAGCCAAGGTCAATATGCAACTGGGGTGGATTGCCGGCGGCAACCAGATTGCCGAAGTGGCGGCCAAACGCCTGGGCTACTATGAGCAAGAGGGCATTGATTTCGCCATCCAGCCAGGGGGCCCCAGTATTGATGGCGTCGCTATTGTGGCGTCAGGTCGTTGGGAAGTCGGTCAGGTGTCCAGCAGCCCGTCAAACATGCTGGCAGTTTCTCAAGACCTGCCCATCAAGGTGTTTGCAACCGGATTGCAGCAGCACCCCTACACGTTTTTCTCGCTCAAGAAAAACCCGATCCGTACTGCGCAAGACATGATCGGCAAAAAGGTCGGCATTCAGTCGACCGGCATCATTTTGCTCAAAGCCTTGCTGGCCAAGAACAAGATTGACGAGAAACTGGTCACCATTATCCCGATCGGTGCGGAAATGACCCCCCTGATGACCGGTCAGGTGGACACTGTCACAGGCTGGCAAACCAACACCTCGGCGCTCAAGGTGCTTGGCCCTGATCGGGTCGACCTGCGACTGTGGGACGCGGGCGTTCGGCTCTACGCGCTTCCCTACTATGCGCCAAACCAGGTGATCGAAAAACGGCCCGATGTGCTGCAGCGTTTCCTGCGCGCCACCGCGCGGGGATGGGCCTATGCCAACAAAAATCGTGACGCAGCCACAGACCTGCTGATCAAAGAGTATCCGAACCTTGACCGTGCTGACGAGCGGGCGGCTATCGATTCACTGATGAGCTACGCCTACAACCCCCAAACCCAAGCTAATGGCTGGGGCGCGATGGACCGGACCGTCTGGCAAGATCAGATCACGCAATACGCAGACTTGGGCCAGTTCAGCAAGCGGGTGCCTAAGGTGGACGAAGTCATGACGATGGATATTTTCCTGAATCCGTGACAAAAAAGTCGAAATATGTTGATTTCCCCATTGGAATCAACGACTTAGCCCCCATGTAGAAGCAACCCTGAAGGTGAGCTTTACATGACCGACTTTATTATCAAAAAGCTGC
>Ga0247844_1002233_pt1 | contig 32347 bp, 46 predicted proteins | sample LaCtaG_FD_192421 | JGI IMG/M metagenome (GOLD analysis project Ga0247844, IMG submission 192421) | Freshwater microbial communities from meromictic Lake La Cruz, Castile-La Mancha, Spain - LaCruzMarch201714.5m_1 | ecosystem: Environmental > Aquatic > Freshwater > Lake | place: Spain: Castile-La...
CGGCCCCATCCCTGCCGCACCAACTCCGGACATCGACCAAGACGATGCCCAGCTCCTCGGGGTCGCCTCCTACTACACCTTTGCCCAGGCAAAAGCCAAAGCCGGCCCCCAGCCCAACGTGCTCGCCAATTTCGCCCTCCAGCTCTCCAAAAAGCTGTCGAATCTCTATAAGAAAAAACAGATTCAGGGGGGCAACCCAGGGTTCATCTTCGCAACCGCCACCGCCCATGAAGTCCTCGGACAAACCATGGCGCTGCTCGGAATGCACACCCTCGAAAAAGTTTAACACGCCGGAATAGCTCAGTCGGTAGAGCGTCTGTTTCGTAAACAGAAGGCCGCGGGTTCGATTCCCGCTCCCGGCTCCAACTATGAAAACCATCCTACACTCAAGCCTCGTCCTCAAGCTCAACGGATGCTGGCAGGCCATGGAATACCTGACGGTCAGGGATGCGTTCCACCGTATGTTCAAAACAGACGGGGACGCCATCCGCGCCCTCGAAGTCGTCCTGGACGACGACGGCTCTATCTCCAACCAGAGCGAGAGCTTCACGGGAACGGAATGGCTCAAGCAACCCGTGCGTGAGACTGACATCTGGGTCGGGCTCCCTCATAACAAGAGGGTCCGCGTCCCGCTCGTCGTCATCACCCCGCACTTCCACCTGCTGCCAAAAGTCATGCTGCAGTTCAACAAGCGCGGGCTCTACACGCGGGACAGGGGCATCTGCTCCTACTGCGACCGGCTGCTCACCTACGACGAGGCCACCAACGACCACGTCATCCCCGTCTACCAAGGCGGAGAGACCAGCTGGGAAAACTGCACGCTCTCCTGCGGGCCCTGCAACACCCTGAAGGGTGCCAGGACACCGGAGGAAGCCGGCATGAGGCTGCGCCGGAAGCCAAAGGTCCCAGGGCTCATGCCCAAAAGGCCCGAGCTCCGGCACAACGCACCCGCGGTGCACCTGGCACTGCTGGCCGCCTAAAACACCATGTTGACACCCAGACAGAACCCCTCCAAATAAGGAGGGGTTCTCGTCTGTTTTTACCAAGCTCAAGAACCAAGGATTTATGCAAACCACACTCCACATCGGAATCGGCGACCTGCACGGCCACCTCCCGGCGCTCGACCGCCTTCTCACCTCCCTTGAAAAAAATCTCGGGATATTCGGGCCGGAAGGCACCCTCAAACCCCACGTCCGACTCACCTTCGGCGGCTGGATCCGGCAGCTCAAAACACTCTCCCTCCAAAACAGCCACGGAAAAATCCTCCTCTTCGTCCACGGGGGAATCCCGCAACACCTCACCAAACCAGAAAATCTGGAAACCTATGCGGAGATGGTGAAAGTCCACATGGACATCCGCACAAACTCCCTGAACGCCGGCGACGGCTACTCGACGAAATACGGGATCAAAAACCCCCTCGTCGGGAAAAACAGCGTGTTCTGGGACCGATCCATCCCGCACGGCACCCCGGAGGAAGCCCAACAGCTCGCCGACAGCCTCCAGGCCGATTACATCGTGATCGGCCACACCCCCCAGCGGCAAGGAAAAATAGCCAACTACGGCGACCGGATCTTCAACATCGACGTCGCCATGTGCCCCGCCTACGGGGAAAACGAGCCGGGCTGTATCGTCTTCGACAAATCCGGGCCGAACGCATTCTACGCCGACTCCGGACTCATCCCGCTTCTCGCGCCCAAGAAAACCAAACCCGCCCCAGAAGGGCCAACCATGAGCTGACGTGGAAAACCGGAACATTCTCTGCCAAACAGACCCGCAAGCACAGCTTGAAACCGTGCTCGCCCTAGCCGCTCAACATGGCAACATCCCGCATTGCAGGAGGCTCCTGGCCGCAGGAGCGGACATCCACGAAGAAAACGAGCTGGCGCTCCAACTGGCAGCCAAACACGGCCAAACAAAAACCTGCGAGTTCCTCCTGAAAAACGGGGCGGACATCTCCGCCCAATCCCACATCGCCTTCCGCCTCGCCACAACCCACAGCAAGCTGGAAACCGCCGAGTTCCTCCTAAACCAAGGCGCAGACATCCACGCAGAAAACGATTATGCCCTCACCCAGGCCGCGCTCGCCGGACTCACCGAGGTCTGCCGCTTCCTCCTAAAACACGGGGCAAACCCCCACGTGGAAAACGATCAGGCATTCCGCTACGCCGCAGCATACGGCTACACAGAAATCTGCAAGCTGTTCATCGACATCGGAGTCGACCTCCACGCCGACAACGACTTCGCCCTCAGGTGGGCAGGCAACACAAACAAGACGGAAACCTGCCTGTTCCTCATCCAAAAAACCAAAAACCTCTCACGGATCCTCAAAAACCCGGAGATGGCAAAATGTGTCATCCTACTGGTCAGATACGAACAAAACCGCCGTGCGGCGAAACACATCCGCAAAACCAAATCACTGGAACTCTAACATAATCACCGAATAACATGATCACCGAACTCCACTCCAAAGGACTCTACACCACCTGGATCAACCTCCCGGAAATCAACACCGCATTCGATTGCGGGGAAGGCATGGCAAGCCACCTGGGAAACCGGTGCTTCGGCGTCCGCCAAATCTTCCTCTCCCACGACCACACCGACCATACGGCCGGCCTCATCCCGTTCCTCGGCATCCGGTCCGTCGGATTCGGGGAAAAAAACACCCCGCTCAACATCTACTTCCCCGCCGGGAACCGCATCATCCAGGAAATCCGCGATTTCCACGATCGCGTCATGCCCGTGCCCACCTACCCGCTCCAATGGATCCCGATCCACCCAGGGGATGAAATCCCACTCCCGGGATTTGGAAAAACACCGCGGGCCATCCGGGCATTTGAAGTCGTCCACGGAACCTCCCCGCGGGGCCAGACCCTCGGATTCTCCGTTCTGGAAACCAGAAAATCCCTCCTGCCGGAATTCCAGAAGCTCCCCCCACAAGAAATTGAGGCGAGGCGGAAAGCCGGCGAGACCCTGACCGCCCCGACCAAGAAAAAACTCCTTGTCTATTCGGGCGACGCCTACCGCGTTCCCCCCTCCGAACTCGAGGGGGCAGCCCTCCTCCTGCACGACTGCACCTTCCTCAACCCAGCTGATCGGGACAAGGAAAGCATCTCCCATGCGACCCTCGGAGAAGTCGTCCAAGCCGCCAAGGAGGCCAACATCAAAAAAGTCCTCGGAATCCACATCTCCCCCCGCTACAAGAAGGAGGACATCGCGGAAGCGCAACACCACCTCAACCGGGAAAAAACCGGGGTCACGCTCGTCCCGCCCTACCGCCCGTTCACTTACTTCAAAGAAGCCGCCGACCAAAAACAGGAGATCCACTGACCCGTGTTCAGCAGTCCAACCTCTTCGCAGGCCTCATCTTCGGACTCGTCGGAGTTGGTGCCTTCACCTACGGGAAAAAGGCGGGGAGCGTCCGGGCGATGCTCATCGGAGCCGCCCTGCTCATCTACCCCTACTTCGTCGAAAGCACCGTATTCACCTACATCATCGGGATCGTCCTAACGGCCGCCCTGTTCCTCTGGAAGGACGAGGATTGACCCGCCCCCCGGAAAATGGGAAAAAACCAGCATGTCGCACCCCACAAAAATCAAGAACACCAGCCCGGAAGAACTCGCCAAACTCGTTGCGGGACTGCGCTATGACGCCCTCCAAGATTTTCTATTTTCCCTCGCCAACCAACTCGAGCTCGACCATCTGGCCGACAAACAAAAGGGCAACAACAAACTCGCAGGCCACCTACGGGCCGCCAGCCTCCAAACATTTGAAGCAGGAAAAACCATCGGCAAAGCCTGGAAAATCTCCAAAACCCACCACTAAACCATGAACATAAAACAAATACTCACAGCAATCCTGCTGACCGCCGCAACAAGCCAAAGCGCCGAACTCACCGGCACCCTCAGCATAGAACACCAAGACGGGGCAACCTACCTCGCAATACAGCCGGATGCACAGAGCAGGAAATCCCTGCCCCAAATCGCCGGGCAGGACAAAATCCAGATCGCCGGGCTCTCCCCGGAGCAATACCAGGAGGCAGGCACCCATGCCGGACAAACCGTCTCCACAACCTGCATATTCGGCTCCAGAGAAACCTGCCACCATTACACCCCGATCATCCTCATCACAGACGCGATCCGTAGCAAAACCACCGGCTCCACCAAAACGACAGCAAAAGAAGGTATCGCCGACTACTTCCTCCGGCTGCCGCCCAGCGAGTTCCTCGAAGGAACCACGGCTCAACTCGCCGACCGCGCCAGAAGGGGAGAACCCTCCGGCCTGCTCGACACCAAAAACGGATACATGTTCGTCCAAGGCGACGGGGCTCAAGTCAGCCTCCAAATCGCCCTGTTCCGCTTCCCGGACGGGAGCCCCCTGCTCGCAGTATCCTACGGGGATCTAGAAGAACCCGACTTTACAAAACTGCAGTTCTTCAAGGAAGCAAACGGAAGGATGATCCCCACACAAATCCCATTCCCCGCCGCACAGAACGCACAATTCACCCTCCCAAAGATCGGCCGGACAATCCATGCCAAAACCAAACAGGGCACCATATCCGCCACTTGGAAAAAAGACCGGTTTGTCCAAGAGTAACGCCATGGAATCCCTCGAATCAATCCTCCAAAAAGCCCGGAACCAGCTGGAGGACGGCCGCCTCCAGAACGCCGTCACCGAATTCGCCCGGGCCGTCATGACCCTAGAGGCCGCCGGGGAAGACCCTAGAAAAAACCCGCAGATCAACCAGCTCGCCACCGCAATAAAAACCCTGCATAAGATCGACATCTGGGCGACCAAAAACCCCCTCGCAAAAACCGCCATCGCCGCCCAAGAGGCGGAGCTGAAAGAACTCACCGAAAAAACAAGGAAGATTTTCTTGAAAAATCTCGGCGGATAAACCCTGATCTTAACGTGGCTACTCCTCAAAAACCCAACCCAGACCAACAGGCCATCGACGATATCCTCGATGCCATCGGGGCAGGCAAACCCACGCCAGAACAAACTGCGGCCCTCACCCAGCTCTCGGAAAAACTCCGCAATCCAAAAAAAGAAACCCCTGCGGAATCCAAAACACCCGAGCCGCCGGCCTTCAACCCCGATAGGGAAGAGGACGCCCCGTTTCCAATAGATATCACCAACCAATCCCAATCGGAATTGGCCAACGCCAATAGAATCCTGACAGCCGCCGCCATCCCCGCTTGGGAAGCCCTCGAAAAAGGGAACTTCGCCACCGCAGTGGATACCTTCATCAGAACCCTTTTCAACAATCCCGCCACCAAAAATCTGGCGGATGCCAAAGTCGGGCAGGCGCTGGAGGCGCGGAAATCCCCAGAGGAGGCCAAAGAATTTCTGAAACTCCTCACGCCGGGCGGGAAAAACCCCATCGAAAAATCCGCCCCAACCCCACCGGCTTCCTCCCCACAGCCCAAGGAAGGGATCGAAATCCAACTCAGCTCGGAGATTCTCCAATTTCGTGGCAGGGACATCTGCCAAGTCATCCTCCCGGACGGAAAAGAACAAGGGTTCTACAAATCCACCGGAAAAAACTCCGGGCGGCCCGGAGAATGGTTCCCATTCGACGGGATCGGCATACGCTTCAGAAACGGGATGCAGGACTGGTTCGACAAAACACCCTACATCAAACCAGACCCCAAAGATCCCTTACACCGCTATGGAACTGAAGAGCTTCGGGACATCGGAAAATACCTTTCCACACTCCAGCTCCCCGCTGGAAAAGAAACCAAAGACCGCCGGGAAGTAAACGACTTCCTTTCCACCATCCCCTCACACCCCGCCCAGCAAAACCAGACCCGATGTGATGAGATAGAAGAGTTGAATGCCATCCTCGCAGAACGGGAACAATCCGTTCAGAAAACCACCGGAGCACTTCTTGGAGCCGCCGCCACCGCCCCAAAAGAACAGGTGGGAAAACCCGGGCTCACCATCTTCCAAAACGCCATCAAAATCGGCATACTCCTCCTGGAAATCCTCTCCAACAAAATCGAGGAGGGCCAGCTCAAAAAATCCGGCCCGTCCCAGGATGCACTCCAAGAACTCGCCGACTCCCAGAGCGTCCTCAAAGGGAAAATCCGGGAACACCTCGAAGCCATCGGCGAACTCACCAAACCCAAAAACAACTGGAGAGGACTCCTCAACAAAAAACCCGAGGTGGAAATCACCCGATGAACGCACAGATCCTGCTCAAAGACCGCGAACTGGCCGCCACTCTACCCCTCTCCTCACAAAAACGGAGGCAAAACCTTGGAGCCATCAAAACCGGATTCCTAGCCGGAATCCTCACCGTGCTCCTCGCCACTTCCCCTTCCCCAATCAAAGCACAGGAAGCCCTCCCTCCCATCCAAAGCGTTACCGTTGCCGAAGTGCAGACCAACCAACTCACCTACCAAATTCTCGCCTGCACCCGAGGCGGGGAGGCGGCTTGGATGCAACTCCAAACAGTCGATAGCAACGGACACTCCCAAATCCTGGTTGCGGACGAAATCCTCCTCCGCGGCGGACCCTTCAAAGTGTTCAAAACCCTCCCTCAAAAAGTGCAGGAGGAACTCCTCCAGAAATACGAGGCATCCGGGTTGGAAAAACGCCCCGCCCCCCAACCCTTGGAAATCCAATAAAGGGACCTAGCATGGCCACCAAAATCGACCAACTCCCTCCCGAACAAAAAGAAAACTACAAGCAGTTCCTATCCTGCCTGGATGCCAAAAATTATTCTGGCGCCAATGCCGCCATCACCTCCCTTCTCAAATACTTCGTTGGAGCCAAACAAGAACTCCCCTCGGAAATAGAAATTCATTACGGGAGACTCCTCCTTCTAGAAACGACCCAACAAATCTGAAAAGCTCCGCTTTCGCGGAAGCATCCCCTTTAACTACCCCTCCTCAAAAATGGAAGAAGAACAAGAAAAACAAGAAGAACAAAACCGCGCCTTTGCCCGTCGGATCGCACAGTCCATCCTCGCCTCCAGCGCACTCGTCACCATTGCTATCCTGCTGGGTTGCTACCTAGCCCCCTCCCTTTTTCCCCATTACTACCAAGGAGACAGAGAGCTGGCCATTTCGGCCAGCGTCCTGACCTGCCTGCTCGCCAACATGATCATCATCCTTGGCTACCGGACACTCCGGGAACCCTTCTCCGCTACCAACAGCCTCGTCCGGGGGGCGGTCAGCGCAGGGATCCTCTTTTTCATGGCCCCACCCTTCCAACTCGAAAGCGTGCTCCGAAGCATCGCCCAAGGAGAACGCTACGGGATCGAACAGAAAAAAGACGAATGCTTCTTGGAAACCAAAGCCCAAGTGATACCGATCCCCCAGGCAATCGCAAAAAAACTCACCGGAACAGAAATTTCCGCTTGCCCGCAAACCCAAGATACCGAACAATAAAGAGCATGGGATGATTCATCCAATTTTGACGCATCTGGTTAAACCCAGAATTACTGCGCCAAAATATGATGACACCCAAACAACTCGCAACGGTCGGAACAATCGTCTCCGAAGAAAACCTGGCACTCCAAACGGAGGCCAATCGAATCCGGGAAATCCTCTCCCTCGGACAAACACCCCAACTGGCGGCCTACACGGCCGCCGCACTTCTGGGGAAACCAACCCGCATCGGAGGATGCCTGTGGATCAACTCCAATGGAAGACTGGAGGCCAACCAACCAAAAGGCTTGCGCCCCCACCCTACACGGCTCCTCATCCGAGCCCTTCTGAAGGCAGTCATCCGCTGCCAAAGAGAAAAAGTTTCCGTTGGCGAGGGGACCAAGATCTGGATTGCATCCCTTCTCCGTGACTCCGACTTTCGCAAAACTGCAGAAACCACGCTCGCAAATGACGCAGAACCCAGTTGAAATCCTCCGAAAAAACCGGATCCAAATCCATAACCTCACCACGGAGGAAATGGACCGTGCCTGGTTCCTTTACAACAACGCAACCCAACAAGAAACGGCCATCTTCCACCCCCGGCGAGTCTTCCTCCAAAACGGACTCCTCTTCGGGATAACAATTTCCCTGTCCTTCCTAACCCCCTGCCCAATCCCTTTCATCATCCTCGGAGGAATGTCCGCGATCTACCGAGCCGTCGCCGCCCACGAAAAAGACCAAGAGCGCATCCAGCGAAACCAAGATTATTCCACATGGTTGACATCCTCCCCGGAGCAAGCCCCGAGGATTCCCTGAGATCTAGACATGCAAAGCACGTCCGACATCAAAGTGGTTCACGCTTCCACGGGCGTTGCGCTTCAAGCCCGAAGGCTTGAAGCGTCTAACACGCCCTCCACGCGCAGTGACGGGCTGCCCACCCGCCAAGTCGATATTGACCGCCGCATTGAAATCGCGGTCATGGTGGCAGGCACACTCAGGGCAGTCCCATTCCCTCACCGAGAGGGGGAGGCTGCCCAGAACATGCCCGCAGACATGGCACCGCTTCGAGGATGGGTAGAACCGGTCGACCAACCAGATCTCCCTCCCATACCGCTCGCCTTTATACTCCAGCATCCGCCTGAACATGCCCAAGGCAACATCCGACAAGGACTTGGCCAAGCAATGGTTCTGAACCATCCCATGCACAAACAAGTCCTCGATGCTGATCCGACCGAACTTGCGAACCAAGGAAGTGGTCGCCTTATCCAAGGCATCCTTCCTCGCATCCGCAATCTGCTCCTGCACCCTGGCAACGCGAATGCGTTGCCTCACCCACCGTTCACTGCCTTCTTCCCTCCGGGAAAGAATCCGCTGCGCCCGACACAGTCGGCCTTGATTCTTGGCCGTATGCTTCGGGTTGCCGATCCTCTGCCCATCAGAAACGGTGGCCAGACGGTTGATCCCCAAGTCCACCCCACAGGTCAATCCCGTGGCAGGCAACTTGGAAAAAGTTTCTTCCAAACAAAGGGAAACAAAATACCGTCCGCTCGGTTCCTTCGTCACCGTCACCGTGGTGGGCAAGGACGCAAATCCCCGGCTCCAAACCACCCGAAGGCGGCCAAGCCCAGCCAGCTTCAAACTCGGATTCTTGGGATCATCCCTCCGAAACTTGAACGCCGAAGTGGTATACTCCGCACTCTGCCGGTGCCCCTTCTTCTTAAACCGCGGATACGCACCCTCCTTGTTGAAAAAGCGAACAAACGCATTGTTCAAATGCCGCAGGGCCTGCTGCGTCGGGACACACGAGACTTCGTTCAACCACTTTGTCTCCTCCTCCCGCTTCCACCTCGTCAGCTCCGCAGAAGAAGCATTGTAACCAACCTTTTCCTGCCTCTCAAACCACGCATCGGTTCTGAACCTCAAACCCCGGTTGTAGACATACCGGCAACACCCGAATACCCTCCCAAGCATATCTGCTTGGGCATGCGTCGGATAAAACCGGAACCGGTAGCGAACCTTCACACCTAACCAAGTATATGCACAACAGCTTCCCGTCAACTCAAACCAGCACCGCTCAACGCGCTGCCCACCCTCTCCTCCCCGAGGCCAGCCATAGGGGTGTCCGAAATTAAAACATCGTTATGAAAACCCTCCAAAAAAAGGGAAAGCTACGAAAATGAGCGGACAATCCGAACTCCCAGGAATCTGGAAAAAGCAGGAGCTCCTCGGAACGCAGCCGGAACCCGTCCAATCCAAAACCCTCCGAAAAGGGATGGGCGTCTGCGCCCATTTTGACTTCGTCATAAACGCATACATCGGCTGCCTCAACGCCTGCACCTACTGCTACGCCGCCTCCTTTGTCCCGGACGAAACCCGACGGGACAACTGGGGCACCTGGCTCAAATACAAAAGCAACGCCCCCTCTGAAATCAAGGGGGCCATGCAAAGCCTCGCCGGCAAAAAGGTGCTGATGTCCAGCTCCACCGACCCCTACCAAACAGCAGAGGGAAAGCTCGGACTCACCAGACGGATCCTTCAAATCCTCTCCGCAGGCGGCCGACACGCCGCACAGCCCCACCTGCACCTCATCACCCGGACCCCACTCATCCTCCGGGATCTCGAACTGCTCCAAACCTTCGGGAAACTCAACGTCACCCTTTCCATCCCAACCGACGATGAAGACGTGCGAAGGACGCTCGAACCTCACGCCAGCCCTCTGGAAAGCCGATGGAAAACACTTGAGACCCTCAAAGCCCACGGCATCCCCATCGCGGTAAACCTCTGCCCACTGATCCGGCTCAACGACCCCGCCGGCATGGCCCGCCGGCTGCTCGCTCTCAACCCAACCCACATCTTTACAGACGCCCCGCACAACCGGGACGCCAATGGCGGATTCATCGGGACGACCCCTCCCAACGGATGGGCCGCCCTCGAATCGATCGGGTGGGAACCGGATGAATCCATCCTCGCCAACTGTGCGCTCCAACACGCGCTCAGAACCCAAGGAAAACCGGAAGAACCCGCCTTCCCAACCAAAAACTACGTCAAAACCTGACAACAATGAAAAAGGAGGTCGTTCGACCTCCTTTTTTCATTTTCAACAACCCCGAACAAACATGCTGATCAAATCAGGCACACTGCTCTACCGAGGGATCGACTCCTACCCCGCCACAAACCCGCTGCGGCTCAACAACGGGGAAAAAATCCTCTGGTGCGCCGGCGACTCCGGCACGGCCCAAACCTACATTCCCGACTGGGGAGGCCTCGCAGGCTTTCCAATCCCCTGGGCCGCAGACGACACGCCCAGACCGGACGACGGGATCATCACCGGTCTGATGGAAGAACTCGGCGGGCCGATCACCATCCACCGGAGGGAATGGGAGTTCAATCCCAAATACCACTCGGAAACCCCGCCCGAACGCATCGCCAACGGAACCGTCGGCCGCCCCGTGTCCTGGTCACAACCAAACCGGGTCACCTACCAAACCATCCTCGCCCACCTAGAGACCTTGGGATATAAAATCCAAGGTGAACACTACCTCTGGCTCAAAACCAAGGCAAACGGATGGACCAAAATCGCCCCGGCAGACAGCCGGTTGACAGGAACCCTCGTCATCTTCGAAGCCCTGCAGGACCTCCAGGGGAAAAACTGCTGCCAGGGAGACCTCATGGATCCCGATTACCACCATGCTGCCCAATGGGGAAAAAATACCCCCTCGGCAGACTTCCTGCAAATCAACGACTACTGCCAAACCAAAAAATGGGGGAACGTCGGACACACCGCCTTTGCCATTCTGCAACCCGGGCTGGACAAACTCCGAATCCTCGCCGAAATCCCCGCCCACCACTTCGAATGGGGGCAAGACCCACACCCAAATACCAACCCATCCCCGGAGGAAATCCTCTGGCGAACAAACCAAGAACAAAACTATGACACCCGACCCCACGCACTGGCAGGAAACCACTGAAGAAAAATATGACGAGATGCTCTGCGTCCTGCCCCCAGAATACATGGCGGGCGGAAGCTTTGTCGTCGGCGAGCCCGTCACGCACAGACCCTGCACCATCTCCAAACACCTCGCCCCAACTTTCGATGGATTCACCATCCACCTGAACAAATTCTGGGCTACGAAAGAATCCGTCACCATCCGGGAATTCAAGGCGCTCCTGGAAAAACTCCAAAGTTGACAGGAGAACCCAAACCCCGGAAAACGGAGGGATGCCAGAAAACCGGATAGCCCTCGCGATCTGCTCGCGGGAGGAAACGAAAAACCACACGGATGGGGAATACTCCCACCTCCTGTCCCTCCTCGATCCCGAACGCGGATACGACGGGGTCACCGTGCCCAAAAAAGCCAAGCACACCGGACTCCTGCTCTTCCACGACCTCGACGACATCGAAATAAACGCCCCGAAATACTTCGGGTGCGTCCCGCCCGACGAATCCCACGTCCAAGAGATCATCGGGTTCTTCCAACACCTCCGCCAATCGCAGGGCCACGGAATACTCGTCCACTGCGAGGCCGGCATCTCCCGGTCCACAGCCGCCGCCATCATCGGGCTCTGCGCCCTCGGGCTCACGCCGGAAACGGCGTTCCGCCACGTCGCCAACATCAACGAGGTGGGGCTCCCCAACCGCCGGATGCTCCGCCTTGCAGGCAAACTCCTCGGAGACAATGGAACCCTCCTGGAAATGGCGGAAGAACACCGGAAACTCCTCTTCCAAAAATACACGCAGGAGGACCCCACAGAGATCCTCCGTATAGAACTCGCCCAAAAAGCCCCATGGGAAATCTGGGCCGCCTTCCTCCGGCTCTGGATACAACACCTCGGCAAAACCATGACGGCCGGCTCCGACCACAAAATGCTCGCCCGCTGGAAAATCAAAGCCGGCATGCTCGGTGCCACCCCCCGAAAACCAAGAAAACCGAGGCCCAAAAAAGAATTTGACGCGAAACCGCAAACAGCCTAAGCGTCAAACGATCCCCAACCCAAGTTGGGGTGCCACAGACGCCCGAAAGGGCCGTATCAGAAACAACCAACCAAAACACCAAAACGCATGTTCAAATCCATCGGAGTTGCAGCGTTCGGGGGCGCAGTCGGACTGCCAGTCCTCGGAATCGCTGCCATCGGTATCGGACTCGTCGGAGCAGGCTTTGGAATCGGATATCTCGTCGGAGGCAAAGCCTTCGCCCTCGGGATCGCCGGAGCCATCGCAGCTGCCTAAACACCGGCATCGACTAGATCAGACTCGAATTCGACTCGAATCAGACTTGAATCAAAAACAGAGAGGGAGGGGAAACCCTCCCTCTCCCATTTTCCGGGGCCGCCAAAATAATTGGCTTTCCCCCCGAGACCCAACCATTCTCCTTGTATGGACCTCCCCATCGAAACTCCCGGGCAATCCATCCGGCCCATTCCCAACAAATCCGGAGAATACGACATCCTCTTCCACGGGCAAAAAGCCGGGCACATTCAAGTCCGGATGAACCAAAACCCGATGCAACTCGCCTACCACGGGCATATCGAATACACAATCTCCCCAAGATTCCGCGGGCACGGGCTCGCCAGAAAAGCCTGCGAATCCCTCCAGAAGCACCTCTTAAATCAAGGGGCAAAATCCCTCTGGCTCACCTGCGAAATCTCCAACCTTCCATCCATCAAAACCATCGAACACCTCGGCGCCCAACTCCGGGGAAAAATCACGCTCCCAACAGGAGAAATCCGATACCGATATATCTGGACGCTCTAATCATGCAAACAACGTTCCACCTCGACAACAACCCCAAACCAAACCAGAAAGCCCTCGAACAATATCAAACCCCCCTCTGGGCCGCAGAGGCCCTCTGCGAACTCTTCCTCTCAGAAATTGAGAGGCGAGGAGAAAAAGCCGGCCGGATCGCAGAGCCTTCCTGCGGAGTCGGGCACTTCCTGGAATCCCTCCCCCCGGAAATCCCGGCATACGGGATCGAACTCGACCCCCCGCTTGCTGAAACCGCCAGAAAAAACTCCGGCCGCGAAGTATTCTGCGAAGACTTCCTCCTCTCAGAAACACCCAGCCTCCCAGGCTACGAGCCCGACCACTTTCTCGGAAACCCCCCGTTCAAAATTGAAACGGTAAGAGGATTCCTCCAAAAAGCGCATGGCCTCCTCCCGGACGGGGGATGCTGCGGATTCATCCTTCCAACCCACAGCTTCCAACACACGCACACCCTGCTGGACTGGAACAAAAATTGGAGAATCCAACCTTGGCTGCTCCCCAGAGACATCTTCCAAGGCCTCTCCGTCCCCATCCTCTTCGCCCTGTTCCAAAAAGAACAGGGAACCGAGCTGGAAGGCTTCGCCCTCTACCGGGCAACCCACCGGATCAAAGCCATGCCCGCGCTTCTCAAACAGACGCTCTGCCACGGCAACCCGGAAAAACCCGGTGCAAAATCCACCTGGACGGATGTCGTCACCCACGCCCTCCAGCACCTCGGAGGCCGAGCCTCCCTTCCGGAACTCTACAAGACCGTGGAGCCCCTTCGCCCCACCGACAACCCCCACTGGAAGGAAAAAATCAGACAAATACTCCAGTTGGGGCCGTTCCAAAAAACAGAGGACGCCTGGAGTCTCGCCTGATACAAAAAACTTGCAGACCGCCAAAGAAGAAAGAACAACGGAAAGACAACGTAAAATACCCCGGAGCTAGCTCAGGGGCGTTTTACCAGACTAAGACACCAAAAGTGACTACGCACAAGAACAAGCAACGGCAAGCGACAAGCTTGTCGCAAACCAGCGGCAGGATGCCTCCTCAGTCCTGCCCTCCTGAACTTTGCCCGATCTCCCCCAAGGGGGATAACGGCAAGGATCCGGCTGGTCCTGTGCATTGTCGAGAGGAGCGGACGGGCGAAAGCCCGTCCCGTCACCGCATGGCAACATGCGAGACTGACCCGGTAACGGGTCCGAACACCCAGACACCGGGACACGCACGGGTGTTCGTCCTTGGAAAAACCAAGTCCCCTCTCATGCCCTGCCATCCGGCCAGAGCAAGGGGGTTCCTCGCCGCAGGCCGGGCAGTCGTCACAAGACTCCTGCCCCTCGTCCTCCGGCTCAAGAACCGCAAAGCCGGAATCACCCAACCCGTCCAAATCAAAATCGACCCAGGTGCCAATACCACAGGGGTTTCATTAAATACAAACCTCCGCATCCTCACTCTGATCGAAATCTCCCACCGCAAGACGGCTATCCAAAAGAAGCTGGCCCAGCGAAGCGGCTACCGACGCAGGCGTAGAACCGACAACCTAAGGTGCCGACCTGCACGCTTCAAATGCCGTGGAAAAACCGGCTTCATCGCGCCTTCAATCCGATCAATTTTGAACAACATCGAATCCTGGGTATCCCGGCTTCGCCGCTGGGCTCCCATCTCCAACATCGTGGTTGAATCCACAAAGTTCGATGCAGCCCGATTACAAAACCCAGAAATCTCAGGGGTAGAATACCAAGAGGGGACCCTCCAAGGCTTCGAAGTCTGGGAATACCTTCTCGCCAAGTTCAACCATTCCTGCGCCTACTGCGGAAAAACAAATGTTGCTCTAACCAAAGACCACGTCATTCCAAAATGCACCGGCGGTTCCAACCGCGTGAGCAACCTCACGCTCGCCTGCACCCCCTGCAACCTCGCCAAGGGAAACCAATCCGTGGAAACTTTTCTCGGAGAAAATCCTAAGAAGCTGAAGGCACTCCAAGCCCAACTCAAAAAACCTTTGGCCAGTTCAGCCACCATGAACATCCTTCGGAATGCCTTGGTAAAAACCGCACAAGCAACGGGATTACCCGTCACCCTTTCAACCGGAGCCGAAACCAAATTCAACCGGAAACGGTTCAGCATTCCAAAAACCCATTCCTTGGACGCAGCATTCACCGGCCCGATGGCCCAACGCCCCAAAGGCGTGGGCATTCGCCCACTCCTCATCCAAGCCACCGGACGCGGATCCCACTGCCGCACCCGAACCGACAAATTCGGATTCCCACGCCTCCACCTTCCCCGCACCAAGCGCGTGCTCGGTTTCCAAACTGGCGACACCGTCCGAACGCCAAAAGGCGTCGGCCGTCTCGCCGTCCGCTCCTCGGGATACTTTGCACTCAAACTGCAAAATGGTGACAGAAAACCTGTCACCATCCACCACAACCTCTGCCGTCTGGCCCAACGGGCCGACGGCTACAACCTCTCCTCCCCGAAGCAAGCTATCGGGGTGCCCGAAATAACACCATTGACATGAACCTCTGGATCGACGACATCAGAAACCCGAAAGACCACGGATGGGCCGGAGCACACTGGGCAAAAACCGCCCACGAAGCCAACGAAATCATCCGAACCGGAAAGGTCACCTCCGTCTCGTTCGACCACGACCTCGGCGCTGGCCCCGCCGCATACGAATGCGCCAAGCTCATCGAAAAGCTCTGCGCCGAAGGAAAAATCATGTGCCCCATCTGGCGCATCCACTCCTCCAACCCCGTCGGCCGCCAAAGGATCGCAGCAGCCATGCTCTCGGCAGAACGCCTCGCGCCACAAATCAGTTAAATCCTGCATAGGAAGCAAACCTTTCGGTTGCTTCCCAACAAGAAAATCAAAAAACCCTAAGATCAAAACTATGACAACAGCATTTGAAACGACCAAGGAAGATCTCGAAACCGTCCTCGAAAAATACGGCAAGAAACTCACCGACAAACAACTGGAGGACCTGTTCGACGGAATCATCTCAGAGGAGACCGACCGGATCGAATCCGCCGCGCTCGCCGCCGAAACAACAAACGATGACGGGGAAACCCTCGCCAACCAAACAAAAGCCGCGCACGAGGAAATCGCGACCATCCTCTACGAGGAAAACGAGCTCCCCGAAGCCGTCATCTGCAAAATCTGCGGCAAGCTCACACCCGGACACACCGCCCACCGACACCAAGGACATCTCATCGGAGACGAATGCTGCTGGGACGAACGCCTCCGCGCCAGCGAGTGAAGCCCTCCATCCGCACGGAACTCGCGCTCTGGCTGCGGAAATGCCGCAGGGACCCAAAACCCAACCTCTGGAGATTCCTCTTCGAGATCGCAGCACCCCTGCTCATCATCTTCTTCGGCATCCTCCTACTCGCCACATTTGTAGCACTCATCTACCAAAACCAACCATGATCAAAAACCACATCCTCATCGAAGTCAAAGCCACAGGGAAAATCATCGCATGCAGACTCGCTAACAAGCGCATCAGCGAAGAGAAAGGGAGAGTCACCGTCGAAAAAATCCGCAAGAAAAAAGGAGGATGGAAGACCAAAAAAGACTTCGCCAAATCCGAAGTGCGAGTTCTCCTCTAATGTCCCCGCAAGCCACCATCCAAGGAGCCAACATCCATGGGTTCGGAGGAGCCTGCGGCCAAGCGGCCATCGCCATCAACCAGGCAGTGTTCGCCAACAAAGGCCGGCTCGTCGGATTCTTCAACCGGGCCTTCTACAACAAAGGCCACCTCATCGGACACGTCGCCGTCCTCGTCGGAAAGTTCTACTGGGACTCCGACGGGAAACGGAAGCGCAAATACGAAGTCGAACATTGGGGGATGCTCGATTACTCCGACCCCGACCACAAAGCCACCGCCAAAAAACTCGGGGTGAAATGGACGGAGGACACCGCCTCCGAAACCATCACCGTCCCCCTCACCGAAGAGGAAGTCAAAAAAGCCTTCGGATCCGACCAGATCCCCGACTTCCTCATGGAACTACTCGCAGTTTAACCAACCAACCAATGAGCAAACCCATCCAACTCCCCGAAGGCCACAAGTGGAAATCCATCCCCGACTGGCCTGCCGCCTCCGAAACAGCGTTCCAATGCGACCACTGCAAGCAGACCGCCATCCACGACATGATCGACAACAGCACCAACTTCGCTGAACTCGAAAGCTGCTCCGAAGGGTGAGGTGAAAATCACCTACTCCCCAAAATTCGCCCTGCCCCAGCACCCGGCAGACAAAAGCCAGAAAACATGGGCGCAGCAAATCTTCTGCTCCAACGCGCCGGCCGCCTGTGAGGCATTGGAGGCGCAAGGATTCCACACAAGAGAAGGCGTGCTGAACCCACCAGCCCTCCGCCGCGCAGGGTTCCGATTCTCGGCCCCACTCGTATTCCACCCGCTCCCCAACCCGCTTCCAACCTCAGCTTAAAGTTCCTCGACCCGAGGGTACGAGGATTTAGCCAGAACCTCCAGAGAAACCAAAGAGTCGTGCACAACGTGCCCTCCAGCATCCCGATCAACAGTTCCGTAGCTTTCAGGGGCTTTAAGGCTCCCCGTCCCCACCGAGTTATGCTCGATGGCGACTGACCGGGCGCGAATATTTCTCGACGCATGCCGGTCCGCATCCTCTCGGTGCCCGCACTTCTGACAAGAGAAGGCTAGGCCCTTACGGTTGGACGCCGAGACATAGCCGCACTTGCAACAACCGCGGCTCGTGTTCTTGGGGCTGACCAGCTCGAATTCGATCCCCACAGCCTCCGCCTTATAACGCACCTTAAAGGTGCCGTCGGCATATGGCCAGCGATGGAGCTTCGATCTGAGATCCTTCCCCTTGCTCAGAGAACTGTCCCGTATATTCTCCAAGTCTTCCATCACGATGCGCCGCGCCCCAACAGCAACCGCGTATCCGACCAGTGCCTTGGAGGCGACATGCAGCAGATGCCCCGTTACGGCTGCCTCGTTGCCAGACAGTCTCCGAAGGAGACGCCTGGCACTTCTGGTGCCAACGGACTGAACGGACGCACGAGTGCGCCGGATGCAACAGCGGCGGTGGTTCAACACCCCACCGCGATAGAAAAATGTCCGGGAATCCCGGGAGTTCGTGGCCGTAAACATCCGCTTCACCCCGGAGTCCACACCGACCACGCAGCCAAACGGCTTCGGCTCAGGAACCTCAACCTCATACGCCAAGATCAAATACCACTGGCTGCCCACGCGCTTCAACTTCGAATCCTTCCACCCAACACAAGGCAAAGGACGGGAATCCACGATATCCAAAACTTCGTTCCACAACGTCACCCCGCGCTTGGACCGAGCAAAATCACGCCGCCACACCACCGGCATCACCGGCTTGCGGTAAGTGGCCAAAACCCAACGCTTGTTCTCCTTCGCCGTCTTATACGTCGCCGTCACCGTCTTGCAAAGCGAGCACGCAAGCTGAGAGGTCAAACCGAACCTGCGCAACCGCTCGTAATAAGCGTTGCTCAACCGGTTCGAGTTCATCTCCTTCGTCTTAAACACGATATTGGAAAGCCAGTTGGCAGCCTTCAACCAGTTCACAACCATCGGATCCGCCTTACGGCTCCCGTCCACTTTTAACTTGATCGTCCGAATCGCTTTCACTACACTTACCCTGGATGCATAATCCACACACGTCAACACAAATCTCCACCGCTCAACGCGGTGCAGAGACCAACCTCTCCTCCCCGAGGCTTAGCCATCGGGGTTTCCGAAATTAAAACATTGCTATGAAAACGCAAACACTCGAAGAATTCCACACAGCATTAAAAGCCCAAGGCGTCCCCACCGAACACTGCGCGATGCGCTGCCCGATGTGCGGAACCATACAAAGCGCACAAGACCTGATCACAGCTGGCGCAGGCAAAAACCTCGATGAGGTCGAAAAATACCTTGGGTTCTCATGCGTCGGGCGGTGGACACACCAAACGCCTCCCCCGAAAGAGAAAGGAACCCAGCAAGGATGCAACTGGACCTTGGGCGGCCTGTTCCAATGCCACACCCTAACTGTGATCACACCGGACGGGGAGAAATGCCCGCGCTTCGAGCTATGCACCCCGGAAGAAGCGCAGGAACACATGCGCAAACACAACGCATAACTCGAATGCAGATCCCCACACAAAACCAGCTGCTCCTCCCCATGCTGGAGACCCTCCAAGAACTTGGAGGGAGCGCCAAAGCCGGCACGGTCATCGACACCCTCACAGAACGGCTCGGAATCCCCGAGGACATCTCCGGGGATGAAAAAACCTACCAGTTCCCCAAATGGGGGGAGCGCAAACGCTTCCCCTGGCGGCAAACCCTCCATTGGGTCAGGCAAAACGGAGTGTCCAAAGGCCTCATTTCCAAAAACGGATATGGCACCTGGGGGCTCACGGAAAAAGGTGAGGACGCGCTTCAAAACTGCAGGAGCGGGCTCATCCTCGTCATCTACGAAACCCCCAACGGGCAAGCCGTATGGGCCGAAGCCCAAACCGCCGCCGGGGCGCTCGCGGACAACTCCCTCCAGCTCATCTTCTCCTCCCCTCCCTACCCCATCCTCAAAGGCCGGGACTACGGGACGTTCAACGAGACCCAGATCGTCGAACTCATCTCCGCCTGCGCACGGGAATGGAAGCGGGCGCTCTCCCCGGACGGATCGCTCATCCTCAACTTCAAAGACGTCTGGCTTCCAAAAGCCCAGACCGGAGGCGCCGTCCGCAGCCTCTACCAAGAACGGCTGCTCCTCGCTCTCGTCGAAGACATCGGGCTCCACTTCGCCGACCGCCACTACTGGCGCAACCCATCCCACTCCCCAGAATCCCCGTGGGTCACCGTCAAAAAAGTCCGGTGCAACAACGACATGGAACACCTGTTCTGGCTCTCCAAATCCCCCAACCCTTACGCGGAGTCCCGCGAGGTGTTCGTCGACGCCAAGCCCTCCACCATCGCCACCTACAAGCTCCGGGCCGCCAGAAACGCACACACCGGAACAGGCCCCTCGGGACAAAAGACAAACTTCGAGGAGCAGATGGCCGCCGTCGGAGCCGGGGAAACCCTCAAGGTCATCCCCCGCAACTACCACGAAATCTCCAACGCCGACACCCACAGAAAACTCCGTGACGCGCTGGAAAAAGCCGGCCTCCCGCGGCACGACGCCATGATGCCCACCGCGCTGGCACGCTTCTTCATCAAACTCCTCACCAAGCCAGGCCAACTCGTCCACGACCCCTTCTTCGGAAGCGGAACCACAGGGGTCGCCTGCGAGGAACTCGGCCGCCAGTGGATAGGGAGCGACCGCTCCCTCGCCCACCTCCTCGGATCCGCACTCCGGTTCCCACAAACCAACTTCGAACCAGCCTAATACATGGAAATCCTCTGCGGGGTCCCCGGCGCCCAAGAAAGCTTCATCAGCAAAGCCGAAGAAATCCGGTGCAACCTCCTCATCAGCGCCAACGCCTTCTGGAACGACAAGGCCAACCGGTTCCAAGGCTGGGGAAGAATCACCGACCGCGCCATCGACTTCGCGCTCGACTGCGGCGGATTCGTCGCCATGGCCAGATACGGAGGATACCGCTGGAAAATCTGGGACTACATCGAGTTCGCCATGGAGGCACGACCACTCTGGTGGAGCGCCATGGACTTCTGCTGCGAACCGGAAATCGCGGGGGACCGCGACTGTGAACACGGATTAAAGTTGGTAAGCGGGTATTAGAATTGGTAACCGCGTAATAAAGTTGGTAACTTTTAGGGGCGCAATCGCGCCCCCACAACACCCCCAGATAAAACGGCAGCCCCAAAGGATGCACTCATTGAGCGGGGTTGCACCCACACCAGTTGAAACACCAGCCCACCCCGGCTATAATATCCTCAAACCATGCCAGACGTCATTAAAACCCTCCCAAGACCCACAGCCCGCCTGAAAGCAATACTCGATGCAGAACTCGCCTTGCCCAAATACAAAGGGGAAGACGAGGACATCGCGATGATTGACGCCCTACAAGCAATCCTCACCAAACACGGGGAAGATGCCTTCGACCCATTCAACTACACAGACCGAATCCTTCTCGGCCTCGCGAAAAACTAAAACCATGCCAGAGGACCCCCTCCCCCGCGTCGTCATTGACACCAACATCTGGCTGCTCGCCTGTGCCAGAAAAACCGAGGGCGACAACATGTCCAGCGTTGACCGGCAAATCAACGAGGCATCGCAGAGCCAAAACCCCAAGAAATATCGCGGGCTCCTTGCCAGAATGCTGGTCACCCACGACGTGATCGTGCCCACCATCGTGCTCAACGAACTCAAAAGCATCGCCTCCAGCGGAATCACCAACCGATCCGAAATTGGCAACCTCGGAAAAATCGTCCACAAGGACAACAAGGCCGATCTGGAATTGATCATCAACGCAATGGAGGGACTCACCACGGACGTCCTGCCCACCAAAGCACAGGTTATCCGGCAATCTGGGATTTGGTATGCCATCAAAGCAATGCCAAACGAACAAAAGCGGTGGAAAATAAAATTCTCCCCCCACGCAGAGGCCGTCAGAACTGCGCAGGAAAAAGCACAAGCAATAACAGGGGAAGAGCCATGGCTCCACGCATACCGCGAATGGAAAATCCGTAACGAAGAAATGGATAAAAACCCCTCTCCCACCTTATCCCAAGAAATCAAATCCTGGAAAACCGAAATGGAGAAAACCTGGCCATTCCTCGTTCCCGATTATGAAATCATGCTGGTGGCGGAAGCCGTCAATGCCCCAGTGCTCAGCCGAGACAAAGATTTCCATCTCATATGGGCGAGCTCCATGGAATTATCGAAAAACTTCGAAATCAAACCATGGATCATCCCAGCCGCTCAAGATATCACCTTCCCGGAAACATCCGTCCACAAACTCGCGGCTGCAATCCGCGAAAAAGTCCGTCCGCTTCCACAAACACCAATGCCAAGCATTGAGTAACTACCATTGAAATGGCGGTGCCGTTTCAATGATCAGTAAGAGATCGCTCTGACCGGTTATGTGGCTGATTTTCAGCTTGTTCACAAACCGGTAGCTCTGGCTTGGCGCCAGCGCCCCGAGCTCTCCCCTTTGGGGCTCGGGCTGTCGCTACCTCGCCTCTGGACGTTCATGAACAAGCTGAACGCCACTCATTATAGAAAAAACCTAATTTCCATTGACATTCCCCAATAACACCCTAAATTTATGATCACAATACTTGACCTCATGAGGAAAATCGATTCCATCCCCACACTACTGACCTCAACACAGAGGGCGCAAGCAGCCGCCCGACGTATTGAAGAACTGGAAAAAGAACTCAATACCCAGTTCAAGATCATAGAAGAAGAATCCCGAGAAATCATCGGGTTCTTCGGCGGGCTGACTCTCGATCCAACGCCACCAACCGTAGAGATGATACTGCCTGAATTCATCGACAAGAAATTGCTACCGACCCCTCTCCCCAAAAAGAAATACCAGAAGGTGTTGGCGATCATTCAAGCAGCCAAAAACCCCGAAGGGCTTTCTTTCAATGAAATCGTCGAGGTCTGGAAAGCGCTCCAATGGGAAGACTGGCACACTGACAAACTCGAGCAGAAACTCCGGGATGCCATCAAGACCGCCCGTTCCTATAAAATCAACATTCAACACTCCGGAGGCCATGGCGGGAAATTCACCATAAAATAAAAAGAGGCCGGCAGGCTCGAACCTGCCGACCTCTATAAGATGGTCGTTGCCGACCCTCCGACAAGGGCGATACTGGCATAAACGACCTAAAACGACAAGGGTTTCCTATGGAAAACAGTGTTCAGACCCACACCAGTTCAATGCTCGCCACCCCTCAAAACCAAGAGGGGGAGCAGAACCGTGGTCGAACAACTCCCAGGAAACCCTGTTTTTGTGTTCAGCCTCGGAGGATTCAAGACCGTATTCGCGGCCAAGCACATTCAAACCCAGAAGAATGGGTTGATTCTGACAGGCATCAAAACCGGCAGATTCCTACAAGAGGAATGCATCCTCTTCATCGGATCCGATCATCTAAATCACAGAGAGGACAAAGATTACGCCTTAACAATACCTGGTTTTCGGACTGACAATAATGGAGGGGATTATCTCTTCCGTTGCAGCCGAAAAAAGATGACTCAGGAAGAAATATCGCACCAAACCTCAAGGATCAGCGGGATGAATAGTGGAGCACACACTATCATCGTAATGACAGAAAATAGAGTGGAGAGCATTGGCGCAAGCTTACGCCAGCTCAAACACATTTGGGGGAAAACCCACAGCGAACCCATCATTGAGGGTGAATACATCTGCCTCCACAAGAAAGAGGGACGATGAAAAAGGACCAGCGTATCACAGGAGCAAACCTCGCCCACGGCGCTGCCTACCAGCCCTTCCTCGAAACTCACCATGTATCGTCCAGAGGGATCGCCAGCAGAATCCCAGGCTGGAAAACTGGCAGAGTTCATCACCTGCTCTCCAAGCTGGAGAACCAATTCTTCTATCTCCTGGAATGGTCAGAAGGAGTGACGGACATCCGGGAACAGTTCGCCTTGCCGCTGGATAAAACCCAAGAGATTGCCGACCAATTAGGCGTCGCCCACCCGAAGCAAGCCCCCACGACCATACCGATGGTCATGACCACGGACTTCCTCGTCACCCTGACCAGTAGAAAGCAACTTGCGATTACGGTGAAACCCTCAGAGGAACTGGGCCGGAAGCGGATTCTTGAAAAATTCGAAATCGAGAGACTTTACTGGAAAGAGCAGGAGACGGAATGGCGGATCGCCACGGAAAAAGATCTGCCGGTGGCGTTAGTCGAAAATATCGAGTGGATCCACCCAGCGCAAAATCCGCATCCACCAGATCTCACAAAATCTGCCGAAGAACTACTGCTCCGGCTCCTATCCGAAGGAAAATCCTTGGTGGGAGCGACGGCCAGCGCGGACAAGGCGCTCAATCTTCAAGCGGGAAATTCCCTCACATTAGTCCGGCATTTTTTGGCAACTCGCCGCTGGAAAACGGACATGACCAAAAAAATCAACCCATCCCAACCGCTGAGGATCACCCGTGGATAACTTCAACGTCAATAGCCTCATTGAGTGGTGTGATCCCACACAGGCCCAACCCACTATAGAACGGGTGCTCCAAATCGATGCCCAGCTTGGCGAGGCGTTCGTCATCAACGTAGCCAGCAAAAAAGGCATCCCCGAACGCAGAATAGTGGCTGACATCCAAACAGCACTCCATTCTGGAAAAGCTCAGACCCTCAAAGCCGACCCTTGGTTGAGCCCACTAACGACCAACGCAGACCCAAAACATCTTAAAAAACGCGACCATGCCTGGGAAATTATCGGACCGATTGTAGAGATCCCAAACCTCTTCAAGGACATTCACTCCCGCGCTCAAGCCATCAAAAAAGCATCGGCACAGGCATCCGAGAAACACATCTACGCCCTCCTGCGGAAATACTGGCAAGGGGGACAAACCAAAGATGCTCTGATCCCCAGATACCACCGTTGCGGCTCCCGAGGAACCCTTCGTGCAGGAAAAACCAGAAAAACTGGGCCGAAGAGCAAATCTCCACATGCACGGGGCAAACAACTCACAGAGCAGGATCTCGCCCATATAGACCACGGCATCACCCTATTCTACGAGAGCCAAAAAGCGCCGAGCATCCGGGTAGCCTACCGCCAAACTATCCAGCGGTTCTACCACGAAGGGTTCACCCATGAAAATGGAGTTGCTGTCCCACTAATCAAGCCACCGCATGAACTTCCCAGCATTGAACAATTCCGCAACCGACTCAAAACAACACGAAACCCAGCCACCCTCCTCTTAAAGCGCCGCGGCGAGCGCAGATTCAACCTCGAACACCGGGCGGTCTTGGGCCATCACAAAGTCCTTGGCCCCGGAAGTCACTACGCAATCGATTTTACCATCGCCGACGTCTACGTGGTCAGCTCCATCGACAGAACCCAAACAATCTGCCGTCCGACCATTTACCTCATCGTTGACTATTTCAGCCACCTGATCACAGGAATCAATGTCACCATCGAGCACGGGAATTATGTAAACGCTGGCCTTGCCGTCGAAAATGCCGCATCCAGCAAAGCTGATTTTTGCCGTCGACACGGAATACACATCACCGATGAGGAATGGCCAGCACAACATCTGCCGACTGCTCTCCTGGCAGATCGTGGGGAACTCCGCGGCCCCATTGCCAACACCCTCGTTGAAACACTCGGAATCCGGCTGGATAACACGCCTCCCTACCGAGCGGACCTAAAGGGGCTTGTTGAGCGCACCTTTGGGCTCCTGAACACGGAATTACTCCATCTCCTGCCCGGAAGGGTCAGAAAAAACCAAAACAGGGGGGATGAAAAGCCAGCCGAACATGCCGACCTCACCATCCAAGAACTCACCACCCTCGTCATCAAATGGGCTCTGCTTCGAAATCAGAACACCCTGAACGAATTCCGACCAGACAAAGACACCATGGAGGTCACCCCCACACCCTTGGCGCTCTGGAATTGGGGAATTGCCAACCGGAGCGGAAGCCTTCGGTCCTTTCCATCCGAACATATCAAAAAAGCAGTGCTCCCCTTGGAAAAGGCGGCCATCACCCGCCGTGGCATCCGGTTCAAAGGAAATTACTACACCTGCCAAACCGCCACGGAAAACCAATGGTTCGTTCTGGAAGACGGAAAACGGCGCAGCATTACCTGTCACTACGATCCACGAGACGCCTCCTTTATTTATCTTGGCTCAAGCGCCGGCTTCGAACAATGCCATCTGATTGATCCTTCTGACCTCGCCCACAAAAAAACCTGGAAGGAACTCGAGATATTTCACGCCAAACAAATGGTGAAGAAAACAGAGGCCACAGCCAATGCCGTCCAACTCCAAGCCAGCCTCGACGCAGCCATCGCTGCCGTAACACCAAGAAAACCAACCAAAAAAATCACGAAAAATATCCGGGCAGCTCGCCAAGCGGAAATCATTCAAACTCGACCGCCAGCCCAAAACATGCCGACCAATATCGTCTCAATCTCTGACAGCGAAGATGAAGTAGAGGCAGCGCAGTTGAAGCTTCTGGAAAGAATAAACAGATGAACAAGCACAACTTCCCAACGGCGGCTTACCGCACATGCGGCCTGCCCCAATACGACGGCAATCCCCTCATCGAAGCCTTACCCCCAATCCTCTCCGACGCGGACATCGGCGAACTGCTCAAACGTGAGGTGCCCTACGAAAACGAGCAGCGTTTCCTTCCCGCCGAGGTGCGCCGCCATGCCCTTGATGCAATCTCAACATTCTTTGTCCCGCTACCCCAACACCTACACCTCGTCCACACCGTCTCCAAAGTCATACGAACCGGGTACACATCCAGAAATCCGGTCAATCCACGCTTTTGGGCAAACATCCCGGGACAACGAACGAACCTGACCACCCGCATCAACGGCGTCGAGCAAGCCCCAGAAAACACATTGGGAATGGCCATCGTGGGGCCATCCGGCACCGGGAAGACCTACAGTGCCAACCGGACGCTCCGGCTCTACCCCCAAGTCATCGAACATACCGACTACAAAGGACAACAGATAAGCTTGATCCAGCTCATCTGGCTAAAACTCGATTGCCCATTCGATGGTTCCATCAAAGGGCTCGCGACAAAGTTCTTCGCCGGCATCGACCGGATACTCGACACCGAATACCACAGAATTTATGGCCACGGCCGCCGCACCGTGGATCAAATGATGCCCGACATGGCGAGCGTGGCCGCCTTGCATGCGCTCGGCTGCCTGGTCATCGACGAAATCCAGCATCTCGAAGCCGCCCGACACATCGGACGAACAAAAATGCTCAATTTCTTCACCGAGATGAGCAACACCATGAACGTCCCCATCATCTTGATGGGCACACCAAAAGCCATCGGCGTCCTCTCCTCCGAGTTTCGAAGCGCACGTCGCGCCACCGGCCAAGGTGCCATCTATTGGGACCGGATGAAAAACAATGCCATCTGGAAAAGCTTCCTCAAAGCCCTCTGGAAATATCAATTCACCGCCAAAGAAACCCCATTGACGGACGAAATGGCAGATCTGCTCTATGACCAATGCCAAGGCATCACTCATCTAGCCGTAACCCTTTATTCCCTAGCGCAAGACCGAGTCATCGGGATCAGTGAAACTCTGACCCCAGAAGTTTTGGAAAAGACGGCGGCCATCTACTTCAAACCTGTGCAGCCGTTCCTAAACGCACTCAGAACTGGCAACCAAACCTTCATCAACATGGAAGACCTCAATTGCGAAGCCCTAGCCACACACATCGCTGAATTGAAAGAAAAAACAGTCATGTTCCAACAACAGGAGGCATCCACTGCCCCTTTGGAGTCTATGGTCAAGCAATCCAAGCCGGCTCGCCCAAAAGGGGCGAACCCCTCTTCATCCGGCGTCCTTGGATCGCTCGAACGGGCGATAAAAGAAAAAAGAAACGCCCATGAAATACTCAAAGAGGACGGGCATATACTAGACGTCTCGGCACTCCTTCCAACATAAAACCCATGCTCGGACATTTCCCAATCCCGTATCCCGACGAGATGCTCTACGGCGCATGCGCCCGAGCATTCGCATACACCGACCCTCCCAGCAAAAAGGGATTCTGCGAGATGCTCTTCGGGCCCGGCGCGATCGCCGTATGCGACATCCCCAGTCGACTCGAATCCCTGACGGAACAACTGCCGCCCAGCCACCCCTCAACAGCCGAAAGCTTCCTCAACAAAAATACCCTCCTGCCACTCTTTCTTCCATTCCTACCAACAGAACGCGCCCAAAGGTGCCGTATGGCATCCCTTTCCAACGGCGGAAAGAAAATCCCGTTTCTCACGGGAATCATGGCCAGTCGGCTCAAACAGCCCAGCCACCTCCGCCTCTGCCCACACTGTTACACCGAAAACGAACAAAATTACGGGGAGGCCTATTGGCACCGAAGCCACCAGATCGAGGGCGTTGACTTCTGCCACCATCACAAACTGACGCTGGTGAAATCAGCGGCAAGACGTCTGAGCCGACATAACCGGCATGAGTTCCATCGTCCAACCTTGGGATGGCGCGAAATTGGGGGGAAACCCTCGGAAGAAAACACCCGACTCGCAGCCGATTCATTCTGGCTCCTCAACCAAAACAACCAGCACCCAGGATTCACAAAACTCCGGAGAGGATACATAGAAGCCCTACAAGAAAAACGCCTGGCTCATCCCTCTGGACGAATCTACCTCTCCCACCTCACCGAACAATTTCTCTGGTTCCATGGGAAGGAATTTCTCGACGCACACAACTGCGCGTTGGATTCGGAGCAAAACTGGCTCGCCCAACTCGTCCGAAAGGGGCGCGACCGGTGTGCTCACCCCATCCAACACCTCCTCCTGATCCACTTCCTCGGCCACACCGCCCAAAGCTTCTTCGGAATCCTCTCAGCCCCCAAACCCCGCATGCCAGAGATACCCACACCCAACCCTCCCCGTATCAAAGCCATCAGCGCCAGCATCCTGAAAAAACTCTGGTTGGATCACACAATCAGTCTCCGAGAAATCAGCCGAAGACTCACGGTTGATCCAATGACGGTCAAAAGAAAAGCTGTTCAAGCTGGCCTTAAATTCCCACGCAGGGCAATCCGACCCACGCGAAAAAAACCCGTTTCCCGTTCCGGCCAAACCAAACCAAAACTTCAGTATCACCGGCGCCTCTGGGAAAAAGCCCTCCGCAGCAAAAAGCCTGCCCGCCGACTTCATCCAAGCACCTACTCCTACCTGTTCCGATTCGACCGGGACTGGCTGGACACTCACCGCCCCCCAAGTGCTCCTGCCAAACCTGCGAAGCAACGCGTCAACTGGCAGGAGAGAGACCACCTGCTCGCCGCAAAAGCGGAAGAGATACTCAAGCAAAGTGACACCACACCCACCCCTGCCTATGTCCACAGAGAACTCGGCATCGCCAGCCTGCTCCGCCGAAACAGGCACAAACTTCCCTTGACCATGCAGACAATCCATCCCAGCACCCTCCCAAAAAACATTGATGAGCACCGGTCCTTTCGGACCGTGCTTACCAGAAAAAGTTGAAAGAAAGCAGAATATATCCGATAATGGAAATAACGTGAAACCTCTACTCCAACCCAGACACGCCATCGAGCTATTCCACAGCCACTTCACGGCCAAACTCGACGCCCTGACCAGCGCGGAAGCATACGCTATAAAAGGCGGCTGCAACCTAAGAATGCTACTGGGAAGCCCAAGAGCATCAGAGGATCTCGATCTGGACATTCATCAGGTGGCAAAGCACACCCTCCAAAAACGGGTTGAGAATATCATAGCTGGATTGGCCAAATCCTTCCCAAAGAACGGGGTGTCAATCGCCTCATACACAGCACCCAAACAAACCGAGACCGTTCAAAGGTGGAAAATAACCCTTGTGCTTCTAGGCCAAGAAATTCCGACAAAAGTCGAATTCTCACGGAGGTCGATCCAAACACCGTCCAGAGGCCCAATCGTAAAAACTTTCGAAAGTGACTATGGCGTCAAAACCATGCTTTCCCATTATGGCCCCGACATCGCACTCGATCAAAAGATTAAAGCCCTAGCTGGCCGAAACATCAGCCAAGCCAGAGACGTATTCGACGCAGCATACCTCACAGGGATTGGAGCACGCCACCCTGAATCTCTCGGAGAAGAAATCCTAAATAAGGCGATAAACAACACAGCTTCTCTCACTTTCGAGGACTACACGGGGCAGGTCATCCCCTACCTCGAAGAAACCGACGCCGAGAAGTTTGGAACCGAGCAAGTCTGGGACGGACTCAAGAAACAAGTCTTGAGTATGCTCAGAACAATCCCAGTGGAAATACTACCATTAGGAAAAACGGGCGATACCGAAATCCAATGAAACTCCTCGACATCTACGACTGCATACTCTCCAGCGACGGAAACTTCACAAGCTGCGAACTGGCCGAGCGCACCGGCACCAGCGCTGCCCAAGTCAGCAAGGCGCTAGCTCGTTTAGCCAAGCAGGGCAAGGTGATCAAAATCAGCAGGGGCAAATGGACACTCCTTACCAAGACCAACCGGCTCCGGTTGCCCGAATTCGTCGCGAACGCCCCCGCCTATTGCACCGCGCATACCGCCCTGTTCCACCACGGGATGATCGACCAAATTCCGACGGCGATTTATGCAGCCACCACAGGGCGCACCAAGCAGATCAGAACGCCGTTCGGGCCCATCCAACTGCATCGAATCTCCGAGAACCTCTTCACGGGATGGGATGAAAATGATGGAAAATTCAAAATGGCTTCTCCCGAAAAAGCCCTTGTCGATTATTTCTACCTAGCGATCACAGGTCATCCTCATTTCAAAACGCTCCCAGAAGTTGAAATCCCCAAGAAGTTTCAGTGGTCAAAAGCCAAGCGCTACACCAAGCGAATCTCAAACCGGGCTTGGAGGAACGCGGTAGACGAAAAGCTCAACACCCAAAGAGAAACATCTGCAGTCCTCGCCGAAACCGACACAGCGGAAGTGTAGCAACACGAATTTCGAGACAAGAACGGCATGAACAGCAAACCCAGTTACCACTGCCCACAGATAAAATTGAAAAAAGAACGCCTTGAGGGTAAACTGCCAGAAGCACCAATGAAACCTGAATCCACCGAGATTGCGATGATCACAGCCAAAAAGGCTGCGGACTGGCTTCGTCTGCGCGGAGCCACCCGAGTGCTCCTGTTTGGTTCCCTCGCCGAAGGGCGCTTCTCGCCCGAAGGCTCCGACATCGACATCTACTTCGAAGGCCTTCCTGATACCGAGGCGCTCGCAGCCACCGGACGACTGCTCGACATTTATGGTGAGCAGGCAATCGACCCCGTGCCCTCCCAATTTTGCTCGCCTCGTCTAAAAGCTGACATTCAGGCCGAAGGAGTTCCTGTATGAGCAGTCTTCAAAAAGCTGAATCTCATCTGGAACGGCTCACACCGCTTCCCTCAACCTTAATCAGGGGAGTCGCGGTAGCCGAACAGGAAACTGATCCCGAACGACGAGCCCTCGCCAACGACGGGATCGGCGCTCGTATCCAAGCAGTTTACACAGGATTAGAAGCCCTGATCGAGGCCACACTCGGTTCGCTGAACGAGAAAATCCCCAAGGGAGAATCCTCCCATAAAGCCCTCCTGGATGCGGCCGAAGAGCACTCCCTAATTTCCACAGAAGAAAAATTCAAACTGGATACCATCAAAGGCTTTCGCCATATCCACCGCCACACTTACGACATCATACTCAACTACGAGACGCTGAAAGCTCGCGCCCTCAGTCTAGCCGAATTACTTCCGCCTATTCTTGGTAGAACCAAAGAAGTTCTGGCGAAAATCCGAGAACAGAACGATAACCCACCCGGCGGAAAAGGGAAGTAGGATAGTCCCGCGTCGCCATTTTCGAGAGACCCCCTTTCGGGGAGCTCTCCACATAACAAAAAACCGTTCATCTACCTCTCGGCTAGATAGAAAAACTGGAAAAACCACGGTCGTGCAAGTAAACTAGAGCCATACCAAAAATATGGAAATCCCAATGGATAACCTCAGATACCCCAAAAAGGGAAATAGAGAAATCTCGCCCCATCGGCCTGGTTTAGAAAATCTACTCGCCTCCGCCGATCTAAAAAAAGCGGAACTAGCCAGCCTACGCCCATTGCAACCGCTGGCCGTCAAAAGCTTGGTGGCAGCCTACGATCTGGAACTTATGGTGGCAAGCAACCAGATCGAGGGCAACTCCCTGACATTACGGGAAACCCAACTCGTGCTGGAAAAGGGAATCACGATCGGGGGGAAACCCCTCAAAGATCATATCGACGCCATCAATCTAGACACCGCTTGGAAACTGGCCAAATCCCTTGTTGAAAACAAAATCCCCATCACTGAAGCAGTCTGCCTAGAGCTCCACAAAATCATCCTGACCCGGATTGACGACGACAATGCGGGGAGATACAGGCGGGAAAGGGTGTTTATTCTGGCGTCCAAACACATTCCTCCAAACCCGCTGAAACTTCCCGAACTCCTCCAAAAAACGTGGAGTGAGTTTGCAGCCGCAGGGGAAACCAACCTTTACAATCACCCTATCTGCAAACTTGCCAAGCTGCACCACGCCATCACATCCATTCATCCCTTTGTCGACGGAAACGGGCGGACCGCCC
>Ga0247844_1002234_pt1 | contig 32334 bp, 24 predicted proteins | sample LaCtaG_FD_192421 | JGI IMG/M metagenome (GOLD analysis project Ga0247844, IMG submission 192421) | Freshwater microbial communities from meromictic Lake La Cruz, Castile-La Mancha, Spain - LaCruzMarch201714.5m_1 | ecosystem: Environmental > Aquatic > Freshwater > Lake | place: Spain: Castile-La...
CAAAACGAAGCTTTAATTGATTATATAGTTTCATATACTAATAATTTTTAGCTAAGATAATAAATATCAATGATATATACAAATTTTCAAGCAACTTTTTGACTAAAAAAACAGACTCTAATTATACAGGAAGGATTGTGCGCTTATACTGAATTCAGATTAATTGAAGAGCCACTTTTGAATAAGATTAAGGCTGGTTATGTTGCAGGAAAATACACTTCTGCTTTCAGACCACAAATACCTGCACATATTGAACATTTCTCGAAAGCTAGAAAAACAACAAGTGGCTGGGACTGGGACAATTTATTTACAACATTCACAGAGGTTAATTTTAAAAAGAATCATTTAGAGGATAAGTATGGTGTCGATGATATTCTTAAACCAGATACTAAAAAATATGACCCCCAAAAGTATTTGATGTATGATACTTCTGAACATTTATTCTTTCCAAATTCAAAACTAAATAAACCTGATACTAAAAAGGTTTTTAATATGATTATTGTTCTTGGTCTTAATAACGATTTCATAAGAATGAAAAGAGAGGAATATCTTGAAAACATCAAGTTTCGTGAAGAGTATTTAGAGAAGAAACAATCAATACATCAATTTTATACAGCATACAGCATGATGTAAGTTGTATAAAAACAATAAGGATTTCAGCATTCTCAATAAAAGCCAGACGCATAAAACGTCTGGCTTTTATTATAATATATTCAATTACTCTACCTTATCCTGACCCTTTCACCTCCCGTATGGCTCACAAACTCTGGTGCGTACTGGCATTGCAATGAAGCAATTCCGCTTGCATATTCACCTGCCGAGTTGGCCCATAGTTCGTATTCAAAAACATAGGTTCCTTTTGGCAAATACGAAAAGAAGAACTGCGTAGAAGCATCTTTGGTGGTTTTGTAGTAGCAAACGCCTTCTTTCCATGCACAAGCCGATTGTTGGTCTACAGGTTCAAAACAGGCGGCACGTAAATCTTTCAATGCCACAAATTCCAAGTTTCTATCCGTCGTGATGACTAATCGGGTAATTACTTTGTCGCCTTTTTTCAATTCGGTTTGCTCAATTGGAATCATGGAATAAGAATTGAGAGTGCGACTTGAAGTTGCGCCCTCAATGGAAGGTTTAACCACAAACAACTTCTTGGTAATTTTCAGCGGTCCGCTTTGACCAACTATTTTGTCCAAGTCCTGAGCGTATTGCCAATACATTGCACCCCAACCGATGGAACTACTATTGGGAGTGCGACTTTGAGTCGTGCCCCCAATAGTGGAAGAAACCGTCACATTTCCCATTTCTGGTCGGATATCCGCAGTGGGAATGGTTTGTTTGAAATAGCCCGTTCCGGCTTCCACACTTTGTGGTTGCAACAGAGTATTGCCAACAGAAATTTTCACCCCGCCATCATTTGACAACCAGTCATTGCCGTAATGCAGCAATGCATAAATGGCATCTACGGTTGACAAAGGCGAATCCCAACGTTGGGTTTGCTTTTGTTTGAGCAGCCAAATTTTCATTTCATCAATGTCGGCCTGGTTTCTGGATACCTCGGCAAATGCTTCGATAATTCCTGATTGAACAGCAATTGGTTGTTCGTTCCAGAAATATCCGGCAGTATTTTTTGCCCAATACATACCCAGCTCATCCGTCTTCAAAGCATTTTCCTTCAAAGATTTCAAAACATTATTTGCCAATTGGATTTTTCCATTTCTATTGGCCACCATTGCCATCATTGCTTTGCCATAAAGTGAAAATTTGGTCCAATACTTTTCGGACTGAGCAGTATAAAATCTCACCGCTTCCTGAGCCGAAACCTGCACCGGAATGGTTGGATATTCCGAGCGAAGATGCAGGTAGAACAATTGCATATTGCCCACACACATTTCTTTATCATAGTTCTTGTTGTACTTTTTCAGTTCTTCAAAATCTCGTGCTATTTCCAAATCCAAATAATTTAATGCTAAGTTGACAGTTGATAGTTGATAGTTGGCACTTCCTGTCATTTTACTCAACCGTGCCAAATTTAGCATGATTTCCTGCGTTACATAGCGACTTTCGGGCATTCCTTTGAACCAAGAGAAACCACCCGAAGGCATTTGCAAACTCACCAACTTATCCAAATATTGCTTTGCTTGATTTTTCTGCATATTGAGGTCAAACAACAATGCAATTTGCTTCTTCTGTTCCGTTTCATCTTTGGCAGCCATTACCCAAGGCGTTTCTTCCAATAGCATATTTTTCAGTTCTTTGTTCTTTTCCAAATTTGAAAGCAACGCATCGCGACTACCACCTGCTTTTTTCCAACGGTCGAAAGTGGCAGTAATTTTTGGATTGGAATTGGCAATATAAGTTGCCAAACTGTTCACGTAATACGCCGTGAAATAATCAATCGCATTGTCGCTTTCGGGCACTGACAAGGTGGGCAAAGCTTGCACGGCATACCATGTTGGATTGGAAGAGAATTCTACCGTCAAACTTTTATTCTCAACTTTCGAGCCACTTTTCAATAAACTTTCGAAGCTAAAAGTGCGAGTTTGATTGCCACGAATGGTCAATGGTAGACTTTCAGTAATCATAATTTTGTCTGACAATACCGGTAAGTATTTTTGCTTGCCATCGCTAAAGTTTCCGGCTCGAGCCACCACTTTGCAGGTCACCAATTCATAGTTTGAAAACTCGGTTAGTTCCCATTGCACCGTTTTGGTTTCATTGGCGGGCAAAGTCACCGTTTGGATTCCACTATCTTTCAGTTTAATTGGCTTCTCAGTTGCAGGGTCAATCATTTCAAACTTCACATGAGCAGTTTGAGTCTTATCAGTCAGATTAATAACATTGGCACATAACACCAATTTATCCGAACGCCGAACAAAACGGGGCAAGTTCAATTGTACCATCAAGTCTTTTTGCGTCACTACTTGGGTCTCATTTTGGCCGAAATATAAGTCCTTCGAGTGTGCCAACATCTTCAAGTTCCAACGGGTTAGGCTTTCGGGAGCAGTAAAAGCAAACTTCACATTACCGAAGGCATCAGTGCGTAATTGAGGATAAAAGAAAGCTGTTTCGTTGAAGTTGGTGCGAATTTGAACGGGCTTTTCGATTTCTGGCTTCAGGGCTGGCGCTACAAACTTTATACCTTGTAGCCCATCAGAAATACTTGCAATAGAACCCATTACTGAAGATTGTTTTACTGTACCATAACCAAGAACCATTACTTCACTAAGGCTCGAATTTTCTTGAGTTACAACTACACCTTTTGACATTGACGCCATTCCTCTTATCCGCATCGGACCTCGTCCACCTCCAGAATAATTATTCATCAAACTCAATCCAAACCAATTGAGTTGATCAAATTGAAACTCTTTGACATTTTCAAAAACATCGGATATTGAAACAAAATCTCCACCCGCATTGAAACCATTAGCAGTCCAAATAGGTGAATATAAAACAGTTTCCCGATAGGTCGGATTAAAATTCCAACTATGTGGTCGCAAGGCATCAAGCGATGCATCATACATTCCAACCAAAAGTTCAGCCGTTTTTTTGTTGGCAACACTTTCGGGTATAGTTAATGTCCATTCAGCCTTTTCGCCAGGTTTTAATTTGTCGCGAAATACACTCAGGGTTGGAGTCAGTTTCTTTTCTACTATTTTTCGGGTGATTTGTACTTGTTCAGTAAAGAACTGCTCGTCTTTCATGAAGCTAAACATGACTGTTACGCCAGCTCCATAGCTTTCTTTGAAAGGAATTTCGAACAATTTAATTTCATCGGAGAATGTTATCCAACGACTCTCCAAAATGTTATTCCCTTGCATCACTTCATATAACACCGATGAGTTTTTGGTGGAAGTTCCAAACCGAATTTGTGCCTTCTCTCCTACTTCACATTCCGTTTTTGGAGTCAAAAACCACACATAACTTTTTACTGCCATTCGATTATCGTCACTGCTGTAAAGCAAGAAAGTTTTCTCCAATTTCACTTCCTTTCCATGTACATCTAGGGTAATAAACACCATTTTATATCTCCCGGACGCCAAATCATTCACATCCAAATTGAGCTTCTTGTTTTTGGTATCGAAGCTACCTGACAGTACCTTTTCCGTTTCTTTCAAAACTGTTTTTGCATCCATTTTCTCTGTATAAACATCAGATTCCTCCAACAGATAAAGGTTGTACTTAATTGTTGAGTTTAGTTTTTCACCATTCAATGTTTCGGTGCTAATTTCAATATTTAAGGCTTGCTTTTTATCTACTTTCTCAGCAATTTCTGCCAATATAAACAAAGACTTATCACCCACCGAAAGTGTTTGTTCCCCCAGTTGAGTTTCTCCTTTGGGATCAGTTACATCAGCAGTTACGGTATAAGAATAGAACTGCTCATTGCGAAAAGTAGTAATCTCATTCTTTGTTTTTTCAGGAATAAAACTTACTTCAAACGTGCCATCAACTTTGGAAATCGTTGTTCCGTTAGTAATTTCCACGTCGGGTTGGCTCCACCACCAGCAGTAACGATGTGTGCGACGAACCACGCGATATTTCACTTTTGCATCGCCAATACTGAAGCCAGCGTAGGCTTTTACATTTCCTATCAATGTTACTTTCTCATCAAAACTAACTTCCGATGTGGGTTTATCAATCTTCACTTCAAAAGTTGGTCGCTTGTATTCTTCCACCCAAATAGATTGGGAGTATTGCCCAGCCTGAATACGATATTCACCATTCAAGCCGCCTTCCGGCAATACAAATTCTCCAGCAAAAGAACCAAATTCATTGGTTTTAAATTTCTTGCTAGACACTTTTTGATTGTTCACGTCGTACAAAGTCACTTCATATTCAGCAGCAGCAGCAACCGTTTCTTGTTTGGTTTTGTTGGAATAATAGGCTATTGCTTTGAAATAAACCATTTGACCGGGACGATACAAAGAGCGGTCGGTAAATAAATTGATGCTGACATCTTTGTTTTCATATCTATTTTGTTCATTAAAATAGGAATTGGAGTTGGTTGAGAAATACTTATCTTTCCCTTTCTCAAAAAAGAAAACATTGTTGGAATAATTGTTCGTGATAGAAAATTGACAAAACCCAATAGCATTCGTGATAAATTTATGTGATGGTTCAACTTCATATCCATTACCTGTCCATTTATTGTAACAAAGTTCAACATTCACTTTCTGTTGTGGTTTTCCGGTTATCCTATCAAGTACATACAAGCTTGATGTTTTCGAAGTATTGGTTCGATTAATAATCGCCAAATCAGTAACGGTAAAAGTACCAATTGCCCGTTCCTCAGTCTTTTCGTTTCCTTTTTCATCCAAAACAAACTCATAAATTCCATAATCACCAGTTTTCAACGATATTTCCGTTTCAACATTTCCAAAATCAGAATCCGATTCTATTTCTATCTGACGAGTTTCAACCAGTTTCTTATTGCTAAAAAGAGTTTTGCTATTCCGCTGATTTATTTTGAAATTAGCATATTCTAGTGCAGTAGCATTTATAGAATATACTGTCAGTTCTAGGTTAGAAGTATTGCTGGTATTCAGCTTAATCTTTAAATTTGAAGCTGGTTTAGTAACTTGAATATAGTTGATAGAAATGTTCCGTTGCGAAATAGTTCGCTTCGTATTTTTCAGCAATTCAATACGTTTGTATTTGGGGAAACGGTTTATTCCATCCACACAAATATCGAATGCCAATCTCTTATTGTGTTCAATTTCAGAATGATTCAAATAATAATTTGCCTTTTCTGACAATACTTCCACTACCGCTTCGTTGTCGGAAAATTGATTTTCCAAACGGTTCAAAGACGACAAATAAAGTGAATCTGAATTGCTGATTTCAGAGTGTTCCTTTACATAATTCAAGCGTTGCAAATCGGTAAATAGCAAAGCAGGTACGTTGTTTGAGTTTAATCGGAAAGTAAGTGATTGTTGGTAGGTTTCTATAATTTGATTTTCAATGGAATGGGCAAAAAGTGTATCAAGATAGACTTTCGAAAAAGATTCGCAGTCGGAAAATAGAAACAATTCCTTGAGCGGATTTTTAGTAGTTGTAGCTTGACTAATTTGTTGTAATACAGTAATTCTCCTATTTGCCAGAAAATCAAAAAGTGTAGGTTGTAATGTTCTACTGTCAGCACCTTTTTCCATTAAAGCGGCATATTTTAAAGCATCTATTTTCTGCAAATTAGTTGCATTTTCTAATGATGCCGTTAGAAGTTTGCTGATTTTTTCGAAGTAAATATTCTTGGTCCATTCCTTCATATCTTCAGGTACAACACCTTTTAATTCTGTACGCTGATTGATTTGATAAGATTGACGTTGATAGATTTGGGCATACAATTCAGCTGTTATTGAATGTAGCAATGCACGTTCTGCAATATCTTTACTTTTGTTGGAAAACGACTCAAAATCTAGGATCAAAGCGGGTGCTTCATCAGGATTTTTCTCCAAAGTAAAACGCATTTTGTAAATCAGCGCTTTTATAACTTCTGGTGAGTTATTCTCCTGTTGGGCTTGATTCAGAATGATTTCCACTTCCTTCAAAGCCGATTCCGGCAATTGTTTCTCGGCCAGTTCATTCACTTTTTCCCATCGTTTGGAAATTGGCAAATCAGACTTTTGTGCCACCAAGAAAGCTACAATAACAACCGTCGCAAATGTTATAAAAAAAAGAGTTTTTTTCATAATGTTGATTTTATCTATATTCATTTGGGATTAGTTGACAAATATAATACCAAAAAGACAATGTATAATAATTACATAGTTTCAAGTACAATGGTTCGTTATAAAAAATGTTTTTTTGAACGCTAAGATGAAAAGTCACAAAGACGCAAAGAAAAACTGAAAGTTTTTGTCTTGGCGTTCTTTCTCCTGTTGCTGAATATAAGGTATTTAAAACTTTGCGCCCTCGATAGCTATCGGGGTTGCGTTTACTCTTTGTTTTGAGCAAAGCTTCAAATCGTTAAATAACTCAACTTAAATCCATATTAATCAATACAATATGACTTTTTACAACGACCCATTGAAGTAAAAACGGCAATTTAAATCCCAAGCAATTTTTCAAGGTAATGTTTATCAATTCCAAAAACTTTCTTTAGAGCAGTTATGCTGTTAATTATTTCTTGTTTGTCTGGATTTGACTTGTTCATTTTCCTTCCAACTATCATCACATTTTTAGGAGTATGTTCAAGCGAAATAAATTCAAAAACATTGGTTTTGTATCCAAAAGCTTCCATCATCATGGCACGCAAAGTATCAGTAATTATTTCTGCCTGACGCTCTTTCAGTATACCGAATTTTGTCACATTGCCGAGTTCATTCGTCACATTAAAAGCATTTCTAATTTGTTTGTGACAGCATGGCGCGCAAACAATCAATGCAGCACCAGACTGTATTCCCCTGAAAATGGCATCGTCGGTGGCGGTATCGCAAGCGTGGAGTGCAATGAGAATATCAATGTGCTCCAACTTAGTTTTTTCGATTGTGCCTTTCACAAATGAAAGCTGTTCGAAATCCGCTTTTTCGGCAATCGAATTACATATTTTCACCAAATCGTCCCGGTACTCAACGCCAGTCATGCTCACTTTGTGCTGTAAATGATTCGTCAAATAATCGTAAAGCGCAAAAGTCAAATATCCTTTTCCCGAACCCATATCCACAACGTGATAATTTTCGGGCAAAGAAAATTCACTCAAATTGGGAGCTAATAGTTCAATGTATTGATTGATTTGCTTGTACTTATCACTCATTTCGCGACGAATTTCCCAATTGGCATTGGTAATTCCTAATTCTCGCAAATAAACATTTTCTTTTAGGTCTATCAGCCGTTCTTTCACCCTGTCGTGTGTAAATGTTGTCGGAGCTTGCAATGTCGCTTCGGTGGTTTTCAATTGCGCTTTTCCATTGGGTTGAATGATAAGACTTACGTTTTCCTTTATCGAAAAAAGTTCCGCATTATAGAAATCATTTTCCATGGCTTTTGCTATCAAATCTATTCCCTCGGCAATGTCGAAATTTTTGGTAATGTCTTTTGTGTTATGTCGATATACAAAATTCAAACAATAACCTTTTTTGAGTTCTACAGCAACGACAATTATCTTTTTAAGATCCGATAATTTGTCATGCTTGCCGGTAAGTTGTAGTTTCACCAATTCCTTATTTTCAATAATGGATTGGAGTTTCTCGAAAAAGAAATGCTTGTTTATGGTTGAATTCATGATTTTATAAGTTTTGTTGTCTGCTGCAAAGATAGTGATTTTGGCATAATAAACTGAAATTGAGGATTTGCTTTTTAAAACAAAAAGAGCCTTACGCAATGTAAGACTCCCTGATATTAATCATTATCGTCATGAATGACTTAAAGTCATTTTATTTACCACCATAAAACCACTTGTGTAATTCTCCGTAGTGTTTATGATACAATTTATAGCTTTCATCAATAATACCCAACGCTATTTCTTTGCCGAAAAATTTTTCAATAACAACTGTTTTATTCTCCAATTTAGTATAATCTTCAAAAAAACTCATGGTTTCAGAAATCAGATATTGTGGAAGTTCCGAAATGTCATTGTAGTGATTTACACTAGGATCACCCAAAGCCACTGCAATAATTTTATCATCAGCTTCGCCATTGTCCAGCATTCTCATTACTCCAATAACTTTTGCTTCCACAATGCACATTGGCACTACTTCAATTTGTGAGAGAATCAAGATGTCCAACGGATCATGGTCTTCGCAATAGCTTTGTGGGATAAAACCGTAGTTTGCAGGATAATAAACCGAAGAATACAATACACGGTCCAATCTAAGCAATCCACTTTCTTTGTCTAATTCGTATTTTGCACGTGTTCCTTTTGGTATTTCTATGATGCCTTTTACAACATCTTCTATTTCGGTTTTTGGCACAACTTGATGCCAAGGATTAAAATTATTTGCCATTTAGTTTTATTGGTTTTAATTTAGCATTTGAATTATGCAGTCACAAAGATATTCAAATTATTATTATTACAATATAAAAAAGTGATATAGAAACTATATTTTTTGACAACCGTCAAAACCTGAAATTTGTTAATTCTATTAATTAACCTAGTATTTGCAATGCATGTTCCTTGGTTTTCACTTCTTTGGGCAAAATGATTCTGGTAATTATTCCAGTTTCATCCAACAAAAACGTGGTACGAAATGTGCCCATATATTGTCGTCCATACAAAGATTTTTCGCCCCAAGTCCCCAATTGCTCCGAAAGTATTTTATCGGTATCTGCAATCAAGCTAAATGGCAGGTTCTGCTTTGCAATAAATTTCTGGTGTGATGCGGCACTGTCTGTACTCACACCAATCACTTCATAACCTGCTCTTTGTAAATCCTCATAGTTGTCACGCAAACTGCAAGCCTGAGCTGTGCAGCCAGGAGTGCTGTCTTTAGGATAAAAGTACAAAACAACTTTTTTACCTGCAAAATCCGATAACAAGATTTGTTTTCCATCTTGATTTTCACCCAAAACTGCGGGTGCTTTGTCGCCAACTTGTAATGCCATAATATATAAGTTATTAGTTTGCCATAATCCTAACAATAGGACTCAAGCGGTTTTGAAATTTAAAAAGATTTGAAATTTGACTTTTTACATTCAACGCAAAATTGAGAAAAGAGTTTAAAAAATTTACAACTTTAGGACATGAGTGTCCACTTAAAGTCATTAACTTTCATCTGAAACTGCTTTCAAAAAGGGTTTTGCTGATATATATTGTACGTGTCGACTTGAATTTTTATTTTTGATTGAATTTCAATAAAACATAGTAATAATCTCTTTGTATTGAAAATTACAAATAATTCAAAAACACAACGATCAGATAATAAGCTAACTACGATTGTTGACAAAAACAAATTTATAACCAATAACAAAAGAGTGTTTCCATAATTTATTTTAGTGGACACTCATGACTTTAGGATTATATTCAAATTCTATAATATGAAATTTTCAACGGCTAGTACAATTTCGACACATTTCAAACTGTTTTCGATTTTGAAGTATTTTACCTCTAAATTCAGAAGCTTTTTTACTTTGCCAATTCTTTGCAAATGAATGTTCATTGATATTCCCGAATGAAAATTCAGAACCCTTATCAAAACAACAAGGCAGCACTTCACCTTGAGTATTCACTACTGCCCCACCCCACAAACGTTGACAATGATTTGGTAATGAACTTTTAATCTGATATTTGCCATTATTCCCTTTACGATAACGTGCATATTTATCTATGGTTGTCAACAATTCGTTACCATTTTCAAAATCATAAAGTTGCGCTGTTTTGAAAGTGAGTTTATTGGCTTCTAGCGACTTTGCCAGAAGTTTCATTTCTTTCATTTGATGTTCATTTGTTTTAAAAACAATAAATTGTATCTCAATCAAAGGTGTAACTGAATTAAGTTCTTTTTTCCATTTCACCACAGATTTAATACCGTCTATTGCTTTTTGCAAATTTCCGCCAATGCGATATTTTTGATACACATCCTGCGTACTTCCATCAATTGAAACAATGAGTTTGTCTAATCCCGAAAGAACGATTGATTTGGCGGTTTCGTCATTCAAAAAGTGTCCATTTGTAGAAGTTGAAGTGTAAATTCGTGCATCATGTGCATATTTTATTAATCCACTAAGATTTCTATGCAGAAATGGCTCACCCTGAAAGTAAAAAATCACGTGAAATAGTGTCGACTTTAATTCGTCTATCAATTTTCTATATCGAAGTTCATCAAACGTAGCTTCAACAGGTCGTGGCGATTGATTTAAACCAACTGGACATTCTGGACAGCGCAAATTGCAGAAATTGGATGCTTCAACAGAAATAAAAAAAGGTGTTCTATTTTTAATTTTATCAAATCCTGCCAAAGATAAAAAATAGGAAAAAATTAGACGGAATAAATTACTAATTCGTCGGTAAGAAATATAGCTAGTACTAATAAATAGTAGCTGAATGTAAAGTATATATTGTTTCATGAAAATTTATATTATTGCAAACGAATAGCTAATTAACTTGTTATTCCAGCACAATTGAGGACAATTTCTGTTACATTCATCTATCATTTAACAAAAAAACAAGAAATTCGAGTGCAAAGTAAGTAAAAATCCATCTAAAGATAGTATATTTGCAGCAAAATATTAAAATAAGAATTCAACTAATTTTATAACAAAAAACAAATTTATGAGAAAGCAATTATTTTTCGCGGTTTCCATGGTGCTTGCGTTAATCTTCAGCTCATGTAGCAAAGACTTAACCGCTTTAGATCCTAGCTTATTTAAATGTAATCCAAATCCACTAGAAGTTAAAGGTGGCAAAGTAGATGCAGTAATTACTGGAACTTTTCCTGTAAAGTATTTCAACAAAAAAGCAGTTTTAACTGTTACTCCAGTTTTGAAATTCAATGGAAAAGAAGTTAAAGGTGCACCAGCAACATTTCAAGGAGAAAAAGTGGTTGGTAACGACCAAGCCATTTCTTACAAAGCAGGTGGTACTTATTCAATTAATGCTTCATTTGATTACGTTCCAGAAATGGCTCAATCAGAATTGTATTTGGAATTTAATGTAGTTGCAGGCAAAAAAACTTACCAAATCCCTAGCGTAAAAGTGGCTGATGGCGTTATTGCTACCTCACAATTAGTATCAACAAACGTAAATGAAATTGCACCTGTTGTGTTGACAGACAAATTCCAACGTGTTATTCAAGAACAACAAGAAGCTGACATCTTATTTTTGATTCAAAAATCTGATCTACGCAAAGCGGAAGTAAACTCTTTGGATGTGATTTCACTCACACAAAAAATAAAAGAAATTAAAGACAACCAAAATGAAAAGGTTGCTGGATTTGAAATTTCAGGTTATGCTTCACCAGACGGCAGCTTGGACTTGAATACAAATTTGGCTGAAAAACGTCAAAAAGTAACAGTTGATTATTTGAACAAAGAATTGAAGAAAATCAAATCGACCGTGACTATGGATTCTAAATTCACTGCTGAAGACTGGGATGGTTTTCAAGCTTTGATGGAAAAATCTAACATACAAGACAAACAAGTAATCTTGCGCGTTCTAAATATGTACACAGACCCAGAGCAACGCGAACGTGAAATTAAAAATCTTTCAGTAGCATTTAAAAGCATTGCTGATGAAATTCTGCCTCAACTACGTCGTTCAAAATTGAAATTGACGGTTAATGTTACTGGCAAATCGGATGTAGAACTTACAAAATTAGCAAAAGAAGAACCTTCAAAATTAACTGCTGAAGAATTACTTTTCGCAGCAACACTGACAAATGATTTAAATGAAAAAGCAGCTATCTACCAAAAAGTAACTGAACTTTATCCTTCAGATATTCGTGGATTCAACAACCTAGGAATGGTAAAATACCAACAAGGAAATGTGGCTGATGCTTCTCGCTATTATGCAAAAGCATTGGAAATTGACCCTAAATCTGCAGATGTAAATTACAATGTAGGTTTAACTTCGTTGGCCAAAGGTGATTTATCATCAGCTGAAGTATCATTTGGTAAGGCAGCAGGTACAACTGGTAACTTAGGACAAGCATTGGGAACAGTGAATGTTGTTAAGGGTGATTATTCAAAAGCAAAAACCTATTTTGGTTCTACTGCTTCCAACAACGCAGCTTTGGTTCAAGTTTTAAATGCTGATTACAGCGGAGCTCGCAAGACATTGGATGCTGTAGCTAAACCAGATGGAATGACTGCATACATTGGAGCTATCATTGGTGCTCGCACAAATGATCGTGATGCTGTTTATAGCAACTTGAAAAGTGCAGTAAAACAAGACAAATCATTGGCAGCTAAAGCAGTAAAAGATTTAGAATTCTCTAAATTCGTTACAGATGCTTCATTCCTTTCAATCGTAAAATAATTATTTTTTAAATACTAAAAAATCCGATGCAATCTTTGCATCGGATTTTTTTAGTAATATTGAAAATGAATTATTCAAAATTCATTTTCATTTCAAAACAAATTGAACAAGCATTATTCTGTCAAATGAAAACAACCGAGTAATTAATCACTTATTTTTTAATTACTTATGATAGATTTAAAGAACATTATAACACAATTAGCTCTATAACATTTTCATTTACGAGCATTTAACAGTATCTTTGCAAGAATTTCAAAAAACACAAACAATTAGTAAATCATAATGAAAGAAAACGAACAAATAGTAGCAAAAATTGTTGAAGGAATACAAGAACGAAAAGGCAAAAACATAGTCATAGTGAACCTTAACAAACTGCACGAAGCACCATGCAATTATTTTGTAATTTGCGAAGGTGACTCCAATGTACACGTAAACGCCATTGCAATGTCAATTAAAGATTGGGTTCGCGAACAAATAAAAGTGAAACCTTATGCAACCGATGGTTTTGAAAACCGTGAATGGATAGCAATGGATTATGGACAAATAATTGTACATGTATTTCAACGTCCTTTCAGGGAATTTTACGACATAGAACATTTATGGGCCAATGCAGAACTGACTAAATTAGAAGATATACTTTAAAATTCTGAAATTTTATAAGTTGATTCAAAAACAAGAATGCAAGTCTTTTGTTCTAGGTATTAAAACATTAAGCTAACAACAGAAATTCAAATAATGGAAAACAAAACACCCAATCAAAATCCAATCAAACCTAACAGTAAATTCCCTAAGTTTAATATTTCTTGGATTTATGGAATTATCATATTCGTACTTCTTGGTTCTTACTTTTTTAATGAAACCACACCTATAAAAGAAGTAAAATACTCTACTTTTAAAGAATATGTAAAAAAAGGCATGATTGAAAAGATTGATGTCTTTTCTTCAAAAAACTCGCTAGAAGCGCAAGTAATCAAGGATTCTTTAAAAAATGTCTTTGGCAAAGACTCAGAATTATATGCCAAAGACCGTATGATTACCGTGAGTGTACCATCAGACGAGTTTTCTAAATTCATTCAAATAGCTGAAGACAAATACGGTTTCAAAGGAAGTGTTGAGTATAAAGAAAGTCGAAATTATGTTGATGTTTTCTTGTACAGTATTTTGCCGTTTTTGTTGCTAATTTTGTTTTTCGTGTTCATGAATCGTCGCATGTCTGGTCAAATGGGCGGTGGCGGCGGTGGTGGCATCTTCAATGTTGGCAAATCAAAAGCCCAACTTTTTGACAAAGGAGATACTACCAACAAAATTACGTTTAAAGATGTTGCTGGTTTAGCTGAAGCCAAACAAGAAATTGAAGAAATTGTGGCTTTCTTGAAAAGTCCATCAAAATACACCGAACTGGGTGGTAAAATTCCAAAGGGAGCTTTACTTGTAGGTCCTCCGGGAACTGGAAAAACATTGTTGGCAAAAGCTGTAGCAGGTGAAGCTGATGTTCCATTCTTTTCAATGTCAGGTTCTGATTTTGTGGAAATGTTTGTTGGTGTTGGAGCTTCACGTGTACGTGATTTATTCCGTCAAGCCAAAGAAAAAGCACCTTGTATCATTTTTATTGACGAAATTGATGCAGTAGGCCGTGCCCGTGGTAAAAACCCAAACATGGGAAGCAACGATGAACGCGAAAACACATTGAATCAATTATTGACCGAAATGGATGGATTTGGCTCGAACAGTGGCGTTATAATTTTAGCAGCTACCAACCGTGCTGATATCCTTGATAAAGCTTTGTTACGTGCTGGTCGTTTCGACCGTCAAATCCATGTAGATTTGCCAGACATTCACGAACGCAAGCAAATTTTCAACGTTCACCTTCGACCAATCAAAATAAACGAAACAGTAGATGTGAATTTCTTGGCTAGACAGACTCCAGGATTCTCCGGTGCCGACATTGCCAATGTTTGTAATGAAGCCGCCTTGATTGCTGCACGTAAGAACAAATCATTTGTTGAAAAACAAGATTTCATGGATGCAGTGGATAGAATTGTAGGTGGTCTGGAAAAGAAAACAAAAATCACGACAATTGCTGAAAAGAAATCAATCGCATATCACGAAGCAGGACATGCAACGATTAGCTGGATGTTGGAATATGCCAATCCATTGGTAAAAGTGACAATCGTTCCACGCGGTGAAGCATTAGGAGCTGCCTGGTATTTGCCAGAAGAACGCCAACTGACAAATAAAGAGCACATGTTGGACGAAATGTGCTCAACACTTGGTGGCCGTGCTGCCGAAGAAGTATTTTTACATCAAATGTCTACAGGTGCTATTAACGACTTGGAACGTGTTACCAAACGCGCCTATGCAATGGTGGCTTACTTCGGGATGAGCGATAAATTGGCAAACATGAGTTATTACGATTCATCTGGAAATTCCGATTATGGATTCACAAAACCATACAGCGAAAAAACTGCTGAGTTGATAGACTCTGAAGCAAAGAAAATTGTAGCTGATGAATATGAACGTGCCATCAAGATTTTGAAAGATAATGCCGAAGGTCATAATAAATTGGCAGAATTCCTGATAGAAAAAGAAGTTATTTTCGCTGAAGATTTAGAGAAAATTTTCGGCAAACGACCATGGACTTCACGCAATGATGAGTTGATGGCTCAAAATCCTGAAGTAGTTGAAATTCCTGAGACTACAACTGAACAAACCGATGTTCCTGAAAAAGCGATAGACGAAAAAGCAAATAAAGATGCCAAATAATTCATCACGTCAACATATTTTGCAACAAATAGCAGCCGCCTCTAAAAGGCGGCTTGCTTTTGTTGATACATCAGTCGGTTCCACTGAAGAAATCTACAAAGCCATTGAACCAGATGCAGTTACTTGTTTCAAAAATGAGTTAGAAGCCATAAGTGGACAAATTGTATTGTGTGAAAACTCAGATGATTTGTACCTAAAACTTCAAACATTTCTAAACAAAAAGGGCTTTGATAGTATATATTGTCGCGATGCTGCAATTTCGAACATTTTAGAAAGCAGGAAAATTCCTTATTGTAACAATGAAGCAGAATTTGAGAACATGCAGATTGGAATTACTGGTTGTGAATTTCTTATTGCCCGAACGGGAAGTGTTTTAGTTTCATCAGCTTCTCAATCTGGCCGACAAATGAATGTATTTCCACCAATTCATATTGTTATAGCAAATGAATCGCAGCTTGTGGATTATCCCGAAGATGCGTACGTTTCTATTCAAAAAAAATACAGCAACAACCTACCTTCCATGATTTCTACTATCACAGGACCTAGTAGAACTGCAGATATTGAAAAAACTTTAGTTCTTGGAGCACATGGTCCAAAAGAATTTATTGTTTTCCTATCAAAAGTATAAATTTTTGTTATCTTTGTGCTTGGTTATTTTTCTTTTAAACATACAAAAATCATTTATAGAAAGGCTTTTGAAGAATTAAGGCATTCTAGAAAACAACACAAAACAATCGTAATACCCTCATCACGAATCAAATCACAATCAACTTATTGGATTTCAAAATTGTAAATACAATTAAATGAAAAATATAAATTTAGCAATTATTGCTACTGCATTGATTTTTAGCTTTTCATCTTGCAAGCCTATTTACAAATGTGGTGAACAAAAACCCGTTAAAAAATTATTCCTTCCAAAAATAATACTCAACGTTATTAATGAAAGAGATTCATTGTGCACCACTTTGGTTTCCAGGGACAATGAGATTTCAAGTTTAAAAGTTGACACAACAACCCTTGACACAGAAATTAAAAAGCTAAAAAAGCAGTACGTTGATCTTTCCAATCAAAATTTATCACAATCAGAACAATTCAGTTTGGCCTTGAAGCAAAAATCAAATGAGCTAACGAACAAAGAAAAGATTTTGATTGAACGAGAAAAAGCATTAACTGATTTACAGAAAGTTGTAGCTCACCAAGACTCCATTACCCGCCGATTGAATGATATATTAAGAAATGCTCTATTGGGCTTCAAATCAGACGAACTTTCGGTTGAAATTAAGAATGGAAAAGTATATGTTTCATTATCAGACAAATTACTATTCAAATCGGGAAGTGCTGCCATTGAAACAAAAGGCGTTGAAGCTATAAAAGTTCTTTCTGAAGTACTTGACAAGAACAATGACATTGATATTTTAGTGGAAGGTCATACTGACAGCATTCCAATTAAAACAGTCATTTATAAGGACAATTGGGACTTGAGCGTAGCACGTGCCACCTCAATTGTACGCATCCTAACTACTGATTACAACATCACTCCTACCCGATTGACTGCTTCGGGTAAAGGAGAATTTTCACCAAGATCAACTAATTCAACTTCTGAAGGAAGAGCCAGCAATAGAAGGACTGAAATTATTCTGTCGCCAAAATTAGATGAAATCATGAAATTGCTCAAGACTAATTAACAATAAGAAAAACTCATTTTTAATTTACTAGAATATAATCAAGATTGTGACCTCACAAATATTGAATCACAATAAGATTAATAAAATTCTCTCAGATTTACTATGAACAACTTTATAAAACGGACGCTTAGCGGATTTATATTTGTAGTAATTATTGTTGGTTCTATTTTGATAAATCAATATACTTTTGCTGCTATTTTTACATTGATTTGTGGATTGACAATGCACGAATTTCATAAGATTACAAACAACCAAACCGATGTAAATGTCAATAACTCTTTGGCAATTGGTGGTGGGGTAATCCTATTTATTACTACATTCTTATACACATCAAAGATTCTACCGTTTACAGTTTTTTTTCTGTATGGATTATACATTGTTCTAGTTTTGATTTATGAATTGTATCGTAAAAAAACAAATCCAATTCACAATTGGGCTTATTTTATTATGGGACAGATATTTATAGCACTTCCGTTTTCAATGCTAAACTTCATTCTTTATGTGAATGACTATCGACCTATAATTTTACTTTCTGTATTTGTAACGATTTGGATTAACGACACAGGAGCATATATAACTGGAGTAACGTTTGGAAAACACAGATTATTTGAGCGCATATCGCCAAAAAAATCATGGGAAGGTTTTGTGGGTGGTGCATTTTCTGCTTTACTTTCAGGTTATATATTTTCAATAGCAATACCAGAAATCAGTTTGCTTAATTGGTTTATTTTCTCTGAAATAATCGTGATTTTTGGCACCTTTGGTGATTTGATTGAGTCATTAATAAAACGAACTGTTGGTGTCAAAGATTCTGGAAATGCCATTCCAGGGCATGGTGGTTTAATGGATCGATTTGACAGCATGTTGCTAGCTACACCGGCAGCATTGATGTATTTGAACTTAATCTATTGAGAGATGAAAGCTTAACTTCCAGTTATCGTTTAATAATCAGAGCTGTTGCTGAGCAATAAATGGAACTTTGTCAAAATAATAAGTTGGGGTTGATATTTGAGGAATAAAAATTTTGACATAATTAGAAACACACATCACCTTAAGGTGAATAAAAATATAAAACCATGGAATTAAATTTTGAAGAAATACGTTGCTATAACAACGGAGAAGTTCATGAAGTGTTAGAGCGATTAAGCAACGAAAAACAGTTTATGAAGGTTTTGAGTACCATTTATCCACTTCTACCCAAAGAGTTGATAAAACAACGTTTGCTTAGCTTTCAATCCAATTTAGAATTTCAAAAAGAGTTAGTTTATCCGTTTCTTCAATATATTGAGGCGAATATGACCCAAGGAATTAAATTAAATGGTTTAGACAAAATCGATAAAACAAACTCATATCTCTATATTTCCAACCATCGCGATATTATTCTCGACTCAGCATTACTTTGTAAGGTTCTAATAGAGAACAATATGGACACAGTAGAAATTGCAATCGGTGATAATTTATTGATTTTTCCGTGGATAGAAGATTTGGTACGCGTAAATAAAAGCTTTATCGTGAAACGTGGTTTGAGCGCGCGTCATGTACTGGAAAGTTCAAAAAAATTGGCGGCATATATTGCTCATACCATTGTCGACAAAAAACAATCTATCTGGATTGCACAGCGCGAAGGTCGTGCGAAAGACTCCAATGATAGAACCCAAGAAAGCCTGCTCAAAATGTTTAACATGTATGGTGGAGGTAGCTTCACAGAAAATCTATCGAAACTGAACATCTGCCCTACAACTATTTCTTACGAATATGACCCTTGTGATTTTCTAAAAGCAAAAGAGTTTCAACTTCGCAGAGACAACCCAGATTTCAAAAAGAATCCACAAGATGACCTAGTAAACATGGAAACCGGTGTTATGGGCTACAAAGGCAAGGTGGTCTATGAGTTAACTGGCGATATTAAAGAGGATTTGAATAGAATTTCGAGCGAAACAACCAATCGTAACGAACAAATTACTCGTACTGCAGAATTGATTGACAAACACATACATGCAAATTACACTATTTTTCCGAACAATAAAATAGCTTACGACTTGCTTAAAAACGAAGACCGTTTTGTACATGAGTATTCAACCATTGAGAAATTAGACTTTGAACGTTACCTAATTAAGCAAATGGCAAAAATAGATATTGAAAACAAAGACGAAAAGTACATTTGGACTAAATTACTTGAAATGTATGCCAATCCTTTGATTAATAAATTGGCAGCACAATAAATCAACCTCCATATAAAAAAGCGTATCGCAAAACGATACGCTTTTTTTGTTTCCCGCCAGAGTCATATCCGGAAATGAAAGAACAGAAATAAGTATTTTGGAACGACACTTTCAAAAAGACGCTCCACTTTGGAAAACATTGAATCCGAAACAAAACATCTAATCAAAGTACCTTAAATGTGCAATTCCAACAATTCAGCGCCCCACACTAATAAAATCAATGCTAACATATTCTAACTGACCAACTTTTTCAAGTGTTTATAATTTATGGAATGGTTTTCCGCTCAATGCCTGAATCAAGGTGTACAAGGCAAGTAAGCCATAGAAAGCACTAACAATAATAATTGCCGTTGTGTTTTTCAACAAATAATAGGCAAGAAACGGAAGTACTTGCAAAGCGTGCATTCCTATGAAATGTGCGATTCTTAAATCACCATTCTTTCTGCTCCAATTTAAAACAGGGATGCCATTGCTACCATCTTCGCCTCCTACACTATGTGACATTCGGCTTCCCATTAATGCTCCCTCGAACGAGAAAATTACAAAAATGATTATACCAAAACGAATTCCCCAGAGATAAGGCAGCGGAAGGTATTGAAAGTCATTCATGAAAAACAAAACAGCAACATATGCTGTGTAAAGTGTTACAATAACTGCAGCTAATCCCATAAGTTGAAAAAGAGTAGCAGTAAGCTTTGTACTTAAATTATAATGAGATCTTTGACCCCGCAGAGCTTGTATGGCAATGTATATGATTTCGAAGCCGAATAAAATGATAATCGTCCAATTGAAAATAGTCGTGTTGAATGACGGTAAATAATAGCAATACCATGCCATAGAAATGGAATAAATACCAATTGACAGTGCAAATTTGAACGGTTTGTTCCAAATACTTACTCCCAGAAGTTGAACTTTGGAGATCTTTGTTAGCAGCAAAAAAACAACTGCCAGCACCAAACAAACCACACTGAAATAAAACAAGGATTCATTTCTATACTTTACTGCTTCAAAAAAATAATTCATATTGTTTGTTTCTCCTTAAATATATGACTGTTATAAATTCCTGCCTAACCAAAAATTTCTTTTGTAAGTTGTTCAATTACTAAACGCTTCTGCCGGTATTTAATTCTCAATCTCACCATTTTAGCCTTTGGAATTAAATGGATATATAAATCAAAGCAATTTATTGCCGGAGCAAGAATACTCAAAGTACAAACGGTAAAAATGGAAATAAGTTCCACCAATCAAGTAATGTTTTTGATATGATGTTTTATTTCAAGAAGTAGCTATGTCAAACACTCATGCTTAAAGCACAAAAAAAGAACCCCAATTCTTTTTTGAATTGAGGTTCCTAAATTTCACCAATCTGAATTAAGAATGTATCTTATTTCCTTCCTTTTGGTTTGTAGGTATTAGGTCTGTGCGATTTTACACTGTCAGTACGAAGTGAATCAAATACTGGTCGTGGACGTTTTACAACTGTTGAATCCAAAACAGGTTTTGGGCGTTTCACAAATGTTGAATCGCGAGGTGGTTTTGGAGGTTTCACGAAAGTTGAATCGCGAGGTGGTTTTGGTGGTTTAACTGCTGTTGAATCACAATGTGGTCTCTTTCCGTGATGTAAAGAATCAGCAACCAGTGAGTCAGTTGACAAAGAAGCTGAAACCGAAGTTTTAGAAACCATCGATGCAGCATCAGGAGCCGACAAATCACTTGAACAGGATGAGAAATAAAAAGCAGAGAATAAAACCATTGATACTACTGCCAGTGCTAATTTTTTTGTTTTCATAATGAAAAACGTTTTTGATTGTTAATAAATCTTTGATGTTTTCAATCGTAAAAGATTACTGATTGTCTGTGTGCAAAATTGCAACAAATTTTGAACATAATATACAATCAAAACAAATTTACACTGATAGATAATCGGTTTTCACTGATTGTTTAAGAGTCTGCTTTCGAAAACTGCCTAAAACACGCATTATAGCTACCATTATCAAATATATTAACGTTTAAACACTCAGCATTTCGAGACTTTATTGCAACCGAAAATTTCATGATTTCATGCTCAAATGTTGGGCAGAGTTTTCGGGAATACATCTCATCAGCCAAACATCACCTGCATTTCGAACATATAATAAATTACAAAAGGGATGAACGTACCAATCAATTTACAGTTGGCAATGACTCAAATCTACCGCAACACTTATATTTTGGAATAGTCTTTTGCGGTTGTGAGATATAAAAAGTAGTCGTCAATTTTTGATTGTAACAATTGTATTAACGGCCAACCAAAAACAATTTATAAATTGTAAGAATGATAATTGAAAAAGTTATTGATCCAAGAATTATTGCAACTTTCTTCATCCGCTTTCTATTTGCGTCTTTCATTTTCATACTATTTACTATTTTGAAAATAGTTAGTTTTTATTTTTTTGTTCTATTTGTGTTCAATTAGACATCATACACTATGAGCGAAGATCAATTAAACTGTTCTCGGAGATTAATAGCTATATTCATATTAATCCCTTTTGGCGTAGCTTCTCCGCGGGATAATATAGGTCTGAATCCTATGATATTTATCTTTTTCTGTTTTGGCAAGGGTCACTGGCCCGCTTCAGCGAGGGTTGACTTTTTTATTGGAATATAAATAAATTCGATTCCTTTTCCTTTTTTAGGATCGAGGTTGCGGGAGTAACGCATGGTAAGATCATTGTCCCAATGCTCATGAACGCCAAGACTTTTCACCGGAATTCCTCCCTGCATGTATTTTGTACCAGATGGCGCATTGTCAGGAGTAGCCATTTCAAACAAGAAATCATCGGCATTGTCGCGAAACAAAATTCGTGGAACGTTGTGATAGCTTGGCTCCACATTGTTTTTGCTTTGCGCATACATTATGTCAACGCCAACCGATTCGATAGCCACCTCATCCAGTGAAGCCAACACGCATGCTGGCCATTCGGGATTTTCATATGGTGTTACTTTATTATTGAAAGGTGGATTGGGAAAATGAATGGGGTACGAATGCCATTTACGACCGCAATACAATCCATCGATCACAAACAGAATCGTTTTGGCACCCAGATTGGGTGATGCTGCCATATCTACCAAAGGCGAGTAGGCATTCTTTTTAGCTTCCCGTGTTGGATTTATACTGTTATGCAGTTCCCACGGAGCTTTTATTGATCCAAAATGATTTTTGGCCGATAAAGAAACTGCCGTTTCACCTTCACCCTTGTCCTCCATGTAATTGTAAGGATACGAATGGACTTTCAGCAATGCCAGATTAATCAGGTAGGTAGCTTCAATCATCTGTCGTGGTATCAGTTTGGCTTCACGGAAATTGCCGGAAGAGTATTGCACACCTTCTGCCCAATCAGATATTTCAAGTCCGTGATGATTGCCATAGCCGGGATTTATCGGTTGATCGGCCATCGCTTCACGTTCCTGCACAAATCGCACGTCTTTGAATTCACGCCACACTTCGGTAAGAATGGCTGGTGAAATGGTGCGACGGGCATCATACACAAAGATTTTATTTTGTGGTACATGCGCATTGTTTACCAACTCGCGAACCATGGCCAGTGTCATTTGGGGAGATGCATCAATCAGGTTGTCCGATTTTTTTCCGCTACTGTTGTTGAGGTTTATTTTTATGGCTACAATTTCATTGGGCTGATAGCCTCTGTCTTTGAGTCCTTTGCTGTTGTGATTGTAGTATTTAAATATTTTGTTCCAACATTCAACTTCATTTTTAGTGCCGGTTAACTTCTTGAGAGTTATTGAGAGCATTTCACTCACTTTCTCCACATCAGTGTTTTTGTCGAGCCACCACTGATCTTCGTCTTTCTTCCAATTTCCAGCCCAACGTGTTGCTTCGGGGTTTCTGTACATCACCACCCTACCAGGGAAAATGCCACGGGCAATACCCACGGGTTGATTGGATGCACCGGGTTGCCAACTGTAGCCTTTGGCGGGAACAAAAGTGGTATCAACAGCATTGGCACCAAGCGCATTGACAATTCCATAAGGCATAATCGTAAACCAACCGATTAAAACAAACATCGATACAAAAGCAATGGCCGAAACAGCAAATGTATGTTGACCAAATGCTTTTTTCAATCTACTGAAAGCAAACATACTGGTAAGCGTACCTGTGAGCCAGATTACAAAAGCACTGGCTATGGGGAATGCTGCCCGTTGGCATGGATAGGTTGCTCTTGTAGGTTTGGGGATAACTCGAATCAGAAACCAAACCAATGCTCCAAATCCGATTACATAAACCGACACCATAGCCCACAACTTCAATGGAGTTTTCAACCATCTTTCAATAACTGAATTTATTTTCATATCTATGAGTTTTTTTTAGTCAAACATTGTAAGTTGCAGTTTTGTTTATTCGTGTATTGTAAGATACTCCCTCACTGTCTTTGCTAGTACAGGTCATTACCTGAATTATTTAAAAAGATGGTTCTGTTTTGTCACGGTTCACAGAACAGCGATAGACGGGGATCTAGTTAATTATTTGGAATTAGGTTCATTATATCAATATCAAAGTTGCCAGAATATTTCGGGATGATAATCTTTCCATCTTCTAAGTATAAACATAAATAAACCGAACAGTCAACACATTCGTTATTAGGGCAAGCAGCTTCAAATCCTACTGATTTTAAAATAAACTGCTGAATGTCGTTTGATATTTTATTTTCATTTGAATAGACATCAACAGAATCAACAGTGTTGTTTTTGTTGATTCTAAATTGGATAAAACACCAGTAGTTTGTTAGATTATATTTTCCATTTGCTTCTTTTATAAATTCAATTAGTTCTGGAGTAAATGTTTTATTTAAATCATTTGAGCTTTTATATTTCAGCATTTGTGAAAATTGAAAATTCTGAGATTTAGAATTCAGTACGGTAGTAAATTTTAAGACATCAACATTTTCATGTAAATTGAAACCTAATAATGATATTTTGGGATCTACATTATATTCCAAACCATATGAACTTCCTTTTTTAAATACTCCTCCTTCAAAATACTCTACAGCAGAGGTACTATTCCCACTTTTAATATTTCTCCAATTCCATTTCCCTTCCATTTTTCCATTTATAATATTTCCAGATATTTTATATTCGATTGTTTGCTTATAACCAGAAATAATTTCTCCTGTATATTTCCCGTTTCCATCAGATATGATACATTTCCCTTTATCTGTATAATAATCTCTTACAAATGGGATATCTGATTTGAAACTCACATTCTTTTCTATGTTTCCATTAGGATAATAAAAATTCCAGAGACTATCTTTCATGAAATTTTTGTAAAACCCTTGATATTTTAATTGACCATTTTGATAATAACATTTTGTCTTCCCGTTCAGATTTCCGTTCTGAAAAACACTTTGATATGCTTTCTGATTATTCAAGTAATAGTCTTCAACAATTCCTTTGTAAATGAAGTTCTTATGGTCAATTTGCGATTTACGATAAAACTGTGCTCTAGACTTTGCAGTAATACTACCAACATTATCTAAATATAAAGTTATTGTATCGTTATTACATTTAAAAAAATTCAATTCATCATTTTGTTGAGCAAAAGATGTTGACGAATAAATAAGTAATAATAATCTTAAAAGTTTTTTCATATTTTGTTTGTTTAATTTTCAAGTCTCGCTCATTTAGCGTTGTTCTGCGAAATGTGCTAATCAAAAGTTTCTTGTCTTGTCTTGTCTTGTCTTGTCTTGTCTTGTCTGTTTTATCACGGTTCACAGAAGCGCACCAGCAGGTGAATTTACATAGTTTCGTGTTTACCTAAACATAAAAGCGACACTAAACGAAAGCCGGTTGATGTCCTCTTTATGCTCCCACTCATCAAACTGAGTTTCGTCATAATCTTTTCTTACTAACGATTTTGTTTTCTGATACCGATATGCAGCCGAAATCAATAAATCGCTGTTTCTATTTAACGGCACTTTAACTCCTATTTCAGGATTAAACATAAATCCCCCATAATTCCGGAGTTTGACATCATTAACAGAATAGGGTGACCAGTTCATGTTAAGATCGTCATAATGAGTGGAATTGAAACTCCCAAACGAATATCCACCTTTAACTACCACAAATGGGGAAATTTTATCGTCCCATAACGTGTATCGTATTTCAGCAAAAAGCGGAAAAAGATTGTGATCGAAAATTTCAAATCCTACTCCTACACCTGCTGCCCAATGTCTGTCGAATCTATAACCGTTGGTAATAGTGAACGAAGGTGCAACAGTCAGAATTGTACGTGTATAAGGATAATAATATGAAGGAGCAGGACTTACAGAATGAATGTATGTATTGTATGGCGTCCTATAAGTTGTCCTGTCTGTAAACTGGGTGTTTCCCAACAAAAAACCAATCTGCATTATGCTATAAAATCCTTTCTCATTTCTACTATCGGAAGGGGATTGAATTTCTTGATTTTCTATTTTAAGATTAACTTCTTTTGCTTGTTGAGCAAAAATGCTGACTGTAAATAATAGCGATAAATTTAAAAAACAAATTTTCTTCATAATAATCATTTTATGGGATGAGTTTAATATTTTCTAAATCACTGATATCATATAAAAATAAATCTTGAGCATTGGCTACAGCAAGTACATTCCCAACTTTTAAGTAACACGTTCCTGATATATTTGGATAGACTTTTTCAAGTTTAAGCTCGTTTTCGGAAGGAGAATAAATCTTAAGTGCATTTCCGAGAGTAATTAAATTGTTTCTGGTACTGAATATTGATGTTGCGTCAGTTGGTGTATTGTAATCTTTATATCTCTCTATTATGTTTTGTGATAGGTCGCTTTTCTTAAATGCAGCCCAAACAGATTGGTTCCACAGAACGAAAAATGCCTGCATAGTTGGCAAGTAAGTTATATCCACTGGTTTAAATTCTTGAAAATATATTTTAAAGCTAGAAGGATATGATTCATCATAAGTTATACAATCGCAGACACCGGAGTTATACCCTCCATTTAAAACTGAAATTATGCTGTCCTCAAAAAACATCCGTACCGGATAGACATCGCTATAGTAATAGGGAGGAGCATATTTCCCCCTAGGTGTTGTCCACAAATTTTCCTCTCTTGAAATGAAAGTGCCCGAACGGAAAGTACAAATAGCCCAACTATTGTAAGTACCATAGGAATATATTTCATCTGTACCTACTCTGATTATTCCTATATAAGGCTTGTCGTTTTCGGGATGAATACTGAACCATGTATCGGGTAAAATTTTAGTAGTCAAATTGCCATATAACAGATCGTATTCATTGAAATCAAGATTGGGCTGCTTTTCTGTTACTGTACCCGTAAGTACATATGTCTCAGAACCTACAACAATACCCTTCCCCTCCACAAAGGGTATATTCCAGTAATCCTTATAGCTTGAGAATCGGTTAAAATAGTTTTTCTGCCGATGTAAAATACTTGTTTGTAGCGGATTGATGACATCAAGAACAACCAAATCTACAAAATTATTACAAAAAAGTCGGTTGTCGGCAAGTTCAAAGTCTTTGATATACTGACATTCAATAAAACACAGGTAACTTACACTTCCCGCTCTCTTTTCGTAAACGTGAATACCTTTGAGCATATCTCCAACGAAATAATAATTCTCATTGGACAGTATTTTAAACGGTTTCAATTGGGGTAATTTGGCCATTACCTGTATATTCCCTATTTCACTCATATCAAGATACACCGGATAGTCTTTTGATTGTGAAATGATTTTTGAGTATCTGTAAATATCTTCATTGTTGTCATCACATCCAAACAGAGAAAGAACTAGGAACAGATAGTAAAAGTATTTCATAATAAAACTTATTTATTTAAAATAGAATTTGCTATTTAACTCAAACGAACTTGCCCCGCACGAAGTAGGCGGAGCCTATGCCGAACCTCTAAAACCACCAAACTACGCTATGCCAAACCGTAGAAAATTAATAGTATTTGTCAATACCACCAAATCCTGAAATAAGTTTATTGTCACGTGTTTTTTGAATAAAGTTAGTAAGTCGTTTGGTAAATTCTTCTGGACGTTTTCTTGCACTATCAATGTATGCTATTCGTATTCGTTTGTATGGCTCAGAAAATCTCACAAAATTTGTCCAACTTATTTTGTCTTTTTTGATTTCTTCTAAAATGTCCAAAGGAAAAACATACTCATTTGATATAATTTCTTGAACTGTTTTAAGAAGTGAATAATGAATTAGATTATTCTCTGCTAAGTATTTCAATCGTTCCTTATTGGGTTGTGAATAACTGCTCTTGGTATGTCGGGGTGTAAATCGCTGAATTGTATGATCTTTGTCAAGGGTTTTATTTGTGCTGTCTATCCAACCAAAACAAAGTGCTTCTTCAACTGCATCATTATATTGTATGCGTTGTTCGCCTGTTGACTTTTTAGCATAAACTAGCCAAACTTCGTTCTCAATGTTGAAGTTTTGTTGAAGCCAATTTCTCCATTCACTTCTCGTTTTTATGTTAAGTGTCTTGTCAGTTGTCAATTGAATTCATTTATAAAGTCATAAAAAATTTTACTTAGAAAGGGCTGAAACCTACCACGAACCTACAATAATACCAAACAATGCTACACCGAAAACCGAGTTGGACTGGAGGCTTCCTTGCTGGGTCGCGCCGACCGCAGGAAGCCTCCAGTATTAGGCGGTCGGTGTTTGGTTTTATTCGTTTTTCTTATTCTTGAATTTAATCTCGTAAAGTTTGTAACCCAGAAATCCTAGAACTCCAAGTAAAAAAAGTCCCCAAAGATTTAATAGAAAAACTATAATATCTTCAAATATACTCCAACCATAAGATAATGAGTCTAAAATTCTAAATCCAAAACTTGGTTCATATTGTTTTTTCTCCCGTGCAATTTTCTCGTAACAAACTCCTTCATTCTGATAAATAGTCAGATTTATGGTGCTAAAGTTTATTTGGTCTTTGAGCGATAAATTTGCAATTCGAGCATTGTCTGCTTGTTCTTGTTTGTTTAGTAGGAGTTCTTCTGCTGAAGTCGTTTCATTAAGTTTTTTTCCACGATTGTCAATCGCATTTTTTAGTCGAGCTTCATTCTTGTCTGACCGTCTAATAGTTAAGTCGTTTGATAACAGTTGAAGAGCAACATCGTCTGCTTTGATAACACGATTGTCAAGATATACAATGTTTCTTGAGATTTGTTTTAATGTTGTGTCAAGTTTTGTGTTCGGTACTCTTATGACAATTGAATTTTTAACGACAAATCGTGTAACAATTACCGAAGAGTCTAAACTAATTTCTTTTGTCACAGTTGAGAAAGCATCACTTGTCAAATTCGTATAAGTTACAAAGCCACCAATTCGTGCAGTTATATCTTCAATGTCGTAAGTGCTTTTTATAACGCTTATGACTTTAAACTTTAATTCTGCTGTCCGTACAAACTTGTGAGTCGAATCTTTTTTGTTTTCAACAGCTGCTGAAGATGAAACCATTACTGCTGTACTGTCAGCCATTGGAGCTTCTTCTGCTCTTTTGGGTGCACAACTAAAAAGAGCAATAGATAAAGCAATTACTAAGATTGTTTTTACGATTTTCATGTTGTTTTTTCTTATTGTTTTCAAATGTTGATTCTAATTTTATTTGATTTTAATTGGCACAATTCGCTTTTTCTTTGTTTTTACCTTGCCGCCTAACGAGGCTGGTCCCTATGGCAATCGCGGATAGAAATAATTAGCTTCGCTGACCGTTGGTTCCCACCCACGAGCAACGCAAATCTTCTGAACATCTAATCAATTACATATCCGGTTGGACTGGCTAGAAGTTGGGTAAGTTATCTTATTTCCAACTTTAAATAATTATGGCTATTGTGAACTTAACCATATTTGTATTGCTATTAATACAATGTTTAATGCTCCTATAGATATGTTTACCCACATTCCTAATATGTTTTTCTTATTATTTTTATCATTTTTTGCAGCAATTGATTTATTTAATTCATTTGCTTCTAAATTTGATTTTGCAAGGTCGAGTTCAAGTTTTTCTTTTTGTTCTACTTTTTCTTGTCGGGTCAATTCGTCTTGATATATTTTTGCAAATCCGCCATGTTCTTTAAATTTCTTAGTATGTGCATTTTTTATTATTGCATTTCCTTTGATATATCTATTTATTTTCGCACAGTCATAGAGCTCAAGAATAGACATAATACGGTCAGATTCAAGTTTAAGTTCAGAGGGTTTATAGTCTTTTAATTTGTCAAATTTATTTAGAATTCCATCATAAATTTGAGAGTCAGTTTCTAAGATGCTGTCAATAATAAAGTCTAAAATTTCAATGTCGAATTTGTCAAGTTTCATATCTTTCTTTTTTTTTATACAATTACTTCTAATGAATGAGTATGTGCGGTTAAATTCCGGTATGTACTACGCTACCACACATACATCCGTTTTATTAGTATTGCTCGAAACATCTATCTTATTGATATTGATAAGTTTGTTTAAAATGGATATTTTGAAGCAACATCACACTTACAAGAGGCAGGCAGGTACACAACTCGTTAATTTGTGAAATCGACTGTTTTTTTTATTACGCTCCAAAGATACCCCAGTTCCCTGTAGCGTAACCCTTCGTTGTTTAAGTTCGGCTGAGCGTCCTCGCTCAGTCGCAGGGGGAAGGAAAGCTCCCGCTTTCCACATTATAATTGAATATGCAAGGCACAGCCTTGCTACTCGCACGACGTAGGCGGAGCCTACGCCGAACAACAAGACCACCTAACTACGCTACGCCCAACAGAGGCAGGAAATTTTATTTTCGTTTCCTACATGTAATTTGATATTTGTCGTTTGTTAACCTCAATGTGTCAGAATCATATTTAAAGTGATATTCTCCCAAGATATTTCCTTTTTGAATTAAACTATCCATTATGTGATTTTTCGCGGCACCAGAACCATATAAAAGTTTGACACCTATAAATGGTTCATGTCTGTATTTTAAGAGATATTCATCACTAAAAGTGGAACTTGTGTCTAAAGTGAAATTGTTTTTCAATCCCAAATAATCTAGTTTATAGGAGTCTCTGTTAATTATAATTTTGTTGTCATTTTCAATACTGACAACTTCCCATTGAACATCGTGATTGTAAATAAATCTATTCAGTATGAACGTGTCAATTTTCCACAATAATATTAAAATAGAAAATGCATATATAACCCCAAAAAGAATGATTTTATGATTATCTCTTTTCTTACATTTGTCATGTAACGAATTGTCAATGTCTCGTAGTTCATTGTAATCATATTTTGTCACGAAGATTTTTGTCCATAAAGATTTCTTAATTTTTATTTTTGTAATAACAAATAGGAAATTGTTCTTTATAAAATATCTGCAATCCTTTATCTTAATTTCTAGCTCATCATCCTTGCTTTTAATCTTCAGTACATCATGTTCGATGGTTATATTTTGGTTACTTAGCAATTCAGTACTCCGAACATATTCTTTTGCAACAGCTTTCTTATATGACTTAATTATAATTATAGATAATAACAGTTGAAGCGCAATGTAAATGAGCAAGTTCAAGTCAACAAAGTTGTCTATAAAGAAAACTATTATTGATGATATAAGAATTGGAGTTGAAATAGCTTTCCATTTATTGACATTATAATAGTTGTCAAATGAGATTTCGAGTTCTGATTTGGTTTTCTTAGTTGTAGTCATTTATAGTTGTAATGTTTTTTTGTTTTTCTTGCCCCGTTCCCCCGATCCCCGTAGCGTAATCCTGCGTAGTTTAAGTTCGGCGTATGGTTCCTCCTGCCTACGTCGCTACTAGAAGAAAGCTCACGCTTTCCATATAATATTACAATATGCAAGGCAGAGCCTTGCTTCCCGCACCACGTAGGCGGAGCCTACGCCGAACAACAAGACCACCTAACTACGCTACGCCCAACAGAGCGCAAAACCTGCTAAACGCACGTCAACCAGCCAATGACAATAGGCGTGTGTTAGCAGCATGTAGTTTGGTTTCGTTTTATTGATATTCTTTTCGTACCGGTTTATCATTCGCAATATGCTTCAAAAGAATTGAATAGTCTTGTGTCGAAAAATACTTTTTAATCAAATTACCAATAATTCGATTGAGCTTATAATCTTCTTCTGAAATCCTGCCAGAATGTATGTCAAACTTTTTACTCTGATTATTCGATATAAATTCACCCTTATAATCTGTCCCGTCTGTAAAATTCACAAATTTGCAAGACTCATAATAATATTTTTCATTGTCTTTGTCAAACATCAAACCTTTCAGCCGTGCTCCATTTAAACGAATGGAATCGGCATTCAATAATATCCAATTTGAATCACTCAATAACTTGGTATTTTGGTATTCTTTAATTGTCCCAAGCATTACTTCACCACCTTTAAATTTAAATGAATAGTTTGATAAAAATGTCATCAATGAATCACAATCTGTTTTACTGATTTTCGAGCAAATTGAATTATCTGATTTTGGTAAATTCATTTGAATTCTACAATTTGTGTCTTTCTTTTCAATTATCACAGTATATGAACAACCACCCAAAGAAGCATTTACATGCCATTTAAACTCGCTGTCTTGACTAAAAACATTAATAATGCGAATCAGGAGTAGAGACTCCATAATTCATTGTTAGTATAAAGTGTTTATATTCAAGAAAATAAGTGTTAAGATGTTTGTTTAATTCCCTGAAAATCATTATCTTAGAGGAAAATTT
>Ga0247844_1002240_pt1 | contig 32259 bp, 22 predicted proteins | sample LaCtaG_FD_192421 | JGI IMG/M metagenome (GOLD analysis project Ga0247844, IMG submission 192421) | Freshwater microbial communities from meromictic Lake La Cruz, Castile-La Mancha, Spain - LaCruzMarch201714.5m_1 | ecosystem: Environmental > Aquatic > Freshwater > Lake | place: Spain: Castile-La...
CACACCGCGCCTCGATGAAGTGGAAAGCTGGATTGAGCAGGCCAAGGAAATGGAACCTAAGGTAACGCATTAGTTTTTTTACCACTTTTACCACTAAGACCACTAAGGACACTAAGGAACACCAAGAAATCTTAGTGTTCCTTTTTTACCACTAAGGACACTAAGGACACTAAGAAATCTTGCGAAATCTTAGTGTTTCTTAGTGTCCTTAGTGGTCTTAGTGGTAAAAAAGTGGATTCAGTGGTAAAAGTGATCTACGTGGTAAAACCCCTTATTTTTTGATCACCTGCGTAGACCAGAACTGGCGGCCCGCCTCAAAACGGAAGGCATACACACCGGTAGCAAGGTCGCCAACAGGCAATTGGGTAAATTGCTGTGGGTGGGCGATGCGCATGATCAATCGTCCTTGTGCGTCGGTAATGACCAGGTAGTCAAACGCCATGGTGGTTTGGAGGTTGATCCAGTCGGCAGCCGGGTTGGGGCTCAGGGTCACCTCGTCGCTCCAGTCCACTTGTTGCGTACTTACCATTTCGATGATGTCGGCGTTGAACTGGGGCAGTATCTGGTATCCGGTGTTGAAGGGGTTGGAATTGTCAAACTGGCCGCCCAAGCCAATCAGGTCAAATGGTTCGGTGGGCACCGGATGGCTGGCCGCTTCCACGTCGACGTCGAGGCGAATAAGGATGGTGTCTTGCGGGTTGTTGTTTGCTACAGCGCGGACGTTGAAGCTGCCCATGCCGGTCCACTCTGCAGGGTTTACCAGGCTGAGGTTATTGATTCGGATGCGGCTTGATTCGGTTGCTTCTGTTGGTTTGAGCACCACATTTGCGGCAACCACGGGATTGTTGGCAGATTGCAACACAATGTTTTCCGGTGTAAACTGGGTAAGGCCATTAAACTGATTTACACGGCCTTCTATGCGCAGTTTATCGCCCTGTTGAACGGTGTAGTTGAGGTTTCCGCTGCCGAGGAAAACCGTTATGCCGACATTGTTGGTGTTGATGAGCGCAAACTGGAGTCCGGCAGGATTTTGGTTCAGGCCATGCACCACGCCTTCCAGGGCGCAGGTAACGTTGATGGAATCGGCTACGCCGTTGGCTGTTTCCTGCGTGACCTGTTCAATGGTGTACAGTGGGTAGCTCACCACACCGCCGCAGCCAGAGGCAGCATTGGGATTGGCAAACACGGGCAGTCCGCCCGACAGAACGCCTGTGGGCGTGGTGGCAGCCTGCCAGTTGGCCGGGTCGTTGTTATCGGCGTTGAAATTGCACAACACAATAGAGGCACCCGATCCATTGGCCCCGGTGGGCCATGGAGCCACGTTGGTATACCGAACAGAATCGATCAGGGTATTGGATGCATTGACCAGGGAAATGGTTTCTCCACCGTTGGTCAGTGCGCTGTTGACGGGGTCGTTAGACCATTGGTATGGGAAAATGGCGGGAAAACGGGCGCGAAAGTAGGCGGTGTCTTCGCTGATGATGGCGTATTGGCCCGGCAAAATGGAAGTGCCGGCGGGAAAGGTGAAAATGACGCCTTTGTTGAAACTCCAGCCCGATACATCTACTGTGTTGGCTGAATTGTTGTACAACTCAATGTACTCCAGAATGTCGGTATTGGGTTCTGGCGGGTTGTACATGATTTCAGTGATGACGATTTGTGCCGAAGCAACAGTGCTCAACAAGAGCGCGAGGACAAGGGGGAAAAAATGCTTGTTCATCTTACAGTAGTATTTGGGTATTGAGCTGGTTAAAATTAAGTCCAAATGTACGAAAATGCATAATCTCCGAAAATATGATGCGCACGTTCCATTTGGTCAGGCGGAATGCCTAAATACCGCCTTTTACCAATCTTAAATATTGTAGTATAAAATTTTGATTATTCTATTAAATTAGATAGTTAATGAAATTTTATGCTGCAATTATAGTGTTGCTACAAAATAAAACTTAACAGTAACTTAACATCGTATGTGTACCTTCGCCGCAAGGATTTTATCCACTCACTCAAATCGTAAGTATGAATCAGACGTTTATGCAATTCATTGGCTTGGCCAAATTTGCGCGGTTTGCCGTCTTGGCAGCCCTGTTGTTGAGCAGCATTGCTGCATTTGCCCAGATCACTACATCGACCATTTCGGGTGTGGTGACCGATGCTTCCGGCGAAGGTTTGCCGGGTGCTACGGTTGTGGCTACACACTTGCCCTCCGGTTCACGTTATGGCGCATCTACCAACGTAGCAGGCCGTTATGTCATCCCTGGTGTTCGTGTTGGCGGACCATTCAAAGTAGAAATCAGCTACACGGGTTACGAAACCCAAACGCGCGAGAACCTCTACACCAGCCTTGGTACCGCAACCGACATCAAAGTCAACTTGCAGGAGGCTTCCTCTACCCTGGAAGAGGCTACTATTATTGCCACGAAGAACGACGTATTTTCTTCAGATCGCAATGGTACTGCAACTTCTTACTCCGAACGGGTCATCACGCAAGTGCCTATTATTGGCAGCCGTTCCATCAATGAAGTCACCAAGTATACGCCTTTCAGCAATGGCCGTTCGTTTGGTGGACAGGACAGCCGTTTGAACAACTTTACCGTTGACGGCTCGCAGTTCAACAACGGTTTCGGTCTCGGAGGCGAATCAACCGCAGGTGGACGTACAAGCTCTACTGCCATTTCGCTCGACGCCATTCAGGAAGTGCAGGTGAACACCGCTCCTTACGACGTGCGCCAGTCCAACTTTGTCGGTGCCGGCATCAACGCCATTACGCGCAGCGGCAACAACGAATTTGAAGGTTCGGTCTACACGTTCTGGCGCGACAATGGCAGTACCTTCAACGGCACAACGGTAGATGGCAGAGACGTGACCATCGGTAAATTCAATGAGAACATCTATGGTTTCCGCATCGGTGGTCCGCTGATCAAAGACAAATTGTTCTTTTTTGCCAACTACGAACAAGTCCGCCGTACGGAACCAGCCCAGACCTGGTTTGCCGCCAACTCCCCGAATTCCAAACCGGGCGACCAAATTTCCCGCGTGGAGTACACCGATATGGTTAACCTGAGCAATTTTCTGCGCGATACCATCGGCTACGAGACTGGCGCATTTGAAAATTACGACGACGAAACCAACTCCGATAAATTCCTTATCCGCTTAGACTATAACCTGGCCGAGCGCCACCGCCTCACCCTGCGCTACACCCACCACGATTCGGACACCTATGAATTGATTTCCAACTCCAACTCGTTGGGCCAGGGTAACCGCCGTACAAACGTGGAGTCTATGTCGTTCCAAAATTCGGGTTACCTCATCAACGACAACACCCGCTCTATTGTAGGTGAGTGGAACTGGAACATCAACGACCGCATGCACAACAACTTCATTGTGGGTTACGACAAGCAGGACGAAGACCGCGGCGCTCCCGGCGATTTCTTCCCTACTGTGGATATCCGGCAAGGCTCAAGCAACTACATTTCGTTTGGTTATGATCCGTTTACACCCAGCAACAAGCTTGATTACGGCACGTTCCACATCACCAACAACTTGTCTTACTACGCTGGTCGCCACACCCTTACCGGTGGTGTAAACTACGAGCACTTCAAGTCGAACAACCTGTTCTTCCCGGGCTCCAACGGTGTATATGTGTACAACTCACTTGACGACTTCTACAGCGCAGCGCGTGCTTATGCCGCTGATCCCAACAATCCGGTTTCGCCCGTGAATGTCAACAAGTTCCAGTTCCGCTACTCTGCACTCGAAGGTGGCGCCGAGCCGCTGCAAGTTATCGAAATCAACCGCCTGGACTTGTACGCCCAGGACGAATACGCCGTAACCGAAGACTTTAACCTGTTGTTCGGTTTGCGTACCGCCACCATTTTCTTCAAGAATACAGCGCTTCAGAACGAAACGGTTGCCGGTTATGATTTTGTGGACATCGACGAAAACCGTGGTTACGATATCAACACAGGTACATTGCCCAAAACACAGTTCTTGCTGGAGCCCCGTCTGGGCTTCAACTGGGACGTTGATGGCGACCGCAATACCCAGTTGCGCGGTGGTACCGGCATTTTCACCGGCCGCCCGGCTTACGTATGGGTGTCTAACCAGATTGGCAACAACGGTATCCTGACCGGTTTCATCGATGAATCAGGCGTAAACACTTACCCATTCCGTCCGTTCAACGATGCCAGCCAGTTTATCCCGGAAAACCCGACTTTCCCGTCTACCATCGAGATCGCACAAACCGATCCAGACTTTAAATTCCAGCAAGTATGGAAGTCTAACCTGGGTCTGGATCAGCGCATCGGCAACCGCCTGATTGCTTCGGGTGAGGTGTTGTTTACCAAAAACATCAATGCACCGGTGTACTTCAACGCCAACCTCGAGCCATCAACAGACTTCTTTGAAGGCCCGGACAACCGCCAGCGCTTCAACGGTGCAGGTTTGAATGCCGGTACACCCAAGAATGACACCACCCGCATCAATAACAACATCTCGACCGCAGTTGTATTGGACAATGCTGACGAAGGTTACTACTTCGGCGTAACGGGCTTGTTGGAATACCCGGCCGTGAATAACCGCGGCTTCTATGGTAAAGTGGGCTATACCTACAGCCGCACGAAAGACCTGCAAAGCGCCGGCTCCATCGCTGCCGGTTCCTGGACCAACTCTTTTGCTGTAAATGGCAACAACAACCTGGAACTTTCGTTCTCGGACAATGACATCCCACACCGGATTTTCGGTTTGATGGGTTACACCATTGATTACGGTGGCAAATGGGGTGGCGCGACCAGCATCTCCCTGGGTTACATCGGACAGCGCAGCGGTCGCGTATCGTACGCCTATGCAGGCGACATGAACGGCGACAACGTGAGCAACAACGACCTGATTTACGTGCCCAACAGCGCCAGCGAGCTGAACTTCCAGTCGTATTCCGTTAACTACGTTGTTACTGACGCCAGTGGCAATACCTCTACAGTTTCCAAAACATTTACTGTTGACGACCAGATCGCTGCGTTCGATGCATTCATCGATCAGGACGAGTACCTGAGCACCCGCCGCGGCCGTTACGCCGAGCGCAATGGTGGCTTGTTCCCTTGGTTGCACCGTTTCGACTTGTCGATTATGCAAGAGGTGTTCCTGCGCACTGGCCGTGACGACAAAGACCGCAACAGCCTCCAGTTCCGCGTAGACATCCTGAACTTTGGCAACCTGCTCAACGACTCCTGGGGCGTGGGCAAAACGCTGTTGACCAACCGCGTGCTGTCTTACCGCTCCCTGAACGCTGATGGTGAGCCCGTATACCGTTTCGGTACCCAAACCATCGACGGTGTGCCCGAAATGCAGCAGAATACGTTCATCAACAGCACCAACGTGAGCAACGTTTGGCAGGCCCAGTTTGGCTTGCGCTACACGTTTGGACGATAGTTCGAGTTGAGATTTAGGATTTTGTGAATGGGCGAGTCATTTCCTGCGAGGAGATGACTCGCTCTTTTTTGGGAAAAAGTCGAAACCTTGTTACTTTTGGCAAATGAAAAAATACTGGATATTTGGGTGCCTGTTGGTGTGGTTAGCGTGCAAAAACGAGGCGACGGTGCCCGTGAATCCTGGCAACGATCAACCGCAACTGGCACGGCAACAACGCGTAGCGGCTCCAGACTATGTGTGGACTACCCTCGCTTTTGTAAAAGCACATAACGCCCCGCCGGATAATCACGTGGGCGGGCGCACTTTCCAAAACCGGGAAAAACGCCTGCCTCAACAGGATGACAAGGGACGAAAAATCCGATACCGGGAATGGGACGTTCATCCCAGGCGCAAGGGTCAAAACCGGGGTGCCGAACGCCTCATTACCGGTTCTGATCAAAGCGCATGGTTTACCCGAGATCATTACCGTACCTTTACCCGTTTAGAATAAGGCCCTCGCACATGGAACATACCACTGCCAACCTGCTGCCCGATTTTCCACCCGATGCTTTTGTCGGCGAAATCCGCGGCGACAAATCGCGTTCCTCCCGAAGTTTTTATACGCAGGTGGCCAAATGCCTGCGTTTTCCCGATTATTTTGGCCGTAATCTGGATGCTTTGTTCGACTGCTTGTGTGCGTTGGACGATATTCCTCAATCCGACGTGGTCTTGTTGATTCATCAGTACGAGCAGTGGCTGGAATTGGAAAAACCGGACAAGCGCAGCGATACCCTTTCGGTACTCCGCGACGCCGAAAACCCGGAAAACAGAACCGACGACAAACGTTTTCGCGTATATTTATTGACCTGATATGAACAAACTGCTCTACCTGCTCCTCGCCTGTCCGTTCCTGTTGCCTGCACAAGGCATGTGGATTCCGCTTGAAATAGACAAAGCCCAGGAAAAAGACATGCGCAACCTCGGCTTCAAATTGCACGCCGACGATCTGTATCACCCCACCAAACCGAGCATCAAAGACGCCATTTGCCAGTTTGACGGCAGATGCACCGGCGAAATGATCTCTCCTGCCGGACTCCTGCTCACCAACCACCACTGCGGCTTCGGCGCCATACAGCGCTTGTCGACCCTCGAACACAATTACGTAGACGACGGTTACTGGGCCAAAAACCGCATGGAAGAACTGCCCGCTCCGGGCGTTACGGCCATGTTTGTCAGCCAGATACAAGACGTCACGGCCTTTGTGTTGCTCGGCGTGTCGGAGGGCCTCAGCGAACGCGATCGCCAGTCAACAATCGACAAAAACATAGAGGAGCTCAAACGCAACTCCAAAAAGGAAACCTGGGAAGAGTTCCTCATCCGGCCATTTTACAACGGCAACAAGTATTACCTGTTTTGGACCGTCACCTACAAAGACGTCCGCCTCGTGGGCACCCCCCCCAGCAGCATCGGCAAATTTGGCTCGGATACCGACAACTGGGTGTGGCCCCGCCATACGGGCGACTTCAGCATCTTTCGGGTGTATGCCGACAAAAACAACCACCCCGCCGACTATTCGCCCGAAAACGTGCCGTTTTCGCCCAAACACTACCTCCCCATTTCGCTTAAAGGCGTCGAAGAAGGCGATTTTACCACGGTTTATGGTTTTCCGGGACGCACAGATGAGTACCTCAGCGCCGAGGGCCTGCGGCAAACTGCTGAAGTGCTTGACCCCGCCCGGGTGAATGTGCGCGATCAGGCCCTGAAAATCATGGATGGTTTTATGCGCCAGGATCCGGACGTCAAGATCGCTTACATAGCCCGCTATGCCGGCATTGCCAATTACTGGAAAAAATGGCAGGGCGAAATGCAGGGCTTGAAATCCAAAAATGCAGTGGATGTCAAAAAGGCCTACGAAGCGGCATTTACCAAAAGAATAGAATCCAATCCGGAATGGAAAGCCAAATACGGCAATTTGTTGCCCCGGCTCGACGAGACGTACCGGGCGCTTGAGCCCTATGCCCTGGCGCGCGAATACTACTTTGAAACCATGGTGCGCAACAACCAGTTGTTTGGCTCCATTTCAGGGCAGTCGCGCTGGATCAACTCTTTTGCGCAAAATGGCCAGTCTGCATTTGCCCAAAAAATACCATCGGTAAAAACGGCGATGGACGCTTTTTTCAAAGACTATCGGCCCCGGGTAGATCAGGCCGTCAATGCCAGGCTCCTGCAAACGTTTGCCGAAAACGTGCCCGACGAAGCGGGCGGCGCACCCGTAAAAGCCGCTGCTGCACAGCACGGTGGTTATGCAGGGCTGGCTACATACCTTGTAGAAAACAGCGCCTTTGCTGACGGAATGCGCATGAACGCCCTGCTGGCACGTTCGCCCGGAGAAGTGTATGCGGCCCTCCGGCAAGATCCGGGCTACACGCTCTGGTTTGCCGTCGACAGCCTGTTTCAGCTCAACAATTCGATCAAATACAACGAATTGCAAAACCGGGCCAACTTGCTGCAACGCGAGTACATGGCCGCCCAACTCAAAGTATTTAAAGACAAAAAACTGTTTCCGGACGCCAACGGCACGCTGCGCATCACGTATGGCAAAGTGCGATCGTACGCGCCCAGAGACGCCGTGCGGTACGATTACCAAACCGATTTGGACGGGGTAATGGAAAAATACGTACCGGATGACTACGAATTTGATGTGCCCGACAAGCTCATTGAACTGTACCGCAAAAAGGATTATGGAATGTACGCAGCCAACGGCACCGTGCCGGTCGCGTTCATTGCCACCAACCACACCACCGGCGGCAACTCGGGTAGTCCGGCGCTCGACGCCCGCGGCAACCTGATTGGCCTGAATTTTGACCGGGTTTGGGAGGGCACCATGAGTGATTTGTACTACGATGCAGATATTTGTCGTAATATTATGGTGGACATGCGGTACATCCTGTTCATTGTAGACAAATATGCCGGTGCCGGTCATTTGTTGCAAGAGATGAAGATTATTCGCTAAATTTGGGATGCACGATGCGTATACACGACCCATTTTATAAAGACTACACACACTTTCTGGATGAACGTTTGGGCAATTACGTCCAGCGCTTGTTTGGTTTGCTGGAGTCGCCCGAACAGGCCGACATTGTGGCGACTTTTGAATGGATCGACTTGCCGGGTGGTGCATACCTGTGTCGACAGGGCGACGAGGGCGACAGCATGTATGTACTCATCAGCGGGCGCTTGAAAGTATTAGAGAACCGTCCGAACGGCAAATTGGACGCCATAGCCGAAATTCCTTGTGGCGAAACGGTGGGCGAAATGTCGTTGATTACCGGCGAACCCCGCAACGCGCATGTGTTGGCCATGCGCGATTGTGTGCTGGCCCGCATTTCGAAACAGCGTTTTGAATTGTTGGGAGAGCGACACCCGCACCTGCTGTTGCAAATTACGCGCAAGATCATTCAGCGGTTGCGCGACACGCAGACCAACCATCGCGTACACCGCAGGGTGACCAATATTTGCCTGATGCCCATCAGTGCGAGCATAGACGGAACGGCGTTTGCCATGGAATTCCTGCCCCGTTTGAAGCGCATTGGTACGGCAATTTTTTTAGACAGCCCTTTGGTAGACGCCTGGCTGAATCAAAAAGGCTTGTCGCAAGCACCCAGAGACCACAGCCACGAATACCGCCGCCTGACCTCCTGGCTGGAGGAAAAAGAGGGTGAGCACCGGTTTGTGGTGTATTGCCCTGATGCTACTGACACGGAGTGGACGCGGCGTTGTTTGCGCCAGGCCGATGAAATTGTCCTCTTGGCTGATCCGGACGCCTCGCCGGAATTGCACCCGATGGAAAAGCAATTTTTGCATGGATCACTGCGTACAGCCATTGCTGAACAAAGTTTGGTGCTTTGGCACCCCGCAGGCACAGTACGACCGGTGGGCACCCTGCCTTGGCTCGAAAACCGGGAATTGCGTTTTCACCACCACCTCCGAAAAGGGTATGAGCCTGACTTAGACCGATTGGCGCGCATCATCAGCGGAAAAGCGGTGGGCCTGGTGTTGTCGGGGGGTGCGGCGAAGGGTTTTGCACACATCGGGGCATACCGGGCACTGGAGGCTGCTGGTATACCGGTCGACATGGTGGGTGGCACGAGCATCGGCGCGGTCATGGGTGCCCTCATTGCCCGGGGCTGGAAGGCCGATTTTATGCGCATCCGTTGTCGGGAGGTATTCAAAAAAAGCCCCACGCGCGATTTTAACCTCGTTCCCAGGGTGTCTATTTTTAAAGGAAAAACCCTGGAAGCCTTGTTGGCAGAGAGCTTTGATGGATATCGAATAGAAGACACCTGGCTGAGTTTTTTCTGCGTGTCTTGCAACCTGACCAAAATACACCCCACTGTGCATTGGCGGGGTGATTTGACCCGTACCTTGCGCGCCAGCATCAGCATTCCCGGCATTTTTCCGCCTGCGGAAATAGAAGACGACTTGCATGTGGACGGCGGGGTGTTTAACAATTTACCGGTGGACATCATGAGCAAACTCGGAGTGGGTACGCTCATCGCCATTGATTTGCAGAATTACCGCCGTTTTGAAGAGCCGGTTTTGGATGCTGACCGCCGCCGAAAAATGCCCAGCCTGTTGTTTGTGGTGATGGAAGCCACCATGCTCAGCGGACGCATTATGGGTTTTGAGTACCGCAAGTCGATAGATGTGTACATCAATCCACCGTTGAGCGAGTTTAGCCTTGTAGACTGGCACAAATTTGACCAGATTGAAGAAGTTGGTTTTCAGTATGCGCAAACGATTTTAGCAGATAAAGCGGCCAACATCCGGGATCAGGTGCTGGGCAAAACACCGGAGCCCAACACCCGCGTGCTCCCCACACAAACCAATCTGTAATCCACACAAAAACAAACCACCGCCGGGCAACCATTTTAGGACAAACCTGTTACTGTTTGCTGTGGTTACCTTCTCCTGCGAATCTCGAACCATGGCACTCCGCACCGCAACCCAAACCACCTCGTCTGACGTTGTGGATGCCCAACCCTTTCGGTTCCGTTTTTTTCGCTCCATTGCAGCCGCAGGGGCTGATTGGGACACCGCTGCCCCTGCGGCAGACTGTTTTTTACAACGCCCCTATTTGGAAGTGGTTGAAGCGTACCCACCCCTGCACATGCGCATGGGCTATCTGGTATTTTACCACTTAGAAGTCCCCATTGGGGTAGCGCTGTGTCAAATCCAGTATTTTTCCGGCAAAAACAGCCTCAAGGTGGAGGAATTGCACCACGGTGCTGCTTCCTGGCGTACCGCCTGGTCTGACGTTGTAAAAAGTAAAATAGCCGGTTTTGTACAATTTCACTTGTTGATTTGTGGCAATTTGTTGGTTACCGGCGCACACGGGTATGCGTTTAAGGAAGCACGCATTGGGCAATCCCAGTCTATGGAACTGTTGGACGAAGCCCTGAAGACCGTTGTGCAAACCTTGAAAGCGGAAGAGGGCATCCACGTGCCGGTGGTGTTGTACAAAGATTTGCGACCTGAGTGGGAGTCACACCGGAACAGCCTGCGCCAACTCGACTGCCTGGAGTTTTTGATTCAACCCAACATGGTGCTGTCCTTGCCTTACCCGACCTTTGAGGAATACCTGGGTGCCATGACCACCAAGTATCGCACCCGTGCCAAAAGGGCCTTCAAAAAGGCGCAGGGCCTCGAAAAAAAGGAATTAACCTTAATTGATATTGAGCAGTGGCAAGACCTGCTGTTTGCCCATTATAAAAACATAGCAGACAGCGCTGGTTTCAACATGGTGGCGCTGAATCCGGGTTATTTTGCCGCTTTAAAGCGCAGGATGCCCGACGCTTTTCGCGTGTTTGCTTATTTCGACGGCGACAACCTGATTGCTTTCTTTACGACCATTTACAACTACGGGTCGATGGACGCGCATTTCCTGGGTTTCGACAAGTCTTACAACCACGACAGGCAGATTTACCTCAATATGCTGTACGACATTGTGCGGGTTGGCATTGCTTCAGGCTGTTCGGAGGTTGTGTTTGCGCGCACCGCGCTGGAAATCAAAAGCTCCGTGGGTGCCGAGCCCAAGCAGTTGTGCTGCTTTGTACGCCACCGCTCCTGGTTCATTAATCGCTTCGGTCGCTCTACTTTTCGTTTTATGAACACGCCGGAGCCATGGATCCAGCGGCATCCATTCAAACAGGAGGAATAACAAACGCGTTGTAGCTATTGAATTCTACTTGCTTTCCATCCGGTCATGGCTACCCCAAACGCCACGATGGTCACCGCACTCAGGGGCATGAGGATCGCAGCCACCACGGGCGACAACGTACCAGACACGGCATAGCTCAATCCCACTACGTTATAGGCTGCGGCCAACAGGTAAGCGCGGTTAACGGTTTGGGTGCCAAAGCGGGAGAAGCGCAAAAAATCGGGTAAGCGTCGGAAGGCATCGGCTTGAAGAATGGCGTCGCACGCAGGGGTAAAGTTGTTCGTGTTTTCGGCGATGACCACCCCTACGTTGCTTTGTTGCAGGGCACCGGCGTCGTTCAGCCCGTCGCCAAACATGAGCACTTTGTGGCCCTCTTTTTGGAGTTGTTTGATGAAATCCAGCTTGTCCTGTGGTTTTTGCTCAAAGCGCATCTGATGGTCGGCAGGAAAATAAGCCCTGAGCGCTTGCGCCTCGCGGTTGTTGTCGCCGGAGAGCAACCACGTTTTTACCCCGCGCAATTCGAAATACCGGAGCAGGTCAACCAGCCCGTTTCGTAAAGTATTTTGCACCCGAAAATGGCCGCGCAATCGGCCATTGACCTCCACGTACACGCCCTTCGAATCGTCGACGCCAAGGCCAATAAACGCTGCAGAACCCACCTTTATGCGAACGCCCATGACCTCCCCGGAAAGGCCGCGTCCGAGGTGTTCCTCAAACTGGTCAACGTGCTGTATGGCCATGTCGGGCAGGCCCTCAAATATTTGCCTGCTTAGCGGATGTGTACTCTGCCACACCAACGATTTGATGGCGGTGACCTCAGTGGACTTCAGCCCATCGCCCACCGGCACAAACTGCACTTGTGGCTGACTGATGTTGGTGATGGTGCCCGTTTTGTCGAACACCACGCTGTCACAATGCTCAAAAGCTTCAATCACCTGGGTATTTTTCACGTAAAACTGCCGCCGACCGAGCAAGCGCATGACATTGCCCAGGGTGAAAGGGATAGACAAGGCGACTGCGCACGGACAAGCAACGATCAGCACCGCCGTAAAGGCATTGACTGCCAAAGCCATTTGGTTCAACCAGGCCCAATAGCCAAACGACAAAGCGGCCACACCCAAAATGAGTATCGTAAAATACCGCCCCGCGCTGTCGGCCAGGGCCATGGCGTGGCTCTTTTCCTTGGTTTGGAAAGCTGCGTCGTTCCACAGTTGGGTGAGGTAGCTGGTAGACACCTTGCGGGTGAGGCTCATTTCCAGCGCTTCGCCCATTTGTTTGCCACCTGCGTACAACCGCTCTCCGGTGGAGGGTTCCACGGGTTCGGTTTCTCCCGTCACGAAACTATAGTCAATGTGTGCTTTGCCTTTCAGCAGGAGCCCGTCGGCTGGTATGAGCTCGCCGTGCCGAATGAGCAGGATGTCGCCGGGTTGAAGTTTTTGCAGGGGCGTGGCGCTTACTTGTCCATCGGCCTGCCGCACCGAAGCGGCTACGGGAAAATAGGAACGGTAATCGCGTTCAAAGGACAAGTGGTTCCAGGTTTTTTGTTGAAACCATTTGCCGATGAGCAGGAAAAAAATGAGTCCGGCAAAAGAGTCTAAAAAACCTGCGCCGTTGCCGCTCAAAATTTCAAACGCAGAACGGCCGTACAACATGACGATGCCAAGTGCCAAGGGCACATCTATATTGAGGTGTTGGTGGCGCAGCCCGTTCCAGGCCGATACAAAATAATCGCGGGCACTGTATACCAACACCGGGGTGGCAATCATCAAGTTGAGGTAGCCGAAAATATGGAAAAACGCTTGTTCCGAGCGGGCGTCGAGTCCCAGGTATTCGGGAAAGCTCAGCAGCATGATGTTGCCGAACGCAAAACCCGCCAAGCCAATTTTGTACAGCAGGCTGCGGTCGATGGCGGTGCGGGGTTTGCCCTCGGTATCGCTCAGGTTTATTTCGGGCGGATAACCGATGCCCGACAGCAGCGCGGCAAGTTGGCGCAAACTGGTTTGTTTTTGGTCAAAATGAATGACCACTGATTTTTTCAGGAAATTGACCTTCGACTGGTGCACACCCTTGTCTAAACGATACAAATGCTCCAGCAGCCAAATGCAAGAAGCGCAGTGCATGGCGGGCAGCAGGAAATCCACACGCGCCAACTGGCCATCGGAATACCGAATCAACGCGCGCTGCACCTCCTCGTCGTCGAGCCATGCATAGGCACGGGCGTCGCGGCTTTGGCGGAGCGACCGGCCAGGGTTATCGGTCAGCGTGTAATACTGACACAGGTCGTTGGTGTTCAGGATTTCGTACACCATTTGGCAACCTTCACAGCAGAACACCTTGTGCTCGTCGATCCGCAGGCGGTCGTCGACGCACAAGTCGTGGCAGTGGAAACAGTGCAGGTGGGTGTCGGCCACCGGGCCGCGCGGCGCGATTGTAGTTGTGTATTTCATGTATCTGCGCCAAAGTTGAGGCACATGGCGTACACAAACGGATGAGGTGCGTCAATGGCGCGCATGATTTCGGTCACAAAAAAAATGGATGTATTCTAGGCAACAGCGTGGCCCGATCCCTTTCCGTTAGTCCAAAATTCTGGGATTGGGAGGACGTTCCAATTTCCACTTTTTTGAGCTGCTTCCAACGAACATCAGGCTTCTCCATGTGTTGTGCTTTACACTACAACGATAATGTTATAGTGCTGGATCACATGCACAAACATGCGCATTTTACCTACCTTGGCTTTATCAGTAAAAAGTACCATAAAAGATCGATTCTGTACGCGGTTAATATTCAAAATGACCCGAACTTTGCATACACAATAAAAAACTTGAGCAATGACTTTTTCAGAATTGATTCATTCGGACAAACCGGTGTTGGTAGACTTTTCCGCCGAGTGGTGCGGCCCTTGTAAGGCCATGGCACCGATATTGGAAGATGTAAAACACCGCATCGGCGATAAAGCCAGCATATACAAGATTGATGTAGACCGCAACCCCGCTGTCGCCTCCTCCTACAATGTGATGTCTGTGCCCACTTTGGTTGTTTTCCAAAATGGTCAACCGGTGTGGCGCCGCTCCGGGGTGGTGCAGGGAACAGAATTGGTTGGTGTGCTGGAGCAGTATGCCAAATAAACAACCTTTCCAACTCAAATAACACATGTTTAAAAAAGGAACCAAAGCATACAGCATTTTCAACAACAAATGCCCGCGCTGCCAGGAGTCCGACGCCTTTGAGACGGGCTCCTGGTCGTTTGTCAAACCATTTGACATGCGGGAGCGCTGTCCGACCTGCAACCTGAATTATTTCCCGGAATTGGGCTATTACTACGGTGCCATGTTTATTTCATACGGGTGGACTGCCTGGTTTTGCCTGCTGTTTGTGGGCATTTTTCACTGGGGACTTGGGTGGAGCCAGACCGTGGCGTTTAGTCTGCTGACCGCATTTTTGGTCATCAATTTTGTGTACATTTTTCGCATTTCCCGCATGATGTGGATCAACATCAACGTGCGTTACAATCCAAAATCCTGACCGGCTGCTACCACTAACCGAAACGCCACGCCCCTGCCCTCCCCTGCCCGGTATCGTTCATCCATCCGGTGGCCCACCACCCAGATGATTTCCCTGTTGCCATTTTCCAGCACCAAAGTGTTTTCCTTTTCAATTCTCGACAATTTGGCGTTCGTCAGGAAGTCCTGCAACTTCTGGTGCTTGCCGCCCATGCCAAAAGGCTGAAACGCGTCTCCGGCCGTCTGTGTGCGCACGCAAAGCGGGAAAACCAGCTGATTGGCTGCTGCCACAATGGCGGTGCGTCCGTCGGGCATATCCATACCCGCCGAGGCGGGCATCATAAACAACGTGGCTCCCCCGGGCAGGCGCACCATGAGGTCGTCGGCTTCCACGCGGATACGGACTTGGTTTGACGTGTGGGCAATGGCCTCTAATATAAGGTGTTGGCGGTCGTTCAGCAGGCGTACGCCGCCGGGTGCGATCCATTGTTTGCCGGTATCGTTCCAGCCCTCGGCCAATTGGCGCATTTGTTCCTCGTCGAAGCCATGGGGTTGAAAAAGGGTCGTCAGCGCTTGCACACGACCGGGTAGCTGCTCGATGGCAGCCTTTTCCCAGTACATGCAGCCTGTGGCGTCGGTGTGCGCAGGCAGGTGGCGGCTGAGCAGGAACTCCAGGTTGTCGGCCGCTTCGCGCAGCCGCTCCATGCTGCGGGCGCTGGTGGCCAACAGATTGGGGTTCAGTTTTTTTGCCATTGGCAACAGGTGGTGGCGCACTGCATTTCGGGCATAATGATCCTCTGCATTGCTGCTGTCTTCGCGCCAGATCAGGTTTTCAGCGGCTGCGTAAGCCTCTATTTCAGCCCGGGTGGCAAACATGAGCGGCCGCACTACCCGGCCGTTAACCACAGGTATGCCTGCCAGGCCGCGTATTCCCGTACCCCGAATCAGGTGCAACCATGCCGTTTCGACGTGATCGTCCAGGTGGTGCCCTGTGGCGATCAGGTCGAAGGCATTGTCAATACAGAGGTGTTCAAACCAGTCGTAGCGCAAGTATCGGGCTGCCATTTGAGTCGACAAGCCGTTGGCAGCGGCATAAGCGCTGGTGTCAAACGTTTTTTCAACATACGGAACACCGAGCGCCTGGGTTGTGGCCTGTACAAATGCCGCATCACCATCGGACTCCCCCCCGCGCAACTGAAAATTGCAATGGGCTACAGCCAACCGTTTGTGTCGTTTAGACATCAAATGCAGCAACACCATGGAATCGAGGCCACCGCTGACGGCAAGGAGTACGGATTGATGCTCTTCGAAGAGTTTTCTGATGCGCACAAATTCCCAAAACCGTTTGTAAAAGTCCATTGGTCGTTAAACTGTCGTTAAAAGGCGTAAAAATCCGATGATTATCCCGCTTGCTGCCGTTTTTTGCAAAAAAATATCCAAATGCTCCACAATCTACGTCTCTTTGTCTTTTTTTCCTGCCTGACAGCGCCTCTTTTGCTCCGTGCGCAGCTCACCGGCAAGGTCAGTGGCGAAAACGGCGAAGCCCTGCCCTACGCCACCGTATATGTGCGCAACACCACCAACGGCACCACCGCCAACGCCGACGGCGAGTACCGTCTGCCCCTGGAACCGGGCGAATATGAAGTGGTGTACCAGTACCTCGGCTACAAACAACGCATCGAAAAAATAAACATGAAAGGCGCGGCATTGCGGCGCAACGTGACCCTCGACGCGGCCGACCTGCAAATCAAAGAGGTGGTCATCACCGCCGAAGATCCGGCTTACCGCATCATGCGCGAGGCCATCGCCAAACGGAAGTACCACCGCGACATGATTGACCAATATGCCTGCGACGTGTACGTAAAGGGTTTTTACAAAATGCTGGAAACGCCCAAGAAAATTTTTGGCGAGGAAATAGGCAACATGGGCGGCATACTCGACAGCGCTGGCAGCGGCGTCATTTACCTGTCAGAGTCCGTTTCCAAATTGTATGTCCAAAAAGATCCGTACAAATCAAAAGAGGAAATGATCTCCAGCAAGGTGAGCGGCAACACCAACGGATTCAGCCTCAACCGTGCCAACCTCGTTGAATTCAGCCTCTATGACGAACACACCAACATAGACCGCGACATCCTCTCGCCCCTGGCAGACAACGCTTTTACGTATTACGACTTCAAGCTCAAAGGCGAGTTTACAGACGAAAATGGAAACCTGGTGTACAAAATAGCCCTCAACCCCAAACGCGCCGATGATCCGGTGTGGGACGGCTTTGTGTACATCGTGGATTCCTGGTGGAACGTGTACGGCACCGACGTATTCCTCACCGGGCCCAACATCAAACAACCGATTTTGGATACCCTGCGCTTCCACCAGGAGTATACCCTGGCTGAAAAACCCGACAAATGGGCCTTGCTCTCGCAGGCCACCGAATTCCGTTTTGGCATTTTCGGGTTTGACATCGGCGGTTTTTTCAACTCCGTTATGTCCAATTACAACCTGACACCGCGGTTTGAAGCCGACTTTTTTACCCGCGAAACGTTCCGCATCAACGACGACGCCAACAAGCGCGACACCGCGTACTGGTCGCAAGTGCGCCCCATTCCGCTCACGCAGGAAGAAGTAAAAGACTATGTGAAAAAAGATAGCCTGGAAGTCATTTGGGAGTCCAAAGCATTTCAGGACAGCATGGACCGAAAGAGCAACCGCTTCCAGTTTATGAATGTACTAAGCGGTTACTCGTGGCGCAATTCCTGGAAAAACGAAGAATTCAGCATTGGCTCGCCCCTCAGCATCGTTCAGTTCAACACAGTACAGGGATATTTGATGGGGTCTACGATCAGTTACCGCAAAAAAGCCGACAAGCTCAACACCAGCTACTGGGAGGCTGACGGAGCGGCTTCTTACGGTTTTGCTGACCGGCGGCTCCGCTATGAAGGGGGCGTCAAGCGTAAATTCGAGAGCATCCAGTACCGCACGGTGGCGTTGCGAGGCGGCATTCGCGCCGAGCAGTTCAACGAACGGATACCCATATCCGTGATAGTCAACGAAATGTACTCGCTTTTCTCGCGACGCAACTACATGAAACTGTACAACAAAACCTTTGTACAAGGTGAATACAGTCAAATGCTCACCCCCTGGCTCAAAGGCGGTTTGAAAGCCGAATACGCCTCGCGCCAACTGCTGCAAAACCGCAGCGACGATGTGTTCAAAAATCTGTTGATCGATCCGGCCGATGCGTACACCCCCAACACCACCATCTTGTCTGCCGCTGACGGTTTTGTGAACCCGTACGAAAAAAATTCAGATGCTTTTACCCTCCAACTCGACGCGCGCATCCGATTCGGTGCCACGTACAGCAGTTATCCGAAGTTTCGGCTGTACGACGAGGGCAACAAGCCCGAAGTCCGCCTGCGTTACCGCAAAGCCATACCCGGCGTAGGCAACAGCTCCATCAACTACGATTTTGTGCAGGCCACCATAGTTCAGGAAAACCTGAATACTGGATTGCTGGGCTACTCCAACTGGGCCGTGAGCGCAGGCGCTTTCCTCAACCGCAACAACGTGGCCATGATGGACTTTTACATCCCAATGGGCAACCGAACCATTTTCAGCGGCCCAGGTCAGCAAACCGAGCAATTTAACCTGTTGCCGTATTACGAATACGCCACCCGCAACAGTTTTGTGGAAGCACACTGGGAGCACCACATGCAGGGCTGGTTATTTGACAAAATTCCCGGTTTTCGCAAGTTGAAGTTCAAGGAAATTGTGGGCGCCAAATTTTATTACAGCGATAAAACCATTGGCCAGGAACTGCTTGGCAACCAGACCCTGCCCTACTGGGAGCTGAACTTCGGCATAGAAAACATCGGCATCGGGCCCATTCGGCCGCTGCGGATTGATTTTGCATTTGGATTTAATGGCGATCAGTATACGCGGAATGGCGTGTTGATGCGCTTTGGCTTTTAGGCCCGCGAAATGCATCCTTCCCTGAAGGATGTATTTCCCTAATTTTTTTTTGCCATCATGCGGTGCAGCCTTATCTTGCGCCAAAATTACTCAAAATGAAACGAACCAAGTTTTGCCTGCTGTCCGGGACAGCAGGAATGATCATATATTCGGTTGAACACAACCCACCGCGTTTCCAACAACTTTTTTATTGTCCCCTTGTCCCAAGCCAGGTATGGCCTGACACTTCATTGTCCGTGGGGTATGCATGAATTGTGTGCATGCATCACCAACCCATAAAGGGTACCCAACTCTACAGCTAATGCACGATAAAAAGCACTGAACAAACATAAATTTTTTTCAAAATGAGAACCAATTCAACACTCCTTATTGTACTTTTTTCCTTTTTAACTGCAAACCTGTATGCCCAGGGCGATGGCCCGCGCGTACACCTGCCTGCCCCTGTTGGAGCCTGGGGTGTGTTGGGCAAATACATGAACATGCAACAAAACCTGTTGCCTACAGGCAACCTCCTTGTGAAAGAGGCGGATTTCGACATTAACGTATTTCCCACTACCCTTTTCCACACCTTCGGCCTAAAAGGCCGTGAGGCCATGGTGCAGTTTATGATCAACCCCGGCTCGGCAACCGGTACGTTCGAGACCATAATACCCTCTATGCCAATTATTGAAGAAAGTGCCAGTGGCCTGTCTGACGGCTTCGTCTGCTTCAGACTTGGGCTGGTGGGTGCCCCGGCGCTCGATCTCAATCAGTTTTATCAAGCGCCCATGACATACAATTTGCATGGCTTCGTCCGGGTGTGGTATTCGGGTACATACGACAAAGAAGAAACGGCCAACATGGGCACCAACCGCACGACCATTGAACTGGGTGCACCCATGGCCATTCCGCTGAATAAGAATCCGAAACGCGCCACCTGGTATGAGATTTACCCGTCTGTCCAGTTTTTCACAGTCAACAACGATCCCGTAACTTCAGCAGGTGCTGATAAAGCTGATAAACTAGAACAGGCCCCCTTGTTTCTCCTGGAAAATCACCTGAGCCACAACCTTACGCCTAAGTTATGGGTTGGTGCCGACCTGCGCTATCAATATGGAGGCCTCACCACTAAAGACGGGGTAGAAGACGAAAACCTCATCAACATCCTGGCCGCCGGTGTGACGGCAGGGTATAAAGTTTTTCCTTTCCTCGACGTCAACGCCACGTATGGAGGCATTGTGGCAGGTCAAAACGATGCCGAATCCCGGATGTTTCGGATCACCGCGTTGCTTTCGTACGTGAATTTGAAAAAGTTGAATCAAACCACCACTAAATAAAATCATTTTCAATACAAGGCGCAACACTATATTGCGCCAAAATTCATCAAAATGAAACGAACTATGTTTTTCCTGTGGTTATTAGCCGCTGGAACTCCCGTGTATGCGCAAAACGCATCATCGGACAGCGTGGCTATTCAACTGCTCGACCGCATGAGCGCCATCATCGGCCAAATGGATGCCTGCAGTTTTCATTTGCACACTGCTTATGACATTCCTGACAACTCTTTCTTTGCACCGGTACCCGGCATTGGTCTGGTCAAGCACTTTGATGACCATCAGGTTTACCTCGCAGGGCCCGATAAAATGCTCGTCAATTCGATGGGCGACAAGGGCCACAGGGGTTACTGGAACAACGGCCGAGTATTTGTTTTTTATTCGTACCATGAAAACAATTACAGCTACATAGATGCGCCGGGCAATCTGGTGGATGCCATGCATACCCTGCACAACGATTACGGTCTTGATTTTCCTGCGGCTGATTTTTTTTACCCGACTTTTGTGGACGACCTGATAAAAAGCACCAATCAGATCGTTTTTCTGGGTTCCGGTACGGTCAATGGCCAGCCTGCCTTTCGCATTGCGGCTGCCGGGCCGGATAAAAGCATTCAGATCTGGCTTTCCAACGACGCGCGCTCATTGCCCCTCAAGTTGAACATTGTCTATCTGGATCAGCCGGAGCGGCCACAATACGAAGCAACGTTCTCCAACTGGCAAATCAATCCACAACTTCCAGACGCGATGTTTGAATTTTTGCCCCCACCCAATGCGAAGGAAATCCGCTTTTTCCCGAAAACAACAAACCGATAACCCACATTTCATACAACCATACATGAAATACTTTTACTCAATAACAGGCAAATTAGTTGTATCGGCCCTGCTTCTGCACCTTTCCCCGCTGACCGTTCAAGCACAGCGCATGAAACACGAGGCTCCAAGTGCGCGTCCGCAAACAACCACCCCCAAAGCAAAACCGGCAACAGGTGGTGGCCAAATCAATGGCGGCGCCACCAAAGCGCCCGACCGATCCAGCGTCAATACGGGCAACATGAACAAGCCGAGTACCATGCCAGCCAGCGCGGGATCATCCAATAAAATGCCGGCCAACACGACCAAGCCGACTACTACCCCTGCCAATACGAGCCGACCGACTACCTCTACGGCAACACCCGGCAACGCCAAAGATGTCAACAACAAAAACCAAACCAACGTCGGCAGCAACAACAAAACCAATAACGTAAACATCAACAACAACAACATTAACATAAACAACAGCACAAATGTAGATGTCAATGTGAATGTAAACACACGTCCAAGATATTCACCTTACCCTTACAACCGCCCGCCTTACTACTATGGTGGCCACTCTTATTATTGTCACCACCATTATTATTACCACCCATATCACCCGTACTATTGGGGGCCGGTTTGGCATCCATGGGGCTTCTTTGTCACTACACTTGCCGCTACTGCCATCATTGTCAGTGTCAACAATATGACTTACCACTATGACCAGGGCGTGTATTATGTGCCCAGCAATGGCGGCTACACCGTAGTGACCGCGCCTGTTGGAGCAGTGGTGACCACCATTCCGTCTACTGCACAACCGGTCGTCATCAACCAGACTACTACCACCAACAACTACTATTATGGCGGCACATACTATGAAAAATCGGCAGGAGGGTATACTGTTATCCCTCCAACCGCAGGGTCTATTGTAGAAAATCTCCCGGAAGGCGCTGAAGAGGTGCGCATAGGCGATGTCACTTACGTGAAATACGGTGAAACGTACTACCAGCCTATTCAGTATAATGGCAAAGACATGTACGAAGTGGTGGAGGTGAAAGACGGAAAGTGACAGTTGCGCGCTTTTGTAGTAATGATTCTACAACAGAAAGCCAGGGAATATTAACCATACTCCCTGGCTTTATTTAGACATTTGCCGCTTCAATAAAGAAGTGATCAGCATTTTTGCTCTAGTGAATACCAACAAAACGAAAAAAACCTATGAAACAGGGAATACTGCTTGTACTCCTTTCTTGCCTGTATGTGGCGTCTATGGCACAACAGCGGGATTCGTTGTTGCCCGCCACGGATGTCGGCTTTTTGAATATGAACGACACCATTACTGTCAACAAAGGCGACCTGGCTACCCAGGCGCCCACCATCACCAAAAAGCCGTGGAACAGTTTCGAGAACAAATATTTCACCCTCAACATTGGCGCGGCCATCCTGCTGGACCACAACATCCTGGTGCAGGATGACAACAACATCCAGCAGGTAGGCAAGGTAGACCCCGGTACAGAGTTCCGGGGCGACCGATTCATTTTCTCCGGAAACCTTCTGTTTTTCAAAGGGAGACCCTGGCGTTATATGGTCAGCATCAACTATAACGGCCTGGACGCTCCTGAAGGAAAAAAGAGCCTGGATTTTGTGGACTGGAACTTCGAAATTCCGTTTGGCCACAAGGGCGGCTGGCTCACGGTAGGCAAACAAAAGGAAGGCGTGGGGCACGAATACGTGGCACCAGGCACCCAGGGCATGTTCATGGAACGCGGCTCCGGCGCACCCATGTTCATCCGCCAGCGCAACATCGGTATCCGCTATTCCAACAGCATTTTGGACAAAAGAATGACCTACACCTTAGGCGTATTCAACAACTATTGGGAAACGGACAACTCATTCTCCGACAACGGCTCGCAGTTCACCACCCGGGTGACAGGCTTGCCTCACTATACGTCTGACCGCGACCTTATGCACGTGGCCGTGGGTTTCCGCAGCACCCAAGCGATCAAAGATCAATTGACGTATAAGGCCAAGCCAGAAGCCAACACGGCCCCCTCGTTCATCAACACCGGCGCGTTTGAAGCCGACGGCGCCAGCACCCTCATGCTCGAATGGATTGGGGTAAAAGGCCCGGTAGCCATCGTAACTGAATACATGCACACATTTGTAAACAGCGACATCACGGGCGATCCCAACTTCAACTATTTCCAGATTGGCGGGGGCTGGGTGATTACGGGCGAAAACCGGAGATACAACAAAACTACCGGTAACCTCAGCAAACTGGTGCCCAACAAAAATTTTCGTTTCAAAAATGGCACCGGCCCGGGTGCTTTTGAAGTAGCTGCCCGCTATACCTACAGTCGGGGTTCCGATGCATTGATTGAAGGCGGCAAATTTGGTCGTTTTACCACTGCACTCAGCTGGTTTGCCAATGCACATGTTCGGCTGGAGGTGAACTACGGACGCGGCCGACTGGACCGGAAAGATTTGATTGGCAAAACCGATTTTTGGCAGTTCAGGTTGCAGTTTGAATTGTAAGAATAGAATTACTTGTTACCTTCGGGTAAATTCTTTTTTTCAAAATTTCAATTTAAAAAAACCATCATGAATAAAACCAAATTAGTTAGCCTTGCCCTGTTTGCCGCCTTGGCCATTTTCTTGCTGAGTTGTACGCCATCGGGCAAACAAAATGCCCCGATTGGGGCTTCGGGCACCAACCAGATACCCAAAGCAGATCCGGGCTTTAATGGTAAAATCGGTGATATTGTGGACCAATCCACCGCCGATTTCCCTTTGCCCCTGAAAGCCCCCGCCGGTGCCCCGAATGTGCTGATTATTCTGCTGGACGACGTTGGTTTTGGCATGGCAAGCACTTTTGGCGGTCCGGTACCCACGCCCAACTTTGACCGTTTAGCCAACAACGGCCTCAAATATAACCAATTCCACACCACTGCACTTTGCAGCCCTACCAGAGGCGCACTGCTGGCCGGCCGCAACCACCACACCATCAGTACAGGCGTCATCATCGAAATGGGCACCGGGTTTCCGGGCTATACCGGCATCATTCCCAAAAGCACGGCGCTGGTGTCCCAAACCCTGCGCGACAACGGATTCGCCACTTCCATGTTTGGCAAATGGCACAATACGCCTGAACCCGACATCAGCCCTGCCGGACCTTTTGACCGCTGGCCCACCGGACTCGGTTTTGACTACTTCTACGGTTTCAATCAGGGCGAAACCCACCACTATTATCCAACGCTGTACCGCAATACCATCATGGTGAAAGCGCCCAAAACGCCGGAACAGGGCTATCACTTTACCACCGACATGACCGATGAAACCATCAACTGGGTGAATAACGTAAATGCATCGGATCCGGAAAAACCCTGGTTTGTATATTACAGCACCGGTGCCGTGCACGCGCCGCACCATGCGCCAAAAGAATGGCGTGACAAATACAAAGGCAAATTTGATTATGGATGGGACAAGCAAAGAGAAATGACCCACGCCAAACAGCTGGAAATGGGCATCATACCCAAAGGAACAAAACTGACGCCAAGGCCCGCAGAAATTCCCGCATGGGAAACACAATCGCCTGAAGCCCAAAAAGTGTATGCCCGATTAATGGAAAACTATGCCGCCTTTATGGCGCATACCGATGACGAAATTGGCAGAATGCTCAACTCCCTTGAGGCAAGCGGAGAATTAGACAATACATTGATATACTGTATTTTAGGAGACAATGGTGCCAGTGCAGAAGGTGGACTCGAAGGCACGTTTAGCGAATTAGCCAGTTTATTGGGCATTCAGTTGGGCCTCGAAAGCTCTGTGAACCGCATCGATGAAATTGGCGGCCCCACCAGCGAACCCCACGTACCAGTGGGTTGGGCGTGGGCCATGAATGCCCCTTTCCAGTGGACCAAGCAAATTGCAAGCCACTATGGCGGCACCCGAAACCCCTTGATCGTGCACTGGCCCAAAGGCATCAAAGCCAAAGGCGAAATCCGCAACCAGTGGCACCACGTGATTGATGTGGTGCCGACCATCCTGGAAGCCTGCAAGGTGCAACAGCCCACAGCAGTCAACGGGATCCCGCAAAAGCCATTGGAAGGCGTAAGCATGCTCTACTCGTTTGACAACGCTGCTGCAAAAGACACGCGAACCACTCAATATTTTGAATTGGCTGGCAACCGCGCCATCTATAAAGACGGTTGGGTCGCCTGCACCCGCATGGGCGTACCCTGGGAAACAGGAGGCAAGTCCAACAGCATGCTCAAAGACGCCAAGTGGGAACTGTACAACGTGTCGGAAGATTTCAGTCAGACCGATGACCTTGCTGCTGCCAATCCGGCAAAACTCAAGGAATTACAAGGTATTTTTATGGACGAGGCGAAGAAATACGGAGTATTCCCGCTGGATGTGCGGTTTACCGAGCGCATGGATCCCAAACTTCGGGCTTCCGGGCCGCCCAAAACGAACTGGACTTATTTTGGTAACAACGTGCAGTTGCCTGAACCCATCGGGCCCCAGTTGTTTCCGAGGGCCAATACGATTGTAGCCAATGTGACCATTCCCGACAAAGGCGCGGAAGGTGTTATTGCTTGTGCAGGCGCTTTCTCTGCCGGATGGTCCTTGTATGTGATGAACAACAAACCGGTATTCCGTTACACCATTTTTGAACTGGCCGACGTGCGCATTACAGGAACGATGGCTTTGCCTAAAGGCAAGGTCACCATCAAAACTGAATTTACCCCGGACGGTAGCCGCGAAGGCGGTGGCACACTGAAATTGTTCGTCAACGACAAACCTGCGGGAGAAGGTAAATTGGCCAGAACAGCTTTCCGTCATGGCCTGGAGCCTTTTGAAATAGGAAGGGATTCAAATACACCGGTTGATCCGGCTTACAAAGCAAAAGGTGAATTTCCGTTTACAGGCGCCATTGATCAGGTAAAATTTGCAGTGAAGTCTTGATTTCATTGGCCATTTGAAAATATTTCTGTCTACGTAATCGCTTGTTCAACCTGTTGAACAAGCGATTATTCAAAAATTTTTACAAAACAAAACTCAATTACCATGAAGCAAAACAACATCATTTCATGTTGCTTGTTCGTAGTGTTTGCTTTGGTTGCTATTAGTTGCGATCAAGCGGCGCAAAAGAATGCAACCACTGCCCCTAAAACAGTTACGGCAGCAGCCGACGGTTTCGACCGCACTGTGCTTCCCATAATCCCCCCTGTCATTCCATCTTACACACAGGAAGACGCCCGCGACGCCAAGCCACCTGCCCCTTGGGAATTAAAAGCCCCCAAAGGCGCGCCCAACGTGGTGTTGGTGCTGGTAGATGACTTCGGCTTTGGCATGAGTACCGCTTTTGGCGGCCCCATCAACATGCCTTTTGCCGAAAAACTGGCTCAAAACGGATTGAGATATAACCGTTTTCACACCACCGCCCTGTGTTCCCCAACCCGTACTGCCCTGCTTACTGGCCGCAACCACCACAGCAACAACATGGCCGGCATCACCGAAATTGCCACCGCTTACCCGGGCAATACCGGCGTCAGGCCCTTGAGCATTGCGCAAACCGCCATGATCTTAAAACTGAACGGTTTTAATACGGCTCAATTTGGCAAAAACCACGAAACGCCAGCCTGGCAAATTCACCCTTCCGGCCCATTTGAAAACTGGCCCACCGGACAAGGCTTCGAGAAGTTTTACGGATTCATGGGCGGCGAAACCAACCAGTTTTTTCCAGGCGTTTGGGACGGCACCACGCGGGCTGAGGTGCATGTGGAAGACCCCAACTACCACTTCACCACCGACATGACCAACAACGCGCTGGAATGGATGAAGAGCCAGCATGCCATGACGCCCGACAAGCCATTCTATATGTATTTTGCCCCGGGCGCCTGCCATGCCCCGCACCAGCCACCGGCAAGCTACATCGACAAATACAAAGGCAAGTTTGATGAAGGCTGGGACGTATTGCGCGAAAAAACGCTGGCACGCCAAATCGAAATGGGCATTGTGCCCAAAGGCACCAAATTAGCCCAAAAAGATCCGTTCATCAAAGACTGGGCAACCCTCTCGGCGGCTGAAAAAAAGGTATTTGCACGCCAAATGGAGGTGTATGCCGGTTTTGCAGAACATACAGACGCTGAAATCAGCAGGCTGCACGACTATATTGAGTCTATTGGCGAACTCGACAATACCGTTTTCATTTACATCCTGGGCGACAATGGCGCCAGCGCAGAAGGTTCTGCCAATGGCCTGCTGAACGAAAATACATACTTCAACGATATTCCGGAAACCATGGAAGACCTCGAAAAGCAAATTTCGTTGTTTGGCGGAAGGGAGTCTTATGGTCACTTCGCGGCAGGTTGGGCAATAGCAGGCAACGCACCATTTGCCTGGAGCAAGCAAATTGCAGGTGACTTTGGCGGCACACGCAACGGCTTAATCATCGAGTATCCGAAAGTCATTAAAGACAAGGGGCAGATTCGCAGCCAGTTTCACCACGTCATCGATATTGCGCCCACCATCCTGGAGTTGTGTGCTGTGCCAGAACCCACCATAGTCAATGGCGTAAAGCAAGAACCCATTCAGGGCGTTTCCATGGTGCCCTCATTCACCAACGGCAACGCACCGGAGAACCACACCACGCAGTACTTCGAGATCGCCGCCAACCGTGGCATTTACCACGACGGATGGGTGGCCCGTACGGTACACAGAGCCGCCTGGGAGTCGAAACCACGCAGGCCGTTGAAAGAAGACATTTGGGAGCTGTTCAATGTGAAAGAAGACTTCAGCATGAGTACAGATGTAGCAGCCGCAAACCCTGCCAAATTGGAAGAATTGAAGGCCTTGTTCGCAAAAGAGGCCGTAAAATACCATGTTTTCCCGTTGGATGACCGCAGCCTCGAACGCCTGGATGCGGCGCAGGCTGGCAGGCCCGATGCTATGGGCGACCGCACCAAACTAACCCTGTACGAGGGTATGGGCGGTTTGCAGGAAAATGCCTTCATCAACATCAAAAATACCAGCAGCCTATTCACGGCTAATGTAGATGTACCTGCAAAAGCCAATGGCGTTATTGTAGCCATGGGCGGCCATTTTGGTGGTTACAGCTTGTACATGGTCAACGGCGTGCCGATGTTTACGTACAACTGGGTGGGCAAAACGGAATACGACGTGAAAGCGACCAAGGCCCTGACCCCGGGAAAACACACCATTGTTTTCAAGTTTGACTACGATGGCGGCGGTTTTGGCAAAGGGGGCAATGGTACATTCATCATCGATGGTGTAGAAGCCGGAAAAGGCAGAATTGAAAAAACCAATGCGAACATGTTTAGCCTCGACGAAGGGGCTGATGTGGGCATGGACGAAGCCACCCAGGTCAGCAAAAACTACAAAACAGGCAAAGCAAACAGATTCAATGGCAAGATCGAACAGGTGTCAATTGAGAAAGTAAAGTAAGCCTGCCGTTTGTCCTGCGTAACAGAAAAATAACACGCGGATTAATATCCGTGTGTTACTTTTGCAACACTTTTAACATCAAGTAAACTATTCAAAAATGAAAAACATCCTCGTACTGGCAGTATGCCTTTTTATCGCAGCCAGCGCATCTGCGCAAGATTTCAAAACATTGATCGCAAATGAGTTGAAGGCTGCAAACTTCGACAACGTTTCCAGTTTGCTCGGATTCAAGATCGATCCTGCCTCTAAAATGGGCAAAGCGTACAGCGCTATTAGCGACAAACTGATGGCAAACACGGAACAGCGTTTCAACACCATCAAAAAATTTGCCGAAAACCGCAAAAACATCACACCGGAAATGGCTAATTCGCTGATCAAAGACTCGATGAAGTTCCAAAAAGAGCGCACCAAGCTCATGTCGCAAATCCCGAAGGCTGTTGGCAAAGACCTTTCACCAGCTAATTTGCTGACACTCATGCAATATGAGAGTAAAAAACAAGCAATTTTAGATGGATTTTTGGCAAGAAACATTCCTTTCGCCAATATGTAATTGCCGGGCAGTTTTTGACGACTGATCGTGTACCAACCCTTGTCTGTGTTAACCAGACAAGGGTTTTGTATTTCAACCATTGAATAAGCCATCTGTATTTCATCTAAACTTAATACCGCCTCTTGCATTAATCTATACGATCAAACCCCACCTTTGTCAAGCGCGTCAAATTCAATTAATCCCATAAGCATCCCGCATAATTTCGACTTTTTTCACTATGTCAGATTCGCCTGTATATCCAAAGCGGTATAAAGTAGTCCTCGTAGCCAATATGACCTGGAACGTTTGGAACTACCGCAAACCCGTGATTCAAGCCCTCCAGAAAGCCGGATACCAGGTCGTTGTAGTCGCCCCCGTGGATGATGCCTTGCCCAAGCTGCTCAAAGACACACAGGTAGAATTTATTCCGCTGGAAGACTTTCGGCGCAACTCAACGCGCATTTGGGGAACCCTGCGCATGGTAGCTGAATTTACACGGGTATATCGTGCCTTAAAGCCAGACTTGATTATTCATTTTGGTGTGCAGGCCAATATTTTGGGAAATTTGTCTGCCTGGTTTGTGGGGGCACCATCTGTTTGCGTTGTCACCGGCCTGGGTTACACTTTTTTGCACCACAATGTGCTGCATACGTTGGTCAAATGGCTTTATCGCTTGTCTTTTCGGGTAGCCGAGTTGGTGGTTTTTGAAAACGAGCCCGACCGCGAGCTGATGGTTTCAACGGGGAGTGTGGCGGCTGATAAAACCCGCGTGGTCAGCGGTTGCGGCATTGACGTGGAGGCCTTTCAGCCTCGGCGTAGAAACAGGTCGAACGGAAGGGTTGTTTTCTCGTATTTTGGTCGGCTGTTGTACGACAAGGGGCTTCGGGAGTTTTACGAAGCTGCGCGCATCGTTCGGAATGCTTTTCCAAACACAGAATTCAGAATATTTGGCACCTTGGACAAGCGCAACCCTGCGCATATTCGACCTTCTGAATTGCTCCATTGGATCAAAAATGGCACCATACGATACCGCGGGGTTATAGACGATGTGCGCCCGTACATGGCCGAATCCGATGTGGTGGTGCTGCCTTCGTATCGCGAAGGCCTGTCGCGCACATTACTTGAAGGCATGGCCATGGCTCGTCCGCTGCTGGCTACCGATGTGCCTGGCTGCCGGGAAACCGTGGATCACCCTGTCAATGGATTACTGGTGCCCCCCCGCGATACGCTTTCTTTGGCGGAAGCCATGATGTTTTGTTGTGCCCTGACGGACCAGGAGCGGGCCATCATGGGCTGGGCTGGCAGGCGTAAAGTGGTTAGTACCTTTAGCAGCGACTTGGTGGGTACCCAGTATCTCCGTGTGGTGTCGGATGTGCTGAAAATCGCCCCAAACGCGACTCACATACATCAGCGAAACAAGTTGGGCGCTCCAGCGCTTCCAGACTATGTGCTTTAATGGTGTGCTAGAACAAGCGTTTACATTACCTTTGTGATTCTTCATCTAATACACCTTAGCCTTTTATCATCTCCATATCTCCCCAACCCATGAAAAAAGCCCTGCTTACAGGCGTAACTGGTCAAGACGGCGCTTATCTCGCCGAACTTCTACTGAAAAAAGGGTATGAAGTGCACGGCATAAAGCGGCGAGCGTCTATGTTTAATACCAATCGCATTGATCATTTGTACCAGGATCCGCACGTGATCAACCGGAATTTCATTCTGCATTACGGCGACTTGACCGATTCGACCAACCTGATTCGTATTGTGCAACAGGTGCAACCCGACGAAATTTATAACCTCGGCGCTCAAAGCCACGTGCAGGTGAGTTTTGAAACGCCCGAATACACCGCCAACGCCGATGCGATAGGTGCCCTGCGTTTGCTGGAGGCCATTCGGTTGTTAGGTTTGCAAGACAAGACGCGGTACTACCAGGCGTCTACTTCTGAACTCTATGGTTTGGTACAAGAAGTGCCTCAAACAGAAAAAACACCGTTTTATCCCCGTTCGCCATACGGTGTAGCCAAACTATACGCCTACTGGATCACGGTAAACTACCGCGAGGCATACGGCATGTATGCCTGCAACGGCATTTTGTTTAACCATGAATCGCCCCTGCGCGGCGAAACCTTTGTGACCCGTAAAATTACCCGGGCAGCCACCCGCATTGCCTTGGGCCTGCAAGACAAACTCTGGTTGGGCAACCTCGATGCAAAACGCGACTGGGGCCATGCCAAAGACTACGTAGAAGGCATGTACCTTATGCTTCAACAGCCTGAACCAGAAGATTTTGTGCTGGCTACCGGAGTGACAGTACCTGTTCGGGAGTTTTGCCGCATGACTTTTGCCGAAATGGGCGTAGAATTAGATTTCCAGGGCGAAGGTGTGCACGAGAGGGGCATCGTATCCAAGGTGATCGAAAACGAATACCAGTTTAGCGTGGGACAGGAAGTCATAGCTGTCGATCCACGGTACTTCCGGCCCGCTGAAGTGGACTTATTGGTGGGTGATGCCTCCAAGGCCCTGCAAAAATTGGGCTGGAGCCCCAGGCACACCCTGGCGGATTTGGTGCATGACATGGTGCAAAGTGACCTTCGGCTTTTCCACCGCGAGCGGTTCCTGAAAGAGGGTGGGTTTGAGGTGTTGGGGCAGCATGAGTAGATTCACCACTTTTTTTCACCACTAAGGCACTAAGAGCATGGCTTTGGCACAGAAACCCAAAGGGCTTTTGATTAATTTTAACACCGACAACATCGTCAAATCTACAGTACCACTCGTAAACACGTTGTTTTCAAACCTTCCAAAATCTTAGAAAAAAAATTGTGGGAATACATCTTAGTGTGCCTTAGTGGTAAAAAACTCTTAGTGTTTCTCAGTGTGCCTTAGTGTCTTAGTGGTAAAAAAAACAGTGGTAAAAAACCCTTAGTGTTCCTTAGTGCCTTAGTGGTAAAAAAATGGTAAAAATGACGCCAGACGCCAGAATCTACATCGCCGGCCATCGAGGCATGGTCGGCTCAGCCATACACCGACGCCTGCAGACAGCGGGCTACGGCAACTTCGTGTTGGCCA
>Ga0247844_1002242_pt1 | contig 32244 bp, 64 predicted proteins | sample LaCtaG_FD_192421 | JGI IMG/M metagenome (GOLD analysis project Ga0247844, IMG submission 192421) | Freshwater microbial communities from meromictic Lake La Cruz, Castile-La Mancha, Spain - LaCruzMarch201714.5m_1 | ecosystem: Environmental > Aquatic > Freshwater > Lake | place: Spain: Castile-La...
ATTTCCACAATAAGAACATAACTTTGAACTTGCATAAAACCTATCAGCAACAATTAATTCCTTGCCGTACCAAGAACATTTATATTCTAATTGTCTTCTGAATTCATAGAATCCAATATTTGCAATTGATTTGGCTAAATTGTGATTCTTTAACATTCCGTTTACATTCAAATCTTCAATAACAATTTTATTGTTTGATTTGGTTTTCACCAAACAAGATGTTGTTTTATGAAGAATATCTTTTCTGTGGTTGCTAATATTAAAATGAACCTTTGCTATCTTTTCTTTCGTTCTTTTTCTTGAATTGCTATCTTTTTGTTGACGAGATAATTTTCGTTGTAATCTCTTTAACTGTTTTTCTTTGTTTTTTAGTTTTTTTGATGATTCAAATATTTCACCATCACTTGTGATTGCAAGGTGTTTAATTCCTAAATCAACGCCAACAACTTTATTTTCATATTGTTTTTGTTCTGTCTCTACTTCGTATCGTATTGAGACGAACCATCTGTTTGCTCTTAAAGATATAGTTGCTGATTTAGGCTTGCCTTCTGGGATATAATCATGTTCTTTTAAGTTTACCCAACCAATTTTTGGCAACTTAATCTTATTGTTTTTCACAATTATTGGAGCGTCAAGTGTGAATGAATCTTTTTGTCCTTTTTTCTTGAATTTAGGAAAAGCATTTTGTTTTTTGAAAAACTTCTTATACGCAGTCTCAAGGTTTCTGAGTGAGTTTTGTGGACACCACTTGCTTATTTCTTTAATCCACTTGAATTCATCGTTCTTTTTAGCGACCAAAATCTTGTGTAATGTAATTGCCGAGGGCTTAATTTTCTTTTCTAATTTATAATCTTCTTGCAACAGAGCCAACGCCCAGTTATAAACAAATCTTGCAGTTCCAGCATATTGTTTGAATAGTGTTTTTTGTTTATTGTTAGGTTTTAGTTCTGTTTTGAAGGATTTATAAATCATTTGCAAGTTTCCTTCTTTTTACGATTTTTAGCAGCCCTTCTACTGTATATTTTTGCAGAGAAAGATGCCATTAAAGAAAGAATATCTTCTACTAATTCTTGTTCATAAGACTTACCCAAAACCTCTTCTGTCCATATTACATTGACTCCATGCGATTCAAAAAATTTAACAAGATAATCAAACATGAATCTTGTTAATCTATCTTTGTGTTCAATCAAAACTATATCAATTTGCTTGTTGATGGCTAAGTCCATCATCTTATGAAGTTTTGGTCTTTTATCATTCATGCCCGAAGCAACCTCAGATATTATTGAAACTATCACTAGTTTTCTTTTAACTGCCTCTGATGAAAGTCTACTTACTTGTCTATCTAAGTCTCCGTGTTGTTTTTGTTCTCCTGTTGATACACGGGCATATATTGCACAACGGTTTTTGACTGTATTTATATCTATAGGACAATAATCACCCGCCAAGGCGTTAATGTCTTCTTGTCTATATCTCCTGTGTCCCCCGGCAGTGTAGATTGCTTTTATTTTTCCTTGCTTTTCCCATTTTCTCAAAGAATTTTGAGAAGAATGAAGTTGTTCGGCAGCCTTTTTAATTGGTATAAGTTTGCTCATTCCAACAACTCCTTTTGTTGAAACAATCTAAACCATTGATCGTAAATCTCTTGAAATTCTTCTATAGATGGAATTTCCTCAAGTTCAAAAGGAATAGGGTGTATTACCCCGTCTTCTGTTTCAAATTCTGTTTTTGTAATTTTGACGATCATTTTTGGTTTTCTCAAATGAATCCTACCTTTCTATATAGTAGTTCATTATAAAAAAATTATAAAATTTGTCAAATAATTGTAAATTTTTGTAGAATTTACTCTATCTGTTTCCATCCCAATAAGTCCCGCTATCAATATTATCCTGAACCAACCCACGCAATAATTCAATTTCGTTTTTAGTGAGTTCAACTTCAACTGTCTTAGCCATTGTTTGCCTCCAAACTTCTTCGCTCATATCCAGCTTCATAAGCTGCCTTCAACCAACCTTTTATATTTTCCCATTGTCTTTTTGCTGCTTCTGATCCTTGCGGATGATCTACAGTTTCTTCATAGACTCTTTCAAATCTTAAACGAAAAGATTCGATTTCTTTAAGCCAATTTTCAAAGTTATTCATAAAAAAATTTAAATAAATTTTATTCAATTAATACATCTGACTAAAATCATACATAATAATGGTTTATATTTCAACACTTTGTGGACTTTTTCTTAGGTTGTTTGTGAATGAATACAAAAATATGTACTTTATGTAAAATAAACAAAAAATTAGAAGAATATTCTTTAGATAAAAGAATGGCGTGTGGCAGAACTTCTGGTTGTAGGGAGTGTTTAGCGTATAAAAGCAAGATGTATAAAAGAAATAAACATAATTTTATTCCCAAGCCAATAAAACAAAACAATAACGTAGAATCTTATTATAAAAAAAATAGAGACAAACTGTTAAAGAAACAAGAACAATACAGATCTGATCCTAAAAACAAAGAAAAAAGAAAAAAATATATCAGAACGTATCAACAAAAACAAAGATTAAATAAATCTTACAAAATAAAAGATAATATAAGCAGAAGAATTCGCTCAGCAATAAATGGTAAGAAAAACCACAAAACTATAGAGTTGCTGGGGTGTTCTATAAAACAACTCAAAATTCATTTGGAAAAACAGTTTAAAAATGGAATGAGCTGGGATAATTACGGGTTGTACGGCTGGCATATTGATCACATCAAGCCATGTTCAACGTTTGATTTAACAGATGTAGAGCAACAAAAAATTTGTTTTAATTATACTAATTTACAGCCTTTGTGGGCTGAGGAAAATTTATCCAAAGGGAATAAAAACAGCATTTCAATCTTATAGAAACCCTGCCGAAACTTTACGGAAGTTAATTTGATCTTGGATACCCGCGACCAAGAACCTTTCGGCTTAACTGATCACCTCAGTCTCTAACTCATTTAAACATCTAAAATCTGTGCCACTTATATTCATTTGCCAACTTTGATGCCAGTGACCAAACCGCCACTTCTTTGGCTGATGAATATTAAACAATTCTTGTAATGCCCATCCAGTTAAGTTCTCATATTTTCTTTGATCTGGCTTCAGTAAATGAAAACTAACTTCATCTGGACAATCATGAGTTAACACTATGTCTGGCTTAACTTCTCTATAAAGTTCCCTAGCCTTCATAAACTGATCAATTGATACTTGCTCTTGCTCCCACCAGTCTATTCCAACTGTGCGGTATTGTCTATCTATAGAATAGGCACCACGGTAATAGAATAGGTTAATGCCATTTAAAGAGGTATATCCATAGTCGCCTAGATAATGAGGGATGTTAATAATTTTTTCGTAATTATCGTGGTTTCCCCCAATGATTTTATGTTTATCTGGATCTACATTATCCAGTGTTTCGAATAGAAATCCAAAATCCCCCAACTGAATGGTATATGGGTGGCGATCTTTTTCTCTGATTATTTCATGGTAACGTTTATACTTACCATGCAAATCGCCAATTAGCGTTATCATTTGTAATTCTCTGGAAATGATCTTCCTACCAACCTTACCTTTTCTCCCAGCAAATCTCTATAGTAGTCGATATAGACTCCACAGGCAATATACTCTATCTCTTTTGGTTCTTTTACGAAAAATTTGTGTGCAAATGTGCCTTGAGATGTTTTTTCAACTTCATATTCGCCATTCAAAACAATAAGAGTATTCTTTTTGATGATAGATGGTTTGCTTAATTTTTCTTTGAAGTGAATTCTTGAGATATAATTTTTAACATTCCATTCATCTAAATGGATTCCATATCCAATATGATTTTCAGTTTTTTCACTCTGATTTGAGATGACTGGAAGATCAGCATATTCTTGATCAGCATCAATGTTTACATCAATATTAAGAAGAATATAGTCTTCAGCAAATGAAATATTTGTTAAAAATAAAAATATCAGTAGGAATGAATTATTCATCTTCTTTTTCTTTTGTGATTTGAAGATTTAATTCTACCAAAACTTCAACTATACCGCAATCTTGCCAACATTTTTTATGTTCTTTCAAGTCTTCTATTGAAGAGTAAACAATAACGCCGCCAACAGCAGAGCCCAATTCGTGCTCATAATCTGTTTTGCACATATATCCAGTTTTAATCATATCATCACCTATTATTAAAACGCCCTGCTTGCCGTCTGTGGGCATGATCCGGCGGGCATCCATAATCCCGCCCCGGTTGCTGTCGCCCGTCCTACGCTGTTCTGCTTCGTCTGCTAGTGCGTCCCGTCAACCAGACTAACACCGTGCTTGATTCCGGCTATAAAAGAATCTAATTCGTAGCCCATTTTATCTTTGTTTATGTATTCGCCAATAGCAATACCAATTTCATTGCCCAAGTCGCTTAAATCGCAACCGGCAGGCAATTTGGTGGTTTGCTGAAGGTGTTCAATTAAATCGGAGGTTATGTCTTGGAGGGTCATATTAATTCTTAAAGATTTTTTAAATGGTAGAGCAATATAAAAGTTTCCTTTCAAGCACTCCAAAAAAAGTCTGCTGTTATACCGTTTAACTATCTCGGATCAAAGCACACATCTGGAATTGCACCAGAATTTGATGATTACAAATCAACTGTAATGCTATTATACTATGCGTGCGCTCATTTAAGTATAGTCTACAGAAAAAAATAATTCAAGAGGCAAAAATTTTTAAAATAAATTGTCATTTGCACTCATATATATTAGACAAAAGGAGTTCAAATGACAAGAAAGAAAACAAGCCCAGTTTGGATGCTGGATAAAAAAGAAATGCAGGAACTTTTAAACAATTGTAGTAGCTTTGTTGAAGTTCTGGAAGAATTGGGTTTGGATGGGCACAGTGGAAATCACAGAACTCTTAAAGAAAGAATAAAGCAAGATTCTTTGAATATAGAGGAGCTATCAAATAGAAGGAAAGAAAAAATAAGACAATGTTCGATTAGAAAAAAAATACCTTTAAATGAAATAATGGTAGAAAATTCGAGCTATGGAACAAATCATCTTAAAAAAAGAATATTAGAGGATAAACTATTAGAATATTCTTGTGAAGAATGTAAAAATAACGGTGAATGGATGGGTAAGAATTTAGTTCTGCAATTAGAGCATAAAAATGGAAACTCTAAAGATCATAGGCTAGAGAATCTTTGTTTTTTATGTCCAAATTGTCACACTCAAACTAAAACTTATTCGGGCAAGAACAGTAGTTTGAAAAGAAGTAAAATTTGTGTTGAGTGCAAAGGTCCAACTAAAGGTATGGGATCAAAGTGCAGAAAGTGTGCATCTCAAAAACAACCAAAAAAGTTTTTTGTCACAAAAGAAGAACTTCAAAAATTAGTTGAAATATACCCTCTCACAATAATAGGAAAAAAATTTGGAGTATGTGGTAATTCAATAAAGAAAAGATGTAGATCTTTCGGAATAGAAAATAATAGAAAGAAAAAATAAGCGGGATACGAGAGTCGAACTCGTTTTACTCTAAATTAGTATTGAAAACCTATTTTTTAAACGAAGTTACTTTGTAATTACTTTCTCCATCTACAGTAATTTCGGATCTGGCTGTTTCCAAACTTCCGTGATTTTTTACCCAAAATTTGTAGTTACCTGATGGCAGTCTTATTTCGAAATTACCTCGTCTGTTTGTTTTGCAAGTATATTGTTTTTCATTCTCTACACAGTGAAAAACAACCGTTGAATTGATCATCAACAATCCTTCTTTAGATTCAACGGCAAAACCTGTTACTTTATGTTTAGAATATTCTGTGCTGTAGTATACTCCACCTATACAAATGGCTATTAATAAAACCCAAACTTTGAAATTGATTTTTATTTCGGGAACATCAAAATCAGAAACTAAGATCTCTTTTTCTAATTCACTTCCAAATTTCTTAGAGTATGTTTGCTTTCCTTTTATTATATCATCTAATAGCTGTTCTGCTGCTATAGAAACTTTTGTCTTACTCATTTTAACTCCTCTTTTGCCAGTAGCTAGAGGAGCTAAAACGAGTAATTAGGTTAGATTTGTGTTAGTAAATACTTAAACAAATATCTAAAAGACATTTGAACAATAAACATTCCTACCGATATAAGCAAGCTATATAAAACAAGCTCTCTTAATTCTTTTTGTGATAAATCGTCATCCATGACTACCTCCTTGTCTATATTATTTAGACAAGGAGGCAACAGATATTTTTATCCCAAACTATTTTGCAAATTAACTTCTTGCAACACTACGTTTTCAGTGCCATTCCAAGATTCAATTCGCATCTTACCATCAGAGAAGATAACACTCACATAGTCATCCTTGACTTTGCACTTGATGGTTACTTCTTCAACTTCATTTCCGTTGTCGTAATTTCCATTGATCTTGTTGTAAACAATATACTTGCTATCTGACAGCGAATTTTCAACAACATTAACGCTGGTTACTTCATCGATCATGCTATAAGGAACACTCCAAACAGCACCAACAGGATGCTTGCCCCTTTGTTCAATAGATCTAACCTTAGCCTTAGTTCTATTGATTTTAACAATGGTGCCTCTGGTCTTTAATCCATCATATCGGTCGCCGCCAAAGACAACATTCATTCCAACCCGACAATCATGAATACGCATTTTATATTCCTTAATTAAATTTATGTAATTTGCCGACAAGAAAACTTAACTTTTTCCCTTCAATCTCTAAATCAGTTCCAGAAACTTTTACCTTCGTTTCTAATGACCATTGTTGATCTGGATTCCATTGATCAGAGTCTGCATATAGTGTTAATTCTCCTTCTGAAATATCGAAGTAATAAAAGGTTTCCTCGTCAGTTTCAATTGCAATGATTTTATCTTTGATCGGCTTAAGAGCTTCGCCCAAAGTAATTGTTGCAAAAGAGCCAAGCAGCTTTTTATTCTTAATCATCCAACACCACATCAAAACTCCAACCGTTTTCAGGCTGCATACCTTGTTCGCTCCAAGTAATGTTAATCACCTTATACTTGGGAAACGCTTCTTGAACAATCTTGAGAAAATTTTTCTTAACCTGACTTTCAATCTTTTCATCAGTATATTGAAACCACTGTGTGTTCTTGCCAAACAACCTAAGCTCATATGGCTTATCGTTGGTGTCAACACAAGTTTCAATCAACATTTCTTCAATAATAAAATCACAATGACTTTGATTTGGTTCGCACCAAAGACTTGTTCCATTGCCCTTAATAGTAACGGGCTTTTCAAGAGTAGCTGTCTTTTTAAGTGTTGTCATATTCTTCCTCTTTGATCCATTCTGGGAAATCTACTGTATCAAAAATTCCAAGCTGCAAATTAGCAGCAACGCCTTCACACTGACGAATAACAAAACAATCTTCGTCACCTTCAAGAATATCATCCTCAGTCAAATTTTTAAGCCACTGCAAAACTTGTTTGGTAGTCATGTTATTTCCAAGTTATAATATTATCGGGATGAACATGATAATACTTTTGAACACGCTGATTGAATGCAGAAATTTCTCGATTAACCTGATGAGGAATTTTCGAGAAATCAAGATCATCTGTCTTTGTAGTATAAGCCCGTCCAAGTGCAATTTTAAGAGCCATCTCCTTGGTGAACTTATCCTTCTTGTTGCAATAAGAATAATGAACAGAAACCTTACCGTTGTACAACCTTACAGCAACAATAACTCCGCGAGGGTTGCCCTTATTGTCTCGCAGATACTTAATCACAGTATTAGCCGGAATAACCATTTTTTTTCATCCTATAAAAGAAGAATCCCACAACGAAGAAGCGTACCGGGAGGAAACAAAAGATTTTATTCTTTGGTTCTCATAAATACTTATAAAGGAGTTTTTATGAGAACAGGAAGTTCTTTGCTTGAGGTTATTTTGTGCACCGGAATAAGTGTTTCTTTAGCACTTGCCTTTATTGGTTATATCGCACCAGTAAAAGAGCAGATAATAAATGGTTTCAAAAATTATACAGACACATTAGAGTCTTTTCAGGATTTAGAAGACATTAAAGAAACATCAGGTGGAATCGAATTGTTAAAAAAAATATATGATTCTATTGACAATAGAACAGTAATTGTTAAACTATCTGATGAAGAAATTAAACTTTTGAAATTTTTATCAGAAATATGAATTGCACACCAGAAGAATTTGAATTGGCGGTAAGATACATGACAGGCGACATCAATGATGTTCAGCTAAACTACCTAGCTTGTCAAGCCAACCTAAATAAAAGAAAGATAAAGAAGTTAGCCAACCAAATAACTTCGATAAGTCCTTTTATGACGGCTGTTGGACTTTTGATTCTTTTTGTTTTGTTTCACGTTTTGTTTTTCTTGATTTATCCGTTAATAATAAACTTTAGATAATATATAAAATATGCAAAGTTTCAAAGAATTTTTCAACAACGATATTGTTCAAGAAGCAACTGGTATTGTTAATTGGACTTTACCAATGATAAATATGGACATGCCAGAAATTACAAAATCTGCTCAAAAAATAGGAGTAGAAATAAAACAGTTGCAAGCTGCATTGAAAAACGCAAAATTAATTGATCTTCCTGATCAATTTTGGAAAACACTAAAGAATCCAAATGTATCTCAAACAGCATCTCAAATCAGCAAAGATGCAAACAAGCCGCAAATGGGTAAAAACTCACCAGCTCCAATAGTTTTGATGAAAGACAATCAAACATATGTAATAGGTGGTAACTCTAGATTAATGGCAGCAAAAGCAGTAAACATAAAACCAAAAGTTTTAGCGGTTATGATGTAATTTTATGATAAAAGATATAGAATACTGGCAGAATTTATCTCCTCCGCTTTGTCCCAATTCTTATGAAGTGGAGTTATATAGACATCATTCTAAAGGTTATGGTCCTGTTTGTCTACTTGGAATGACAAAAGAACTTCAACCTCTCTGTGAATTTATGATTGATTTGCACCCTGTTCAACAAACAAAGCCGGTTATAAAAAGTGATTGGAGAAATATAAAAGAATATGCCGAAGTTTTTATTGGCGATGGTGTAGTTAATTTAGTGGGAGTAGATCTTGTGGATGATTTGTTAAAGATAGCCGAAAAAGTTGTTATAAGAGTCTTCTTGAAAAAGTTTTCATGGATGAAATATGCCACTCATTTTCCAAATAAGTTTCCAGGTTCTAGCCTTGTGATTCCCACGCAAGAAGATATAGCAATGATAGTTTGGGAAAAATAGCATATATAAAGCATGTCAGAAGAAGAAATAATTTGGAGCCAAATCCAAACAAAACCATATTTTTGGTCAGATACAACAGAAGAATTAACCATGGAGTGGTAATATTTATATATTATTAATTAAATTATCGACTTTTAAAAAAGGAAAAATATGTTAATTTTTGATATTGGGGCTAACGAGGGAAGATTCGCTGAAGAGTGTTTCAGAAAGCATCAAAATTGTCAGGTAATATTGGTCGAACCGAATCCAAAACTTTTGAATGGATTAGAGGAAAAATTTAAAAATAAAAATGTAAAAATTATTAATAAATTAGTTTCATCAAAAAGCAATTTGAAAATTGATTTCTATGTGAATCAATGCAGCGTGATATCTACAGCCTCGCATGATTGGATTAATAACTCCAGATTCAAAGGCTCCGGTTGGAATGAAGCAATCAAAATAGAATCAATTAGTTTAGATGATTTAATAGTAAACTACGGAACTCCTGATATCTTGAAGGTTGATGTTGAAGGCTATGAGTTAGAAGTTTTTGAGGGGCTGACATCAAAGCAAAAAAAGATTTGTTTTGAATGGGCAGAAGAACAATACGACAAAATCAATAAAACTTGCAATCATTTAAAATCAATAGGATATAGGGATTTCGGCTTTATTGATGGCGATCAATATTTATTAGAAGCTACAGAGTACACAAGTTGGGAAAAAAGTAATTTTCATTTGGATATAATTCCAGAAAGAAAAAGACGATGGGGAATGATTTGGGCAATGTAATAATCATTTTATTCTCTTTGCAGAAGATATTATTTCGTGCACATGTTTATTAGTTCTCGGCAAGCTTTGCATTTTTTACATCTTTTTATATCGCCATCGGGCAAGTATATTGGTGTTCTGCAACTCCACGTTAAACTTCTTAATTCTACCGGAAGCATTTCAAAAATTTCTTTTTTTGTCATGTCTCTGAGCGGATAAACTTTTTTAGCACTTGTTCCAAAAGATTCAAATATTTTTGTGCCACGCTCTGCTCTATCGGTAACGCTTCTATTTATGTCTGATTTTGTCATTCCCAAAGCAACTTCTTTAACGCTCTTTAGAGATAGACATATAGTTCCTGCTATAAAGTTATACATATCACTGTCCCACATGAAATTTTCATTATAACATGGGTATTCATGATAACTTTCGCTGTATTCAAAATAACCTATCTTTTTCATATATTCACAGACATTTTTAACAGCAATGTTTTCTGCCTTATGTCTGTTTTCTTTGTTCACCAAATGAAGATGATGAACATGAATCTTTTTATTTTCTTTTAGCAGTTTATAAAAGACTCCGGTGGAATCCAAGCCGCCACTAAACATCAACAAAACTTCTGAGTTATCCATCGTGCTTATCTAGGTATGATATCATCATACCTACTATTTCATTTGTTTTTGCATCTTTATACAAAGTGATTTGATCGTTGAGTTTTTCTTCGTATGATTCCGAGTCGTTTAATGTTACGAATATCTCATCATTTTGTTGATATGCATTGGGGATGAACTCGATTTCAACCGGTTTTCCTTCAATAGAAACTTCGATATTTGGTTTCATGCGCTCATTTTGTTTTATAGTCCATCCAAGTTTGTTTAGATCATCTCTTATTTCGTTTTTAACAATGCCTTCGGCAACATAACCTTCCTTGTCATCATAGTCTGCCATTAGTCCAGAACAATAGTAATCTAGATAGTCGCTAACTTCATTTAATCTGGCTACTATTCCGCCAGCGGACCTCCAACTACAATGCCACTCTTCGTTGTTTTTAAAAAAATCATTGTTGCAGAGGGCGCTATAAAGATTTTGGCTATATTTCTTTGAATTTTTACATTTATCAATAATCCAATTGCAATTCATTAGATCATTTTCAAGATTATTATCGTTGTTCATTTTTAACACCTTCTGTTTTCTTTATGGTGATATTTTCAACCAATAAAACAAATCCAATCCCCATAATAAAAGAGATAAAAAGAATAATTAATTTTTTTTTGTTCATTTTTGGTAAATTTCTGCGTAGTTTTCAAGTATGATTTTGTAGTCTTCATATTTCTTGAACCCAACAAGAAATCCACTGTTATGAACAAAATATGAATGGGGATTAGGTAAAAACTTTAAACAATCCGTATTTGTACTAACCATCCTGTATCCATCTTGCCTACTATCTTTAGTCAAAATTAGTCCTGGGTATATATCCTTTATTTTCGAGTAAAGCTTTGTGGGTAAAACATCGTGTTTAATACCTTCGGGTAAAACACAGCTGGAGTTATCAAGTATGTTTATACCTTTATACTCAAAATAAGAAGCTTCATCGAGAGCGTTTAAAAGCATTTCTGTGCTTTCAATTTGGCTGCATATTTCAAACCCCATCTCTTTCATAATAGAAAGCATAGGATCTTTAACCCTGCCTTCTATTTTAGAAAACACTCTCATCATAGAAGTATGAATGGGGCTCAAAACAACATCCAGATTGTCTTGTTTCATTTCAACAAATTCTGCTGCTTTTTTTGGACCGTAGCTGTCGTATATTTCCACAAATCTAAGTTGTGGCATATACTCTCTATATTTTTTACCATAAAAATAATCTAGCACCATCGTAAAAGCACAGATTTCTTCTTCTATCTGGTGATGGTCAAAATTATGAAGCTCTGGTTCAAATTTTCTACCTTGATCCAATACCCAGCAATCAGGGTCGTTTAAATCTTCTTCTTTATAAGCATCTCTAAACACTTCTGTTGTGTTGAGTTTATAACAGCAAACACAAGCCGCCAAAAAGTCATCTTGATGTGCTTTGCCATTGTGAGTTAAAATTCGCATTGATTTTGTTTCTTGCATATATTATAATACTTCTTAAGGAGAAAGCAATGAATAGATTTGAATTAGAGCAAGCAATAACCCAGTGTTTTCAAACATCAGAAGATCTTGATCTTTTGTTTGAAAAAATTTTGAACGAAGATTTAGACAACAACGATTTTGCCGATATAGTTCTTGGCATTAAAAAACTCAATGATTTGAGATGCCAAAAAGCGTTTGATATCATGGAGTATATGATATCAAACGATCAGATGTGATATAGCCTTTTTCCCACACTGACTATTCTTTCATACCTTGATCCATCAACATTATTGCCAAGATAATCTGTCCAAAAGGGATTAATCTTTGGATTATAGGCTATCTCGTTTTCTGGATTTACTTCTGGAGGCTCTTGAGTAGCTATAACTTCATCGCAAATCACCCAACTGCAAACATCTTTGTTTTGTCCATTGAAGATTTTGTCTGCAACGTTGCGAACATTTTTAAGCCAGCAATTGTTTAGTATCAAACTGTAATTGCTTGGATCAAAATAATCTACATTGGGAAAATTTGTTACCTGCCAATGTCGATAGTATCCCCCGCGACCTAAATTAAATCTGACTTTGATCATGAGTGCTTTGAGTTAATTTTACTGCAGTCTTTGCAAACTTCTTTGTTGGTTTTTAATTTGCAAAACTTACACTTACGTTCTAGCTCTTTGTGATCTTTAATCATGCCTTTTATAACTTTGTTGTCTGTATAAGGATTGGTGTTCACGTTACTATTTATCAATTTGGAAATATTTTTTAATTTCATCCGCAATCAAAGATTTTGGATTATCAAATTTTACATTTTTGGAAAATTCAAACAAGTGTGAAAGTCCACAATTTTTGAATATTCTTCTTAGTTTTGAGTCTTTGTGAATATCTGAATTTATTAAACCGTCTACAGTATCCAGTCCAAGGTATTCAAAATCTTGCCTATCTCCCCCTAATTCACGCTTTAGCCTGTAGAATTCAGGGGTTCCGCTCATTGTAATAAACTTGAAGCTTCTTATCAAAAGAATATCTTCGACTGGGCGTACCACCAAATAACCCATTTTTTGGTTTGCATAGTAATAGTCAATTAAGTAAGATTCTCCATCTCTGCCCGAAACAACAGGATTAACTAAGGATCTAGCCAAACTTTCAAACATATATCCGGATGGTGTTATCTTAAGTCTTTCGATCATTCTATTGATCGCATGATCTTGAATATAAACAGCAGCAGGCTTGATGTTGTTTACTGTGTTTTCTTTTAGTGTTATTGGGAATGAATCAGAATGACTAAAGTGATGGCAACAATATGCAGCCCTTGACTTGCCATCTATTGAGAAAATCTTTTTGGTGTGTGAAAGTTTCTTAATAGTTACTTGAGGATATCTTTTATGCCCTGCAGTTTCGCAGAATTCAAAACAAGGATAGATACTATCTCTATCAAAGTGAAAGTGCTTAAATACTTCTTGCAAGATTACTTCAAACACTTCTTGAAAGTAGTCTATATGTATTTCGGCAAGAGTATTGCCTATAGCATCAGAGAGATTACTTGAAACATCATATAGATTTGTATAGAAGTCTATATTCTTTGTTATTTTCTCTCTCTTTAGAATACCCAGGTTGATTGAAGATTCTGCCTTCAATGATTTAAATATGTTGTTAAGACCAAAAATCCAATAAACCTCGGACAATGGCATTTCACCATTTTTAATAACTATTTTTTTGTTTGATAGAGCATCTTTTATATTTTTCTCAACAATCTTTATTTCTGAAAAGTTTTTGGCTTGATCAATATTGATTGATATTTGGGGCCAACTAAAGGCGCTTACAATCTCTTTAGCTTTTGCAGGAAGAAGCTTATATTGATCTTCTATCTCTGTTAGCTTGATTGCCTTTTCAAGAAGAATCTTCCTTTTCTTCGAAATTTTGTTCATTCGATCCATTCCTTTGGATTATAGACTATTGTTATTTTTGCTCTAGTTTTGGTATGACATCTTCTTCTGCATCTTTTATTTCAACAATTGCAATAGACAAAGCCATATTACTGGCTTGTTCTTTTGATTTAATATTTTTTTGAATTAATTCTTTAACAATTCTGCAGACTAGTTCGCAATTAATGTCTTTGTTAAGAGAAATAATCATTCAAGCCTCCATATCCCAAAAGTCATATGCATTTTCAATGCACATCAAAATATTTTTAACACCTGCGGGGTTTGAAGAATGAACCCTAATTTCAATGAGTTTCAAACCATTTTTATTGTCTATTGAGTATTCGTAAGCCTGTTTTTCGATAAACTTTGCAACATCATATCCTGTTTGAGTATCTTCACCCAAATCATGATCAAGACTGATAAGTCTAACTCTATTTTTTTTAAGGATTTCTATTGCATCATGTGCATTTTTAACATGAACGTCAAAATCCTTTGGCATTGGTCTTACATCATCAAGCCAAACAGTGAGAAAAGGAACTTCCCATTCAAAAGATCCAAAATCAATAATTGGTGTTGGTGTATCCCAAACAACCAAAGATTTAGATCGTTGTTGTTTTTCTTCCAGATAAGCTAGGGATTCAACTAGCTCTGGATTCATTTCTTTCATAAACAATCTTCTTCCTTGAAGGATCGGAAAAATGCCGACGCATTGTATCTACTAACGCCTTCTTTGTATAGAGGCTAAATCAGATTATTTTTTGATTTTCAAATACCAAACAGGCTTGTTAGAATGCCTGCTAATTGTTTTGACTATGCTGTATTTGTACGCAGCAGTCTTTGTCCTGTATCCTCTTTCATCCACATAGATCAAATTTTTAGTATTCAACTCTTCAAGTAAAAGCATCATTCTTGCTGCTGCATTTTCTGAGTTAATTTCATCCGTCAGAAGTGTTAAATCTTTGTGTTTTACATAAAATTTAGGCATACCGTATATATTACTTTGTATGCCATTTTATACCTCTAATCAACAAACCCCTTTGCTAATTCATCGTCATATTTATTTTGCCAATAATCTTCTGTAGAATATTTCCAGATAGTATCTAAAAATATTCTGGCGGCAGTTATAGGGTTTGGAGACTCGCTAACTTCTGATAGCTCACTTGAACTTGGCTCCCAAAGCGTAGATGGACAACTTACTTCTACGCAAACTTGCCAAGTAGAGGTTTCTGTAAAAGCGAAAATGCTCTCACGCTCAATAATAGCAGGACAAATACTAATAGAATTTCCACAAGCATAAATAATATGCTCATCTTCGTCTATTTCAAGTTTAACATTTGGAAAAAATAAACCAACACTCTCTTTTATGTTTTCTTTAAGTTGAAGCCAAGTATCTTCTGTGAACTTAGCTTGCTTCGGATATTCCTGCCCAATTCGCTCAAATCTTTTATATTCTTTGATCTTATCGTCAGGCAGAGTTACTACAACACCTGTCCAAAACTCTACCTTATTGCTACCAATATAAGTTCCTCTTGTCCATTTTTCTTTTGTTTGACTTCCGAGCTTTGCAAAGCCCTTAACAATAGATCCGACAGGAATGTTTTTCATACAAATACCTTATACAATTGGCTTGCGGTTTTCTATTCCACCATTAATTCTCAATAATTCAAACTTTTCGATCTTCCTTTCGGGGCAACTCTTAGCAAAATCTTCAAACATTTGCTTGAAAGCATCTTCTTTGTTTCTTGCACAATAAAGACCATCCACAAAATCTTCCGTCGAGGGATAATCATTATTGTTAGAAAACCAAGTTCTGATTACATAAGCAGAAGAAATTCTTCCCTGCGGATCAAAATACTGGAGATTGATTATATCGATATCATCCATTGTTAAAACCTTATAATCCTCTGGTGTCTCTTGTGTTCCGGCTAATTCTGCAAGCCAATCGTAATATTCATTCTCGTTCATAATATATCCCTAAACAAAAACAGGGAGGGTGGAATTTCCACCCTCCCTGCTAAAAATACTTAAGAGAGGGCAACTCAGACCTTGAAGATTCCGGTAGCATTAAGAACGCTCACAATCTTCTCCTTAGCCTTAATGCTATCTCCGTCGAAATGCGGAGTTCCGATAGCAATAGTGCTAACCTTCTCGAAATACTCTACAACCTTACTGACATCCTTAACCTTATCAAGAATGTCGGAGGTAGTCCGATCACTTGGAACAATCTTCTCGGTTCGATCAAAGTAATCGCTGACCTTGAGACCAGCCGACTTAATCAAATCGATGAGTTGATCAACCTTCGACTGATCCTGAAGAACAGACTTCTTGATTTCAACCTTTTCAACAACACTAAAGTTGATGCCAAGGTTCTTGAAATCGGTCTGAGCCTTCTTATCAAGGACGCTAATGCCCTTCTTGAAGCTAATTGTAGAGGAAGCAAGCTCGCCCTGAGCCTCAATGCTTTCGGGCTTAGAATGAGTCCTCAAACCTTCTTGGGCAAAACGCTGCCGAAGTGCCGACTTGAGATCGGTTTCTGCAATATCAAGCTCACCTTCGATAATCTTAATGGCGCTCTTGTATGCAGCAACCTTATCGAAAAGATTAATGTCACCAGCGTCGGTATCACTAAAATAAACCTGCTCCTTCGGCTTGCTCTTCTTCTTAGAATCGCCAGCATCGTCCGAAGGAATTTCATCAGCAAAACCCATTTTATATCTCCTGTATAAGTATTTTTGTCTATCCGTCCGTCCTACACAACCACAGCGTACCAAGAGGAAACTTGTTGTCAATCCCGTCAATAAATCTGTTCGACAGCCTCTTCGTTTTCAGAGTAGCACTTGTCAATTATCTCTTTTGCTTCTTCGTATATTTCTTTTGTATCCACTCCAATATAGCCCCAACAACTGTCTAAAACTTCTCCAGAAGTATTTTCAATCTCATATCCATAAACTCTTCCTTCAAGGAAGTCGCTAAGCACTCGTATTTCTTTTTTGAAGATAGATATAGCCCAATCATAATCAGAAAAACTGCTGAGTAAATCTTTGTTGTCTTTACGGAAAGAGTTAAAAGAGCTTTTCATTAAATCAAGGTTGAATTTTGTGCTATGAATTATTCCGCATTTTCCACTTTCAGCAAAACCACCAATGGGATTTGTGCTTAAAACTATTCCGTTTATTGTTACGGCAGCGTAAATCGGAAGGCATACACACCTATCGCTTTTTTCTAATCCTTCTATAAGTGAACAGTGCCAGTGTGCTTTTGCATCCCCAATTCCATATTTATTAGAGTGGTAGAGTATAGTTCCAAGATTACCTTGATGTTCTCTTGGGTTATTTTCTGGTCTATTGTCGTAGTATATGTTTACAGTATGTTGTTTATAAGAATAAACAGACATAGGCTTAGATTTTCGCATAGTTTTTTGCACCAATGTAATTTGTTCCCATCAAGCGAATAAAAACACGATTGCCAGGCTTCTTACAATTTACGCCTTTATGTGGATCTTTGCTTGAATAATAAACAAAAGTCTGATTAGGAATTTCGAAAGACTTTTTGTGTTTCAAAGCTCTTTCAAGAAAAACATTCTGTGAATTTCTATCGGCTGGGAAGTCTTGAAATTCAATTGTTTCACTCGGAAAAATTGTTCTGTTTACACCGCTGCACCATATGCAATACTCGTTTCCGCCATTAAAGTCTCCATCTACATGATATCGAGTGTCTGAGCAAGTTCTCTCGCCAGCTTTATAATTAGCAGATATGATGTTAACAAGATAATTCTTAAATCCGACACTGATTATATTCTTCATCTCAGAAACAATATCGCTGAAAATTCTATACTTTGTACAGAATTTGTCAAAATCATAATCTCTGACTATGATTTCTGGGAATTTGATTTTAGATGAATATTTATGTCGAATTTCCATCTTACTGCCTAATCATAGTCCTTCCATCATTGGGACACTTTTTTGTTCCAATGTTTTCATACTCTTGAACTAGCTTGCATTTAGGGCAAACATACCGTAATAATACTTAAACCAATAAGCCAAAGAAAAAAAGCCAACCAATCCATCTTGGCTTCAGTTGTCATTTTGACTTCCTTTGTTTAAGCATAGTTTTAAGTTCTTTTACATCACGATCAAGAAACTTAACAACCTTTTCAAAAAACTCTGGGTTGCGATCCAGCATATTTTTTGTTTCTTCACTGTATGGGTTCATCTCAAACACACCATTTCCCATGTGAACATAGATAGTATTATCGCTTGAATGACGGCATTTTTGTACTCTTACCAAATTGCAAAAATTACCAATAGCAAGATCACAGGTCTGCTGCTCAATGGCTGCACGATAAATTTTATCGGCAAAATCTTGAGCGTGTTCCTTTACAAGATCAACGCCATCATTATAAACCGTAAATGTCGTTAAGTATCCCATTTCAATCCACACGCACCGTGAATGTTTGAGTAGCAGGTACACCAAAAGCATTTTTTGCAGTAACGGTGGGATCGTTACCTACACCAGCATTCTCATAATATGTCTTTTTGGCAAATCCCATAGACACAATTGCAAGAACCACAACAGAAAAAATCAAAACATTCTTCATTACTTTTTATTCCTTTTGTTGACAAAATCTCGATACTTAGCCAAGTAGTATCTTTCTTCTTTATCACACCAACTTTCAAAGTTATTCTCATCATCAAAAGCTTTCAAAAGAAGACTTTTTTCTCTTTGAAAGAAATGATTTTCAATCATTTCTGGAAGGTTGTTTTTAATAACCCTTGTGGCATAATAATATGCATACTTAATATCTTTCTTAAAAACACTTTCCAGCTCCCTTGGAAGCCGACTCTTTAAAATATCTACAGAATAGAAAAGAGCCCAATTGGGATTATTTTTAAAAACAGAAATATCTTTTACTTTTTCCCCAGTCTTTAAAGCAATGTAATAAGCATCGAAAGCCTTGTTCTTATTTGCTTTGTATTTAGATCTACCTAAAACCTCTTCTCTAGTCAGAATATGATCATCTCCATAATCATACTCTCCCGCTAAGCTCTCGACAATACTTACAATAAAAGGAACTTCGTAATTCCTATCAGGCATTTCTTTGGGTAAATTTTCATTTTTAATTACGTCTTCACCATCATCATCAACATAATTGCCATCATATAGCTTTACATCATTTATTGATGTGACCAAGAAATAATCAGAGTAATTGCTATCGTCATATTCGTTTGTTTTAGAAAAACCAACACTTCTAAGAGTTGGAATTTCCACAAACAAATCCCTCACAAGATTGGTGCTGCTATTTCTTGCGGCAGCTTCAAGTTCTTTTTTAATTGCCTCGCTTTTAATACTTTCAATCATTTTTAGCTCCTTGAAATAATTTCCTTGATTCTTCCCAAAATAATTTTCGGATCTCGGCTAATGTTGTCCGAGATTTCCTTTTGAATTTTAAAAACGGTAGTCCAAAGATTACTGATTTGTTTTTCCTCTTCGGTTTGCTCAGGAATACTAATGTCTACTTCTGGAGCATCAATCGGACTGAAATTGTTTTTATCCGAAAACTCTGAGTATTCGAATATATTCGAAGCATGGGGCTTAAAAGGCTTTTGATTCAAAATCTGCTTGCATTGATAAGACAAATGAACTGTACCATCAACCAGACGCTTTGGCAAATCATAAGTCCTCCACTTACCCACCAATGCAAATGGAACCAACTGCTTATCTTGATTAACCTTACACCTTACATACTCGCCAAAACCATTGTGATAATGAACAATCTGTCCTTCTGTCAAGCTATCATAATAATTGTCGCAGTTTTGCTTGATCTTTTCAGAAACATTCTTGAAATTAACAGCCCTGTTAATTTCTTCTGCGAGAAAAACTTTCTGGATGCCAGCATAGACATTTTTTTCAAAAGACTTCAATAAAACTTTATTGTTTATGATGCTGACAACCGTCTAGATTCTTCTGTTTCCATTCCCGTCCATAAATCTCTATTTTTTTCAACCCTGCTCATCATAAGCTTTATTCGTTCTGCTTTTATTTTTTCAAATAAATCCTTTGAGCTGGCGTGTTCTTTGCCCTTTTTAAGAATAGATTCTTTTTCTCTTAATCTTTTAATACCTTGAATTTCCTCTGTTGGTATTTTAATTTTAAGACTGCTCAGAGTATGAACAACACACACAGAGTTTGTTCTGTATCTTGAATTTTCTTTATTCCAAATAGAGGCTAATTCGCCTGGGGTTTTTCCCTTCCAATTATCTACCAAGAACTTGTTAAATCTAAGTGTGGTTATTTCGGAATTCCACCCATTCATACAAGATTCCTTTCTCATAATATTTTTATACATAAAGAAATTAAGCCGCTTGAGTTAGCCTCAAACGGCTTAAGATCTTCGCAACACAATCTGTTTTACCAGATTGGATCAAGAACGGCAAGAACGAACAAGATCGTTCAAAGCCTTAATATCAATCCGACTTCCGGTGGTGGGATTGCCACGGGGAAATTCGGGCAAGCCCTTAACTCCGTTGTCACGGAGGTACTTGCAACGAAGGCTAACAGCAGCCGGGGTAACATTAAGTTCATTTGCCACCCAAGTCTGCGAAAGCCCACGCTTACTTGCAGCCATAACGGTGCTGACGAACGTCTTAACATCAACCGACTTCTTGCCAACCGTCCGACCAACCTGCTTCTTACGAGCCATTTAATGCTCTCCTTTTAGAGTAAACAAACCAATCAATCACGACACAATCCTAGCGTACCAAGAAGAAAGATCAAGTTATTTTTTTTCATTTGTCAGAAAAAAGGAGGAAATACCAGCCCCTAACGCAAATCCAGCAAAAAGCATCGATAATAAGGCACAAGCATATTCTGTACTATTAACCAGCATTTTTAGACTCTTCGAGGACTTTTTTATAATTTTGCAGGACAGTTAGCATTCGGTCTATATCTTTCTCGTTCATGATGAAATTTTCCCAATGACCATATCTGCATTTATATCCAAAAGTATATTTAAGCGCAGTCCAAATTCTTTTGAATAAATTCTTGTTCTCAGCCAGAAATACGCTTGTATAAAATTCTGGCTTCCATCCATCTTTAATATCATCGTCTATTTGGAAAGTAAGCCTGTGTTCGTCACTATAACAAGAACATTCGAAATGTTCGACTTTCAAGATAACCTCATTTCTAAAATTGTGTATGCAGCGATTATCATCTTGCATTTGATAGGATCTCCGCCTCTATCAGGATGATATTGCATCATTAGCTTTCTGTATCTTAGTTTAAGGTCAGCCAATGTGCAATCTCGATCCAATTCCATAAGAATATATGGATCGTTTTCTTTTACAATATTTTTTGCTTCTTGCTGAGAATATCTTTGATTAAAAGAATTGCTCCATTCATCAACAGAGCCTCTGCCTTGACTATCGTCATATACTTTATATTTTTCGAATATATCACTAAAATTACGCTTCTTTTTCATACTATGAAATTCTCTTCTCTATAATTATTAATTCCGAGGCTGTTTGCTAATGCCAAGTAATCAGCCGGCGTATTAGTGTGATGCCATAAACGCCAATTTAATCTTTGAGACCTAGCAGTCCCAGCTATAAACCACTGTCCATATCCAAGTTGATAATTCTTTATCAGGTGCCAATAGGGATCAATTGAGCCAAATTTATCAAAAGAAAACTTCTGCTCATTAATTTTTTTAATATCAAACAACCTTAAACAATTAGCCCACATAAAAGATTCAGCAAGGGCTGGTTTACAATCCTCCATTATTTCCACAGCACCATACTTGATCCAATCATCAACCGTATAAGCCACAGCCTCAGTTTTAAAGCCAAACTTGCTATCTTCGTCCCAAGACGTATACGCTGGGTAATTTGTGCTATAAGCTATTCTAAGAAGCTCCTGTCGCCAATCATATAAAGGAATAAATCTTCTTGAAAACTTCACCAATAGCGATACATTATTATTTTTAGCCCATCTAAGTCCGCTTGCGGTTAAACTAATATCTCCAAGGAAATGTCTATTGCAATCTTCACAAATAATGTCTATTGCAATCTTCACAAATATTGTTTATTGTAAATTTTTCTTTTTTGCAATTTATGCAAATCTTCAGAACAGCTCCGTCAAAGCTTGTTTTTAAACCAGTCTTAGGTAAAAAATTGGCATTATATTCTTCGCATAAATTTTTTATCGTTTCGAACTCAGAAGAATCATCGTCTACTACAAGAATTTTTTCTGGATATAGTCGTTTGGAAATTTCAAGATGTAGGTGAATAAAAGCAGGTGTTCCGCATGTGCCTATAACAATTCCCAAGTTCATTTTTTGATCCAATAACCATAAACACAACGAGTGCCATTTCTTGCGGGATCATGGTTATCATGAATGACACCATCTATTACTGCCACAAGATGTTTGCTAACGCTGACTACAAGCCGTCCCGAAGGTAATTCTTCCTTTTTTAAGTGAACTTTGCAGCCACTTCCAATTTTCATAGTTGGAACCCAAGTCCAACCTAAATTTTCCATATACCTTTTTATAGTAACCTTATGAACACCTGTGTTGGAATTGCTTCTTTTGCTTTTTCCTCTTGGGCGTTCTCTTTCAGCAACTTCGTTAAGCTCATCATAAACTTTTTGGTAGTCATGCTTGGTGGCAATTGATATTGCCCTACAAACACAATCTCCAGAACGGCGAGATTTATACCCAGCTTCTTTTCTACCACCGTCTGTGATTACAACTTGCATTTGTTTCCTCAATCGCTATAGGAACCGCAAATAACCCACTGATCGTTAACCCTACCATGAATCTGCTGCTCGTCAAGACCACAACCGTCAATAAGATGCTTGCACTTTCTCTTACTCAAATATCCAGGGCAGCTACAGCCCCAATTACCAGTTTTCTTGTTTTGAGCAACAATATACACTCTATTGCTGCTTTCGCTTCTAATTTCAAAGCGATTTGACCACTGGTCATTATCGGGAAGTGCAACACTGCCTGCGGGCTTAACAACTGTCAAAGAACCCATTTTTATAATCTCCTATATGAAAAAATTAAAACCTATTTGGAATCCAATCATCAACAACTAAGGATACATCACGAACATAATCTTTATTACTCTTTCCAACGACCTCACAAAAATGCTCTACGCTGTCGGCGGCTGTAACAAACCTTCCATTGCCACACCTTACCAAAAGCATGTGTGTTGGAAAATCTTTAGCAAGCTCTTTAATATTTTCCATCGTCAAGCAACCATATTGATTATCAATACAGTTCGCCAAATCTTTATTCTTTTTTGCGATACTTGAAATTTGATTGTCTATGCTCATTTTACCTAGCTCTACAAAAAGCCCTCATTGCAATTCTTTTAACTTCTGCATCTTCTGGCAACAAAACAAGTTGGGGGGCAGTTTTATGAGAATAGTCCATCAAGCCAGTCTTTCTTGGCTCTTTTGAACAAGACAAACAAGTAATCTGTCTGTGTGTAGAAAGAAGAAATTCGGCTCTTTCAAAATCTACAACTTCGCCGCAATTTGAACAATTCACAGAATACTCAATCTTTTATAAAGAAGGCTTTTTTCCACCAATCGACGCTAATCTTATTGAAACCTTTTTTGATATATTCAATTATATCGTTTTTGCTTACAAAATTCGAATTTCCGGCTCCATCATAAACAATATAGTCGGAGCTATGTGGTATTTTTGCAACAAATTTTGATCCTTGGTTCATGACTTTACCAGAATCGTTTATTGTGCGTGGATATTTTTCAAACTGCATATCTATAGCAGTTACATATTCGCCATCTATTTTAATTGGGTGTGGCAAGGTAAAACTTGCCATTTCTAAAAAGCACTTAAACTCCATGAACTTATCTATCCGGCTTACGCCGGATTTCTAGCTCGCGGTCGCTCTAACCAAGTAGCGTACCAGGAAGAAACTTGTCACATAAGCATATATATTATATTATGATAAGCTTTAAAGAATGGTTAGCCAAGGAATCAAGTGCGGCAACAAGATTGCGTTGGGACGCAGCACTAGGTTTAAAACCACCAATACCACCAGCATCAGTTCATAGTCATTCCACTGGACTATCTTGGCAAGTTGATAGTTTATCGGGAGCGACTAAAAAGAAAAGAAGAAAAAAGAGAAAAAGCTAATAAGCTTTCATCTTTTCTCGTATATGTTCTTCTGCTTTAATCCACCAATAACCACTGTCACCAATTTTTCCGTTTTGCTCCCAAAGATAATAAGCAGTAAGCCTAATGTCTTCTTCTGATGCATATTTTAAGTGAACAGAGTCACCAACTTTTATTTGATCTATCACTCTAACTCTTGTTGGCTCAGGCTTTGTTTTCATCAAAATACTCCTTAAGAAACTTTTTATTGCATCCGTCATCAAAGCTGTACCTCAAGAAAAGCGATTTATGGGTTTTTTCTGAGAACCTGCCTTTTAATACATTTTTGGCATAAAGACAAGCCCAAAAAAAGTCTTCATGAAGAATATCGCCACGCTCGTCAATTGTATCTCTTAAAAAAACATTCTCGGTTTTTTCTTCTAGCTTTTGATTTATAAAAACAGCATAATTATAAGCTGATTCTGGATCGTTTTCAAAAGCTTTTTCTAAGTTTTTGGGTAGCTTTCCTTTGTAAACATGCGTTGCATAAGAAAGCGCCCATTTTGCACTTTTTATAAAAACGCTCTCAATAGAAGAAGGTAGCTTACAACGAATTACCCAAAACGAATACAAAAAAGCGTGCTCGGGATCATTTAAAAAAACACGCTCATATTCTTTTGTTAACCTGCCATTTTTTTGTGCGTATTTAAAAGCGAAATTAGGATCAACTTTTAATTTATGATTTATAGTCTTGAAATAAGTTTCATAGTGACTGTACCCGTATGATTCTTCCCAAAAACTTAAATCAATTGGCGATTCTTCATAATCAATATCGACATATTCTTCTATCATTAGATTCTCCATAATCTAACTATAAGCTAAATTTAAATCACGTTCTACTTGTAATCCAAATAATTTTTATATTTTTCATACAAACTTCCACCCCCAATTAACCAGAAAACCCCACAAACGCCGAGTCTACGATCTTCTACTAAGTTGTCAAGTCAAACACTCTCAATCAAGCGGGTCGTAGGATAGTTACACAAAATCATGAAAAATGAAATTATGTTTTTTGAACAGAAGAAACTATAAATTCCTTCCCACTCAAAGTTTCAACAGCCCAGAAAAATCCAGCCAAGTTTAACCTTTTGTGTCGTTCTGACTTCCTTATCGGCATCAGATCAAGAGAAATATTGACAGAAGCGTTAAAATCGGCATCTGTGGCGTAGCCACAGTTGCCGCAATTAAACCTCTTTCCGTTTCTATTTCTCTTGCGAGTCCACCCGCAACATGAACATCTTTGACTTGTGTAAGTTGGGCAAACTTCTTCAACAAGGACACCTTGTTGTTCAGCAGTTTGCTTTAAACTTTCAAAGAATTCATGGTAAACAAAATGACTCAAGTACCTTGAGCATTTTGTTTTGTATCGTAGCTTAACTATTTTTTCAATCTTGATTGTTTTTATGTTCGTCCAATCAAGTTTATTTTTGTAGTAACCAATCAAATTTCGTCTATGTTTTGTTGCTTTGATGAAAGCTTTACTGCCTTTTTTCTTTCTTGCCAGTATTTTGCACACAGTTTCAATTGTATGCCCATTGCAGTCATCTTCGTTATCGTTAGCGTCACTACAAGTGAAAGCAGACTTGATTCCTATGTCAATTCCTACTGTTTTTCCAGTTATTTTTGATTTTTCTGGTAATTCGAACATGAATGTCGCAGATTTTTCACATATTCTTATTCCAGTTAGTTGTTTGCCTTGTTGTTTGAGTTGATTTAAATGTATGTGCGATTTAATTGGAATCTTTAATTTAAGTTTATTTCCGATTGAACCAAGATTGACCCATCCATCAAAACTGGTTTTGTTGTTGTATTCCATTTCAACGAACCTAGAATCTAGTTCCGCTTGTAAAGCATTCAATTGCGGTTTGCAGATAGGATTTATTTTTATGAAGTGGGCAAGTTTTTTTGCTTGTTTGTTTTGATTTTTTTCTTTAAGTTTGTTGTAAACATAAATTCTTTTTTCATGTTTTTTCCTACAACCTCTGACTATTCCGCTTGCTTGTTTTCCACAACATTGTATCATTCTTTTGCTCAACCAAGTTTTTGCTTTTTCTGTTATATTTTTCGGAAGTAGCGTTGGAATTTTGGTTGATATTGGGTAATTTTCCCACAAGTAATCTACGAAAAATTGGGTTAATTTTTTGTATTCTTGCATCACTAGATCCAAAGTTTCGAGCTTATTTTTATTGGCAAATTTCAAAGTTACTTTGGATGATCGTAGCATATAGTTAGATTATATATGAGTAAATTACGATAAAATTTCTCTGTTTTTCTATATTCCATTTAACTGTTATAGATAGAAACCACTGTCTTCAGGCAATTTTTTCCACATCTATAATTTCAAACTTTTGTTGTTTTGTAGTATAAACCAACTTTTTAAAACCAAGTTTTTTTATCATATCCTTACAGCCGTTACAAGGACAGCTATTATCTATTTCATTGTTTCTATTGACTCTTGTGTTAACGATAGTCAAGCCCTTGCAGTTATCGTTTCCAAGTTTTATAACAGCACTCAACTCAGAATGCGTTCCAACTATGTCGTTTATCTTAAGCTTTTGTTTGTTGACATAATTGAACTTTAAGTTTAGCGGATGAGTTTTAGGGCTGTTTATTCCGATAGAAATTAATCTATTTCTTTCAAGAATGAAGCTAAAGTGCTTGCACCTATTTTTATAGGGATATTTGCCAGCAAGAGCAAAGCTTGTCTCAATAATCCTTTCGAGATTCATATCGCTTATGATACAATATATTAGATGCTTTTTCAATCCTTTGAAACTTCAAAAAAATCGATTGGATAAAGATATTCCTCTAAAGATTCGTCCAAAATAACATAAAAAAATTCTTCCGTTCTTACAACTTCGTATTCTTTATTTAAAGAAAGAGAAACTGGATAATTTTTATTGTTTATACAAATAACTCGCATGAGTTATTTATGTTTCAAGTCCACAAATGTTTGCGAATTTTTATTAATTCTACAAGCATATCTTCATCTTCTTTTTCATATTTTTCTTCTAAATTAGTCAGCTTTTCTAAAGCTATTCTACTTTTTTCATCATCTCTGCCATCGATTTTCTTTTTTTCACAATAATCATACCAACCACTAACCTCCATTAAATCTGGGCGATATTTTCTATCTTTCCACCAACTATACAATTCCAGTATCTTTAATGCAGATTTTGCTTGTGGTGTGGGCTTACCATAAATTTCTTCATCCTCTGTTATTCCACAATCTTCATCGTATTTCAATTCAGAAGCCCATTTAAGATGATCAAGACCTGATTCTATACATCGTCCATTTTTGAAATTATATTTTTTGTCATTAGAAATATAATGTATCCAGGCTTGTTCAATTTCAACAAAATCAACAAGTTCGTTGAACAATCCGTACATAATTCTTTCATCAAGTTCGTGATAAACTCCAGGCTTTAACCCAGTCTTAAGATAATGAGTCTTGGTAATAAATCTATTTCTTATGTAATATCTAACACTATTATAGATATCCGCTGGAAAGTTGATAAAATCCTGAATTTTATTAAGCAGTTTTTCTGCAATAAAGTACCTGATCGGGGATTTAGCTTTTACTTCACTTCTCCACTTTTCCCAATCCTCCATGGTTAAATAAGGTGGTTTTTCGCAACCTCTAATAAGGTTTGCAAGTTTGCTACAACTCCAATAGTGAATTCTTTGTCTAAGCATTGCTTAACCTATTAGGGCATTAATGTATCAGAAGTGTGGTGGTCAAAAGAAGTGTTGTCCATATTTCTAAATTTTTGTTTTATTTCAGCAAGACTCATTGGAAAAGGACAATTTTCTACACCTACATCTATAATTTTAGCTTTATAGAGAATTTTGCCGACTTCACTTTCGTAAAGATTGGCATGAGTGTGACTATGAATCATAAAAGAACCTTTACTTTGACGATTCCAACTCGCCAAAGGATAATGAGACATAACAATTTCTTGACCACCAATTACGGCTTCAAGATAATTTGGAACAAAAATTACTTCTCTTCCATGCTCATTATAAACGTTTTCTTGAACACTTTCAAATATCTGCTTCCAACCAGCCTGATGATTTCCGGGCATGATATAAAGCTTTTTGAACATTATGTCTTGGAAAAACTTTTTAAGTCGTTCTTCGGCATTATGTCCAAATATATTATCCCCTAGAAGGAAACCAATTGTGTTTTGGTTTGCCTTAGAGTTCCAATTATTCACGATCCCCAAATCGTGCTGAACACTACTATTGTATCCCCTGTTTTTCCAAAGGGGGACATTCCAATCTGGATCGTGACCATAATGTAAGCAGCCCCAAAAAAGAACATTATGTTCTTTTTCATCTTCCCTGACTGGTTTGTAAAAATATTCCTTCAAAACACTACTCCTGCATTACATTATAACGAATAACGTCTCCAAACGGAGGAACAACATCGCTAGTCATAATCCAAAGAACATTCAAATGCTTTTGATTTACTCCAAATTCACCATATCCATCTGTAAAAAATACACAGTAATCTGGATTGATTTTTTTGTCGTTCAAGTGTTCGAAAACAGGTCTAAAATCAGTTCCACCACCACCAGCTAATTTAGGAAGTGGCTCATTAGGACCAATCCACTTACTTGAATAAACATTTGCATCACAATCAAGAAAATAAACTTTTGCATTAAACCTCTTTCGAATTTCCTCAAGCTCAGAAATAGCATTGGTAATATCTTCTTGGCTCATGCTACCGCTTGTATCAATAGCATAACAAATCTTGGGGCTTTCTGGTCCGATATTACTTGGAAAAACAAAATCTCCACCAAGAAACCTACGATTAGGAATCATCCAAGTGGTATCTCTTTTTTCCATCCTACTAACGCCATGCCTCAATCTCTGCCTTAGAGCAGAAACCCAATCAATCTTTGGCTTTAAAAGCTTGTGGATAGCTCGCTCAAAATTGGCAGGAAGATTGCCTTGACTCTTAGAAATAGTAAAAGCTTCGGTAATTGCCTTGCGAACATGATCCTTCATTTCCTGAGAAATTTGTTCGGGAGACTTGCCCTTTTTGTTTGGAAGTGGAACACGCCTGCTTCTGATATCAACATACTTTACATCGGAAGGCTTATCACTACCTGGGTCATTTTCATTTTCGTCAAAAACGTAAACAATAATATCCTTGGGAGAATTGCCAGACTCCATAGCCTTGACATACTTATTGTCTTTATCGTTCTTAAGATCTTCGTAAATAGCTTCGACAGTCAATCCATCATACTTACACTCTCCGCCATTCTTCCAAGAATCATCAAAAACAATGTCTTTGATGACATATTTCATGTTGTTGAATTGGTAGTGAAGCATCAAATTAATTGCATAATCTGCTGCTATATTCCACAGCCCATGATCCCTACTTCCAATTCTTGCAGAATGTTCAAAAACAAAATGGCAAATTTCATGAGCAACCAAGAAAAGAAACTGCTCGTTACTCAACGTAGCAACAAACTCAAGATTGAAAATAATATGACCATTTTTATCAACACACGCAGTTGGACAAAAAAGATTATTCTTTGTCAAACTATATCGACACCTTTCACTCAAAATTCCCCAAAAAGGAAACCAACGAGCAAAACCAAACAACACAAGATCTAGTCTCTTGCGAAATTCATCTTCTTCTTCTTGAGAAATCTCAAGACTATTATTGTCGGTCTTCATCTTAGATTTTGTCTTTATAGGCATATATTCTTTCTAATTAGACAAGATCAACGGAAGCAGAAATAAGTTCTCGATTTTTCTCAAACCACTTTTCAACAACATCGCTTGAATACATGAGAGACTTAATCTTCGACGTAGAATTCATTGCCCGACGAACAAAAAGTGCTGCGGGTTCTGGACTCATCTCAAGAACAACATTCATACAATTATCGAGAATCTTTTCTGGAGTCTTACTGCCAAGAAGGTGGGTTGCAAGACTGGTGCTAATTGCATAGCTAACGCTAATCTTGGACTTATCTTCCTTCCACTTAGCCTTGCCGCTGATCAGCTTATCCGTATCTGGGAGATTCTTATAAACGTCCAAATACGCAAGAAACTCACTGGCGGCTGCTCCAACACAAGCCCTAATGTCTGGAAGGCTTGTGTGTCCATTATGAAGCTTCTTACTCACATAAGACCAGCTTCTGGGATTGGTGCTTGGAGTATATTCATCAACTCTTGGCTGAAGTAAAAGCTCCTTCCTAAAAGAGATAAAACCAATAACGGTATCGTGAACACCACTCTTCATCGCCCAATCACTCCAAGTCATGTAATCAGGCAAATAATCATAAACAGCAAACCTGTCGATCAAAGCTCCACTAAGAGGGTAAACATGAGCCTTATCTTCCGCACGGTTGCCGGCGGCACAAATATACCAATCCTTACCCAATTCATGCGATCCGATGCGGCGATCCAAAACTAACTGGAGAGCCGGATTTTGAACACTTGGAGCAGCAGTATTAATTTCATCAAGGAAAAGAATACCCCTACCCTCCCAAGGAATAAACTCGGGTCTAACCCACACAACCCTGGTTGGGTTTCCATGTTCGTCTTTTTGAATTGTTGGCAGACCACGAAGGTCAATTGAATCCAAGCTATTGAGCCTGAGATCAATTACAACGTCCGCTTCTTCACCAGCCTGCCTAACTTGCTCGCTCTTACCAACACCGGGAGGTCCAAAAATAAGGACTGGGCGTTCATCCTTACGATTACGCCTAATCGTATCAGCAAGACTTCCAGTAATAAGATTCCTATCAATCATGAGGCTCTCGGACATATTATCGACTCCTATAAAAGTGTGTGTTGTGTTCCCGACAACAGCAAATGGAATATTATCAAACCAATAATTTTGATCATCTAAATTAATTATTTGCGTGGAATGAGTTCCCCACCAACTTTCTTTTTTTAAATCCAAAAGATGCTGGAGATCGCTTCTTTCAATTTTTCTTAATGTTACGCCGTCTTTATGATTGTACATTGGTTTCAAATAATTTGTTTTTAATATAGTCTCTTATATCAACAATAGGATTCCATTGAGTTTTGATACAAGTATACTCAATATCGGCAAGTGTTGTTTTTGCTTCGCCTTTTCTAGGTTCAATATACTCAACGGGCGAGTTAAAAAAAGAAGCTATTTCATTAATAGAATAATTTTTGCCTGATCCTAAATTAAAAATTTCAAAATCCCAGTCTGTTTTCATTATGCAAACAAGACCGGACACTATATCGTCTACATGGGTAAAATCACGCCTTTGTTCGCCATCTCCAGTTATGGTAAGATTTTTATTTTGCTTTTTTTGTTTTTCAAAAATCCCCACAACTGTGGAGTATTCTCCTTCTTCAATTTGTCTAGGACCATAAACATTAAAGAATCTAGCAATGGCCACAGGAACTTGAAAAATTTTATTGTAAAGAACACAATATTGTTCTCCTATGCTTTTGCTAAAAGCGTAAGGATTAGCATAAATGTCATGCAAAACAGAACTAGACCCAGCAAAGATTACTCTAGATTTTGATTTTTTTGCAAACTCTAAAATCTTAAAAGTACCTGTGGTGTTTGAGTCGTGAACATTTGTTGTATTTTTAAAACTAGGTTGAATTCTTGGCAAAGCCGCCAAATGAAAAATAAAATCAAAATCATATGAAAAACGACAAGATTCTATATTTTGAACGAAACCATACCTATATGTTGCTTTTGGATTTTCATGCTTGCAAAAAGCACAATCTAAAGAAACAACCTCATAATTCAAAGAAACCAACTTGTCAACAAGATGAGAGCCGATAAATCCCGACCCTCCAGTAACTAAACATCTCATATTATCTTATTTTTAATTGGTTCTAGGCGGCAAACTATATTCGTTCCATCAAGTTTTGGCGGAGCCTCCACGGCTGCGACATCGGATAGAAGATTCAATAACTTCTTGAAAACCTCGAAGCCTTGATTTTTATGAGCATTTTCACGCTGCCTGAATTTACAAACACACTTTACTTTGTAGCCCTTTGTTAAAAAAACTCTTATTTG
>Ga0247844_1002243_pt1 | contig 32210 bp, 42 predicted proteins | sample LaCtaG_FD_192421 | JGI IMG/M metagenome (GOLD analysis project Ga0247844, IMG submission 192421) | Freshwater microbial communities from meromictic Lake La Cruz, Castile-La Mancha, Spain - LaCruzMarch201714.5m_1 | ecosystem: Environmental > Aquatic > Freshwater > Lake | place: Spain: Castile-La...
TAGTTTCAACCAAAGGAGATATTGCCGCAAACCTAATGAGGCAAGGAGTGAGCCTTGGTATTAGTTCTAGGGGGGTTGGATCATTAAAGAAAGTTGGGGAGAAAAATGAGGTTCAAGATGACTTTGAATTGATTTGTTTTGATTTGGTTTCATCACCATCAACGCCAGGGGCATATCTATTCTCAAACAAGGAAGATAGGCATAAGTATGATGAAAAATTGGAAGAGGAAAAGAAAATTGAACCAGTTAGTAATGTATTAAAATTAATGTCAAAACTTGATAATTATCTAAAATAAAATTTAATATAAAATGCAAATAGAACAACTAAAAAAAATAATTGACTTTTTGGAAAACAAAGAAGGAAAAATACCTAAAGATAAAGGTAATATGAAAAAATATTAAATATGGTAAAACCAGATGGTTATATAGGTAAAATATATTAAAATGAAAAAAGAAACACTAAAAAGAATATTTGAATTCCTTGAAAAGAAGGGAGAACATAATGCACCATTTATGTGGAAGTTGGAAAATGATATACCATTAACAAAAGAAGAATTAAATGTTGAAGGGACTTTGAGCCTCTTAAATTCAGATATAACCTCATTGCCAGAAGGATTAGTAGTTGGTGGTAATTTGGATTTATATGGTTCAAAAATAGAATCATTGCCAAAAGGTTTAGAAGTTGGTTTGGATTTGGATTTAGAACATTCAAAGATTAAATCATTACCAGAAGGATTGAAAGTTGGGAAGGATTTGCATTTAGATTATACAAATATAACATCATTACCAGAAGGATTATATGTTGGCAAGAATTTATTTTTAATAATGTGTAAAAATTTGACATCATTACCAAAAGGATTGAAAGTTAATGGTGGTGTAAATATAAAACTCACAAGTTTAACCAAATATACAGATGAAGAATTAAGAGAAATGATTAAACCTGGATTTATAAAAGGAAAAATAATTAGATAATGAAAAAAGAAACACTAAAAAGAATATTTAATTTCCTTGAAGAAAAGGAAGAACATAATGCACCATTTAAATGGAAAATATTAAATAATGAGCCAATAACAAAAGAAGATTTAAATGTTAAAGGTGATTTGATTTTGACATATTCAGATATAGAATTATTACCAGAAGGATTAAATGTTAGGGGTGATTTGGATTTATTTGGTTCAGAATTAACATCATTGCCAAAAGGATTAAAAGTTGGTGCTTATTTGGATATAAGATATACAAAAATAACCTCATTACCAAAAGGATTAAAAGTTGGTGGTTATTTGGATATAAGATATACAAAAATAACCTCATTACCAAAAGGATTGGAAGTTGGTGATTTTTTTATGATAGGATTTACACCAATAGCAAAATATTCAGATGAAGAATTAAGAGAAATGATTAAACCTGGATTTATAAAAGGACAAATTGAAAGAGATTAGATAATGGAAAAAGAAACACTAAAAAGAATATTTAATTTCCTTGAAGCAAAAGAAAATAAGTCCCCCATAGAAAAAGGAACTTTAATGTGGAAAATTTCATTTAATGAGCCATTAACAGAAAAAGATTTAAATGTTGAAGGGGATTTGTATTTAGAAGATAAAAATATACCCTCATTACCAAATAACCTAAAAGTTGGTGGTTATTTGCGTTTAACAGGTTCAAGAATAACCTCACTACCAAATAGCCTAAAAGTTGGTGGTGACTTGGTTTTGGCTTGGACTAATATAACCTCATTACCAAAAGGATTGGAAGTTGGTAAGATTTTGTATATAAAGAACTCGCCATTAACAAAATACACAGATCAAGAATTAAGGGAAATGGTTAAACCTGGTTTTATAAAAGAAAAGATAGTAAGATAATGGAAAAAGAAACACTAAAAAGAATATTTAATTTCCTTGAAGAAAAGGAAGAACATGGCGCACCATTATTATGGAAACATCAAAATAATATGCAAATAACAAAAGAAGAGTTGAATGTTAAAGGTGACTTACATTTAGAAAATTCACCAATAACCTCCTTGCCAGATGGTTTGAAAGTTGAGGGTGATTTGATGTTAACCTTTTCAAAAATAGCCTCATTACCAAATGATTTAGAAGTTGGGGGTGATTTAAATATAATTGGTTGTGAAGCCATAACCTCATTACCAAAAGGATTAAAAGTTGGCAAAAGCATACAATTATATGCAAAAAGAATAGTTTCCATTGGGGAAGGATTATTTGTTAATGGAGATTTAAATTTATTTAATAGTCAAATAAAATCATTACCCCAAGGTATTAAAATTATGGGGGAGTTAGGTTTATCCTTTACAAAAATAGAAACATTGCCAAAAGGTTTGATAGTTAAAGGTGGTTTGGAGATTGCTGGGACACCATTAGAAAAATATTCAAATCGGCAATTAAGAAAAATGGTTAAGCCTGGATTTATAGATGGTCCAATAGTTAGAGATTAAAAAATTTGATTTTACAAAAAAAATAACTATATTTACACAAACAAATAAAAAACAATACCTATGGATGAAAAATTCTTTGTTGCAAAACTAACTTTTAATTTACCGGATGAAAACACTGGTAAATTTAAAAAGATAAGAGAAGAAAAATTGGTGAAGGGTTATTCTGTAACAGATGTGGAAGCCAAGATAACTGAAAAGTATCAAAATTTCACACAAGAATGGAGAATAACTGCTGTGTCAGAATCAAAAATTGACGAAGTTTTCCAATAAAAACTAATTGTTTTTCCTTTTAAACCCCTAGCATTTTATGTTGGGGGTTTTTTGTGTTTAAAAAAAGTTACTGCAAATCAGTAACTTTTTTGCTTTTCTGTATATTTATAATAAAAATAAATAAAAAATTATGCAATCTGAAAAAAACTTAGTAGAAGAAGCACTAATTCAAATGAAACAAATTGAAGATGTGCTTACAGAAAACGCAAAAGGAATACTTTCTTCAACAATGAAGGAAGAAATCAAAGAATTAGTTAAAGAATCTTTAAATGAGCAAGAAGATATTGAAGATGATGACACTGATTTAGATATGGAAGATGATGTAGAAGATATGGAGGATGATATGGAAGATGAAGATATGGATATGGAGGATGATATGGAAGATGAAGATATGGACATAGAGGATGATGAAATGGAAGATGAGGATGATGAAATGGAAGATGAGGATGATGTCATTGACATGAGGGGTTCTTCAGAACATGAATTATTAAAAGTATTTAAAGCAATGGGTGATGAAGATGGTATTATTGTTAGCAAAGATGGTGGGGACATCTCTTTAACTGATGATGATAATGAATATTTAATAAGATTAGGTGAGCAAATAAGTGAGTTTGGTGATGAGGATATGGATTTTGAAGATGAAGATGAAATGGAAATGGATTTTGAAGATGAAGATGAAATGGATTTTGAAGATGAAGATGAAATGGATATGGAATATGATGATGAAATGGGTGAAATGTATGAAGATGACACTCAATCAACCATTGATAAAATTTTTGAAAGAACTAATGCCAGAAAATCTAACATCATTTATGAAATTGAAGTAGATGAGCAAATTGATTTGGAAGATGAAGATGAATTTGATATGGATATGGAAGATGATATGGATATGGAAGATGATATGGATATGGAAGATGATTTAAACAACATTGAAGTTGATTGTGATAATTTTTCAGTTAGTGATTTCATAGAAGAACATGGAATTACAGAGGCTGGAAGAATATTGAAAGTATTAGAAAATAATGGATGTGTAGCAAATAAAAGTGAAACATCTGAAAAATATGACTATTTAGGTGAGGCTAAAAAGGCTTCCAAATTTAAGTATAAGATGGCTAAAAATGGTTTTAATGAAAAAATGAAAGAGGGTCCTAAAAAAATGGGAACAGGAAAAGCCAAGTTTGACTATGACAAATCTGCTGCAAATGTTGATGGTAAGATGAAGAAAGTAACTCCTGGTAAAAAACAAGAAACCAAAGAAGCATCAAGAACTTATGGTATGGGTAGCAAAGCTGGTAGGGGTCTTAAAAAAGGCATTACACCAAATAGAAATTTGAATTTAGAATCTCTTGAAAATCAAGTTTTGGAATTAAGACAAAAGAATAGTGATTATAAAAAATCATTAAATGTATTTAGAGAGAAACTAAATGATGTTGCGGTTTTCAATGCCAATTTGGCATATGCAACAAGATTGTTCACTGAACATTCAACAACAAAAAAAGAAAAAATAAACATTTTAAGACGTTTTGATAATATTCAATCATTACAAGAATCAAAAAACCTATACAATGCTATTAATAGTGAATTGTCAAAAGATTCAAATACGTCTTTAAATGAGTCTGTTAATCGCAAGATTTCAAATGTTGCATCAACAGGTTCATCTGCTAACTTAATTGAATCCAAAACTTATGAAAATCCACAATTTTTGAGGATGAAAGATTTAATGGGTAAGATAGGTTAAAAATAAATAAAAAAAATAAATAAAAAAAATGGGAGCATTATTAGAATCAGGTCTTGTTGGTAATATTGGGTTGAAACACCTAAAAGTTATCAAAGAAGATACTATTAGCAAATGGAATAAATTAGGATTCCTTGAAGGTCTTAAAGGCCACCTAAAAGAGAATGTTGCACAGTTATATGAAAACCAAGCATCATATCTTATAAATGAAGCAGCTAGTACATCTGACACTGGTGCATTTGAAACAGTTGTTTTCCCAATTGTAAGGAGAGTATTCTCTAAATTATTGGCTAATGATATTGTTTCTGTACAAGCAATGAACTTACCTATTGGTAAATTGTTCTTCTTTGTACCTCAAATTCAGTCATATACTGGTAGTGATCATTATTCACCATATGGTGCACCAAATGGACCTGCATCACCTACTCTTGGTTATAATGATGGTAGTAAAAATCTATATGATAGATTTTATGAGGGTAATGAGCCAGGTTTAAACCCAGAAGGTCTTTATGATTATTCAAAAGGTCAATTTAGTGCTATTACTGCAAGTGCTGCTACAGTTGTTTGGAGTGTTAATACAAATGAATTAGTTACTTCAGGTTATTCAGCAGGTAATTATAGAAGAGTGTTATTGGCTGTGACAGGATTTGGAAGTGATGGTGAAGGTAAATTAATTGGACCTGATGGACATCCAGTGGATAATGAAAGTTTCTTGGCTGGATTAACAGTTACTGCAACAACAACAGGTGCATTCTCTGGTGTTACAACAGCATCTGGACTTGGTAATCCATTATTGTTTAGAATTGTTACACAAAAATATGGAAAAGGAATTGTTCAGTATGGTGGTGATAGAACAATAAATTTCCCTAATAGTAGAACTGGTGGTGGTGGATTTAATGATTTAACTACACCAGAGGGTGTTATGTATATTGAAGTTGATTTACAAAGACCAGCAACAGTTGGTGCTGATTCATTAGATGGCTATACAGGATTTACAACAACAATTTCTGGTGGTACTGGTTTGTCAGATTTTGGTATATCTTATAGAATTTACAAAAGTTTAGAATTTGAAGATAAGATTGGTGAGGTTTCTTTTGATTTACAATCTGTTACAGTTTCTGTAACTGAAAGGAAGTTAAGAGCTCAATGGTCACCAGAAATGGCACAGGATGTTGCTGCATTCCACAATATTGATGCTGAAGCAGAATTAACTGCTTTATTGTCAGAGCAAATTGCAGCTGAGATTGATAGAGAAATTCTTCGTGACCTTAGAAAAGGTGCTGCTTGGAATTTACGTTGGGATTACAATGGTTGGAAGAGATTGGGTACAAATGCAATTCCTTACACTCAAAAAGACTGGAATCAAACATTAATCACATCAATCAATCAAGTATCTGCACAAATTCACAAAGCAACTTTGAGAGGTGGTGCAAACTGGATTGTTGTTTCTTCTGAAGTAAGTGCAGTTTTTGATGATTTGGAATACTTCCACGTATCAAATGCTTCACCAGAGCAAGACCAATACAATATGGGTATTGAAAGAGTAGGTACATTAGCTGGTCGTTACCAAGTATATCGTGATCCTTACTTCCCTGCAAACCAAATTTTGATGGGACATAAAGGAACATCTTTACTTGACACAGGTTACATCTATGCACCTTACGTACCATTACAATTAACACCAACTATGTATAACCCATTCAACTTCACACCTATTAAGGGTATAATGACAAGATATGCTAAAAAGCTGGTTAACAACCGTTTCTATGGTAGAATTACAGTTGATGGTGTTAGAACATTTGACTTACAAGAGTTAAGATAATAAATTTTATATTGATATAATAGAAAGGGTTGCAAGTTTTTGCAGCCCTTTTTTTTGTTTTAAAGAATTAACTCATATTTTAAATTACCAGTGTCCCATATTCTATCAAAACCTAATTCATTCATTATTTGGGTTTCACTTTTGTTTGTATCATACCCCCTACTTACCAAGCGGTCTTTTCTATAATTGAATCTATGTTCTCTAAATTCATATTTTTTCGTATAGGAGTAATTTGGTTTTGTTGTACCTATGTAATTAAAACCTACTTTTGAGTAGAAGCAATATTCTTCAGATGGCGACCAGTTTCTATTTGCGTAGGTTATTATTTTAGTTGGTGAATATGTTTTAGTGAAATGTTTTAACAACTTACTAAAACCCCCAACCACATTATTGGAACAATACCTGTATAATTCATATTCATTAATATGTGAGGTTTTATTTCCTAGGACTTTTCTTAGTTTACCGAATGTGATTACGGCTTCTATATTCCCTTTATGGGATAGGCCAAAATATATGGATGATTTATCATTTCCTTGTAGATGGTTTGAATTTAAAAACTCACTTTTTTCTTTATTTGATATGGTTACTATCTGGCAATCTCTTGCATATATTTTTTTATCATTTTGTTTAAGCAAATTAATCAATCTATTTTTAACCACATCTTTTTTGGTTAACCATTCATCGGAGAATATATGTATTAGCTGTATATTTTTTTCTATACATTTATTTGTTTTATTGATATGATAATTTTTGTGTTTTCCTTGTTTCTCTGAATGCCAATATAACCCATTATATTCTATGGCAATATTATGGTGGGGGAGGTATAAATCCAATTCTATTCCGGATAGAAGTTTCTTATCACAAACAATAACTTCAATATTTAGGGATTTAATAAACTCTTCAATCTCAATTTCAGATTTACTTCTATATGTATGGTTAATAACACAATTATTTAAATTATCGACAAATTGTGTTCTTGTATTATTTGAAACTAGTGATTTATCTCCAAACTCTTGTCTATAATCATTAACATTTGTGTTATGTAGTGATAGGTGAGTATTGCTAATTGTTTTAAATTGCTCATCACATATATTACAAGTAATATAGTTGTTATTATCTTCAAATAATTTTTCTCTATCAGTTAACTTAACATATGTTGGGAATAGATGATATTCAGATGGGTGTTTTATTAGATACTCATCAACATTACTGTGGTTTGTTTCAATATGTTTTGTTAATGATCCAGTTTTATTTATTAAATCTTTTGTTTTCCAGCCACAATCCAAACATTCTATATGAGTTTCAATAGTCTTTTCTATAATATCAAAATATATTAGATGCCAATAGTTTCCATTGTTCTTTAAATACATTCTACGTTTGAATGAAGATAATATCTCAACGTTGGGGGAGCATTGTTTAATATGATTGGTTAACCCCCCACTTTTGTTTTCAATATCATTAAATTCTTTTCCACAGTTTTTGCATTTTACTTTTGAATCTAAATGTATTATTTGCTCAACTTGTTTATTTTTTATTTGACCTCCTTTTGATTTTAATGGTATATGATTATCTATCAAGATTTTCTTTATCTTGATTTTTCCAATTTTAAATTCCTTTGCCAATGATTCAATGGAATAATTGGTTTTATATTTTTCAATAATATCTTTTTCCATAAGTGTGAATATACTTTAAATATATGATAAAAACAAACAAGTTCTATATTTATACAATAAAATAGTATGGAAAGTTTAATAAACTTATTAAATGAAGCATTACTTTTAGAAAAAAGAATTGCACAGATAAAATCTAATATAACTGTTGATTTCAATTTTGATATTATCAAAACAGGTCACATAGATCTTAGAAGGACAAGAGATGGTATTGAATACTACAATGAAAAAGATATTTCTAATGATGAAATAGTTTTTTTTATTGATTTATTTAAAAATGATATTGCAAGGGCAATAGCATCAGAAGATATTAAAGATGAGGAAGCATTTGTTATAAGGTCAGTTAGTAAAGAACTTACTTGTGCAATTGTACCCCAATTACAAATAGGTACATTCTGGAGATTAAAAGTGATAACTGTTTTTAGAGAAAGTTCAATAAATCCCTTTGATACTTGGGATGGACAATTTATTATAACAAAATAAATGAGGAGTGGCATCTAAATTATACCACCCCTCTCTAAAAAACTAACTGTTAATGTTTGTATCTAAATCGTGTCTCCCCATTAACGCCACAAATATACAAAATTAATTTTGATTTCAAAATCTTTTTAAAGGATATTTATAAATAAAAAAATTATGGAAAACAAACCATTATTTCTAAATGAGGATCTTGCTGTTTGGTTTGGGACAAAGAAGAAGCCAAAAGGTAGCAACCAACCCAAAGGACCCTGGGTTAATATATGTAGAAAAGATTCAAGTGGTAAACATCCACCTTGTGGAAGGGAATCTGATAGTAAAGGGGGTTATCCAAAATGTAGGGCAGCAGGTGTTGCAGGTAAAATGAGTGATGCTGAAAAAAAAGCTGCCTGTACCAAAAAGAGGAGTGCTGAAAAGAAGAATCCAAAATCTGGGACAGGTAATAAACCAACAATGGTTTCAAATGAAAGTATATTAAGGATTATTAAAGACCACGTAAAAAATATCACTTAAATAAGTGATATTTTGGATTAATTAGTTTACATTTGCATTGATAAGTTAATTTATTAAAATTTAATCTCTGCAAAAATGGAAAATATTTTAAGCAAAATTGTTGATTATTACAATAGCAACATATCATCAGAAAATATTTATAATGAAAGTTCTAATGCTGGGGGTAAAATTAGATGTAAGAATGGGGACTTGGTTGAAAATATGGTTAAAATTATATTGAATGATTTATGTCAATTAAACAATGTTTCAAATTTTAGAATTACAGGGAAGAAAGAAGATTCAATTAGATTTTATTCAAAAAATGGACATATTGATGTCTCCACTGATGTTCATTTTTATATCCAAGATAATCCAATTATTTTTAGTGAATGCAAAACCTATTTAGATAAATGTTATTTTGATAGAGCAAATTCAGATTTCAAGCATTTTAAAAATATAGATAATAATAAAAAATGTATTGTTGTTTCACTTGAAAATGGTATTGCCCCAAATGCAGAAAATTATTTTATGGATCAAGGGAATACAGATAAAATCTTTTATCTTGTTGATGGTAAACGAACAAGTAAGAAACCAATTTGGAAAAATGAGTTCTATAAACCAATAAATATAGAAGTATTATCCAATTTGATTAATTACATAGATAATATCATAAAACAACATATGTAAGCCCCTCATCTTCTGTTGAGAACTTTGATAACCTTTTGAGAGTAATATCTTCACAGATGTTGCTCTCATTATTTGTAACCAAAACATATTTTATATTTCTTGATTTCTCTTTGTTATATTCTTGAACTGCTCTGCCCATTGTGCCACTTCCAGCAAAAAAATCCATAACCAATCCATTATCTTGCATTGATATTTCCAATATTCTTTTCATAAGTTTTATTGGTTTTGGGTATAAAAAAGAGGCTTCAATGTTTAAATCTTTTTCTAAATCTTTTGTACCATCTTGTGTATATCCAACCTCATTACCAAGCCACAGATTCTTAATCCCTACACCTTTTGAGTTATTTAAGAATACTTTTTTTGTTGGGCAAGAATTTCCATCTTTACCCCAATATAATAGGTTGTTTTTAACTAATTCATCATACCATTGATTTTCAGAATAATTCCACCCCATTGTCCATTCTTTTCCGGTTGGTGAAACAACGGTATATTTCTTTTCTGTCTTCTTCTTCCATAATTGAACTCCTTTCCTCCACGGACCCCTTGGATCATTGTCCCAGTTTTTATATGTCTTATTCACATAATCACCTCTTAATGAATCTTTGTTAAAGTTTATGTTCTTAATATTTTTTGCATATACCAATATGTTTTCAGTTTGAGTTGTTATGCTATTGGTGTCATTTGATATTGTATATTTATTCTGCCATACAATGGTTGATATAAAGTTATCAATGCCAAATATTTCATCACATAAAATTCTTAAATAAGGGGAACTCTTATCATTAATATTGATGAATATTAATCCAGTTTCATTCAAAAATAATTTGGCATACTCAATCCTTGGTTTTAGAAACCTTATCCAGTTTTCCATTGACCCAAAATTATCATTATACCCACCCATTTTCTTACCTGTGTTATATGGGGGGTCAATGGATATAACATCAACATTATTAGTGAATTCAAGTTCATATTTTTCCATAAAAATAAGATTATCTGAATTCACTAATAAATTCTTTCCATTTCCAATTATCATATGTTCATTTTTTTAATTAGAAACTTTCAACTTTTAATAAGAAATTTTCTTTTAGGTAATTTGATAAATTGTAGAATACATCAAATTTTGATGCCATTTTATTATCAAAAGCATAGAGTATTTCCAAATGTGTGTTTTGGTGGGAAATAAAGAATTTAAACACCTCATATTCATGTATGATACACACATCTCTATCAATAATATTGATATAAATGCCATCCTCCTCAAGATATACCAATCTTTCTGACGATTTTGATGAATATGCTAATTTTACATCAGGATGATTAAGCAATTTAATGCATATATTCTTGCAACGTATATCATCTTCTGATGGCTCAACTATTGCTAAAATATTTTGCTTAAATGAAGCAATCAAATCATTTAATAGTTTCATAGTTTTTATTTTGTTTCACTGCAAATATACAACAAAATTTCATAAAAACAAATTACTCTTTCTTCCATTTACCACCTAATTGCTTATAACGTTTTGCTGCTGCACCATTGCAATACGCACTTGGACATACCTTATACCTTGATTTTGCCCAACTTAAACATTGACTCCATAATTTTGGATTTGTGGGTTTGTTCTTTTTGGCTTTTGCTTCTGTTAAATTTTGGTCATCATTATCATTGAATTCATTCATCATAAAATCAAATACTTGATCCATATTCTCCTTTGCCACAGTAATGTGGTCATCTGCCCAGTCATGGCCATTTTTTATTAATTCATTCACCTCATCTGGTTGCAGTTCAAGCAATAATTCACATTGCCTTTTTATCTGCTTTAAATTACCAAAGAACATATAGTTTTCAGTTGCTTGTTCCTTTATGGCATTTTCAATAATTCTTTTAATTGTTGGATTAATCATATTAATTTTTATTTATAAATATCATTAAGGTCTATTTTGATTAAGACTTACATATTTTGATTTTAAGATGCTTTTTGTTTTAGCCTATTAGTATGTCATATTTATTAAAATCTATTGTCTTGGTTAAATTGTGTGTGGTTAAATGGGATTTAATGACTATGTCTTAATTATTCCTTTTATATATCCAGGTTTAACCATTTCTCTTAATTCATCATTAGAAAAATTGCCTAAACTATCTTCAGTAGTTATATTTAAGTAGCGATTAACTATTAACCCTTTTGGCAATTCTTCTATTTTTGAAAATCTAGTCTGCATATCACCTTTAACTTCCAAATTATCTGGCAATGATTTTAATGTTAAATCTGTTAAATCCAAATCACCATTAACAACTAAATCTTCTTTGGTTAGGGATTCATTAAATTTTAATTTCCAAATAAAGTTATCTCTATCTTTATGCTTTTTGTTTTCTTTCTTCTCAATAAAATCAAATATTTTTCTTATTGTTTCTTTTTCCATTAACTTAATATATTTCCAAATATAAATCCAGGTTTAATCATTTCTATAAGTTCATCATACTTATATTTTTTTAATCTGGTACGTCTTATGTATAAATCACCATAAACTTTCAATCCTTTTGGTAACACCTCTATCATTGTATAATCTAAACTCAAATCACTCCCAACTTCCAAGCCTTCTGGTAATGAGTCTATCCAAGTGTTAGATAAATCCAAATAACCATCAACTTTTAATCCAGCAGGTAATGAGAGTATGTTTGACCCTTTTAAATTTAAACTGCGTTTAACATTCAAATCTTCTTTTGTGAATGGTTCATTAAATAGTATCTTCCATTCAATACTACCATAATGTTTAGGCGCTATTCCTTCATTTTTTTCAATAAAATCAAATATTTTTCTTATTGTTTCTTTTTCCATTATCTTAATATATATTTCCTTTTATAAATCCAGGTTTTATCATTTCCCTTATTTCATCATTATCCTCAATTTCATTTATAGCGGTTCCATAAATATACAAATCACCACCAACTTTCAATCCTTTTGGTAAAGACTTTAAGTTTTTACAATTTCTTAAATTTAAATCATTACCAACTATCAATCCTTCTGGTAATGATTCTATTTTTGATTGCTTTAAATCTAAATTATAATCAACTTTCAAACCTTTTGGTAATTTAGTTATTTCTGTACCTGATAAATCCAAACCTTTAACTTCTAAATCCTCTGGTAATGATTTTATTTTTGAATCACCTAAAAATAAACCCCTAACTTTCAATCCTTTTGGTAGTGAAGTTATGTTTGATTGATAAAGGTATAAATTACCATCAACATTTAACCCATCTGGTAATGATGTAATTTCTATTCTTTCTAAATTCAAATCACCACCAACTTTCAAATCTTCTTTGGTTATTGGCTTATTATTTAATATTTTCCATCGAAATGGTGCATTATGCTCTCCTTTCCCTTCAAGGAAATCAAATATTATTTTTAAAGTTTCTTTTTCCATTATCTTAATATATATTTCCTTTTATAAATCCAGGTTTTATCATTTCTAGTATTTCATCATTATCCTCAATTTCATTTATAGCGGTTCCATAAATATACAAATCACCAACAACTTTCAACCCTTTTGGTAATGATTTTATATTTGTATATCTTAAATCCAAATCACCAACAACTTTCAATCCTTTTGGTAAAAACTCTATATCTGATTCAGTTAAATCCAAATCACCCTTAACTTCCAATCCTTCTGGTAATGATTTTATTTTTGAATTACCTAAAAATAAACCCCTAACTTTCAAGCCTTTTGGTAGTGAAGTTATGTTTGAGTTGTCTAAATACAAAGTACCCTTAACTTCCAATCCATCTGGTAATGATTTTATTTTTGAATTACCTAAAAATAAACCCCTAACTTTCAAGCTTTTTGGTAGTGAAGTTATGTTTGAGTTGTCTAAATACAAAGTACCCTTAACTTCCAATCCATCTGGTAATGATGTAATTTCTGTTCTTTCTAAATTCAAATCACCACCAACTTTCAAATCTTCTTTGGTTATTGGCTTATTATTTAATATTTTCCATCGAAATGGTGCATTATGCTCTCCATTCTCTTCAAGAAAATCAAATATTATTTTTAGTTGTTCTTTTTCCATTATCTAAATATTTTTCCTTTTATAAAGCCAGGTTTAATCATTTTCTTTATTTCATCCTTTGAGTAATGTATTAATTGAGTTTTATTAATAATAATATCCCCCCAAACTTTCAATCCTTTTGGTAAATCTTTGATAGATTTACAACTATCCAAAAACAAATCACCATTAACTTCCAATCCATCTGGCAATGAGGATATGGTTGAAAACAGTAAATCCAAATCACCTCCAACTTTCAATCCTTCTGGTAATGAGTTTATTTCAAAAGACCTTAAATCTAAATCACCTTTAACATTTAAATCTTCTTTTGTTATTGGCTCATTATTTAATATTTTCCATTTAAATGGTGCATTATGCTCTCCTTTCTTTTCAAGGAACTCAAATATTCTTTTTATTACTTCTTTTTCCATTATCTTAATATATATTTCCTTTTATAAATCCAGGTTTTATCATTTCTAGTATTTCATCATTATCCTCAATTTCATTTATAGCGGTTCCATAAATATACAAATCACCAACAACTTTCAACCCTTTTGGTAATGATTTTATATTTGTATGTCTTAAATCCAAATCACCAACAACTTTCAATCCTTTTGGTAATGAATTTAATCTTTTGCAAAAAGATAAATTCAAACTACCCTTAACTTTTAGCCCTTCTGGTAAAGATGTTATTTTTGTACCTAATAAAAACAAACTGCCACCAACTTTCAATCCTTCTGGTAATGAGGTTATTTTTGTATTCTCTGTATGCAAAGAGCCCCCAACTTTCAAGCCTTTGGGTAATGAGGATATTTCTGAATATGATAAATTCAAATCACCACCAACTTGTAAATCATCTGGTAATGAGGCTATTTTTGAAAAGGTTAACATCAAATCACCATCAACTTTTAAACCTTCTGGTAATGAGGTTATTTTTGAATTACTTAAATACAACCCCCCACCAACTTTCAACCCTTCTGGTAATGAGGTTATATTTGTGCTTCTTAAATTCAAATCACCTTTAACATTTAAATCTTCTTTTGCTATAGGCATAGCCAAGTTAATCTTAACTGGTAATGGTATAATGTGTTCCCCCTTCTCTTCAAGGAAGTCAAATATTTTTAGAATTGTTTCTCTTTTCATTATCTATTTATTTGCCCAAGTATATAACCATCTGGTTTAACCATATCCCTTATTTCATCATTTGAATATTTGTTAGCTATTGGTGTGTTATCTATATATAAATTACCTTCAACTTTTAATCCTTTTGGTAGGGATGTTAGATTTTTACAATATTCTAAATGCAAATCTCCGCCAACAAATGAATCGTTAGGTAATGATTCAAAATTTATGCAACCCCCTAAATACAAATCTTCCCTAACATATAACCCTTCTTGTATAAATTTTAAATTTTTACAATCAATACAAGCCAAGTATCCCAAAACATTTAAACCTTTTGGTAATGAGGTTATATTTGTTCGAGATAATCTTAAATGCTCCTTAATAGTTATTTTATTTTCTGTAAATGGTTCATTATTTACTAATTTCCACATAAATGGTGCTTTTTGATTTTCCTTTTCTTCAAGAAAATAAAATATTCTTTTTAATGTTTCTTTTTCCATTATCTAATTATTTTTTGTTTACAATAAAGAATGTTAATTGTTTTTTATATGTTGAAACTTCCCCAGCAATATGAACTTTCAAATCAATAAAATATTTATTTGGGATTTTATCCCTTGTGTCAAATATAAAATAATACTCATTTGGGCTTCTATTTATTTCTGTCCAATCTTGCACTTGCACCTCTGTTTCACCCTCCTTAACATAAACCCTATAATATGCTTTAACCCCTGTCAATAATTCATCTGTGCTATATGCTTTCTTTATAATAACCCCAACTTTTCTAACATCTGTATTAAGAATTTTCTCCCCTTGCATGACATTATAAAAATCAAAATTATATGATCCATTTTCTGTTGATTTTGTTCCGGTCTTAACTCTATTATTCAAATCATATAATACAAACTCATTTTCGACATTTGGCAAGGTTATACCATTTAATGTTAATCCGCTCCAAACATCAGTAAACATAACTGGGGGTGTATATCCGCTAAATGCGTTTGGTATTGAAACCTCATAAACACCTTTTGTTATCAGCTTTGTTGGTAGATTAGTTATGCCGCTCATAACATCACCATCATTATCAATTATATTAACAACAGGATTTGAATCCAAATTTATATAATTTCCATCATCTGTGATAAACAAATATAACTTATTTATTTTATTTTTCACAAAATTATTTCTATCATCTTTCACCAAATCATCATATGTGGTGATAAGATATGGTTCATAGAATGTTTGTGTATGCCTTGAAAAAAAGCCCACAGAATAACTTTCTGTTAGCCCTGTTGCATTTTCATAAGAAGGTGGATAAGCAATGCCCCAACCAGCATAGTCTGTTGTAGCACCTGTTAGAATGTCATTTATCTCATTTGTCATATCAAAAGAAATATCTTCATTCCCAAATTCAAAATGCTGGGTATCAAGAATGGTTAATCCACTATAATTAACATTTCCTGTATTTGTATTATTATAAATTCCTGATTCTGTCCAACCACTTATGGTCTTACCACTAAACCAATTGGATGCGGTTGTGGCAAATGAATTATCATCTTTTATGATAAGGGGATATTTTGCACCTGATCCTGAATTTAAATTTTTTGAATAATTTGTATAATCATACCCAACTCCTTCATCCCAATATTGGACATAACCTGTATCACCACTACTTAAAGGGATTCTAAATAAATTCAAATCAAATGAGGATGCTCTTCTTTTTTGGGATGGCATCTTACCATTCAACAATGATTCATCAAATGATGCTGAATTCTTCATCACCAATGTATGTGTTGCACTGCTTAATGAACCACTAAATATGATATCATCATTAACTTTATCAATTAATGGTTGGAGATTTAAATTAAAGATTAATCTTGTTGGACCATATGCTGGGATTAGATAGTCTGTTGCCCCATAGGATAATTCCATAACAGGGTTTCTACCTGTATTGATTTTGGAATTTGATATTAATGTATTATTTTGATTGAAATAAGATAAATGAATTGACATTATATTTTATATAATAAATATCAATTCATTCTAATTTTTTTATTCAAAATCTTTTTAGTTGCCAATGATAATTCATTCAATAAACCATTTATGGTGGATCCATCTTCTGTCACTGAAACCGGAGCCAAACCTGGGAATGGATGTGCATGAGTTATTAGAAATCTAACAATCAAATTAATAAGTTCCAACAACTCCTCCCCTCTAACCATTGAAGATGTATTTGGTAATATATTATCAATTATTTTATCCTGTTCAATACCATATAATGAGCCAGTTAAATCAACTTTATTCTTATTTGGCACAACATCTGACTTATGGGATAAGAAATATATCTCATCTGCCCCAATCAATGTTGCTGAATTATCTTCATTAATGATTTGTGTTTGAGTTATTTCAGCAGTTTCTGTAAGTGTTGGTATCTTTGTGCTTCCTTTTGAATAAATGAAACCATACCCACTTGCTGGAGCAAATTTATCAAATTTAATATTATCATATATATCCACTAAATTCTGTGGTATTACCTTACCAAAAGAACCATTTAATCTAACTAATGTTGCAAATCCTGGTCTAAAAAATATGGGATATTTAACTTCATTTGGAAAGAACATTTGTGTCCCATTATCCAATTTAAGAAGATTATCACAATTTAAAATAAAATTATTTATAAATGAAATTGTCTTTTCTTTATCTAATCCAGTAAATGATGTTCTTGCTCTAATAACTTTCAAATCATCAACCAAACTATTAATATCAAGTTTGTTTATGGCAACCCGTTCATTTTGTTTCAATGAATATAGATTAACCACTCCATTAAATGTTGATGTTGAATCTGGATTCTGAATAACCCACTCAATCAAAAACTTTGTTGTTAAAAACTTTTCCCTTTCAAATTCAAATTCAACTGGGGGTAAAACAATCTTACGTGTATTGAATTGTGATACTTGAACAAATGACCTATTTATATTTGGGTTTGGAAATTCTCTTGGGTCTAATTGTCCTTTATATTTTCCTGACCTTATTAACACATCATTTTCCTTAACAATAACATCTGCTGAACCCCTACCAATGACACCATTATCCTGGGGCTCAACAAAAATTCCTTTTGTCTTATTCTTCCTATATGTTCCATCCAAATTCTTTAAACTCAAATTTGTCTTGAACCTTCTACCAGAACCTGTGGTTATCCTTGCCTCTGTTGCACTATTGAAATTCACCCGCATTGGGGATGTAAAATCAGATTGAATAAAATATTGATTGTCAAATTTGAAATCCTTGTTTGAGAACACAACCAATACCCTTTCCCCAACTGCCAATGGCATATTATAATAATATGGTAATAATGGCTTAAATATGAATGGATCCCTATCCCCCCATATATCCTTCTTAATATTAAATGGGGGATCACTTATGGATTTTAAAATGGCATCATTCCTGTCAGATTCAATCTCTGCCCTAACACGACCAATCATAAGGGGATCATCAATGTTTGTGATGATTGCTGGGAACAATAACCTATTATCCATTCTGTCTTGTATTATATTCTTTTAGGATTATTGTGTATAACTCCTCAATCTTATCCAAATTGTGTGTCAAGTTAATAACAACATTCTTTGTAATATTAAACTCTTCATTCAGAGTATCAAGACTTTCTATAATCTGTGCATTGGTTTTACTTTTCAAGTCTTTTGAAAACTCAATGATATTTTCAATCTTATCCATATTATCCATGTCTTTTTTTGGCAAATACCCTTCCGGTTAATAATGGGTCAATGAACCCATCAACAGCCCCATTTGTTATCTCTTCAGTATCCATACCATTTATAACAGATTCAGCAAATAAAAGAACCCTATTTGGAGAACCATCCAATAAATCTTCTGTTGGCAATCCCAAACTTTGCATTTCAGCAATCACATTAATCTTTGCCCTTTCATTTGAAAATCCTGGCAAGAACTGTGCTCCAATCAATAATGGTGGGGGTATTGGAATTATTGCAGCTTTTGTTAGTATGTTTATTGAATTTAAAATTTTACCAATGCTATCAATAACACTTTTACATTTTCTAAAATTGGTTATTGCAGATATTATACCTAATAATCCTGTACTTAAAGCCAATATAACTTGGACTTGTTTTTTTGTGTAATTCTTAAATACACCTCCAACAACCCTTGACACCAATTTCTTTAACTTACCTTTAAGAACATTAAATAATTCCTTTAAGAATAATTCCAAAACCCTTCTTGTGACATTCTGGAGATATGTCTTATACTTCTTTGCAAAGAATTCAGGTGAATCAAATGCTTCATCTGTAAAGTTTTTTATTGCTTTCTTATTTTGTGTAATGAAATCATCAGCACGTCCCCTTACCAAATCATATTGAGCACTTGCAGTTTTTTCAATAACTTGCCCCAAAACCATAATGGGGAATAAAACCTTTGGGGTTAAAATAGATTCCAAAATTGATTTAACAAATGAAAATAATGTTGAGTTGTTGTTTTTTAAATTATTGTTTTTTAATATGTTTAAAATGGCATTGGTTATTGCATCACTCTTTCCTGTTGAACTTAACGCTTCAAAGCCACCAACAACCTCTTTGGCATAATCAACAATGCTATCATAATCAATCTGCTGGTTAACAACTCCACAACTATCAAAACTAACAATCTTATTCACATAGTTATTTATGTTGTCATCAATTTGTCTCAAATCTATTTCTGAAAATGTAAAGAAATCATCACTATCATCATCTAATTCAGCAATTTTGGCAATACCACTAACATCAATTTCATCACTATTATCAAAACATTTACCACAAAGTCTTTCAATCAATAACATAAATTTTGTCTTCTCACCTATCTCTTTTGGTGAACTAGTTTGTGTTATATCAGCACCATCAAGCAAATAGTTAAATATGTTCTTTATGATGTTATTAAAATCAAAAATGTTAATGCTATCATAATAGTCAAAAATAAATTTGCTATAAAAATTAAATTCATCATTCTTACTTAATAAAGTCACAGCAATAAAATCACCTGTTTCCCCCAAATCATTCTCTGTAACATACTTGAAATCAAACAAAGGAGCAGTTGACCCTCCTTGATAAGCCTCATCATACTTATTATAAAAACTTTGATTAGGTGCAATAATTCTAGCAAACAACTCCCTATTAAAAGGAAATTTTAAATCCCCACCAAAATTCTTATATTTTTCATTATCAATACCATCCAATATATCAACACCACCCAAATCTTCATAAAAGAAAATTCCAGCTGTTGAATCAGGATCCTTTTTTAGATTTTTCCATAAATCCAAATTTTTTAATGGAACATATATTTGATTGGTGATTGGTACAATAAAATTATCTGACTTAAAATCAACTAACTTTAAGGTTGGGAATGTCTGTTCATCCCTACATCCCAATAATTTGATTGCCTCCTCTGAAAGGATTTTCTTAATTTCAGGTAAATTCTTAACAAGAATATCTGAAAAAGTTTTTAATAACTTATTATTTGTATCTGGACCTTCCCCATCCAACTTTTTAATAAACCCAATTAATTGGTCAAATAAGGAGGGGGTTCTGTTTTTTTTTAAATTCTTTACTGAATCAAAAACATTAATTGCATTCTTAACATCAGATACCTTCTTGTCAAAAAATATTTGGGCTTGTGCCCTTGCATTATCTGATGCTTGAACACTATTTAAATAAGTTGTATAAGCATCTATCTGCTTACTAATCTTTTTATAATCATTCAGTAAATCTGGCATATAATTACTTTACTGTATAATTATTTGTTATTTCATTATTGATATCTTTATCCAATAAACTTTGCAAAACACTCTCATCCAAATCTGCAAATGAATAGGATGTTTCATCTTTGTTCATTTTACCCCAAATACCTGATTGGAGTTTAGATAAACTTAACTTCTTTTCAACACATTCATTAATGATTTTTTGTTGTTTTTCAATAACTGGTCCAATCATAGTCATATCTTCAGGTTCTTTCAACATTGCCAGCATCTTATTCTGTATGCGGATTGCTGTTGTTCTTTGTTCAACAAGTTCATTATAGATTTCTTGCATCAAGTTCAAAATTGAGTCTTGATTAAATGAAATTTCTTTTTTTAATGGTCTAGGCATAATTATGTAATTTTATTTATAATAAAAATATAAAGAGATTTGAACTTCTTTAATGAAACTCTAATCTCTTTTGTTGTTAAGTTTGTCATTTCACGTAATGACAACAATATTAAATTTTTATTAAACTTTGAATTATCTGTTGATGTGAATATTGTTTCATATTTCTCAAACACATCTATTAAAGCCAACCCTAATTTTTTTTCATTATCAGTTAATGATTGGGTTTCAACAAAATCTTTAAGTTTTATTGTATATTCTATTATGACTGAATCTAAATCCAAAACATCTTCATCAATGTGGTATAACATATCTGGACGTTCTTCTATAGTTGAGGATATATCCTCATATGAAACTTTTCTATTTGTTTCTTTTTGGTCTTTTAATATCTGCCCCATCAAGTAATTCTTACATATAGTACCAAAGTAAGAATATGCTTTTTTATTTTTAGATGGCTTGAATTTATCCACCTTAGTCATAAGAAAAGAATGGACATCTGTATGAATCTCATTGAAGTCCATATCTTTTCTATATAATCTATATCGCCTAATTATGGATGAGATCATTTTATCTAGGGGCTTTCTAAGAAATTCGTTGTATATTTTATTCTTATCATAAAAAGAAGTTGCGGTTAAAAATTCAATAACCGCATTTTCTTCTCTTATGTCAAAATAATTTTCTTTTGGTTTTTTCTTTGTTTTCTTAGTATCATCAATTACATCAACAATTTGATTTATCATTAAGATTTTTCAGTTTCATATTTTATTTCCCTATCAGTGGTAAAGAAATATTCTTTTTTAGCAGTTTGAAGCCAAAACTTAACTTCATCTTCAGTAATTTTATCTTTGGCAAATTTATAATTCCAAAATATAGATCCTTCTCTAAGATTGGTATGTTTATACCCCAATCTAGGTATTGTCATTACTGGTGTTGAATTATAGGTAAGCCTTAATAAGAACTCATAACCAAAAGTTAATTTAACGGATGGTTTGAATCCCCCTGTGCTAATAAATATATCCTTTTTCAAAATAATTCCAGATGTCTGAAAATTTTGATAATCATGTAAGATGTCATTTGTTAATATGCCCATTTCTTGTGTGAAATTTGCAGCAAAAGTTGCTTCATTTGTAAAACCAGCAAATACTTCCTGTGCATCCACATCAACTACAACTGGTAAAAATGCCGCATAATCTGGATAAACTTCAGCATATTTTCTAAAATTCTTAAACCAAATATTGGAATACTCATCATCAAACTCAAATAATGAAACCCATTCTGATGATGCTTTCTCAACACCATAATTAATCTGTGAGCAATAATTTGGCTCTGAAGTCCATTCAAATTTCTTTACATTCAAATTCTTAAAATCATATTCATTTAAAAATTTAACAAGAGTATCTTCCTTTGTGTGGACAATAACCAATTCATCAAAATCAGTTTCTTGTTTCTCTAATGATGCAATTGCCTTGTCAAAAAATGCATTAAAATCTTTTGTTTTTGATGACTTTATTGGTAGTATAACAGATAATGATAATTTATTACTCATTTTATAATTTGTTTAATTGTTCTTGAAATGCATTTATTCTATTATCAAAATAACCTGTAAAACACTTGATAACAGTTGTTGTGAATTTTTCTTTGTCCTTGTACTCATTTCCTGTCTTCTCAATCTCTTCATATAAATCAGGGGTAATGCTATCCTCAAGCCAATTCTGGATGAACTCTGCAATATAATCAACCATCTTTAACTTGTCCTGTACCCATATTCCATTTTTCTCATTCATCCACTCTGGAATTAAATCAGGTATTTTCCCAATAACTGGAATTCCACAAGCCATTGATTCCAATGGGTATGTTCCAAAACCACTAATATCATCAATCCAAACACTAAGAAAACAATTCTTTAAAGAGTTGGCAAACTCTAATTCATTAAGCCCCCTCATATCCCTAAAGGTAAACCACCTAAATTGGGGATACTTTAAATAGAATTGTTTAACAATGTTAATGGTGTCTGTCTGGTCTCTTGTATGAACCGCAACAATTGGCATTGGGGGTAATTTTGGTTTGTCGAAAACTTCTGATATGTAAGGCGTAATAATATCATATGACATTTTTTTCATATAAGATTCAATCTGCTCTTTCTGTTTTTCAGAAGTTGTGATGCATTTTAGGAAGCCAAGTGATGGCCAACTTTGACCAGGTTGCAATGTATCCAATACATATGAATATGATTGGGTTAATACAATCTTACCGCAAGGTAAATCCTTAATCTGTTCCATAATGAAACCATAAATTTCAGGAAGAACAATAAAATCCTCTGGGCTAATTTCCAAGTTTTCCCCCTCAATTGACCGGTGGGGAAGGTTTGTCATATAACTTTCATCAAGCCAAGATGCTACACCTGTGTAATCTTTTTTTTCATGTAAGATGATGGGGTTAAATCCATTCTCCTTCAAAGCCAAAGCAAGGTCATAAATGTATTTTATAGAAGCCCTAGCATTTCCTTTTGTATCTTGGGCAACAAAATAAATTCTTGATTTTTTGTCTTTTAATAGGTTTAAGGAATTTTCAATTTTTGTTTTGATATCACTCATGTTAATATTTGTTTATTATCTTTTTGTTTAATAACGTATTAAAAGCCAATTTAAATGGTAAACTCAAGTCACTACCTGAACTTAATCCAAGTTTTTCATCAATATCATCATTCTCTGTTAAAACAACATCTAACATTAGTTTTACAAGTTCATACTTGATGATATTTATTTTTGTATCTGTTGACCCTGTTGGTTCTATTGGCAAAACTTCTGTCATGTCAACATACTTTTCAACAACATCTAAATCAACATAATAATGGTCTCCTAAAATTTTTAACATATTTCTAAAATTTTATCTTTTAACTCTTTTAGTTTGTTTATGCTGTATTTAGCTTTACTGTTTTTGTTATATTCTTGTTCATATTTGATAACTTTCAACCCATCAACTTCTTTTAATAATAAGTCTGGATTTGCTGTAAGTAAAACATCTATTGACCCAAGCATATTATTTTTTGTTTGTTCACTATAAAACATAATGTTTTCAATCAAACAAGAAAACTTTGATAAAAAAAATAATGTGGCAGGCTTGGATTTACCAATCTCATCTGAAACAAGAACAATTTCATACTTATCTCTCATATCAACATAGAAATCATTCAAATCATTCATTCCTGTATATTCAACAGATGCAGCATGACCAAATATTTCCATAGGATGCTCAACATATAAGAAATTATACAAATCTTCACTATTCTCAAATTTGAAGTGATTCATAAGGTTTAAGGAATCAATGGGGTAGATTATTTCATAATTAAACTCACTCTCCCCCTCATCATTTGAAACATAGAACTTATCATATACTTGCTCTATCTTACCAAGGGTATCCCTTAAAACCCCATTCAAATCAATTCCAATCCTCATATTTTTTTAATATTTTTGATATTAGGGGATTTCTTACAATATCTTGAGTACCAAATTCATGATGTGCAATATCATCAACATCTTGCAATCTTAACATAGCATCATATAATCCAGTTCCCCTTTTGTCTTTATATCTGTCAGTTTGTTCCAAATCTCCAGATATAAAAAATTTAGTATTAAATCCAATCCTTGTCAATACTAATTTCATTTGATTTGGTGTCGTATTCTGTGCTTCCTCCAAAACCAATATGGTGTTATCAATGTTTAACCCTCTCATATAAGCAAGAGCCATAACCTCAATAACCTCCATATCCATTAGTTTTTCACGGATATTCTTGCCAATGATTTTGTTTAAAAGATAAAAAGATGGATAAATATATGGATCCATCTTTTCATTAACTGTTCCTGGTAATGCACCCAGTTTTTCTTCTGCCTCAACAGCCGGTTTAACAATTACCAATTTGTCATATGTATTGTTGGGGTCTGCAAGTAAATCAACCGCTGCCTTCATTGACATATAACTTTTGCCTGTCCCTGCCGGGCCAACACAAATTGTTATTTGGTGATTTAACAATTTATTGTAATAAATTGCTTGATTGTCGTTTAGAAATTTCTCTTTTGTTTTCTTTTTAAGCAAACTGCAAATTTGGCTTTTTCTTGATTGGGGAGCTAACTCAACCTCATCTTCTTTTTTCACAAATCTTCTTCTCGTCATTAAGTTGTTTTTATTTAATCATAAATAATAGGTACTAGAATTTAATGGTCAAATTTTCATCATTAAATTTATGTAACCAATATTTAATCATCTCATCAAGCATTGTTTCAAATGTATATTTTGGCTGCCAGTTAATTGTTTTCCTTAATTTTGTGGAATCTCCTTTTAAATCATGCAACTCTTCTGGTCTATAAAATTTCTCATCTTGTATAACATAATCCAAATAATCCAAATCCAAATAACTAAAAACATATTCACATAAATCTCTTACAGAATGTGATACTCCTGTGGCACACACAAAGTCGTCAGGATTGTCCAACTGCAACATTGACCACATTGCCTCAACATAATCTTTTGCGTGTCCCCAGTCCCTTGTAGCATCCAAATTACCCAAACTTAATGAATTAGCCAATCCTAATTTTATCTTAACCGCTTCTTTAACTACCTTGTTTGTTACAAAGTTTGTTCCCCTCCTTGGACTTTCATGGTTAAACAAAATTCCATTTGATATAAACATCCCATAAGAGTTTCTATAATTCCTTGCAATATTATACCCAAATACTTTTGAGCAACCATAGGGTGATACCGGATTTAAAGGCGTTGTTTCCCTTTGAAACCCATCAGCATCAATTGAATTGCCAAACATTTCAGATGATGATGCCTGGTATATTTTAATTGCCTTATCAACAAGTTTAACTGCTTCAAGTAAATTTAACACCCCAATACCTGTTGCATTTGCTGTATAAATTGGTTGGTCAAAGGATATTCTTACATGGGATTGTGCGGCCAAATTATATATCTCAATTGGTATAACTTCTTGTATAACTCTAATCAATGAGGATAAGTCAGTCAAATCAGCATAATGTAATTTTAACTTATCATATATCTTATCCAATCTTGATGTTTGATTTTCAGCAACAGAATTTCTTTTCAATGTTCCATGAACTTCATATCCTTTATCAATCAATAATTCTGCTAAGTATGACCCATCTTGGCCATTTATCCCAAGTATCAGAGTTTTGGGTTTATTATAATTAATTTTATTATTCATAATTATTTTATTTTCCATTTATATTCATATATTTTATATATACCAGATTTAGGTGTTATCCATTTTAAAAACGCTAAAGAATCTTTCTTAAAGAATCTAATTCTATTAATACTTGTTATGTTACATTTAAAACCTATTTTTGTAAGTTCTTCAACTATGTTTAAAATTTCTTTTTTAGTATAAGAATCAGTACATAAATAAACATTATTGTTTGAATTATAACCATCCCCAATAAACCACCAATAGCAAGATATTTTTGTTAATTTAAAATTATTAGGTATAATTTTTATACCATTTTTATACCAGCGTTTATTTTCTATTAATAAATCAGCATACATTCTTGATTTATTATGGAATGATTTCCCATTTGAACTAATGTATGTTTTTCCAAATTCAATTGATGGTAGAGAATCTTTAATATACTCCAAAGTTTCATTATATTTAAACCCTAACGATAATCTAGCTGATATATTTGTTACACTTGTTAAACAACCATCACTAATCATAATTCCATCTAAAACCTCTTTTTCATAATTTGTTAGATTACAGTTTTTAACATTTATTAAATTAGTTAAAAACTTTGTTTTTTTTATTTGTTCTTTTAATTCTAAAGAATGTGATTTGCCAAAAAATGGGTTTAATTTACCTTGTAAGCCTTTAGATTTATTAATTTCATCACTAAATTTTCTACCTCTATTATTTAATCCGTTGTTAGTGCTAGAACATTTTTTACAACAAAATCTTTTCTTTCTTGACTTTTTATTTTTTTCATTAACTATAAAAGGATTATTACAATATTCACATTTTTTTTCCATACATTTTAATCAACGCTATTTTATTTTCTCGCATACTTATAATTTTCAATAAACCATTCAACTGTTTCCTTCAAACCCTCCTCAATTGGTGTGAATTCAAAGTTAGGTAAATATGATTTTAATTTGCTATTATCTGATGGCTTTCTAAATTGCCCATCAGGTTTATTGTTATCAAATATCACCTTACCCTTAAAGTTAAACTCTTTTACCAATAAATCAACCAAATCAAGAATACTTATTTCACTTGATGGGCTAAAAATAATTGGCTCAATTTCATTATAGTTATCCAAAGCCCATTCTGCTAATTTAGCAACATCCTTTGAGAAGATAAATTCCCTTAAAGGTTTTCCAGAACCCCAAACAATAAAATCTGTTTTTGTTTCCTTTGCCATAAACAGTTTATGAATTAACATTGGCATAACATGCCCATGCTCCAATGAGAAATTATCATTTGGCCCATAAATATTTGTTGGTATTACTGATGTATAATTAACATCATACTGCTCCCTATAAGCCCTTATCTGGATGTCAGCCATCCTTTTTGCATAAGCATATGGGTAATTTGATGAGTGGGGTTCTCCTAGGTGAATCTTTTTTTCAGTTAGGGGATATTCAATATCATCTGGAAAGACACAAGTGGATAAGAAACATACCAAATTCTTAACACCAACCCTTCTTGCTGACTCAATTACATTTGTGTTAATCATAATATTATCATAGAAATATTCTCCCTTATACTTCATATTCCCCCCAACACCACCAACCTTACCTGCACAATGAATGATATGAGTTGGTTTATGTTTTTCAAAGGCTTGTGATGTAAGGTGGGGGTTTGTTAAATCAATTTCCCTTCCAATCTTAATATTAGCATTAATTGCTGAACCAACCAAACCATTCCCCCCAGTAACTAATAGTTTTTTCATTTACACTCTTTTTAATATAGTTAAACCATTATTATTTGTATATCTTTCATGTAAAACCCATTTTGGATTTGTTTCCAAGAATTCTTCAATAGCAGGCCATAACCCTCTATATTGTTCACTCCCTGTTATTGTTTCACCAATATATTCAAATGATGTTGTGTCATGTAAAATTATATATTTCATAACTTTATTTGAATGTAATTCTAACTCTATTTTTAATTGGTCATAAACATGCCATGTATCTATAAAAAGTAAATCAGTTTCTTCTATTATTATATCCCTAGTATCCCCAACTTTGAATGTAAAATCAATCCCAACTTCATTTGTTATATCTTTTAAATAATCCCATGAAATAGAGTTTATGTCGTATGATATCATTTTTTTAAGTTTCCCCATTAATAATCCATAAGTAGAAACTACCCATCTAACCCCCATTTCAGTTATATGACTACATTCTTCTGCATATTTTTTTAAAGTAGGTAAATGTTCATTTATATCTGAAGGAGTATTACACTTTTCAATATAAAAATTTTCTAAATTAATCATTTTATTTTATTTTTAAATATATTATACATGTTTTCAATATCAATATCCCTATTATCATTTTTTAACCTATAATGAAAATAATTATTTGGTATTAAATTAATGTCAAAATTATCTGAATATACTAAATCAAATCGTTCACTATCAACTATATCAACTTTATGTGTTATTAGAAAATTACCTAAATCAACATCATCCATAATATTATGTTCAAATATATCTTTATTATCTAATACTAATTTGACTAAATCTTTACTAATAAAAAAACCACAACCGGATGCAAATAAAATCCTGTTGTGGTTTCCAATAGCACCAGAATAAAATTTATTTTTTGGTTTATTTTCTAAATGTTTAATTAAAAGTTCTTTATCAATATATGAACTAGAATTAGTTCTAAATATGTAGTCATATTCAATATGATTTGTTAACTCAAACGCTTTTATTGTTCTGTTACCACAATTAGCATAAGAATAATTAAAATTAGTTAAAATTTCATCATTTATAATTTCATTACAATGATGATTACCAAGTAGGTAGTAAGTTTCAACACCATCTAAATGTATAGAACCCCAAGTATCTTTTTGGGCTTTATAAAATTTACTATATATACCATTATCTTGGTATGATAGAACAATAATTAATACTTTCATTTGTTTATGTTTTATTATTTTTTAGAATACAAAGCATCACCCCACTCCCAACTAGTAATATGCTGTGCAACTCTAATAAATCCAAATTTTTTTAGATATTCATCTAAGTCTTCAATTTTTGGACAATTAATATAAACATCAGCAGTATTAACTTCAGAATATATATAATCAAAATGATGAAGTAAATCACCAAAACCTTTAATAGCCTCTAATTCATAACCTTGAATATCAATATTAATAAAATTAAAATTATTAATATCAATTTTAAACTTATTTACTAAATTATAAACTGTATCCATTTTAATAGTAATATTATCAATATAATTAACATCTGGATGGTGATTTTTATGCACCCCAAGTTCTAAAATTGAAGACGACTGGCCATTATTTGCAACATTGAAATTAATTTTTTTTGTTTCATTACCAATTGCTGATATAATAACTAAATCATTCCCAACATTATTTTTAATAATATCTTCATAATTTGGATTAGCCTCAAACCAAACTACATTATTTACATTTTGTGCATTATACCAACTCTTCTCTTCCCCAATATGGGCACCAATATGAAAAACACCCTTTATTGGTTTTATTATAAATTCATTTAAATCTTGTATTAACATAATTAATTTATTTCTCCAATTTTATTATTAAACCTTATAGGGTCATATCTTTTTAATCTAATTCTATCATAGACACTATTTAAATTATAATCCCAATTTAATTGCTTCCACTTATCAAAAAAAATATCCCCATGCCATAAACCCCATCTACTGTTACATATGATTTCATTAGCTTGACTAAAAAACCCAATTGCCCAAGAAAATGTACCTTCAGATAATATTATTTTATTAAAATTTTTACAAAAAACAATAGTATCTACAGGATTTAAGTTTATTGGAGTTAAGTTATATTTTTCTATTAAATTTAAACAAAATTCATGATTCAAACTATCAGATGTTATATATCCTTTTTTATATTTTATAGAATCTATTGCTTCATAATAATATTCTAATGGTAACATCCTCCTATCATTTACAATATCTCCAATTCTATAATGAATAATTAAATCTTCTTTATCTATCAAAGGATCATATTTTATTACAATATCTTTCTTAATCTCATTTTCAAAAAATTCAAAAAACTTTCTTTGATTAAAAAACCCTTCTAAATGAAAATGCGGTTGTGATATTTCCTTTTTTTCAAAAACAAAGTCTATCCAATTATTATCATTAATTGAAATATATTTACCCCCAATTAATTCATTATTTAAATCTAAAAAAAATAATGACTCATGTTGGATTGGGGGGTTGGTTATAAGTTTGACATTATATTTTTTAGCAAAAAAATACCCAACAATATATTGTATGATATTGTTAGCCAATTTACCTTCATACCTAATAGTTACCATACAAATTATTATATAGTTTTACTTATTTTATTTAACCAAAATGAAACATCTAAAATAGATAAATCATATTCATTACTTTTAATTTTTTCTAATTTTTTTTCAATTAAATCTATATTATATAAATCTTCAATATTATCTAATATTATTATTGGTAACTTCTCGTAAAGTTCATAAATTTTAAAATCACCAACTTTAATAGTTATTGGAATTCTATTTGAATATAACACTTCCCATAATCTATGGGTATCAACACCATTACCAGCTGGGCAAACAATCATCTCATAGTCTAATATTTTATCAAAAAAATCCACTAAATTTAAATTTGGTTCATCCCAGTCAACATACTTTGATTTTATGCAGACATCCCTAACCAAACTTCTATAATGATAATTTGTTGATATATTAAAGTTAGCATATATTTTTTTAGTTGAGGCTACTTGTAAATTTCTTAAAACTAAATTTTCTTTTAATGAAACTCTATCATAATAACCAATACCATGCCCATCTCTATAAGCTGGTGATTTATTTTCAAAACCAATTGGTATTGGTATTAAATTATCATCATTAACTAAAGCATTTTGGGCATACCATACTTTAACATTTTTTGGTTTTTCATTAAATCTAAAATCATCAATAGGGTAATCTGAATTTCCTGAAATTAAAATAACATCATTTTCTAATTTTTTTATATATTCAAATTCATCAAACAAATAATCAGTTTTGCAAAAAATTATATTATCACCATTATGTAATGATGATAATTTATTTATATCTATAATATTCATATTATTTAGTTAAACAATTAATTAATTCATTTATAATTTCTTTATACTGATTATAAGGTCTAAGTAAATGAGAATCAATATAAAAATCATTTTTCAATTTATTACAATCATAACTCCAAGAAATTCTATCAATTCTATTAATATCAAAACCATTTTCACGCTTAGGGAAAATATAATTAATATCTTTATTTTCATTTATTGTATTATATAAATAAGTTTGATCTGTGTACCAACCAATGTTCGGTATTTTGCTTACAAAGCTTTCCCAAGAATTATCTAAATTAAATAATTTTGAATAATTATCACTATTCCCAACAACATAACACATGGGATATTGATTTGTGTTTATAGTTTGAGGGTGATGGGAAGACATAACAACAAAATCATTATTAGTATATCTCTCCAAATCGTGAATAAAATATTTTTTAGACAATGGAATCATATCTATATCTGATATTATACAATTACCTTTTAAATATTTAGGTAAATAAAGTCTAACTAATTGAGATAATTTTCCATCATCATAATTATTAATACTATTAAACTTATAAACTTTACCATACTCCTCAGACACTTGCAAATCTTCACCCCCAATTAAACCTAGTATTGGTGTAATATTAAAATTTTCTTTCCATACTTTTGAAACAATAGGCCAAAAATCTAAATAAAATGGATTGGTTGTTGACCCAACTAAAGCATAATCTATTTTCATAAAACTAATTTATAATCTTCCCCAACAAATTTATCAAATTCATCAAGTCTTTCCCCAACAAATCTTCCAGGTTCTCTTTTTATTGGGAATGGTTTATTTTCAAAGAACTCATCATGTGTACATCTATCATTCTCCAAAGCAGAATATACCATTTTTAAAAATGTTTGGTCATTTCCATAGTTATGTTCTTTTGATTTTGGAAACTTGTTAATCATATCAATAATAGGTAGGACATTATTCTTAA
>Ga0247844_1002247_pt1 | contig 32135 bp, 27 predicted proteins | sample LaCtaG_FD_192421 | JGI IMG/M metagenome (GOLD analysis project Ga0247844, IMG submission 192421) | Freshwater microbial communities from meromictic Lake La Cruz, Castile-La Mancha, Spain - LaCruzMarch201714.5m_1 | ecosystem: Environmental > Aquatic > Freshwater > Lake | place: Spain: Castile-La...
CCGGAGGGTAGGAAAACGGGCTCTCGGGGGGCGGGGGCGGGGAGGCGGTTCGCCAGAGGAGAAACCCATCCCACTTTTTTCCGCCTTGAACGAGGGCCGGAAGCTTGGTCTCGGCCGCCTTGCCCTTTTCAATCGCCCGGCACATCGAGCACGGGGACTCGCCGCTGAAGGTCTTGCGGATCGCCAGCCCGACCGAAGAAGTCTGCGAGTAATCGGCCACCATGCCAACCCAAGCGACTGTCTGCAGGACCGCCCAGTGTCCGCCCACGATGGAAAACATCGCAAAGCCAATCATCAGGGTTCCCAGCCGGTGCAGCATGCGGGGTGTATGGATTCATTTTTGACGCAAGTCAAGAGTTTGCAGCCGATAAAATTTGACCTATCTGAGGGCGATGGGCAGTGCCCCTGACAAAAGGCGGGGGCGGAGGCCCGGGCTAGGGTTTGCCGATGAGCGTGAGTTCGCGGCTGAGGTTGTCGCGCTCCTCTTTCAATTCGGCGAGGCGGCGGCGCTCGGTGCGGGTGGGCTTTTTTGCTGCGCCGGCATCCTCGGCGGCCCGGATCTGGGTATTGAGGTCGCGGATGGCATCCGTGAGGTCGGCGAGTTGTTTATCGGCGGCTGAGGGCGGTGGGAGGTCGGCGAGGGGAGGTTCATCGGGCAGCGGCTCCAATGGTGCTGCGAGGCCGCCGGAGTCGCTGGGGTCCGAAGGCAGGGTCATGTCCTGACCGGCGGCCACTGGCTCGCTGATGCCAATCACCTCATCGGAGGCCTCCGGCGCGACAGGCTCCAGGGAGGGAGCCAGCGAGGCCGTCTGCAGCGGGGAAGGCTCCGGGGCGGCCTCGATGCCGGCAAACCTGGGCTCGTCCAAAGCCTGGCCGTTGGGCTGCGGGGCGGGATCGGCCGGAGCCGGGCGTCCGGCGAACGTGGCCGAGAAAAATTCCTTCTCCTTGATGAACTCCAAGTCGCCGTATTGGACGATGTATTCGTCGGCCGTCTCGCGCAGGAGGTTAACCGCCTCCCCCGCACGAATCCCGCGGATCCCCGACCGGTTGGTGATCTGAAAATCTTTTGTGACGAAGAGGACCGGAGGGGTGGCTGGAACCGGAGCCACCCGGGGCGTTTGAAACTCCTCGGGAATCGGAACGATTGCCCGGACCGGCTCGACCGCCGGGGGTTCGGTGGAGAAGGACAGCTTGGCTTCCGGCTCCTCTGCGGGCCGTCCGCAGCCCGCCAGAAGAAGGGCGGTTGCGAGAACGGGGAGCCAAAGCGCGCGCATGGTCAAGAGGCGGGGCGGATCTCGCCCAGAACAGACTTGAGAGAAGGAATCGTTGAGGCCAGCTGGGAGACGAGGTCCGCTCCTCCGGAAGCCTGAACCTGCTCGAGGAACCCACGCACCAAAGGTGCAATCTTGTCAACCGGGACCCCGGCCTGCTGGAAGCCGGCAACCGCCTTCGCCAGATCGGCCGCCTGCCCACCCAACATTCCTCCGGCCGCCCCAAGAAGCCCCCCAAAAAGCCCCTCGCCCCCCGGCGCAGCGGTCGCCTTCTCAGAAATTTCCGCGAGCCCGGGAACCAGCGCGGCCAGCTTCTCGAACTCGCCGCCGGTGGATTTTTCTTTCAGCAGCCTGACGAGCACGGCGATCCCGGACGCAATCGTCGACTCAGGAAGGCCGAGGTTCCTTGCAAGAAGAGCAATCATTTCGTTCATAAGAAAAAATTTTTTTGTGGCCGAGCCGCCGTGCGCCATCGGGGAGGTGAGCGTCGCGATGGGAAACATCTTCTCCAACCGGCGGGCATTTGTCAATCACGCGCTCTTCCCGCGCGATCGGCATCCCTCCCGTCCCCGCCAACCCGAGGGGCCGCGCCTGTTTCTGGCCTCTGGCGCAAGAGTGGCGGCCGGGGCTCAGGCCATGGGCTCGGCGGCCGGACGGGAGGCCAGAAATTTTTCGATGAGCGCGCGGTGGGGGGCATGGCCGGGCCGGGTGAGATCCGGGTCGGAGGCGATCAGCGCGCGCGCGGCCTGCCGGGCCTCGGTCATGATGTCGCCATCGCGCAGGATGTCCCCGAGGCGGAGCGGGGGGAGGCCGGTCTGCGATGTTCCGAGCAGGTCGCCCGGCCCGCGGAGCGCGAGGTCGGCTTCGGCGATCTCAAAGCCGTCCGATGACTTTTCAAGGATGGCCAGCTTGGCTTTTGCCGCATCGTCGGGGGCGGCCTGGAGGAGGATGCAGTAGGATTTTTTGGGTCCCCGGCCGATGCGGCCGCGAAGCTGGTGGATCTGTGAGAGCCCGAAGCGGCCGGCGTCCTCGATGATCATGATGCAGGCGTTTGGCACATCGACCCCGACCTCGATGACGGTCGTGGAGACGAGAACCGGGATTTCCCCGGCGCGGAAGCGGCGCATGACGGCCTCCTTTTCATCGGGAGGCAGGCGCCCATGGACAAGGCCCACGGGGGCGGGTGCAAGGCGCTCGCTCCAGCGCTCAAACTCGACGCGAGCGGCCTTGGCTTCGAGCTTTTCCGACTCATCGATGAGGGGATAAACCACGTAGGCCTGGCGTCCTTCCGCGAGCTGGTCCTTGAGAAAGGCGATGATGTCCGGCAGCTTGGCGGGGTCCCGCACGGCGGTGACGACGACGCCGCGGCCCGGAGGTTTTTCGCGGATGATCGAGACATCGAGGTCGCCGTAGAGGGTTTGGGTGATCGTGCGGGGAATGGGCGTGGCCGTCATCACGAGAACGTCGGGAGCATCGCCCCGCGCGATCAGGCGGGAGCGCTGCAGGACGCCGAACTTGTGCTGCTCATCGATGACCACGAGCCCGAGGCGGTCGAACGCCGCGCCCTCGAAGAGAAGCGCGTGCGTGCCGATGATGAGGGCCGACCCGGAGCAGGGCTCCTTGCTTGTCCCCGTGCGGAGCTGAACCGGGATGCCCAGCGGATCCAGCAGGCGGCGGAACTGCAGGAAGTGCTGCTCGGCGAGGATCTGCGTCGGGGCCATGAGAGCGGCCTGCCACCCAGACTCGACAACCTGCAGCATGGCGTGCAGCGCGACGAGGGTTTTTCCCGAGCCCACATCCCCCTGCAGAAGGCGGTTCATCCGGCGGGCGACGGAGAGGTCGGCCGAGATCTCGCCGATGACCTCGATCTGGGAGGGGGTGAGGCCGAAGGGCAGCGCCTCAGCAACCTTTTTCCAGAGGGTCCCGGTGCCGCTGCGAACCACGCCGCCCGCCCCGCACACCGCGGCGTGCCGGGCGCACACGACGAGCTGGAGCCCGAAGAACTCCTCCCGGACGAGGCGGGCCCGGGCCGCCTCCGCCGCGGCGGTGTCATCCGGGAAGTGAACGGAGCGCCAGACGTGGCTCTCCGCTGAGGCACCCGGCCAGAGGAGCGGAATCGTGGAGAGGTTGGTCTCATCCACCGCGCGGTGGATGAGCTCGCGCAGGACCCTCGGGCTGATCCCGTCTCCGGCGGGGTGGACCGGCGTGATCCGGCCGAAGTGGATCGAACGTTCGACCTCGTCCTCGATCACCTCGAAATCCGGGTGCTCCATGACGACCTGACGGGAGCGCAGCCGGGGTTTTCCAAAGAGGACGATGCGGTCGCCGGTCACGATCATTTTTGGAATCCATGGCATGTTGAACCACCGGCAGAGGAGCGGAGTCCCAAGGACGCCATCCGCCTCATTTTCAATGCGCACCTCAAAAATTCTTCGTGGGCCGAAGCGTTTGTAGGAGGTTTTTCGGACAATTCCGAACAGGCAGAGCGGGGAGTCGGAGGCCTGGTCCGGGAAGCGGTCGAACCGCGTGCGGTCCTCGTAGCGCCTCGGGAAATGCCGGATGAGGTCGCCGAGCGTGGTGATCCCGAGGCGGCGGAGCGGGGCCAGGCGGCCCTTCGGGATCCACTCCAGGCCCTCGAGGCCCGTGTCGGCCGGAAGCCCGCTCACGCGGCCCTCCGCAGGTCAACAATGCGCATCTGGGCCTCGGTGCGGCCCTGCCACGTGTTCCACTCCAGCGTGTAGGCGACATCCCATGGGGGGCGGGGAAGCGCGTCGAGGCGGGCATTGAAGAACACCGCGGAAAGCCGACGCCTCCCCGCCGCAAACTCGATTTTGAGGTGCTTCTCCTTCATTTCGCGCGGGGCGGAGGCCGGGGAGACCGAGCGGGTGAAGAGGATCGGCTGGGGGTTGGCGGCTCCGAATGGCTCAATGAGGTCCTGGGCTTCGAGGAGCGACACCTCGAGGTCATGGAGCTCGACCTCCACGTCGAGGTGGAGGCGCGGGGTCAGGATTTCCGGGCTGGCCATGCGGCGGGCGGCCGCCTCGAAGGCCTCGCGAAATGCGGGGAACGCGGCCTCGCTCACGCTCACCCCCGCCGCCATGTCGTGACCTCCGAATTTCTCCAGATGCGCGGCGCACTGCCGCAGCAGCTCGACGAGAGGGAGGCCCTCGATGCTGCGCCCGCTGCCCTTGCCCGACCCGGCCTCGTCGAAGCCGACGATAAAGACCGGGCGGTGGTGGCGGCGCATCACGCGCGAGGCAACAACTCCCAGCACGCCGATGTGCCAGTTGCGGTGCCCGGCAACAATCGTCGTGTCGCGCGCGGGGTCGAAATGGTTGTCCACCCACCCCTCGGCCTGGAGCACGACCGCCCGCTCGACCGCCTGGCGCTCCCGGTTGTGCCCATCGAGGCTGGCGGCAAGGCGGCTGGCCTCCGCGCGGTCGTCCGTGAGCAGGAGGCGAAGGGATTCCTGAGCCGGGCCCAGGCGCCCGGCGGCATTGATGCGGGGCCCGAGGCGGAACCCGACATCGCTGCCCCGCACGGGCGCGGAAACCCCGGAGACCTGCATGAGGGCCGCAAGGCCGGGCCAGCGGGTCGCCGCCATCTGGCGCAGGCCGTGCCGCACAAAAATCCGGTTCTCACCCGTGAGCGGGACGATGTCCGCCACGGTCGCAAGGGCCACGAGATCGAGGTATTCCTTGAGGTCCAGGCCGGGAACCGGCGCACGTTTCTGGAGGGCGTGGGCCAGCTTGAAAGCGATGCCGGCGCTGCAGAGGGAATGAAAGTCCGCGCCGCACTTCGGGTTGACGAGCGCCGCGCAATCCGGCCTCCCGGGAGCGGGCTCATGGTGGTCGAGGATCACCACGTCGACGCCGCGCGCGCGAAGCCCGGCGACTTCTTTGACCGAGGTCGTGCCGCAATCCACCGCGAGCAGAAGCTGCGGCCGGTGGGCCTCGCAGCAGCGCTCCACGCCGGCGGAGCTCAGCCCGTAGCCCTCCTCCGCGCGGTGTGGTAAAAAGCAGGGCACCTCCGCACCGAAGGCCTTCAGCACGCGGGCCAGGATCGCCATCGACGTGATCCCGTCCACATCGTAATCCCCGTAGAGGACGATCCGCTCGCGGCTGCGGATCGCGGCCAGCACGCGGTCTGCGGCAGCCGGCATCTCCGGCAGCAGCTCCGGCGCAGAGAGCTCCCGCATTTTGGGGTGAAGGTATTGCCTGGCCGCACCGATGTCGGAAAACCCGCGGCCTACCAGGAGCGCGGCGAGAAATGCAGGAACCTCAAGCTCCCGGAGCAGGCGGCCCGCAGCCAGTGGCTCGGGCGCAGGCGGCAGAATCCACTGGCGCTCCGGCATCACGGCTTCGGCGCGATGCCGATGAAATTTCTCACGCGGGCCAGCTCCGGCCGGGACACCGGGGCCGGGGAGGCATCGGCCCAAAGCCCGCTTGAGGACCCTCCGTCCAGGTTCAGGGCGGTGGCAACCTTCCACTCCGCAATCGCCCCCGGCGTCGAGAGGATCTCGGCTGCGTCGGCCAGCGTGACGGCGGTCATGTAAACAAGCGCCCACTGCCCGCGGCCATCCGTTGCGACCACCGTGCGCCGCGCAGGGCGCTCGCTGTTCAATCCGGATGTGGGAACCCCGTCCTCCACGAGCACCGGGCCGGCCTGGACCGCCTGACGGACCTCTGGCGAGTTCTGGAACTTTGATGAGCGGACGATCTCGATCCGCCCCCCGCGCACGGCGAGAACCCCGGAGAGCAGCTTCGCCCTTTCGAAGCCGTTGACCAGCCTTCCGTCCGAAATGGCAAGCCCCACCGGACGGAAGTCGGGGTGAAAATAGCTGCCGTTGACGCCGGCCACACACCCGGCCTGCGCAAGCGCCCCTGCCAGCGTCGCCTCTCCGGGCTGAGGGCTGTCAACGACACGGAGCGCCCAGGATTTGTTGCTGAAAACCATCGAGGTTGCGCGCGCCGACGTGCCGCCGCCGGCAAACGTGGTCTCCCGGATCCCTGCGCCGGACGGAAGCGTGCCGAGCTCCCTGCCCGCGGTGACCTCCCAGGCGGAAGCGGGGACGACCAGAGCGGCAATGACGGCGGGCAGCAGGCACCTCATGCCGCTGAGTCTCCGCAATTGGGCCCGGCAATCAATCTTGAAAATCATCGGGCAGCCGCCGGCCCTGGCCTTCCGCCGGGCGGAGACGCACCCCCGGAGCGCCCGGAACATGGTTCGGCTTGTCGAAGCGCGGAATTCCCAATAGAGAATGGGACGTGGCCCTGCCTCCTGGAATCTCCGTTCGACCGTATGAACCCCGCGACCGCGACGCGGTGCGCCGCCTGTGCTGCGAAACCGGATTCCTCGGAAAGCCGGTGGATGCGATTTTTGAGGACCGGGAACTTTTCGCCGACTACCTGACCGCCTTCTACACGGACATCGAGCCGGAGTCGTCGTTCGTCCTCGAACAGGACGGCGTCGTCAAAGGCTACCTGCTCGGCTCGCGGCGCCCCCTCCGCCAGCAGTGGCACAGCTTTTTTCACAACATCCGACTGTTCCTCACCGGCCTGCGACGCTACCCGCGCTACAACCGGGCCACCCGCGAGTTCATCCACTGGATCCTCCGGAACTCCTGGCGCGAAGTCCCTGCCGCCCCCCGCCGCACCGCGCATTTCCACTTCAACGTCCTCCCCGAGGCCCAGAGCTTCGCCGGCACCCACGTGATGCTCAACGCCTACTTCGACTACCTCCGGTCCCGCGGAGAAAAGGCCGTCTTCGGACAGATGGTCACCTTCGAATCCCGCCGCGGCGCCAAGGTCCTCGAGCGGTTCGGGTTCCGCATCCTCGAAAAAAAGGAGATCACCAAATACCGCGGCAAGCACCCCGAGGCCGTCTACCTCACCACCGCGGTCAAGCAGCTGGTCTGAGCACCCATCTCACCGGCCGTGACGGGCGGTCGCCTGCGCCCCCTGCTTTCTGAAGACCACGATCCGGTTCGAATTCGTGCCGCGCCGGTTGTTGTCAACGCCCCAGCAGTTCGAGGTTTTTGTGAACGTCTGGGAGTTGATGAGAGGCTCAGTGGGCTTTTTCTGTTGAGTGAATAAGGAATAGACAGTAAAGGTTGCGCATGGAGAATGTTTTGACGACCGAAGCTGCTGCACTGATCCTTGGTGTGAGTCAAGCGCGAGTGAGGAAGTTGATTAAGGACGGACGGCTTTCGGCGGAAAAGAGGGGTCGCGATCTGCTTCTTCAAGAATCTGATGTGCATTCTTTTGTGGAAAATGGGCGAAAAAATATCGGGCGCCCGACAAAATATCATTGCGCGAGCGCGACGATTATGGAGGACGCGGCCATGTATCACGCATCACAGGAATCTCGTGCACGCGTTGGAAACGGGGAAATTCGTTGCGACGACGCACTGAACGTTCTGCCGACCCTGCCAGCAAATCTCTATCAGACGATCATTGCCGACCCGCCCTACTTTCAAGTGCTCTTGGGGGAAGAATGGGACAATACTTGGCAGACGCCTGATGATTATCTGACATGGACTTTGAAGTGGGTTCGCCAATGCAAGAGGGTGCTCAAACAAGATGGCCTTCTGTACATTTTCGGCCAATTGGGAAAACGCGAGCATGTATGGCTTCACACCTGCTCGATGCTAGCCAAAGAAATGCAATTTCACGACATGATCATCTGGGATCGGGCCGTTGGCTACAATGAGCGCTATGATTCCTTTACGCCCCAGTATGAAATGGTCCTTGTATTGCGACACGCAGCAAATACCAAACCATTTTTTGATAAAGACGCCGTCCGTCTCTCCTATGACGAAGATAAAATCCAGTCCTATCTACGCGACAAAAGATATAAGGATAAGGAAGCTAGAGAAAGGCACCTTCGGAAGGGAAAATACGCTACAAACATACTTCGGGTTCCATCTTTAAAGGGATCTTCTAAGGAGAAAATCGGGCATCCCTCACAAAAACCAATCGCGCTCATTAATCAGTTGATTCTAGCAAGCACAAGAAAAGGCGACTGCGTGCTTGATCCATTTCTTGGAAGCGGAACAACAGCAGCTTCTGCACAAATCTTGGGGCGGAAGTGGTTGGGCATAGAATCGCAGGCCGAATATGTAAAGATTGCCCATAAGCGAATCACAGAGATTTTGTCTGTTCCTGAGTTTACTCTTGATTGAATTTGCGCGAACCAGAAACAACGGGATTCTGAAAAGAGACGCCGAAAAGACTTGGCGTATCGGTTGGAAGCGGGATCCGACCCGCCATGCGCCAAAATGTGCGGAACGGAATCGAGCATTGAATCCGCCTTTGGCGCTTTGAATCAATTTTTGGGTTAATCACCATTTCTGCGCCGGAGCCTGCAACGTTCTTACTCTTCCAGGCTTGAGCAGATTGTCGCGCTGCGGGGTAGGACAGGGTCATATTCTTGATTCTTAAATCAATTTCGCTAATCTCATCAATACTCAAAGCCCCCCACAAACCGCTCCAGGCAGGAACAGTAAATAGGGCCACTCCAATTTCCTCGACCCATTTCTCTGATGGTGTTCTTTGTTTCCAAAAACCCACAATCATTAGGAATGGGACATCAATGCTCCTTTGTCGGCCGACATCTCCCAGAGCGACCGGCGAGCCAAATCTTGCAGTCTTCACGGATACGGGAAGGTTTCGATATTCGTAAGGAACATTTTCCTGATTATTTTTTTCCGGAGGAATGTCCCACTTCTGCATGTAGCTGCCTTCGTATTGATCAAAGAATGTGTCCCTAACCCACTTTTCAAATGTGAAACCGTGATGTTGAACTTCGACCATAAAATGAAGTGTGCCTATCTTGTGTTGGGAAAATTTGTGTGGCTTTTTGTCTTCCGGTCGACCCGGGCCGCCTGCGGCAAAACCGGGGCCCTCTGATCGTCCCATCCGGCTTATCTGGCGGCGGGGCGGGCGAGGCGGCGGACGTCCTCGGGAAGCTCTTCGCGGCGGTCCTCATCGCTCATGCGGTCGATGAAGAGGACCCCCTGCAGGTGGTCGAACTCGTGCTGGACGGCGCGGGCGAGGAGTCCGTCGGCCTCGAAGGCGATCTCGCGGCCATCCGGCAGGGTGGCCTGCACGCGCACCGAATACGGCCGGGGGACGTCACCGCGGAGCCCCGGAAAGCTCAGGCACCCCTCGCCCTCGATGGTGATTTTCCCGAGGGGCTCGATTTTCGGGTTGATGAGCACGAGGGGCATCATGGCCTCAAAGTCGGCGGGGCGGCCGTCCACCCGCATGGCGCTGGGGCGGTCCTTCATCTGGGGAACATCCAGCACAAAGAGGAGGAGGGGGAGGCCGACCTGCTGGGCGGCGAGGCCGATGCCCTCGGCCTCGCGCATCGTGTCGATCATGTCGCCGGCGAGCGCGAGGATCTTGTCATCGATGGCCGCGACGGGCCGGCCCTTGGTGCGGAGGGCGGGGTGGCCGTAGGTGGTGATTTCCAGGAGCATCAGTTGGAAGGTTCGGGTTGGGTGAAGGCCGGGATGTTCGAGATGCCGGCCTGCTTGAGGGCGTCGAGGACTTTGACGACGACGCCGAAGGGGGCCTCGCGGTCGGCCTGCATGGCCACCGGCCGGTTCGGCGCGGCCTGCCGCGCGCTCTGGAGGGCGGAGGCAAGGGCCTCGAGGGCGACCGGCTTGTTGTCCAGGCTGATCGCGTCGGCGCCCTTCACCTGAAGAAGCAGCGGATCCTGTTTTTCTGCGGAGACGGCATCGGAGGATTTCGAATCGGGCAGGTTGATTTGCAGGCGGGGCTGCTCCTTGCGGAACGTGGTGGTGACGATGAAGAAGATGAGGAGGATCGCGAGGATATCAATCAGCGAGACGATGAAGACAACCGGGGCCCTGCGTTTGCGTGTGTAGAACCGCATGGCGCGTCAGCCGATTCGCTTCTCCACCTGCGGCAGCTCGCCGTGCGGGTAGCACTTGGCCAGGAGGTCGGCGGCCATGGATTCCATGCCGATCGCCAGCACCTCGACCTTGCGCTGGAAGTAGTTGTAGGCGATGAGGCTGGGGACCGCGACCGCCAGGCCGACGATCGTCGTGTTGAGCGCCTCGGAAATCCCGCGCGCAATCACCACCGGGTCCCCGCTTGCGCCAAGCGAGGCAAAGATTCCGACCAGCCCGGAAAGCGTGCCAAGGAGCCCGAGCAGCGGGGCGATGCCGGTGCTGATCTCGAGGATGACGAGCCCCTTCTCCATGTGCGAAACCTCGTGCCGGGCCCGGGTCTGGACGGCCTCAAGGTTTTCAGATTTCGGCCAGTTGAGGTGGAGGATCAGGACGTGGAGGACGCGGGAGATCGGCGACGGGTTCCGCTCGATGGCATATTGGAGGAGCCCGATGTCATCGCCGGGAGACAGCTTCTCGAGCGCCAGCGCGACGGGAGGCGGAATCACGATTTTCTCGCGGAGCGCCCGCCCGCGGAGCAGGATCACCGTGCAGGAGACGACGGAGACGATGAGGAGGAAGACCATGAAGGGCCCTCCCCGGAGGAAAAAATCGAGCGTTTGTGTGACCATGAATCGGAATCAGTTGCTGAGGATGGTGAATGAGTAGTCGATTTCCAGGCGGCTGTTGTCGAGGAGTTTTGCGACCTCCTCGGGGATCGGAGGGATCTCGGCTTCGAGGATTGACGTGATGCTCACCGAGGCAAAACTCTCGTTGGAGGTGTTGGAGATCACGCGCGTGCCCACAACTTTGCCCTCGGAGGTGACCTGGAAGCGGATGTCAACGGTCCCGATGTTCAGCAGGCCGATCTGGTTGTTCACGTAGTAATACCAGCGCGACCCGATGGCGTCGGAGACCAACTTTTTGTAGCGCCCGAGCGGGGTGGAGGCCGCATCCAGCGACGCGCGGCCGCGGTTGGAGATGTTCCCGCGAATCCGGGTTACGCGGGTTTGGGGCTGGAATCCCGGGGCGGAAGCGGGCTTGGGCGGGGTGGCGGGAGCAGCGGGCTTCTTCGGCTGGGACGGCTCCTCGCGGGCAGGTTCCGGCTGGGGAGCCTCGCGCAGGGCGAGCTGCGTTGGCGGGGCCGGCTCGGTCTTCGCCGGAGGCTCCTGGGCCTCATCCGGGGGTGCCGGATCGGACGGCGGCGCGGCGGCCTGGCTCTCCCTCCCGGCGGTGTAGTTCCGGTTCTCGAGGTCAAGGGCGGGCGATTCCTCGCCGGCGACCGATGGCATCGGAGCCTTTCCGCTGGGGGCATCCGCGCTGGCGGCGAGGGTGTTGTTATCGGACTCGAAGCGGGCGTTCTTGGGGGCGTCCTTCACGTTCTGGTCGCTTGTCCGGACATAGGAGGGATCCTGGCGGCGGGGTGACGGCTCTGCGAGGATAGTGAGCTCCAGGGGTGGGGCCTCCTCCGGGACTGCGGGGGGGATCCGCCATCCCGGCAGGAGCATCGCCAGGGCGATTCCAGCAATGATCAGCAGGTGGATGAGCAACGACAGCACCGCAGCCGCGACGGTCTCGCGTGGGGAGCTCTGGATGTCTGTCGCACTCATGAACGCCCTATTTTGCCGAAACCCTCGCCTGATGGAAGAGGTATTGTTGGACGTATCCGGCATAGGGTCCAAGCCGGCGCCTGGCGTATCGTGCGAGCTGGGTGGCCGTCCCGCTGCGCCCGCCCCGCATCGAGAGCAGGACGCGGTGGATCCAGACGTCGATCGGCACGGCGTCGAGGCGCTCGTAGGCGAACAGCAACACGCAGTTGGCGACCTTCACCCCCACGCCCGGCAGGCTGGTCAGCTCGCTCCGGAGATCGGCCGTCGGGAGCCGGGCGATCGCATCCAGATCGATGGCGCCCGAATCCACCCTGCGCGCAGTGGCCAGCAGGTTGGCCGCGCGATACCCCAGCCCGCAGGCTCTGAGCGCGCCCTCCCCGGCGCTGGCAATGGCCGCCGGGGTGGGATAGCAAAACCGGCCGGCAAGGGGCCGGCCATACCCTTTGCGAAGGGCGAGCGACATCGAGCGGATGTGGGCGACCTGCTTCATCGAGGAGGTGATGAACGTCGCGAGACATTCCCAGCGCGGCTGGCGGAGGATCCGCATCCCGCGGCACACCTCGAGCGCCCGCGCGCTCATCGGATCCGTCGGAAAATCCGCGTAGATTTTTTCGAGCGGGTGGTCCAGTGCGAAGTAATTCCGGGCCACCTCCTCGTCGCCCTCAACCACCTGCAAGGCCCTGTCCTGCTCGCGAACCCGCAGCGGAGATGCGTCGGCCAGCCCCTCCCAGGACCCATCCTCCCGGCGGTCCCAATGGAAGACCTGCCCGCTCTGCAGGGTGAGGTCCAAAGCAATCCCGCCGTTCCTCATCGCCCTCAGTCAAGGATTGCCGGATCGCCGTAGAGCGTGGACGCGCTCGCGCGGGTGATCCGCAGCGGAACCAGCTGGCCGACATGCCGCGGGGCCCCCTCAAAGACGACAATTTTGTTGGTGCGGGTGCGCCCGGAGAGCCTTGCGGGGTTATTCCGGCTGGGGCCCTCGCAGAGGATTTCGACCTGGGAGCCGACCAGGGCCTGGAGGTGGCGGGAGACATGGCGGTTCACGACGTCCAGGAGGTCCTTGTTCCGCCACTCTTTGACGTCATCGGCCAGCTGGTCCTCCATGTCCGCCGCCGGCGTGTTCCGGCGGGGGGAGTAGCGGAAAACAAATGCGTTGTCGAACCCCACCTCGTCGCAGAGGGCGCGCGTTGCGGCGTAGTCGTCCCCGGTCTCGCCCGGAAACCCGACGATCACATCGGTGGTGATGGCGATCCCCGGACGGGCCTCGCGCAGAGCCGCAACCAGCTTGCGGAAGCCTTCTGCCGTATACCCGCGGCGCATGATTTTCAGAATCCGGTCCGAACCGCTCTGGAGGGGGAGATGCACGTGCTCGGCGAGCTGCGGGAGCCGCGAAAACGCCCCGATGAGGTCCGGACGGAATCCGATCGGATGCGGGGAGGTGAAGCGGACCCGCTCGATTCCACCGACAGCACATACCGCCTCAAGAAGCTGGACGAACGGGCTCAGCCCATCGACCTTCGCGAACTCGTGCCGGCCATAGAGGTTGACGATCTGCCCGAGGAGGGTGACCTCGCGGACCCCGCGCTCCGCCAGGCCGCGCACCTCGGCGACAATCTCAGGAATCGGGCGCGCGCGCTCGGCCCCCCGCGTCTGCGGAACGATGCAAAATGCGCAGTGCATGTTGCACCCCTGCATGATCGAGACGAAGGCGGCACACTGGCCCGCAGAAACCTCCTGGTCGCGAATAGTCGACTCCGAGCCCTCCTCCTCGTCCACGTCCACAACCGGAAGCCGCTCGTCGTCCATCAGCGCCTCCATCCGGCGTCGCAGGAGGCCATCCACGTAGTCCGCCACCCGGTGAAATTTTTGCGTTCCGACCACGAGGTCCACGTGGGGGGAGGCCTGGAGGAGTTCGGCTCCCCGCGCCTGAGCCATGCAGCCCAGATACCCGAGGACCAGGTGCGGACGGGCCTCGCGCAGGCGGCGCAGCATCCCCATCTTCCCAATCGCCTTCTGCTCCGCCATATCCCGCACGCTGCACGTGTTCAGAAGAATGACATCCGCCTCCGCCTCGTCCCCGGTCATCCGATACCCCCGCTCCCCCAGCATGCGCGCAACCTGCTCGGAGTCGCGCTCGTTCATCTGGCAGCCGTAGGTTTTGATGTGGACAGTGGGCATGGGAAGCCGAACAACGTAGCCCATGCCCGCCGGAATTCCAGCCTGCGGGTCGCCAGCACACAAAAAAAGCAGGGAGGCCAAAGTGATTGTATTGGCTTGGGTGAACGACGAAGAAACCTTGCGGACGTAGGGAAGCAAGACCGACGCCTATGCGGTTTTTCAATCCATGTTGCGCAACAACCCTCCGCCCGATGAATGAACCGAATTACTTTCCACCATTCGGTCCTGCATTTGGCGAAGCGTGGCAACGGTGAGGGTCATCGAAAACCTGGGGTCCCATCATGCCTCACACAGAAATAAGGATGAAAATCTTCCAATCCAAAGTCCACGGGAAAGCCCGCGTCCCGTTTTCGCTGGCAGCTCGCTGTTGGCTATTCTCCCGCCGCTTGCAGGACCTTCTCGCGCAAAGCGCGCGCGATACGAAAACCTGTCTTTGTTTCCAACAAGTCGATTGTCGGACGGATCTCTTTTGAGAAGGGGGGCTCGGCGCGGGCGGCCACGTTCTCAAAGTTTCTTCATGAGCCTTTCAACAACCGCCGAATCTCATCGTGGTTGCCCATTGCAAAGAAGACCAATTCCTTCCGATCCAACATAAACAACAGCCGGATCGCCAAGCCCGCTCGACATTCGAGGACGGCGTGACCTGCTTGGGGGTGATCTTTGCCTTTTGAAAAACGGGGGCTTTTTGCTTCATGGTGCTCATTGGTCCGGATCGCAACCTGAAGGCGCGTCCTTCATTCTCGCATGCAAAGCCACCACCGGCAACCGCGGGCATGCTAAACCAGTTCGCCCGGCCGCGCTTGGTCAAGAATCTGCGATGCTGCCCCTACAGGGCAGAAACTCATTTTGCCCATGACCCAGGGCGGCGCGGGCGCTTGCCCTGGGCTACGGGATGCAGCCCCGATGGGGTTTGAGCGCAATGCCATCAAGAGCCCCTCCCATCGAGGAGCAGGCAGGCTTTCCACCCACGGAGCCCGTAGAAGATCGTCCGAGCCGGGGTGTGCCGCAAGGCTCCATCCTTCGTCCCATGCAAGGAAGTAGGCCAGGCCCGGGTTGTGCTTTCGAATGTCTTCGAGGAGGCGGTTGTAATTCACTGCGGGGGCCTCGCTCCCGAATTCTGTGAGCGCAACCGGCTTGCCAAGCGCCGCCAATGCGGCCCATCCCGGAATGGCATTCTGGTCCCCGGCCCATCCATACCAGTCCACCCCGACAACATCCACCACGTCGTCGCCGGGATAATAGTGCAGGGGCGATTTCCATTGGCTGGCATCCGGATTTTTTTCAAACTGGTGGTTGGCAGACCCTTCGGTGCTGTAAACCCAAATCAAATTGCGTAGCCCCTTCACCCGGGTGAAGTCATCATGCATCTGCCGCCAAAGGGCCACGAAGACTTCCCGGCGGCCTTCGGGATTCAAGGAGTTCCACCCGGGCGGCCCCGAGGTCACATTCGCCCACCAATCAAACGCGTTTGGCTGTTTATTGCGGGTTTCCGCGGGGGAATCCCGTGCGGGGTTCCATGAGTGGCTCCATTCCGGATGAGGCATTGAGGCCGATGAAGAAAAGTGAACTGCGGGGATGGGGGCTGTGATGCACGCGCTCCTCGACACGTGCACGTTCCTCTGGCTGGCACTGGAACCGGCGCGCATCTCGCCCGCCGCGCAAAAGGTGTTGGACGAGCCCCGGACGATTCGCCGGCTCAGCCAGGCGAGCGTGTTGGAAATCGTCCTCAAGCACCGTGCGGGCAAGCTGCCGCTTCCAATGTCCCCGGACCGCTGGATCCCATCCCGCCGTGCGTTCTTTCAACTGGAGGATCTGCCTCTCGACGCAATGGTGATCTTCCGCTCGGGGGCGCTACCCGATGGCCATGACGACCCCTTTGACCGCCTTATTGCTGCTCATGCCATTGAGTCAGGCAGCACGCTGCTTTCACCAGACTTGCCGCTCGGCCGCCTGGGAGCATCGAGAATCTGGTGATCATCGGGCGGACCCGGCTCTGCTAAACTGGATTTGTTTCTAAGCCACTTGCCGCAGGGTGCCGCCTGCTCTCTATTGAGGGCGTTTCCCCGACATGCCATTCGCTCCACACAAATCCCGAACCCGCTTGGGAGCCTTCACCTTGATCGAGATGCTTGTTGTGATCGCTATTCTGGCAATCCTGGCCGCGCTTTTGGTGCCCGTGGGCCGGCAAGCGGTGACTGCGGCCAACCGGATGAAATCCGCCTCCCAGATGAAGCAGATCGGTCAGGCTCTTCACGGGACCGCCGCCGACCTCAATGGTTTCCTGCCATCGATCAGCGGGATGCGGTTCGGAGCCGGCCGGGGTTTAGAGCCGTTAAAAGTCACCTGGATTCATTGACGATGACGACCGCCGAGGCCGGGGGGATCGTCACTTCGAAGCCGCTCTGGAAGCCGGAGATTTTGTCCTCGCGGATCGCGACCGTCTTGGCCCCGCGGTTTGTGGCGCGCGGGTCGGCTGCGGTGAGCCAGTATTCCGTGGCATCGGGCTTCGGCTGGTAGGGGAGGTCGAGGCGGATCGTTTTCGCTTCGGAGAAGCTGCGGTTGAGCGCGATCAGGCTGTAGCGGCTGCCATCCTTGAACGCGTAGAGCTTTGTGACGGGGACGCCGGAGACGGCGGCGATGGTCTTGTCCGACGGCTTGCCATCGTTGCCCAGCCCGACGCTGCGGCGCTCGGGGATGTCCACGGTTTCGACCTGCACGGGATCCACTTTGAGCAGCGCTCCGGTGCAGTATTTGTTGCGGAGCATCAGGGCGAGCCATGTTGTCTGCGGATCGAAATGGGGGTTGTGCGAAGACCAGTTCGGGCCGGGGCGGACCTGGAAGTAGTTTGAGTTCCCGTTGTTGGCGACGACGAACAGGAAGTTGTCAAGCGTGGCGGTGGCGAGGGCCAGGCTCTTGCCGACCTGCTCGGCCTCCTCGCTGAACGGCTTGTCCGGAGTAGGGATCGCGTAGCCGGGCCCCGCCTCGTATTTGATGATCTCCGCCCATTGGCCGGTCTTTGCCTTCATGGCCTCGCGGATTTTATCGATCTCCGCCAGCTTGGGCTCAAAGACCTGAGCGCTGTAAAACAGGTTGGCCTGGAACAGGCCGGAGTCGTTCTGGCCGACGATCGATTCCCCGTCGTAGCCGCCGATGTATCCGCTTGGCGCCGTGCCGATGACATCGGCCTGCGGGCAGGCCATCGCGGCCTTCATGGTGATTGAGTGCTATTTCTGGAACTGTTTCCGGTAGGCGCCGGGCGCGAGCTCGAAGCGCTTCTTGAACTCGACGCTGAGCCTGGCCACCGTGCTGAACCCGGCGTCCTCGGCGACCGATTCGAGCGTTGCGTTCGTGTGGATGAGCATCTTGGCGGAGTTTTCGAGGCGGACCCGCAGGATCTCGTCATGCGGCGAGCGGTTCAGAAGCGTGCGGAACTTCCTCTCAAGAACCCGCCGGCCCATGGGAACTTTTTTGAGGATGTCCGGGACGCTGATCCGCTCGCAGGCATGGGCGCGGATGAAGCGCAGGGCATCGGCCACCCGGGGGTCGGCCACGGCAAAGACATCGCTCGAGCGGCGCACGGTCACCTCCTGCGGGGCGACGAGGATCGGGCGCGCCGGAGGCTTCGCGCCGGACATCATCCTGTTGAGCATCGCCCCCGCCTCGAAGCCGATTTGCTCCCACGGCACCGAGACGCTCGACAGCGCGATCGGCAGGTCGAGGCAAAACTCGGGCGTATCGCCGACGCCGACGATGGCGACCTGCTCGGGGACCGGAACCTGCAGGTGCAGGCACGCCCGCAGCACCCGCGCGGCCATCATGTCCCCGCTTGCAAAAACGGCGCACGGCTTGGGAAGCGACGAGATCCACTGGTGGAGGGTCTCGTCGTCCGCCTCAATATAGGTTCCCCGGATTTTCGGGCACGGCGGATACGAGGCGCTCTGGTCATAGACATCGACCGGCTGGGGATCGAGCGCAGCGATGTAGCCGCCGAGGCGCTGGTCGAGGTTGGGATCCTCCTGCGGAAATCCGATGCAGGCGAAATGCGGGAACCCGAGGGACGACAGGTGCTCGGCCGCGAGACGCCCGATCGCCCGGTGGTCGCAGCCGATCTGCGCGGCCCCCGCAAAGTGCCGGCCCCCGTGGACGTTCACAATCGGCACCCGCAGCGCCCTGGCCCGCTTCATCAGATCGTCGCGTCCGAGCATCCCGATCATTCCCTGCGGCCTCCAGTGCCGGGCCAGCGCAAATCCCGCCTCGTTGCGCTCGTAGGTGATCGTGTCCCAGAGCATCGGGGGCGCGGAAAACCGTGCGATGCCGGAGCGCAGCGCCCAGGCAAATTTCGGCACCAGCAGTGCGACTCGGTGGGGGGCCAGAGGTTTCATGGGTTGCCGATACCTTAGCTCGGAGGCGGCGGATTGCTTCCCTGGTGAAATGGGACAAGACCCAGATGGTGCCGGGTCGCATTTCCGCCCGGGATGGCGCAGCGTGTCGTCCATGCAGAACTCCCCGCGAAAACTTCTTCTGACGGCACTCGCTGCCATGACCGCTGCCATGACCATTCCCGCCGCGCTGCGCGCGGAAGGCACGCCGACGGTGATCGAGATGACCGGCACGGTGAAGGTGCCCGCCGTGAAGCGGTTCGGGATCAACATGGGAAGCGATTCCTACTACATGGGGGCGATGATGAAAAAGCGGGCGGTGCGCAATTTCGAGGGCACGAGCTACCGCCAGTGCCATGCCGGTCCGCCCGCCGGGCTCGAGCCGGAAGGGTTTTTTTCGTCCACGCTGGTTTCGGAAAAGCGCGGATGGCGGAAGCTGCTCGAGGGGGCTGACGCCACGATCCTCAGCGGGCCGCTCAAGGGGACGAAGGTGAAGATCAAGGAGGTCATCGAGAAGGAGGGCGAGCAATACGGGAAGAAGTCGCCGATGACGTATTTTGTCTTTGATCGGAAGCTGGAGATCCCGCCCGAGCAGCTGAAGGTTTCCTCGCAGGGTCTGCTGGTCGAAAAGCCAATGCTGGACCAGGGGGCCATCGGGCCGGTCGGGACCTACTGGGCTTCGGACAATATTTCGGCCGCCCCGGGTGATGTGCCCCCGGGTTCGTTCGGCAGCACCGCCCTCCTGCTCGATGCGACGCAGGCACAGCAGAAGCCGCAGGCCGGGGCCATGGAAGCCTTCCTGCGCCTGCCAACCGGCTACCAGAGGTTTTGGGACACCAACGGGACATGGAACGTGCAGTTCTGGGCAAAATCTCCCGGCGGACCCGCCCAGCTTGCCGTGAAGACCGATGGAATGGGCGTTGACGAGTCGGTGGAAGTTCCGGGCGAATGGAAAAAGTTCGAGCTGAAGATCCCGGTCAGCAAAGTGCCCGAGCCTGCGGACGCCAAGCAGAACCCACACCTCACGTTCACGCTCCTCGCAAAGGAGGGCAAAGTCCTCCTCGACGACATTGAGATTTGGAAGGATGGGGACGCGAATCCGACGCCGTTCCTCGACGACTACGTCAACCTCCTCAAGGAGCTGAACCCGGGAATTCTTCGCCGCCTCATGATGGGTGGCAGCACGATGGAAAATTTCCTGAAGCCCCCGATCCGGGCGTTTGCGTTTCAGAACAACCTGTTCGCGGATCCGGGCACCTATGGGAACGGCCCGGAGCGCCTGTCATTCGGGCTGTTCGAGGGGCTCTCGCTCTGCGAATTCCTTGGCTCGGAGGCATGGTTTTGCGTCCCCGGCACGCTTCGCACCGAAGAGATGGACATCCTCATGGAGTTCCTCGGCGGGCCGGTGGAAACCCCCGGCGGAAAGCTCCGCGCCGAGCTCGGCCATCCAGCTCCGTGGACGGATTCCGTGAAAGAGATCCACATCGAAATCGGGAACGAGGCATGGAATACCGCGCTCGGGTTTCTGGTGGGCGGATACAACGGGCCGGACTACTGGCAGGACCTCTTCGCGCGCGGCAAGGCGTCGGCCTATTACAAGCCAAACATCATTTTCCACGCAGCCGGACAGAATGTGGCAGCCGGGATGAGCCGCAGGATTTTGAAGGAAACCCCGGCCGCCGACCGCTACGCCGTCGCGGTCTATATGGTTCACGGCCTCGATCCGGAAGACCTGCCCGACATCGACAGCGAGGACAAAATGTTCCGCTGGCTCTTCGCCCAGCCGCTGCAGACGATCTTCGCCAAAGGCCTGCCCGAGCAGGTGGCCGTAAGCAAGGAGACGGGCGTGGAATTTTCGCAGTATGAGGTGAACCACCACATCACGGGCGGCAAGGCGCCGGTGGAGCCCCGCAACGAGATGGTGGCATCCATCGGCGGCGCCGTGAGCATCACGAACGCGATGCTGCTCATGCTCCGCGAGTGCGGGATCCGCTCGCAGTGCTTCTTCACGCTGCAGCAGCTCACCTACGACGCCCATGGCGTCGGGCCGGTCCGGCTCTGGGGAGCGAACCTCAGCCAGCGCCCCGGCATGGTCCGCTACCGTCCGACCGGCCTCGCCCAGATCCTCGTCAACAAGGTCCTCGGTGGGAATCTCGTCGAGACAATCCAGTCGGGCGCGTGCCCGACATTTGAGGCGACCGGCCGCTTCCCCGGGGCAAAGTCAAAGGACGAGCACATCACGGTCGAGCACCCGGCGATCTGGAGCTACGGGTTTACCGATGGCACCCGCCGCGCGATGATCCTTGTCAACCTCGACACGCAGGCCGCCCGTCCGGTCGAGCTGAAATTCCCCGGCGCCGTCGTCGCCGGTTCCGCGAAGCAATGGGTGCTTGCCTCAAACAAGATCACCGACAACAACGAGTTTGAAGCCGGGGAGCCCCAGGTCGCCCTGCGCGAGGAACAGCTCCCGGACCTCGACAGCGGAAAACAACTGACTCTCGAACCGTTCTCAATTCGCGCCATCCAATGGGAATCACAATAGAGAAACCCGCCATGCCGGCAATCGCCCTCGCCATCTTATTGGTTTCAGCCGCCCTCTCCGCACGTGCCCAGGCACCGTCCGACGGAAAAGAATGGGCTGCTTCCGGCGGCAAGTTTGATGCGTCCAAGACGTTGGCCGAGCTGCCGGCAGGCTACCGGTTCGAGCACATCATGCTCCCGATGCGCGATGGCGTGGGGCTGGCAACGACGGTCTTCCTGCCTCCCGGCGACGGCCCGTGGGCAACGGTCCTCATCCGCACGCCCTATGAGCGAAATGGCGGCGCAAAATATTTCAAGAGCCTCTGCGCGAAGGGATCCTACGCGTGCGTGATCCAGGACCCGCGCGGGGACGGCGACTCGCAGGGGAAGCCGCTCGCTGACCCGGTGAGCAGCGACAACGAGATTGCCGACAGCTACGACACGATCGACTGGATCGCGAAGCAGCCGTGGTCGAACGGCCGCGTCGGCATGACCGGCGGCAGCGGCAATGGCATGGCCGCCGCGATGGCCTACCTGTCGAAACACCCGGCCCTCGTCGTCGTCGAGCCCGCCAACTCGGCCGGCAATACCGCCCTCTACTGGGGGTTCGAGAACGGCGTCCGCCGGAAGCTCTACGAGTGGCTCAACCAGCGCAACCTCAAGGTCAGCGAGTGGCCGAAACCCACACTCCTGAACTACGACCGCGCAAATTGGCAGAAGCTCCTCGACGAGGCCGCGAAGGACAACCCGACCGTGTATCTGGGATCCGACGGATGGTTCAACATCTTCGGCGATGCGTCGGTGGACTTCTTTGAAAAGTTCGGGCCGAGCGGCAAGGTTTTCATCACGGTCAATGCCTCCGCCCACGGGGCGCATTGCGACAAGGGGGTCAAATTCAAGATCGGCCCGCCGTCCGGCGCTGCCCCGGTGCCGACATTTCTTGATGTGCTCGATGGCAAGGCGAAGCCGGAAAAATCCCAGATCCTCTACGCTGTCATGGGCGACGTGACCGACCCCGCCGCGCCGGGCAATGTCAAAAAAGCCTCCGCCGTCTGGCCGCCCGCGAACGTGCCCACACCATTTTATCTGACCCCCTCCGGCGGTCTTTCGCCAAAGCCGGCTGCCACGGCCGGCAAGATCTCATTCCCTTACGATCCCGCGAACCCCGTCCCCTCGCTCGGCGGCGGATGGTCGTTCGGCAACGATCCGAACGGCGCGGTGGACCAGCGTCCGCTCGCGGCTCGCAAAGACATCGTCCGGTTTGTTTCCGAGCCCCTCGACGCCCCGCTGGAAATCGCGGGAAAGATCCGCGCCGACCTGTTCGTTTCCAGCGACGCTCCCGACACGCTCTTCGTCGTGAAACTTGTGGACATCTACCCCGACGGGCAGGAGATCTTTTTGCGCGAGGCGGCCGCGATGACGCGATACCGTGACGGATTCGACAAGCCAGCGCCGCTCGAACCCGGCAAGACGGCCCGCCTCGCATTCGACTGCAACAGCATCGCGGTCGTCTTCAACAAGGGCCACCGGATCGGCATCTTCATCACCTCCAGCAGCAGCCCCACCTACGAGGTCCACCCGAATACCTATGAACCCGCGAAATCGCCTGCCGACATGCGCGCTGCAAATCAGACGATCCACATTTCTTCTATCGCTCCGTCCGCAATCATCCTCCCGGTCGTCAAATGAACATCCAAGCCTCCGCCGTTCGTAGTTCCGCATTCATGCGGGGCCTTGTCCCTCCTCGCCACCACGCCCAGCGGCCGCCTGAAGGCGGAACGACCAACGCGACACCACCCTCCGCCGTTTGTAGTTCCGCATTCATGCGGTGCTTTTTCTTCCCAACCAACATGAAACTCATCCTCCCACTTATCGCCCTCGCCCTCGCATTGCCGCTCCGCGCCCAGGAGAGCCTCCCGGTCGTCGATTTTGGCGACAACCTTTTCTGGTATTCCACCGGCATCCCGCAATACCGCGCCGGAACGGCGGGAGTGACCAGGGAAAAAAAGGCCGAGGGTGAATTCATCAACGGGCATCCGTTCAACCTCGACATACCGCTGAGCCCGGTGACCGGCGACTACAACACCCGCGGCAACAACACGCGCTTCTACGGCGGCATGAAAACCCATTGCTGGGACAACCCGACCAACAAATACTCATGGTCCGAAGGCGGAGTGAACGCCGAGCACGAGGGCTTTGATGACTTCAACTTTATGGCCAACGCGCTCGAGTCGCTTCACACCCCGGAAAAGCCCGGCAGCCGGCTCAAGGCAACCGGCGTTTGGCTGTGGAAAAAGGAGGATTTCCTCAATGGCGGCGACAAATTTCCGGTTACTTTCGACGAGACCAGCCGCGTTGGCGTCTTCCTCTCCCGCACCTATCCCGTCAACGACGCGCATGCGAAACGGCTGAAAGCTGAGGGAAAAATTTCGAAGGACGCCGGCCCGTTCACCGACACCTACGCCAACCAACGGCTGGAGGTGGTGCCGCGTGAATACTGGCGCGGATGGGAAAGCGTCCACCTCGTCGTGCGCGACGGCGAGCAGTTTTTCGTCGCCGAGACCAATTTTGAGCCCATCGCGCAGACGCTTTTTGAGGTCTCCCCGACCAAGGTCAAGTGGGCGAAATACAACCCCCAAGGCCCGTGGGATTTTGAATTCGACCCCCAGACCGCCAGCTTCGAGCCGCATGAATTCAAGGACGTCACCGCCGTCGGCTGGATGATCCTCAAGAACAAGATCGAAAATTCCACGCTTTGGCTGAAATGGTATGGGTTCGGGATGGATGCGGTCGTGAACCGTCCCTGGGAAGCCGGCGTCAACGTCCCGATGGCCAAGCTCGACGGCTCATCGGGGAAGGATGGCCTCTACATGGCAAAAAGCGAGGTGACCTACGAACAATGGCGTCGGATCGCCCGCTGGGCGTCCCGCAACCAATACGGCCTCCATGCCCCCTACGACTTGGGCCGCGACGGCAACATGGGCAGCATGCTGGCCGACGACAAGCCGCACTCGGCGGACGAACCCGCCACCGGCATGACCTGGTATGATGCCGTCCTCTGGTGCAATGCGCTCTCCACCTACGAGGGCCGCACTCCCTGCTACTACGCCGACGCCGAGCTCACCAAGCCGCTCCACATCGTGAAAAACATTGAGTCCGTCGAGGCCTCGCTCGTTCCGCCGGCCGTCCATGTGAAATGGGATGCCGACGGGTTCCGGCTTCCGACACCCTCGGAATGGGCGCTCGCGTTTGCCGACGAGGCCGCGCCCGCCACCGCCTCGACCGTGCCCGCGTCATCGACTCCGGCCAATGCCAAAGGCTTCCACGGGCTCGGCGGCAACGTCCGCGAATTCATCTGGGACGCTCCCAGCGCCAGCGTCGAGACGCCCGGTCCCCGCACGGTCCTCGGCGGCGACTACCGCGGACCAAATCCCAAACCGCTCGCATCCGGCGAGATCCCCTCGCGCGGCCACTACGCCGTCGGGTTCCGCCCGGTCCGCGCCGTCGGCCCCGCCAAGGCCCCCGAGCTCGCCACCCTCGACGCCAAGCCCGGCCATTGGCAGTTTGGAAAAATCCCGGCATGGACGTTCGGATGGGAGGAGCCGGAAACCCCCGCCGGAAACGTGCCCGCACCGGAAATCCCGATGATCGCCGCCGATGGCATCGAAGCCGGAAAAACCGAGGTCACCTACGCCCAGTGGAAGCCGGTTTTCCAATGGGCCGAAGCCCACGGCTACCGGTTCGCGAATGATGGCGACATCGGCAGCATGGGCTGGCTCCCGGGCACCCACTCGCAGGACGAACCCGTCGCCGGCGTCGGGATTCTCGATGCCGCGATCTGGTGCAACGCCCTCTCGGAAATGAAGGGCCTCAAGCCGTGCTACTACATCGACGAGGCACTCACCCAGCCGCTCAAAACCGCAAATCCGTTCCGCACCAATTCCTACCAGTGGACACTCAGAACAGCCCGGTTCCACGTCAACCCACCCATCAAATTTCCGAAGTTTCTTTTCCACTTCGACCCCGCCGCCAATGGATTCCGCCTCCCGTTCTCTTCGGATTGGCCGAAGCTCGCCGGGACCGCAAAATATGCGTCGGGCGGGGAATCCCTCGACCCGGCGACCGCATGGTTCGCCGACAATAGCGGCGAGCGCACCCACCCGGTGGCAACCGCCACACCCACCGGTGCCGACTTCCACGACCTCACCGGCAACGTCTTCGAGTGGGCGGTCGAGCCGATCAAAGAACCCGATCCGAAAACCGGCCAACTGTTCTCGGTCCGCGTCCACGGCGGCTCGTTCCGCTCGGACCTCAAAACCCCCAAGGCGCTCACCACCGCGCCCAGCAACGGCTCATGGGACTGGATCAACTCAGGCATCGCCTCCCCGGAAATCGGGTTCCGTGTCATCAGAAAAAATTAGGAGCGTTGGGGGATCAATCCTTCTTCCAAGCGGCGCCGACATGCGCTTGGATGGTGCAGCAAAGTGACGAGTGGCCCAATGAAGGCGCAGGACAACCCCTTCCGCAGCGAGCGACTGGAGCGCCTTGCCTTTCGCGAACCGGGATTCTCCTGGGATGACCTGGACGCCCGCTTGGCCGCTGCCGGTTCGCGGGGGGCCATCGTCGGACCGGAGGGACACGGCAAAACCACCCTGCTTCTGGAGTGGCGCGCCCGCCGACAGGCCGCGGGCTGGAAGACCGCTTTGATACGCGTGGGCCGCAATCAGCGGCGCTTGCTCGAGTCACAGAAAAGCGAACTGGTCGATGCCGAAGCCGTTTTCGCCGACAGCGCCGAACAACTGTGCTGGGGCGGGTGGAGGGAGTTCGTCGCCCTCACCCGCGCCGCCCGCTGCGTCGTGGTCACGACCCACCGACCCGGACGCTTCCCTCCCGTGCATGTCTGCCGCACCTCGCCCGACATCCTTCGGGAACTCGTCAACGAACTCCACGGATCCGCAAACGACTGCCTGTCCCTCTGGCACCGCCATCGCGGCAACCTGCGAAATGCCCTCCGAGAGCTCTACGACAAGGCGGCGGACGTGGGGCGGTGTCAGGGTCCGGAAATGCCCGCAGCCGCCTTGCGGAGGTGACCGGCCATTTCCTGCAGGGAAGATTGGATTCCGGGCTTGGCACCCGAGGCGGAGAGAATTTCGATGGAGTCCGATTGGGAGGTAAACGTGACGATTCCTCCATAGTCGCGAAGCGCGCGAGCGACTTCCCGCGCGGCCCCGAATTTCCCGGGGTCCTGATTTTTTGGGATGGCGATGCGGGATCCCAAAGGAAATTTGCTTTTTGTGAGGGAGGCGGGCAGGCCGATCGACAAGGCATGGGGGATACCGTTTTCGAGCTCTCCCGCGCGGATGATTCCTGCGATGAGCGGTGGGCTGTCCGGGCTTTCGCCCGCAAGGTCCACAAGCGCGGCGCGGTCTGCTTCGATCCGGCCTTCCCCGGCGGGGCGGGGGCGGATCACTTCCCATGCGGTGAGACCATCGGGAGAAACAAGGAGGAGGGGCGATTCCCGGAACGTCTGCAAATTCACGCCGGCCGGCATGCGCAGTGATCCAACTTTGGATTCCCCGACCCACAGCTCGCGATCGGGCATCTGGATTTTGCTGAAAAATACCGGCTGGTAGCGGAGGAAAATCCGCGGATTCCTCCCTCCGACCACCAATTTGGAACCCGTGAGTTTGGTGCTGGCGGGAAGCGGGAGGTTCCACGGACTCCGGTCGGAGAACGGTCGGAGATTCGCATCCCTCGCGGCCGGGGGCGCGATGTCCGCCATGGCAAGCAGCGGCGCAGGGTCTGCAACGACCTGTGCAGGTGTCGCTGTGGGTTCCGGCACGGGTCGCGGGGCCATCGCGACGATGGCCTGCGGTGTCGGCGCAGGAACCATTTCAAGAGGTGTGGGGGCTATGGGATAGGAGGGGGAGGGAGTGGAGTCCACAATCGGTGTCCAAGGGGGCGGCTCCGGAAGGAGGGGTTCGGGCATTGCCGGTGGCGTTGGCGCATCCACAAGAACGCTCGGACTGCCAGGGTCTGAAGCGGGAGGCTGATGATTGGCAAGCACAAGCAGAAGGCAGGCGGCTCCGGCCACGCAGGCGCCGAGCCAGACCATGCGCCAGCGCTCTTTCAATCGTTTGCTCTTTCGCGTTTTGGCCAGCGTGTTCCAAACACTCTTCCCGGCTGCCTCGTGCGAGGAAGCGAGGATGTCGGCCATGACGGATGCCGTAACCTTCTTGGAGGCCTGGCCGGAATCGTAGTAGGCGGCAAGGGCCGCATGAATGCGCTCCTGCTCCAGCATTTCAACAAAGAGATCGTCTTCGCCAGACGGAGGATTCAGCAAGGCCGGGCTCCCATCCACCCACGATGCAATGGCACTATCCCTGTCCATCGGCGGCCTCCCGGAGTTTGTTTTCGATGCAGGTCTTCAATTGCTGCCGCAACCGGAAGAGCGTGATGCGCACCCATTCAACCGACTTGTTTCTGAGAGCAGCGATTGCTGCTGAGTCCATACCTTTCCGGTATTTCTCCTCGATCAAATCGCGGGCGCCCTGCCCCATGCGTTGCAGGCATTCGGCGAGGTATTCGGCATCCGGCGCATCGAGCCGCTCGGAAGAACGGCTCTGGGATTGGACGAGCTTCCATTCCTCATAGCGCGAGCGGCCGGCTTGATCCCGCGCATGGCGCTGGAGTTCCGCCCGCAGAAGATTTGATGCGATCGCGCGCAGCCACGCAGGGAATGAGGTGCCTGCTTCGAATCCGCAAATATTCCGGTAGGCGAAAACAAACGTCTCATGCGAAATCTCGTCGATGAGGTGGGGGACAGGCGCGCGCAGAGCAATGAAAGCGCGCAGCGACGGAAGATACCTATCCAGAAGTGGACGAAAGGCCTGCTGGTCGCCCCGCTGGACGGCGCGCACGTATTCGGCATCATCGCTCATCACAGAAATTGATTAGCAGGTTTTTCCTCCACGCCAAAATCCTTCCTCATGGCCGCTCGACCCGAAGGCGCAGGAACCGGCGGGGAGTTGTGGCCAGATCGGCGGTATCAGTCAAAGTGACGAGGCCTGCGATATTCTCCGGTCCGCTGCTGCTCCAGACCGGTGCTGCCCCCCAATCCATGAGGTCGTGGCTTGCCTCGACGGAATAGATCAGGTCGGGATCGTCGAGGCGGTTGAAGGTGAACGTGAGGAAATTGCCCGCCGACGAAAGCGCGGGCAGCAGTGAGCCCGACGGGAAAAGCGGATCGCCGCCAAGCGCGTATTCGAGCAAGTTCGGATGGCCGTCGCTGTCCGGATCCGCGTCATCGCCGGCAAGCACCGGGTCCGATGCCTGCAAGCCAAAGCGATCCTTTTGCCACAGGAGAAAATTCTTCGGCCGTTGGGTGATGCTAAGCCCGTATCCGTTGCTTGTGATCCAGACCTCGTCGGGAACATGGGGGTTGAAGAACACGCGCTCGGGGGCGCGGAACGGATACGAAGTTTGCTGGAATGTCGGGTTGGCCGCATCGCGGTCCTGGGAAACCCAAAGTCCGGCAAACCGGGTCGTCATCCAGAGTTCGTAACTGTTTGTCGGATGGGGGGTCACCGAAATCACGCTGCATCCCGAGACATTTGGCTGTCCGGGGACGCCGGGTTTTCCCGCCACGCCCGCTTCGCCATTCCAGACCAGCGTCCAGTTGTCCCCTCCGTCCAGCGTTTTGTAGAGCCCGCCATAGGTGGCGGGAGTGTCCGCCGAGGCCGGGATGGTGGTTGAGAGGTCGGTGTTGCTCACGCACGCATACCATGTGAGTTCCAACGGGTCGCGAGGATCGGGTACGACATCGCGGGTGAAATATCTGAGCTCGATGCGGGTGGATTTGTCGGCCCATGTTTTTGTGGATTGGGAATATAGGAAAACCCCCGCGCTTGGCGTATAGCCCGCGTTGGAATTTCCGGCCTGTCTGGCCGCATAGCTCACAAGGAGGTCGCCGTTGGAAAGGATCCGGATATTGAAGGGATGCACGATCTCAGTGCCCGGTGGCCGGAAGACGCCGGGCGTGGGCTCCGGCAATTTTTCCCAAACTCCGGTGGTGAGGTCGCATTGATAAATGCCATCCGCGGCGGGGTTGCTGTGCTGGACTGCGACGTAAAGCCTGCGCCGCGCCGGATCCACCACCACCCAACACGGGTTCGCCCCGCGGGTGAGAGGCGAACCCGGTTCGCCGACCCCGAAGTCGTTGCGGACTGGAATCCACTGCGTTGCCCCGGGTGCGAGCGACCAGAGGCCCGGCGCGGCCTTCGTGGTCGGCCCGGAAAAATCCACGCTCACATCATCTGTTCCCAGATACTCATAAACCGAAATGGCGTAGGTGCAGATCGCGTAGCGGATGCCGGTCACCGGATCGCTGACGACCTGCGGGATGTCGCCGCTGGGCAGGCTGGTGGGATCGTAGTCAAAGCCCCACCGTTCACCACCATCCAGACTGTGCGGACAAAGGTAATCCAGCGCCCCCAGAAACACATCCGATGCGGTCAACCAGTCCACCCAGTAGGAAACTGTCAGCTCCAGACCACCGGTCAGGTAGGACTGCCCGTGGGGAAAGAGCTCGCCGGGGCGGTGGAGGGGGTTGTCCGCTGTGGTGTAAAGTTGCCTCCAAACGGGGGCGGACTGCGCGGCGTTCTCGCTGCGGTGGACCACGCAGTTGTCGGAGATCACCACGCGGTCGGCATCCGTCGGGGAGACCGCCATGCCGCACGGAAATGAATAGCTGATGTTGGTCTCGAGCGTGTTGGCGGGCTGTCCGCCGTTGGCATTGATGCTGCCCCAGCCGGTGGAAAGGTTTGCGTTCCCCTCGGTCAACATCGTGCGCGTCCAGGCTGTCCCGGGTCCATCCTGCCGATAGACGCTGTGCTGGTGCGGATAGCTGGCCGACCGTGCGACCGCGACGTGCGCGCAATCCACCCGGTTTCGGGCCATCCCGACCATGACCGGATAATCCTCCGCCGGGATCCCGGTTTCCTGCGTCCATGCCGAATCCTGCGGCCAATCCATGTGATAGACCCGGTTGTTGGCTCCACCGGAAAAGCTCTGCGGGGACTTGGTCGCACTCACCGGCATCTGGGTGGTCACACAATAAAACCTCAGCACCCCGCCCTGCCGTGCGCCGGCAAATGAGATGATCCGGTTTCCGGATGGCGGGCTGGTTGCCGTTGTAAAATTCCCGCCAGCGGAAGGATCCGCGTGGTAGAGCATCCCGTCGCTCGATCCCACCCAGACCTCGGACGTCGAGTCGCTCCAATAGACGCCCCCAACCCGCGCGTTTCCGCTTGCGAACGTGTGGAGCAGAGTGAAGTTGCCGCCTGTTCCGCTGTTCCGGTAGAACCACAGCCGGGCATCACCCGCCACCAGAAAGCTGTCGTCACGGTTGGGGTCTGCCCACACCGACACCGCCCGCTCAGACAAATGGGTCGCAGGCGGCCATGAAGAAAACGAAGCCCAGTGGTCGCCGAGATCCGTGCTTTTTTTGGGCCGGAAGAGGTTGCCCTCCGATATCGGATCCCGCCCGCGCTCGGCGGCATAAACCGTCGCGGGGGTGGATGTGAACTGCACCTGCGTCTGTTGCTGCCCCTCGATCTGCTGGAATGGCAGGATCTGCCAGGTGGTTCCGGCATCGAGCGTCCGGAAGACGTGTCCCATGTCGATGGAAAGAAACATGACATCCGGGTCGTGGGGGCTGATTGCGGGCGAAAACATTCCTCCTCCCCCGCCAACCCCCGAGGGCAACCACTCATCCGGCAAAGTTCCCCCTTTCACTCCGCCTGCCCCCGCCACGGACCAGATCACCAACGAGAATCCAAACTTCAGAAGGTAGTGTTTCATCAAATGTCCATAGCCGCAGACCACCCGCACGTTACAAAATTTTGAAAATTGCCTCCAGGAGCTTGACGACAAGGCGGCGGGCGTGGGGCGGTGTCAGGGTTCCGGGAGTTCTGACCGCGATCTCCGCCAAAGAAACAAATCCATTCGCATACCCGGCTGCACAGTAGTCTTCTGACGGCGTTCCATTCTGCAATAAATCATTCCCGTTATGGGAATATCGCCGCGCCGGAGTTGGCGCTAGATTGGCATCGTGAAATTCCCCCTTCCGCTCCACAGGGACAGCTTTTTTTTGGCTTCCTATCAAACGGTGGCAATAACAATGAAATCTGCGCTTCGACTTTTTCTCCATGCCCTGTTCTTTCTTGTCGCGCAACCTGCCCTTCAGGCGGCTCCGGCGCGCGTGGCATGGCGCAGAAAAGGCACCGCATAAATGCGGAACTACAAACAAAGACGCACCTTCCCCGTTCGTAGTTCCGCCTTCAGGCGGGGGCAGTTTGCGTGGCGAGGACGGACAAAGGCACCGCATAAATGCGGAACGACAAACAGAGACGCCGCTCCCCCGCTCGTCGTTCCGCCTTCAGGCGGCTCCGGCGTGCGTGGTATGGCAGAAAACAATCTTGTGAAACTCCCTATTGCTTCCTTTCGGTATTTGGTTTTGGCCCTTTGCTTGTTCATCCCATTATCTGGCAGTGCGGGCACTGTGGACATCTACTTGATTGCCGGACAATCCAATGCCGACGGACGCGCCCCCGGCACCGGGCTGCCAACCGCTCCCGTCAATTTGCAGAATCCACAGACCGATGTGCCAATGTTCTACCGCACCACGCGGAGCACAACACCGGTTTACGAGACGCTCCGTCCTGGTGCCTCGGGAACGATTGGGGCCTTCGGACCCGAGATCACGCTCGGCCGCTCGCTGGCAGACTGGGTCGCCGCCAATCAGCCCGCCAACAAGGTTGCCTTCATCAAGTATGCCGTCGGCGGCACATCGTTATCAGCAGATTGGAAAGCTGGTGGCACGGCTGCAAAAACTGGCGATGGCGTGCATTATCAAACCTTCCAGACCGTTGTTACAGCCGGACTCGCCGCCCTGGATGCGGATGCTTCGCTGAACGGCTATACCAAGCGTATCGCCGGGATCATCTGGGTGCAGGGGGAAAAAGATTCCCTCACCGCAGTGGAGTCTCAGGCCTATCAGGCGAACTTGACAGCCTTGATCGCGGACATCCGGCTCACCTGCGGCCCAAGTTTGCCGTTCTTTTTCTCCAAACTTTCGGATAATCAAACGGCCTATCCGAATGGCACCGGGGAGGGGCCTGACGGGTTTATTGCGGTGCGCGCCGCGCAGTCCGCCGTTGCGGCATCTGTATCCGGTGCCGTCTTGATCGACTCCGACCCG
>Ga0247844_1002267_pt1 | contig 31980 bp, 30 predicted proteins | sample LaCtaG_FD_192421 | JGI IMG/M metagenome (GOLD analysis project Ga0247844, IMG submission 192421) | Freshwater microbial communities from meromictic Lake La Cruz, Castile-La Mancha, Spain - LaCruzMarch201714.5m_1 | ecosystem: Environmental > Aquatic > Freshwater > Lake | place: Spain: Castile-La...
GACTGTCCCAGCGTTAGCCCGGGTGAGTCCACCGTAGAATCCGGGCACTCCGCCGTAGAGGTAGAGCGTTGGGAAGGAGACAGTGATGGTTGGCGTAGCGAAGTTGAATACGTAGGCGGCTCCGGCTTCGGAGGTGCCGCCCGGATCGCTCGTGTACGCACCGACGAGCGCGCGGTCTCCGCTTAGGGAAACGGATATACCGAAATAGTCGCCAGACTTCTTGTCGCTGGCAACGAGTTTGGCTTCCTCAGTCCAGGTGCCGTTGCTGGCCCGGGTGAAGACGTAGGCGGCTCCGGCGTTGGAGGTGCCGCCCGGATCGCTATTGCTCGCACCCACGAGCGCGCGGTCACCGCTTATGGATACTGATGTACCGAATCCGTCATACGCCGCCTTGTCGCTGGCCGTGAGTTTGGCTTCCTGCGTCCAGGTTGGGTCAATTGTTACCGGGTAGGTAGCCTCGGAATCGTTCACGACCAGTGCAATTTGACTCTTCTCGGGTAGAGCTTCCATTCGGGCTTCAAGTTCGCGGCCCTTGGCATCCCAGACCTTTAGCCCGGAGTATTGGAAGCGAAGTCCTTTGACGGAGACCTCCACGGCGTTCTCGCCGGACTTCCGCATAGCCTCCGCTCCCGAAACCTGGAGCTTCAGGGTTAGGTTGGACGAACCGGCTAAGCGTTGGTTCACCTGGAACCAGTGGTGAAGACCCGAAGCTTCGTTGACAAACTTCTCGGAAACGGTGTCTCGAATGAACTTGACCTGCGGCCAGCCTTCCGAATCCTTGGAAGTCGCCGACGTGGCAAGTCCGATTGGAACAACTTTTTGGCCCCGGCCGAAAGTGGTCAGTTTTACGCCGAAAGTGGCCTTGCCGCTTTCGAGCCGCAGGGCGGCGGTGGAAGCGTCAAGTTTGAGCCCCCATTGTGCACCCTGCAAGGCGCGGAAGCTAGATTTGGTCCCTTCGAACTCGCGCTGGGTCTTTTGAATGGCAAGGGCTAAACCTGCCTCAACTTTGACGGGTTCTTTCTGAAGGGAGGGTTGCGGCAAAGGATCTGCAAAACCCGTCGCCGACACGGCGATGCAAGATATTAGTAAGAGGCTACGATCAAACACGGCCGTGAGTCTACCATCGTTGCAGCGACGCTAGTTCTAAAAAAGGGACAGGCGGGGATGAGTTTTCTGCGTCCGGCGGGAACCGTAGTCGCAACGATTCATTCCCGCGCGGCGATTGAATTACCGGGCGATGACGTCGTAAGTGACGAAGTCGCTCGTCATTGGCGGTTCCTCGCCACGGGCTTTTGCGTCGGCGAGGTCTTGGAAGCCGCGTCGGTGGCCCTCGATGAACTCCGCTGACCCAACCCAAGCCCGGAACGCCGTTTCATCTTGCCAGTGCTAAACGATCAGGTACGGCTCGCCGTCGCGGTTCGGCTTGAGCACCTGCATGTGCTGGAAGCCCGGGAACCGGTCGATCGCCTTGGCCCGGCTGCCAAACAGCTCTTCAAACCGGGCGTGGTAGCCCTCTCGCACGCTAATTCGATTCACCGCGACAAACCCGTTTTCCATCATCTTTTGATGACTCAAAATATATTTCTATCTACTCAAAAAAGTCAAGTATCCGCGGAAGAATCTGTAGCGCGAAACAAACGGAACCGGGGGAAGACGCGTTATACTTGGGCATCCGAAGAAGGAGATATCGTTGGCAGGAGTAGCATTTAAAAGCGTAACAAAGGTGTACGGGAAAGACGTTAAGGCGGTAGACAACCTTAACCTGGACATCCGTGATCAGGAGTTCATGGTTCTCGTTGGACCGTCCGGTTGCGGTAAGACCACCGCGCTCCGCATGATTGCCGGGCTGGAAGAGGCAACGGCCGGCGACATCATGATCGGCGAAGTCCGAGTAAACGACGTTCCGCCGAAGGACCGCGACATCGCGATGGTTTTCCAAAACTACGCGCTTTATCCGCACATGAACGTGTACGACAACATCGCGTTCGGTCTGCGCCTGCGTGAGCTGAAGGGATTTGTTTGGCAGATCAGCCACATGGCCGAAGCCAAGCGCGTGAAGGAAGATATCGACAAGCGCGTGCGAGAAGTCGCGCGGATGCTCGACATCGAGAAGTACCTGCACCGTAAGCCGAAGGAACTCTCCGGCGGCCAGCGCCAGCGCGTTGCCCTTGCGCGCGCGATCGTCCGAAAGCCGAAAGTCTTCTTGATGGACGAGCCGCTTTCGAACCTGGATGCGAAGTTGCGCGTTCAGACCCGCGCCGAGCTCATTCGTCTGCACCGGCAGCTTGGGATCACCACGGTCTACGTGACGCACGACCAGGTGGAAGCCATGACGATGGGCCAGCGAATGGCCATCATGCGCGACGGCGTGTTGCAGCAGTGCGACGAGCCGGAACTGGTTTATCAGTACCCGGCGAACAAGTTTGTTGCCGGATTTATTGGTTCGCCGCCGATGAACTTCATCGATGCCGTGATTCAGGACGGTCACGTCGTTACCGCCGATTTCCGACTTCCGGTGCCTGCGGGCAATCCGGTTGCGAACGGCAAAAAGGTCACGCTTGGAATTCGCCCGGAGGACATCTTCGACGCGAACCTCACGATGAACTTTGCCAAGACGCCGGAGAACACCGTGATGGTGAAGATCGACGTTCTGGAGCCGCTTGGACCGGAATATGTTGCCTACATCGCCATCGGGAAGACGAACTTGGTCGCGACGATCGACAATGAAACGAAGGTGAAGGAAAACCAGACCGCCGAGTTCTGCGTGAACATCGACCGGATCCATATCTTCGACGCCGAGACGGAACAAGCGATCCGGTAACGGACGCCGGTTCGTTGGATTTCGCAGCCACCGGAAAGAGCATCCGGTGGCCAGCGATTTGTAGCCGACGGCTGGTTTTTGCCGTCGCTTCGCGCAAGCACCTTACGCCTGCAGAGTATGCAGCATCATTTCGTGGAGAATTTCCCCCAGGACCGTAACGCGAGATTGGTGTGGCGGCTTCTTCTCGTCGCACTTAGTCTAATTGTGCTTCTGATGGGCGTTGCCGGTGCGATGTCTGCGACGTCAACCGCACCCTTTCGCCATGCCAAATCGTGTGGGTGTGAGGCAATTGGTGTCGAAGACGACTATTTTTATGCGACCACAGACCCGGAGCTGATTCGGCAGCTACTGAACGAACTCGATCGATTCAGGCTGCCGAAACTCGCTGGGCCAACTTCAAGCCTGACCGCCAGATTAACGTTAGTCTGTAAAGACCGCGTAACTGTTATAAAATTTGACAGCGGTGGTACAACTGCCACGTTTGGCCCTCACTTCTCCGAGCTGATGGGGAGAGGTGGGACCAAGTATGGCGAATGGATACAAATACTTCGGGCGAAAGAGATTAGTTCACCGTAATCGTTCGGCCCGCCGTGGACGTCGCGCCGAACCGCTCGCCGTTGCGCCGCATCTGCCATACAAACGCGTGGTTTCCGGCGGTCGCCGGTGCCGTACAGCGAAGCGTCAGCGTTAGCTCTTCGCCCGGGAGAACCGAAACGCCCGGCGGCAGGTTCACATGCGCCATGCCCCACGTGCTGTCATGGCCAACGAGAGCCATGCGGTTCCGAGCCGAGGGTCGCCACGGGCTCTGGCCCGTGTTCTTGAACTTCACCGTGACCGCGAAGGAAGCATTCCGGGCGACGCTCGTCGGCGGAGTGCCAGAAACGAACGTCGCATCCCAATCCGCGGCCATCGGAGTCGTGAAGGTCGATGCCGTTTGCACCATTCCCGCGCCGTTGGTAACCGTCATCGTGAGATAAGCCCGTTTGCCAATTGGCAAGGCGGAAACCGGGAAGTCGACGGTGACGTCTTCCACGATCGCCTCTGATTCAGCCGAGATGTCGGCAAGTCCGGGGGCCGTTCCAACCCGAACCATCACCTTATCGATGCTGGTCTCGCTGTCAAAAGCATTGATCTTCAGGTTCAGGGCGGTGGGGCCAGAAGACGGATAGACCTGATCCACAACCTCGAAGTTACGAATTGTCGGGCCAGTTTCGTCGCCGGTATAGGTTCCGCACCAGAAGTTGAACCCGGGGCGGTTGCTGCCGTTCACCACAGTGCAGAACTTCGTTTTCTTGAATCCGCCCGGGGCCGACCAAACTTCAAAGGTTCCGGGCGGCAGGGCGTCGAACCGGTACATGCCCACAACGTTGGTCGTCGTCACGAAGGTGAACGTGCTGCCGACCTTCCTCGCATTGATCTTCACGTTAGATTGCGCAACACCATTGAGATAAAGAATTCCTTCGATGGCACCGGCGGTCGCGTTTCGCGTGTCGTAGTCCTGAAGCAACGCCGGCGCAAACACGGTTCCAAAGCCCTGGGTGGGTTCCCACGAGCCTTTCGGCGCGCCGTAAACGCTGATTGCACTTCGCTCCAATGCCCGCGCAGCGCGAATGTTGGCTCGGCCATCCGAAGCCCGAAGGTTGTTTTTGCCGTAGTAAAGGCCCAGCATCCCGGCCACCATCGGCGTGGCCATCGACGTGCCAACAAGGTAGCCATACCCTTTGTAGTAACCGATAACGTTCGGATTCGCCAGGATCACGTTGTCGTTACGAGGGGTCGTGCTGTAAATGTACGGCGCATAAACCTTGATGTCTTCCAAGTCGGAGAGGTCCTGCACGAAGTTTCCGCCGGGGCCCGCAACGTCAAGATAGCTGCCGGTGCCGGCGTAGTAGTCGCTCGCGTGTTGCCCGCTCGGGCCGTTTGCGGTTACGGCGATGACGCCGCTGCAGGCAGCCGGGTAGATCGGGCCGAGATCGCCGCCACCGCTACCGGATTCATTTCCGGCCGCAACGACAAGCGATCCTTTCTCGCTGGCGTAGGTCACGGCGTCCTGAAAGATCTGCGAATATTCTTTGGTTCCCAGACTCAGGTTGAGGATGTCGTAGCCTTTGTCGGCCGCATAGAAGAGCGCGCCGGCGGCGTCGGCGTCCGAACCGCTACCGTTGTCATCAAAAACCCGAAGGATGACGCCCTTGCAGGGATAGCCGAGGCCGATGATGCCGCCGTTTCCTTGCGCGCCGCCCGGCGTTCCGCCGTTGTTCGCCGCTGCGAGGGCAAGCCCGGCAACGTGGGTTCCGTGGCCCAGCACGTCGTCGGTCACGCCGCCCGGCACGATTTCGCCGAAGCTAAACAGCTTCGACTCGTCCTTGATGAACTGGCCACCTTCCGAAACATCGGTTCCGGTTCCGCCCGGGTTAATGAAGTCCGGATGGTCCATGTCGGCGCCGGAGTCGATGACGGCGATGGTGGGGACGTCCGTTGGCCGGTCGGTGCCGTCAATGAATTCGTTTGGCCAATCTTCCCACGCGGCGAGTCCGCCCACATCGTCGAGGTACCACAGGCGGCGGAAGGTGACGTTTTCGCCCGCCAAAACCATCGGCTGGCCCGTTTCCCAAACGTCAAAGTCGGCATCGTTGGGCGTGGCAAGCATCGGTGTGATGCGGTGCATTGGCTGCGCATAGAGGGCGTCCTTCGAAGCCAAAATCTGCTCGGAAACCCGCACGGGGTCCTTGCCGGTGGGAAGGTTCCACACCGTCCAACCGCTCTTTGCGATCTGGTTGCGGAAGGTCGCACCTTTCAGGGCAGCCGGAACCACACCGCGCATAGTCTGGCGTGCCTCGCTCAATCGTGCCGCCTGCGAAGGGCGAAACTTCACAAGGACAAAGCCGGGAATGACCGCGCTGGTCGGCTTTGCAAGGGCAAGGTTCGACCGTTCAATGAGGGTTCGAATGGTCCCCGCAAAGGAGCGGCCCGCGAAGATCGGCTTCAGCGCTTTTTTCTCGGCTAACTTCGGAACCTGGAGACCGGCGGGACCCAGGAGTGCCGGCGATGCAGCAGCACCGACGGGCAAGCAAGCCAACGCGAAGGCGGCAAACGACCAAGAAGATCGACAAGACATAAGGGTAATTGCTCCGACCCTTTAGTGTATGACAATGTTCCGAGGATTCGGCCCTGTTCTTTCGGAGTTAGAATGGTCGGATGAAATTCCACCTTTCGCCGCACCTGGCGAGCTACATCCGGAAGACTTGGGACCGCGAGCCGGAGATCCTGGCGCGGCTTCGGGCCGAAACGGCGTTGTTTCCCCAGGCTGGATATCAAATTAGCCCGGACCAAGGGCAGCTGATGGGGTTATTTGCGAGCCTAATCGGCACGCAACGCTATCTGGAGCTAGGCACCTTCACCGGCTATTCGTCGCTCGCCGTGATGCTGGCGTTGCCTGAGACGGCGACGGCGGTTTGCTGCGATGTCTCCGAAGAGTTCACGGCGATCGCCCAAAAGTTCTGGCAAGAAGCTGGATTGGCGGATCGCATTGAGCTGAAGCTCGGCCCGGCACTCGAGTCCTTAGCGGAGATTGAGGGACCCTTCGACTTGGCGTTCATCGATGCCGACAAGCCGAACTACCCGCATTATTACGAGGCATGTCTGCGGCTGGTCCGGCCGGGCGGCGTGATCCTGATCGACAACGTGCTTTGGGATGGAAAAGTCGCCGATCCTGCCGTGCAGGATGCCGATACGTTGATGTTTCGCGAGCTAAACGACCGCCTGCGAGCGGACGAGCGAGTCGACCTCGCCCTTATTCCGATCGCCGACGGCATTACGGTTGCCCGGGTGCGTTAGCTTAGCAGTCGGGTCGGGTTCTCGAGGTACGCCTTGACGACGTTGATGAACTTGGCCCCCACGGCGCCATCAAGGGCGCGGTGATCGAAGCTGCCCGAAATGTTCATTCGGGTGCGAATCTCCAGCTCGTCGTTTTCGCCGACGACCACCTTCTTACGGGCGGAAGCGATGGCAATGATCGCGCTGTTCGGCTGGTTGATGATCGCGAGGAAGTTGTCCACGTCAAGCATGCCCATGTTCGAAATGCTGAACGTCGAACCCTGAATCTCATCGAGCGAAAGCTTGTTCTCCCGCGCCTTCTTGGCGAGGTCCTTCGACTTCGTGCCGATGGCACGAAGCGAGAGCTGATCGGCGTTCTTGATGACCGGAACGGTGAGGCCGTCAGCAATTGCCACCGCCATGCCAACGTGCACACCGCCATGAATCGTGACCTTGTCGCCTTGGAATACGGCGTTGACTTCCGGCATATCGCATAGGGCAAGCGCACAGGCCTTGATGACGAAATCGTTGACGCTGACTTTGCCGCTTTCTTCGGCTTCGAACATCGCGCGGAGCTGAAGAATCTTCTCCACGTCGACCTCGACGGTGACGTAAAAGTGCGGAACCTGCTGCTTGCTCTCGGTGGTTCGCTTCGCGGTGATCTGCCGGAGTCGCGGCAGATTGATGACGCGGTCTTCGCCGCTCGGGGCGAGTACCGGCTCGGGGGCCTTGACCACAACCGGCTCGGCAACGATCGCTGCAACCGGGGCGGCGACGCCGACAACGTCCTTCTCCACGATGCGTCCGCCGGGGCCGGTTCCGGCAACGGTGGAAAGGTCCAAACCCTTCTCGGCAGCAATCTTCTTTGCGAGAGGGGAAGCCTTAACGCGGCTCTCGACCATGGCTACTTCGGGTTCGGCAGCCGGCGCCGCAACCTCGGCAGCGGCCTCAACCGGTGCCTCGGCAGGAGCGTCTGCGGGGGCGGCCGATGCGCCACCCCAACCGGCTGGAAGGGTCTCCCCTGCCTTCAGGATGGCCGCGATTGGGCGTCCGACCGGCACAGTTTCTCCGGCTGCGACCAAGAGGCCGGTCAGCGTTCCGCTTCCCGGGGCTTCAAGTTCCAGGGTCGCCTTGTCGGTCTGAATGGAACCGATGACCTCGCCCGATTTTACGGTTTCGCCGTCCTTTTTCAGCCACTCAAGAAGCGTTCCCTCTTCCATTCCGTCGCCCATCTTCGGCATGATCACTTCGGTCATTTTTCAGTTCCCCCAGAGACTACGTCGGCGGTTGCCGATGCGTCTGTTTCTCGCCAAGATTACCCGGCGGCTTTGTCCGGCTCGGTTGCCGATTCAATTGGCGGGCAAGGAAGCGGTTCTCCGTCCAGTGAGAACCGATAGTTGTAAAGCTCCCGGCCGCCGGAAATCTCGACCGTTTCGCGCTCAAATGTCAGCTCTTCGTTTTCAGGCATCGGCCGGCTTGCTCCATCGCAAAACTTCGAAGGCAAGGGCGGCTCCGCCGAGCATTCCGGCGTCTTCGATCTGCTCGGCGATGCCGATCTTGCAGTCGGCGAACAGCGAGCCGATGGCAACGTTTTCGGCGGTCGCAATGGCGGGGTCTAGCAGCCATTTGCCGGCTTTGGCGATTTGCCCGCCGATCGCAAAGATGTCCGGCGCAAAAACGTTGATAAAGTTTCCAATGCCAACGCCGAGCATCTCGCCGACTTCGCGGTAGACCTCAATCGCGACGAGATCGCCCTGATCTGCCGCCACCGAGATGATCCGCGGCGTAATCTTCGCAAGATCGCCATCCACGAGGTCACTGATGATGCTGGCTCGCCCGCGTCGCAGGCGGTGCTGTGCGCGGCGGATGATGCTGTCGCGCTGGCAATAGGCTTCGAGCGCGCCGTAAGAGCCCGCATTGCAGTCGAGCCCGCCGTGAGCAATGATGATGTGGCCCAGCTCCGCGCCGCCCTTATTTCCACCTACAAGAACGAGTGGACCGCGTGCGTCGCCGATGATGCTCTTGGGCGAAAGGACGATGCCGCCGCCGATGCCGGTGCCGACAGTGAGCATGACAAGGCAGCTTGCCGTGCCTCTGCCCGAGCCAAATTTGTACTCGCCAAGCGCGGCCATGTTGGCATCGTTATCCAGCACGATTGGGAGGTTGACGCGGCGCGAGAGCGGCTCGCGAATCGGAACGTCGGTCCACATTTCGAAGACACCGTTCACCGATTGCCCAAAGTTTGGCGCCCATCGAACCATGCCGCGCTCGTTATCCACGTGGCCCGGAATCGCTAGGCCGACGCCCTCCGGCGTTCCAGATGCGGCCCGAACCGCTTGGTGAATGGTGTGGGCGGTAGCGTCCATAATCGCCTCCGTTCCTTCCTGGGCGCGGCTGGGGTTACTAAAATCAGGCCCGGCCGGGGTTCCGTCTTCAAAAAATGCTCCGGCGCGCACGTTCGTGCCGCCCAAATCAACTCCGATCACAACGCGTTGCACCGCCGAATTATGGCCCGTCCGACTTTTGGCCGGTTGTCTTGGACCTGGAGAACGACGCCCTTCGTGCCGACGTCCTTTGATGGGCGGGACGAAATTTTGCGGACCCGCGCACAATAATAGGAAACTATGGCGCTTCGAGAAGAATTCGAATTTTCGGTGGAAACTGATGCGGTGGGAGAAACAAGAGCCTGGACGGCACCTGAAGTAGCGGCGAGAGCCCAAAGCCTAATCGCCGAGGTGGAAACGGCCATCGTCGGCAAACGCGATACGGTACGCCGCGCGGTCATCTCGCTCATTTGCAAGGGGCACATCCTCCTGGAAGACATTCCAGGGGTTGGAAAGACGACCCTGGCGAAGGCACTCGCTCGGGCGATTGGCGGAGAGTTCCGTCGCGTGCAGTTCACGCCCGACCTGTTGCCAGCGGACGTAACCGGGAGCGCCGTTTTTAACCAGCGAACTTCGGAATTTGAATTCCGGGCTGGTCCGATTTTTGGCAACGTTATCCTCGCCGACGAAATCAACCGCGCGACGCCCAAGACTCAAAGCTCCCTGCTTGAAGCAATGGAAGAAGGGCAGGTCACGGTGGATGGCGAAACCCGCATGCTCCCCGACCCGTTTTTCGTTGTCGCGACGCAAAACAATTTGGAAATGACAGGCACCTACCCGCTGCCGGAGGCGCAGATGGACCGGTTCTTCACCCGGCTCAGCCTAGGCTATCCCGACCGTGCAGGCGAAATCGACGTCTTGAGCCAGCAGCAGACCGCAAAGCCGCTTGACCGCGTTCGAACCGTGGTATCCCTTGCCGACTTGCGAGCGATGCAGATCGCCGTTCGAGAAGTCTTCGTTTCCGACAAGATGCGCGGCTACATCGTGGACGTTGTCCGGGCGACACGAGAGAGTAACCAGCTTCTGATGGGCGCGTCTCCGCGCGGATCGTTGCACCTGATGCGGGCAAGCCAGGCGGCGGCGCTGCTGGAAGGCGAGACCCACGTGAGTGGCAACCACGTGAAGCAAATGGCGGTTTCCGTGCTGGCGCACCGCGTCATTGGCCGGTCTGAGCTAAAGAGTAAAGGCGTCACTCCCGAGTTCGTGGTGGAGCGAATTCTGGAAACCGTCCCCGTCCCAATCGGTTAAACCATGCGAAGGGTTGCCGGTTTTGCGATGTCGATCGCGTCCATCTTTTTGGCGGTCGTCTCGGTTCTCATCCAGGCTCCGTCGCTGTTCTACATGGCGACGGCCCTCTTCGCCCTCATCGGTGGGTGCAACCTGCAGGCGTGGCTCGCGGTACGCGGGCTGCGCTTCCGCCGCTTGGCGCCGGGCAGCGCCCGGATTGGCGATCTCGTCACCGTTGAGATCGAGGTTTGGAGCGAACACAAGATTCGTCGTCCGTTGATCACGTTTCGGGACAAGCTGCCCGAGAAGATGCGGCTCTCGTACGTGTCCTCGAGCCTACCCATCGCTCCCGCTTACGACTTTCCGATTGAGACCATGTACCAATTCCGGGCCCAGCGGCGCGGCCGTTTCCGCTGGAGCGGCCTTACCGTTATGGCTAGCGACCCGCTCGGTCTGGTCGTGAAGCGGAAGGATTACCGCACGGAACCGACGGAACTGACGGTGGTTCCGCGCCCGATTCCGGTGAGCATCGACATGCCGATGGCGGCGGGCTGGGGAATCAGCGAGGCCGAAAGCGGCCAAACGCGCGGTGCTGGCATTGAACCACGCGGTATTCGGGAATATTCTCAGGGCGACTCTCTGCGGCACGTTCACTGGCGATCCAGCGCACGCGCCGGTCGGCTTTTGGTGAAGGAGTTTGAAGCCGGTACCCATGCTTCCGCCGTGTTCATCCTTCAACAAACCGCCGGCTCGGACGTAGGGAAGGGCGAGGTGAGCAGCCTCGACCTGATGTGCGGGCACGCGCTCTACCTGTGCGAAGTCTTCCTGCGGCAAGGCGCCCGGGTCGACTTCCCCGACCTTTCGGAAGGCGGCAACGCCTACACGCCATCCGAGCGCATCGCGGCCGTCAGCGAGGCGATGGCGGAGATCGACGACGATAAGTCCGAAACGGTTTCGGAAGTGCTGGATGCGGTGACCGGTCGGCTGCCAGTTGGAAGCATCGTTTTCGTTTTGCTCTCCGTGGCCGACGCTGGTTTGCCGGGTGCGATTGGTGCGGCAGCATCGCATGGCACCACGGTCGTGCCTTTGCTTTATGCCGCAGATCAACTAGGAAAACTTGGACAGAACATGAAGTCCGCAACGGATCCAGAGTTCATCGGTTCGCTACGCGCCGCCGGCTCGACGCCGATTGTGATGCCATTGGAGGCCCGCTATGAAGAGTAGTCCCGTCCCGCAGCCACGAGACAGAAGTCGCATCAACACGCTGGACTTCCTGATGATGAGCGTCGGCAGTGCGCTGGCGGCCTACTCGGCCGGGCGCGCTATCGGCCAACCGTCCGTTGGGCACTTCTTTGTCCAGCTCATCCTGGCGGGTTCGGTGGTCAGCTTCCTGATGCGGCGATTATTCAGGGAATCGAAGTTCCTAAAGCTGGACGGCGTTCTCTACGCGATCGTCGCAGTGTCCGCCGTGACGCGGGTGGATTTGCTTTCGGGTGCGTTTCCGCCAGATACCTTCCCGCGACCGTTCATCGCCGCCGCCTGGCTCAGTTGGATGCTGGCGCTCGGCAGCTTTGTGACTTGGCGCGACGGGACGCTTTTGTTCCAAGCCGTGCCCGCGATTGCGCTGTTTGGCTTGGTCGGCGTGTATGACACGTACCGCGAGGCGACGTTCGCCTTCTTCATCTTCCTCCTGTGCCTGAGCACGCTGTTCGCCCGCGCCAACGGCCGGGAAATGCTGCGGTATGCGGCCGAATCCGGTTACGTGAACCGTGCCGACGCGCGCCCGGATCACCGTAAGGAAGTTCGCCGTGACCAGGCACTCTACGAGCGCATGCGAAGCGGCCCTTGGCGGTGGGTAGCCGGTCCGGAGTGGGCGCTCGCGTTCGCACTCATAGTCATTCTTCTGAGCTTGTTGGGCGCGCCGATCATCCAGCAGTCGGTGCAAACCGTTGCGGCCGGAGTGAAAGTTCCGGTGGCGCAGATCACGCCATCGCGCTCGTCTTCCAGCAATTCCACCCAGAGCTCGGTGCAGGTCGGCCGTGGGCCAAACGTCAGCCTAAGCAAACGGCCACTTTGGACGATGGAAGCAAGTTCGGCGGCGCCATACTTGAAAACCGAGGTCTTCGACGTACGGTCCGCACGGGGCTGGAACCGCTCGGGAATCGGCGTTTACGACGACCCGATCTACATTACTGATCCAGATATGGTCCAGTTTACGGCCCGAAGGTTAGACAAAGAAAGCCTGGTGCCGGTGCCGGGCGTGGTCGGAGGCTGGCAGAATCCTTCGCTGGTTCGGCGCGGGCCAGAAGGGCTGCCGGTCGCGGCGAGTGAGTCGGCAAACGTGTTTGCCGGGTTTGCCTTCGTAGCGAAGCCGGACGACCTGAGGAAAGCTACAGATCAGAATTTGGATGCGCCCGGCATCTTCCGCGAGGATCCGTTCGCCGATCCCGAGGTCATCGCGCTGGCTGAAGCCACCGTGGAAGGGGCAAAAACCGACCGCGAAAAGGCCGATCGCCTACGCGACATGATCTCCAAACGGATCAAGTACAACCTTCGGGCCGCCGCGGTGCCGCCAAACATCGATCCCGTCCGGTTCGTCTTGTTCGAATCGAAAGAAGGGTATTGCGACCTGTTCGCAACCGCGATGGTGGAAACGGCGCGGTCGGTTGGGCTGCCCGCGCGATATGTGCAGGGATACCTTCCAGACACGAACAATTTGGACGAACAAGGCCGCACGATTGTCCTTGAGAAGGACTACCACGCCTGGTGCGAGATCCTCTTCAAGGACGTCGGCTGGGTGGTGTTCGATGCCACCGGAGGATCGACGGCGGTGGAAGGCGGCGAACGCGGTTCCGAGAACGACGGGCGGCCGCTTTGGCAGCACGATGGGGTGGCGACCGCGATCAACGTCGGCATCGCCATCGTCGCCCTTGGATTGGGAGCATTCTTTGCCCGGCGGCTCTACCAAAATCGCCCCATCGCGATCCGCAAAACGGAGACCGAACGCTTGGCGAACCGTTGGATCAAGTTCCTGGAAAAAGTCGCCGGCCGACGCCGAAAGCTGGCCGAAACCCCGGATGACTTCTTCCGCGCGGCCGAGGCGCAGTTTGGCGAGTCGCGGGATGCGGTGCGGCAGGCCCACCGCAAGATATTCTCTGGGCTGTACGGGCCGGTTGACCTTTCGCCGGAAGAGATTGTCACCCTGAAAGCAGAACTGAAAACCTACGGACGGACCTTCAAGCGCGGGAAGAAGGCGTGAGTTTCGACGCCAAAAAGGCGGTGAAGCACCGGATCATCCTCATCTCGGGGGACGAGGCAACGCTACGAGCGCGCGCCGTCGCGGCGCTGTTGACTCAATTGGAGATGGTGCCGGACGACTTCGACCTGGAGACGGTGGATGCGGACCAGGTCTCGGCCACCGAGTGGGCAGCGCGGGCGGCTACCACACCTTTCTTGGCCGAGCGGCGCGTGCTCATCGTGCGTCACCTCCTTCGCTTAGGCGCGGATCGGGCGAAGAACGCGCAACTGGATCGACTTCCCGAGCATGCGCTACTGATTCTCGTCGCCGACGAGGAGATTGCGGATGAGGATAAGCAGCGGCGGCTTGCCACGGCCCTGACGGCTTGGAAAAAGCTGGTTACGACCGCCGGGGGTCACGTCGCCGATCTCACGCTCACCGTGGGCACGGTAGAGAAGGAGATTCGCGATGTCACGACGCGGTACGGAAAGAAAATATCCAGCACGGGAATTCGACTCCTGGTCGAGATGACGGGGTCGAGCCTGAGCCGGGCACTTGACGAAGTGGAAAAAGTTGCCTTGTTCGTCGGCGACGCCGAAAACATCCGGGAAGCGGACATCCGGGCGGTGGCGGTGCCGTCCATTGAATTCAATGTCTTCAAGGTGGTCGACGGCGTGTTGAAGAACGACATTCGATCTGCCTTGGCACAAATGAAAACGTTGCTGAGCGGTACGAAGGATCCTGACGATCGCGTTCGAAACAACATCGTGCCGCAGGTTCGGCGTGCGTTGCGGCTGCTCTGGCAGGCCAAACTTTGCTCTGAGGCTGGGGTCGGTCTGGCAAACGCGCCGGAGTCGGTTACCCGTCAATTCCCCGAAAAGCCAAACCTGGGGCGGGAAAAGGCCTGGACCCAAAACACTTACATGGAGGCGGCCCGATCCCTCAAGCGTCAGCGGTTGGTGCGGTGTTTTGCCATTCTCGCGGATGCCGATGCCCGGCTGAAGGGAGGATTGCCCGCCTTTTCTGCCGAGGAAACCTGCGAGCGGATGCTGCTGGAGATGGCGGCGGTTCTCCACCCGACTCCCGTGATGCGCTAGCGCGACATATAAAAAAAGCCCATCGCAGGGCGATGGGCTTTTCAGAAAGCAGCGAGGCTTACTTCTTGCGGCGTCGAAGGAATGCCGCAAGTCCGAGGCCGAGAACGGCCATGCTTGCCGGTTCTGGAACGGCTTCCACCTTAACCGCGTCGACGACGGCGCCGAGGCGGTCGGACGTACCGGTTCCGACGAGCGAGAGCTTATCGAGCCCGCCCGTACCGGCTACGGTGAACGTGTAAAGCGAGAGGTTCGTGCTGGTCGGAGCGATGCTACCGATGACAACGTTATTCCAAAGAATGTCGAGGCTGGCGTTTGCGGCCGTCGTGCGAGCTCGCAGACCGGCGAGCAGCGAAACCGTGTAGAGCGTCGAGGACGTGTTGACGTTCTGCGAAATCTTCGCGTTGGCGCTCGAGTCGAGCTCGAGAACCTGGTCGCCCTCGAAACCGGTGACTCCGTAAACCGATCCGGCACCAACTTCCATCGAATCAACCTCGGCGAACCAACCGCCGGCGGTGTCGTTGGGGAATTGGCCCCAGTTTCCGTTTACGTCGGGAATCTCGAATCCACCGTTAACGATGAGGTTCGCCGATGAGATAGCCGAAACAGTGGCAAGAACAGCAACCAGGCCTAGCTTAGTTTTCATTTTTATGTGACCCTAACCGCGAACAGACATTCCGCGTACTCATTAGAATAGATTCGAAACCCCACTTACGCGTGTCGCTCTTTACCGTGACACCGGATGAAGTTACCTGCCAGAATAGGTTTGTGAATTTCCCAGAGGATATCTTGATCCTGCGTCCCCTCCTTTACAGCAGTTTTAACCGATGAATCCCGAAGAAACTGAACGCGACGAAGTGGCGGCCGAGGCCCAAGGGTTTGCGGAATCGCGCGACGAGTCCGAAGACCGTTTTCGCCGGCTTTTTGAGCTGACTTCAGCCATCAATCGCGGCCGAGACCTTCGGTCTGTGCTGACGCTTGTGCAGCAGGCCATCGTTGTCGGCAGCGGGTTCGATCGTTGCGGACTTTTCCTCTTTGATCCGGCAGAAAACTGCTTCGTTGGGACGATCGGAACGAACCGCAAAGGGGAATTGGAGGATATCCCCCGAGATCGTATCCCAGCTTCTGCCGCAGAGCCGTCGCGTTGGAAACTGTTCGGTCCATATCAGCAAGACTTTTCCCTCTCCTCGATTGAGCCCGGCCAGTACCGGGAGAACTTTCCGGAGGGAATGGTTCAGGTTCTCGACCACGCGTTGCTCTATTTGCGGGCAGAAGGCGAACTGGTGGGCCTCATCGCCGTGGATAACCTCATTACGTCGAAGCGGTTCAACGAGGCGGATCTGATGGAGTTGCTGCCGTTCACCGAGCAGGCCGCCATCGCGATTTGGAAGTTTCGGCTCTTAGAGTCGCATGAGCGACTCCTTCTGAACCAGAAGCGGCTAGCCGAGATTGCCGTGGCAATCGGCAGTAACGAAGATATCGACCAGGTGCTGCTATCGATTCGCAACGCGATCATGGAGCTTTGCGACGTCGACCGGGTGGGCATTTGGCTCATTGAGGGTGATATTGTTCGCGGGACGTGGGGCACCGATCTCCATCGCAACCTGGCGAACGATCGGGAAGTGACCTTCCCGGCGGAATGGATGCAGGTGCGAATCGACGCCCTCGCGTCCGGCAGCGACGTCTACTCTTGGCATAACTGGGGCTCTGTGACAATGCCCAACGGCGAGATCCTGCTCGATGTGCCGCACGCGAGCGTCGCCGTGAAGTCTGGAGACCAGTTCGTCGGGTTCGTGGGAGTCGACATGCCGTTTACGATGCGCGAAATCACGCGGCCCATGCTCGAATCGATCCTGCCTTTTGCCGAGCAGGCGGCGGTGGCAGTAATTCAGGCTCGCTTCCGAGATGAGCGGGATCGGATGCTACTTCAGCAGCGGCGAATCGCCGAGATCGCAGTTCAAATGACGGCAAACCCGACTTCGGCTGGGGCGTTCCGGCTGGTGCGCGATGCCATCCTAGACCTCTGCGTCGTAGATCGCGCCGCCGTCTGGATTGTGGATGGTGACATAGCCCGCGGAACTTGGGGCACTGACCCGCATGGCAAGCCCCGGGCGGAACATCACCTTTCCTTTCCGCTTGGCGAATATCGAACCAACTTACCGGAAGCGATGGAGGGCAAGATTCCTTTCGTCTTGGATACGACTCCGGTTGTTGTGTTGCCAAACGGTGACGTGCGCGAGAATGTGCCGCACGCCATTATTCCGTTGCATGCGCGCGGCGAGCTTATCGGCGTTCTGACGGTGGACAACCTGAACTCGATGCGCGAGATCACGAACGAAACGCTTGTTCCCATCCTGCCTCTGGCAGAGCAGGCGGCCGTCGCTGTATTGAACTCGCGTGTGCTTGAAGAAAAAGAGCAGGTCGTTCAGCAACAACGTCACCTGAGGGAGCTCTCCGTCGCGCTTGCGGCCTACCAAGACCCCGACAATGTCTTTCGTCTGGTGAGGGATGCCCTCCTCGACGCGAAAATTGTGGATCGCGCCGGGGTTTGGATTTTTGATGGCGCTGAGGTTCGCGGCACTTGGGGAACCAATATTGACGGAAGCCTGCGCGATGAACATGACCTGGTTCTGAAACCGGAATTCGTGAAATGGCTGCTGGAGCAGTTCCAATACTCGAAGAAGCTCACTTCTATTCGTATGATTCCGCACCGAGACTTATATTCGTCGGGCCCGGAGATACTGATTCCCCATGCCGTGATTGCCCTTCGTGCCGCCGGCGAGCTGGTAGGATTTCTGATGGCGGACAACGCCCTTACGGAGCGGCCGCTGACCGAGGCGTCGCTCTTTCCAGTTCTGCCGTTTGCGCGCCAGGCCGCCGTTGCGGTGAAGAACTCGCGACTGCTTGTAGAAAAAGAGCAGATCGTTCAGCAACAACATCACCTGATGGAGCTCTCCGTTGCGCTTGCGGCCTACCAAGACCCCGACAATGTTTTTCGTCTGGTGAGGGATGCCGTCCTCGACGCGAAAATTGTGGATCGCGCCGGGGTTTGGATTTTTGACGGCGCTGAGGTTCGCGGCACATGGGGAACCAATATCGACGGAAGCCTGCTCGATGAACACGAACTGCTTCAGAAACCAGAATTCGTGAAATGGCTGCTGGAGCAGTTCCAAGACTCGAATAAGCTCACTCATATTCGTACGGTTCCGTACCGAGACTTAGATTCGTTTGGTCCGGAGATCATGATCCCGCATGCCGTTATTGCGCTGCGGGCTGCCGGAGAGTTGTTGGGCTTCTTGATGGCGGACAACGCCCTAACCCTGCGACCGATGACCGAGACGGCGCTGCTTCCCATTCTGCCGTTTGCGCGCCAAGCCGCCGTTGCGGTGAAGAACAGCATGTTGCATCGATCGGCGGAGATTGAGATTGAGCGTAGACGGGAGGTCGAAGATGCCCTTCGGGCGCAAACCGAGGAGCTGACGCACGCGCGAGATGCCGCCTTGGCCGCAACGCGCGCGAAAAGCGAGTTCTTGGCGAACATGAGCCACGAAATCCGTACTCCGATGAACGGGGTGGTTGGAATGACCTCGCTACTGCTAGATACGGCACTCTCTGCCGAGCAGCTGAACTATACGCTGACGGTGCAGAAGAGTGCCGATTCGCTGTTGGGCATTATCGACGATATTCTTGACTTTTCCAAGGTCGAGGCCGGGCGATTGGACCTACATCCGGAAGATTTTGACCTTCGGCAAGTGATGGAAGACGTTTTGGAACTGGCCGGGGCGCGCCGCGATGGCGACGGCGCCGAACTGATCTGTGACCTGCCGCTTTCGGTACCGACCCTACTCATCGGCGACGCCGACCGCATTCGGCAGATGCTTACAAACCTTGTGGGGAACGCCGTAAAGTTCACCGCCCACGGCGAAGTTTGCCTGTCGGCAAGGGTTTTGGAAGAAACGGAATCCGCCGTTTCCCTTGAGCTACAGGTGCAAGACACGGGAAGTGGAGTGCACCCGGATCGGCAAGAAGCGATTTTTGAGAGCTTTACCCAAGAGGATGGAAGTATCACGCGGAAGCACGGCGGAACTGGCCTGGGCCTCTCCATCACGCGGCAACTTGCAACGTTAATGGGTGGCGAAGTGCGTATGGAGAGTCGGCTTGGGGAGGGTAGTTCTTTCTGGATTTCGCTGACGCTGCCGAAGCAGCCGAATTCTTCGTCTCATTCACGTTCGCTCGAAGGTATTCGTGTTTCGGTTTCTCTTCAGACGCCCACTTTGCAGCGCGTGGTTTGCGACTACATAACCGGGCTAGGCGGAACGATTGAGGCGAAAGACCCCGACGTTTTGCTGGTCGACCACATGGGCTGGCAACCGATCTGTGGCCGCGTCTGCCCGATCGTCGAACTGGTAACGGTGGGCCAGCGGTTGTCGATGGCCGCACAGACCACGGAGGCCCGACCGTTTCTCAGTAAGCCGGTTCGTTTGGCGGCCCTGTCCCGGGCTGTTTTGGATGCGGTTGGAGGCAAAACTCATCCCGAACCCCGGGAAGCAGCAGCGACTTTTGCGCCGCTTGGACTTCATGTTTTGCTGGCAGAAGACAACATGGTGAATGCCACGGTAGCCAAAAGAAGGCTGGAAAGGTGGGGCTGCACCCATCGAGACGTTGTGAACGGGATGGAAGCGGTTGCCGCCGTGGCGGAGGAGCGCTTTGACGTGATTCTTATGGACGTTTCGATGCCGGTGTTGGACGGACTTTCTGCCACCGAGGCAATTCGCCGCCGAGAATCGGGGACTCGCACGCCCGTGATCGCGATGACGGCCCACGCCGTCAAGGGCGACCGGGAACGCTGCCTCCAGGCGGGCATGGACGATTATTTGGCCAAACCCGTGAACGCAAACGAAATGTACGAGAAGCTCCGATCCTGGGGCGGTCGTCCGCCGGCCGCTTAGGAGACCATTTGGTCAATTTGGCCGAACAAGCTGTGACCGTCCTTGTGGACTTCCATCTGCACCCGGTCGCCGGGCTGCAAAAATGGGGTTGTTGCCTCGCCGGTTTCGATGATCTCAAGCATTCTTCTCTCGGCGATGCAGCTTGAGCCGACCTCTGCGTTTTTGTTTGCGACGGTGCCCGAGCCGATGATCGTTCCGGCACTAAGTCGCCGCGTTTTTGCGGCGTGGGCGATGAGCTCGGCGAAGGAAAAATGCATTTCACCGGCATCCGGGATTCCGAATTGCACCCCGTTCAGGTGGGTGACAAGAGGGAGGTGAAGGCGGGTGTCTCGCCATGCGCTGCCGAGTTCATCGGGCGTGACGGCCCAAGGCGCAAACGCCGAACTTGGCTTGCTTTGGATGAATCCAAAACCGGTACCGACTTCGCGGGGGATGAGGTTCCTAAGGCTTACGTCGTTGAGTAGAACGACTAGCTTGATGTGCTTGTCGGCCTCTTCGGCGGTGGTTCCCATCGGGACTTCGTCGGTGATGATGCCGATCTCGCCTTCAAAATCCAGGCCGTCGTTTGGGCCGAATGCCGGGATGTTCGCAGTCGGACCATCCAAGGTATCGCTGATCCCCTGATACATAAGAGGAATCGTTGTGAGGTCCTCCGGAAGCGCGGCTTTCCGAGCCTTGCGCACCAACACGATGTGCTGGATGAACGCACTACCGTCTAAGAACGCCCAAGTCTTTGGTAGCGGAGCCGCGAAATCCTGTAGGGTTAGTTCGCTGCCCTTTCTCGCTTCGAATTCGGCTTGAAGCGCGGCTAGTGCGGAATCCCAATCTGATAAAGCGTCAAGCAAGCTACCGTACGATTCCGAAAAGACGGCCTTCCCGGAATCGTGGCTAGTGATGACTAGGCGACCCTCTTGGGTCGTTCCGAACTTCAAAGGTTGCCCCGAAGCTCCTGATCTCGCTCGATGGCTTCGAACAGGGCTTTGAAGTTTCCAACGCCGAATCCCTTTGATCCCTGGCGCTGAATGATTTCGAAGAAGATCGTCGGTCGGTCATGTAGCGGCTTGGTAAAGAGCTGGAGTAGGTAGCCATCCTCGTCGCGATCTACGAGAATGCCGAGCTCAGCTAGCTGCTGAAGATCCTGCTTAATCGGCCCGACTCTCTCCGGTAGATCGTCATAGTACGACTTTGGCACGTTGAGGAACGTGATGCCCCGTGATTTGAGTTCCCGCACAACTCCGATGATATCGTTGGTGGCTAGGGCGAGATGTTGGACGCCCGGGCCGTTATGGAACTCAAGGTACTCCTCAATCTGCGACTTCCGCTTTCCGTGCGCCGGCTCGTTGATGGGCAGCTTAATTTTTCCATGTCCGCCGGTCATGACCTTGGACATAAGCGCGGAGTATTCGGTGGAGATGTCGTCGTCTGAGAACGAGAGGAACTGGCTGAAGCCGAGAATGTTCTCGTAATACTTCACCCAATGCTCCATCTTTCCGAGCTGCACGTTTGCGACCATGTGGTCGATGACGATGAGGCCATCGAGGCTCGTATTTTCGGGAACGGCAAACAGGTCACCGTACGGCACGAACCCCGGCCAGAAGTCTCCGCTATAGTTCGTTCGCTCGACAAGGGAGTGGATCGTATCGCCGTAGGCTTTGATGGCGGCTTTCTTGATCACACCGTGCTCATCTTGCCAGGCCGTTGGCACCATCGCCGACTCGGCGCCCTTTTCCATTGCTGCGTAATAGAAGGCCTCGCAGTTTGGAACGCGGAACGCAACGTCGTGCACCGTCATTCCGTGCAGGGCTACCTGATTGCAGATCGGACTAGTCGTCTTAAGGGGGGCCGTAATGAGCAAGGTAACTTTGTTCTGCTTCAGAACGTAGCTGGCAGACTCGGTATAGCCCGTCTCGGGTCCTCGGTAAGCCACCGGGGTAAAGCCGAACGAAAAGCAGAAGTACATCGCCGTTTGGCGGGCATTCTCAACGTAGAACTCGGCGTAGTCAAAGCCTTCAATTGCCTGAGGATCCTCGCCTGCGGGAAGCGTGATTGGCCGGGGCGCAATCCACTGACCTTGATGAATGTTCTGGGTTGGGTTCATGGTGTTTCCTATTGGGTTTGGGCCGCGCGGCTCCAGCTGGTTGAGTACTCGGGATCACAAAATTCTAATGCGGGAACCGTAATCGTTAGCGGTTCGAAGTAGGTGTCTAGCATGACGGCGAGTCGCTCGGCGATTTTCCCCCGATTCACGAGCGACCGCTCCGCAGCTTTTCCGTGCGGACTGTGAGGAACGCCGCCCTGATGCAGGCTAATTGAGCCGTCTTTGATGATGCCCTTGCGTGCGCCGTAGCTGCCGTTACAGAAGAACATGAATTCATCACTATCCACATTCATGTGCGCGTAAGGTGCGCAAACTTCCTTCGGATGCCAACCTTCCATCTGGGGAACAAAGGAGCAGACGCTGAAGCCGGTGTTGGGAATATGCCCCGACTGAAACGTGTTGTGCATCGGCGGCGCGGTGTGGATCTCCCGCGCGATTCCATGATGGTTCAGAATGGGGAAGGTAAACGGATACAGGGCACCCTCCCATCCGCTAACGTCAAACGGGTGATGAGACTGCCTGCTATCGGTAACCGTTCCACCTGGCGCTTTAATGAACACCGTAAACTCGCCGACTTCGTCGCGAAATGGCCTCAGTTCTGGTAACCCGATTTCGGTTTCCACCACCGGAGCGGTCATGTGAGCTTGTCCGCCTCGGTTCATATAGTGCGGCGGCCACTCATAGGGGAATTTCGACTCGATAAGCAATAGCCAAACCGAACCTTCGTGGAGGTCAATTCGGTAAGTCGTCGCCTTGGGAACAACGATGTAGTCATGTTGCTTGAAGGGGAGCTCGCCGAACTCCGAGCTAAGCACTCCGCTTCCTTCCTGAACAAAGAACAGCTCGTGGGATGCGGCATTCCTGAAGAAGGCGTCCGCGGGAAATGATTCCGTAGCCTTAATGACCGACATTAGCGTGCTGTGCCCGCCGCACAACGCAAACCGGGAACGAAGCGCATCACCGCCGTAGGGAATATCCCCGGAGTGAATCATGTACGGCTCCAGCGCAACTGCAGCAGCATCTACGAAAGTCGGCCGGAAATGGAAGTCAGCGACGGTCGGCCGAGAGGACTGCTCGGTTGGATAATGCCGAACGTGCATCTTGCGGCTCCACGGGCCGTCGAAACCATAGCTGCCATGGATTTCCTCCAAAGCAAGGACGCCCGGAATTGCATAGAACTCCGTGTGGGGCGTGTTGGGTAAGTCACCGCGTCGAACAATTAGCGCCATAGGTTTATCCGTTTGCGTCGAGGAAACTTTGTAGGTCGAGCGGGCTTACCTCTGGCTCGCCCGGGGCAACGTTATTCAGTTTGCCGTCAAGCATCCATCGCTCTAACTCATTCACTAGCTCGAATAGGTGATCGAAGGAAGCGACGGAAAACAGCAACGGCTGGTAGCGATCAATTTCAAACGATTGATGGATTACCCATTCGAGCTGCATCGGCGATCGCTGAACGGTAGGCGAGTCGATGCTATGCGATAGTTCGCCGTACGAAGACAGGAGCCCGCTACCGTAAGCCCGTAAGCCATTGGGTGATTCCATCAATCCAAACTCGATGGTAAACCAGAAGAATCTGGCCATCGCCCGGAGAATGCTCGTTAGGGTTGCCAGGCGTTCACCAGGGTCGGCGATGCCTTGGCCAATCTCGGCCGCGCGTCGCGCGCACTCGCCAAAGTGAACCAGCGTGTCGGCGAAGGCGCGGTCGGTGTGCATCGGCACGTGCCCGGCGATGTCATGAAAAATGTCTGGCTCGGGCAGGTAGTCCAGGCGGTCTTCGCGGCGAATCGTAATCGTCGTGGGGAATTCGCGGTTTCGAAGGCAATCAAAAAACAGATAGGCGGGCACGTAGCCGCTGACCGCCTTCGCACTGAACCCGGTGAGGGGGGAGAGGAACTGATTTACGTCGCTTAGACGGGGAACCCGGTTGGGGTCCAGGGCGAGCGAATCGATCCCGCGCAGGAAACTGGGGTTGCCATACCGCTCCCAAGGGCCGCGCATGCGGGCAAAAAGGCTCTGCCAGGCGCGGTGGTTGGCCTCACTGTACAAGTCGTACGGCTGATCAATATACAAATCGCCGTTTCGTTGGGCCTGCTCGATGAAGGCCGACTCGGTTGTCGTTAGCCCAGAGCGAACGCCACCGTCGGGAGCCACGCTGCTCTCGGAGGTTTGCATTCCTTATTATAGGTTCATGCGGGGGCGTTTTTCCCGGTTCGGTCGAATCGAATCGCTTCGTAGGTGAGCGCGGCCAGCACGGCTCCCACGATGGGGGCACTAAGGTACAAGGCAATATTGGCGAGAGCCTCCCCTCCGGCAAAAAGAGCCGGGCCAAGCGAGCGGGCCGGATTCATGGATCCCCCGGTGACGGGGCCGGCCAGCAGAACGCCTGCAACCACGACGAAGCCAATGGCGAGGGCCGGCAGCGCGCCGTCCACGCCTTTTTCGGTGGCCACCGCCATGATGACGAGCATCAAGAAGAAGCTGATCAGTCCTTCGGCCAGGAAGTTTCTGCCGAAAAGCGCCGGCTCGGCGGGAATGTGAACGCCAAACCCGGGCCCGAACATGATGAAAACTGCTCCGGCGGCAAGGATCGCGCCGGTGACCTGGGCGGCGATGTAGGGAAGGATCCAACCGGCGGGGAAGCGGCGGGCGACGGCGAAAGCAATGGTCACAGCGGGGTTAAAGTGCGCCGCCGAGATGCCCCCAAAAGCGGCAATCATCGCGAGGACGGCAAGGCCCGAAATGAGTGCGGAACCCAAAAGGCTGCCGTCTCCGCCTGGAAGCTTGCCGGTCGCCGAAAGGGCGACCGGGCCAAAAACCACGAAGAAGGTACCGATGAGCTCGGCGAGCGACCGCTTTAGCAGCACGTCTTCTCGCTTGGCTCGGCCAGCCGCAAAAGAAATTCGGCGGTTGCGCGGAGGGCCACGGGCTCCAGGCGGCACGCCATCGACTTGCCTCGGCGCTCCATCGTAATCAGCCCGGCGTCGGCCAGCTCGTGCAGATGGTGCGAAATGGTGGAGCTAACTTTCGAAACTCCGGTGATGTGGCAGCAAACTTCGCCGGCGGTCGGGCCGATCACGCCGCCTTCGTCATTCAAGGTGGCGCTTCCGCAGCAGCTTGTCGAAAGAAATTCGACGATGCCAAGGCGCGTTGGATCGGCCAGCGCCTTGAGGCGCATCAAATCCGTGCTTGTTTCCATGCAGGAATCATAGCATACAGTTCGATGAATGTCGAAATGAAGAGTCCGTTGTTGTGGGGCCCGCTAGCGGCGTCGCCTCCAAAGAGCTTCCAGAAGCGGGTCCTCCAGGAAAATCCAACCCCGTTTCCAAACGAGGGGTGGCGGTTCGCCTGGGGCAAGCCGAGAGCTCACTGTGTGGTGCAGGAGTTTGACCGTAAGCAGATATGAGAGTGTTAAGACTAGGACCGCGCCCGGACTCGTCCTCGGCAGTACCTGGAGCAGGCCAAGAATGATGAGCACGCGTCCGACCCAGAACGCAATCGCGACATCCGATAGCATCGAGATCAGCTTTTGGTGTGATACGTCGCCGTCGGGGTCCGGAATCCGCTTGATCACGATGTCTTCTTAGCTAGCAGCTTGCAACTTCGGGCCGAATAAGAGATAGACGACTCCGACGCAAACGATGATGCCTGCGGCAACGAGACTCCGGCCATTCGAGAAGGCTAGGCCGCCGAAGATGCCTGTGACGATGCTCGCGACAAATAGGCGCCATGCCACGGTTTGGCTCCTGGCGAGCCAAATCGCGAGGGATGGAGTTGACCAGAGCACGTAGGCTATCGACCTTCCGGAGATGAGGTCCAAGACGACGATGGCAAAGACGGCGATGCCGACCGGGAAAACGAAACCGATCAGCGAGACACGATGCTGTCGAAGTTGTGAGATCAAGTTACTTTCCATCAATGCCTCCAGGCGTGACTTGCGCGGCAGAAGCCGAATTTACTCAGGGAGACTTTGGTTCGTCGCATCTGGTCGCTCCTTCTGAAGTCGGGAGTCGTTTAGCCAGTAACTGATAAGTGCAGCACCGGCGCCCATCGTTGTGCTCCACCATTCTCTCATCCCGGTGAACGCCAAGGCACCGGTATAGGCGGAGACAACCAGGACAATGATCCGGTACCGAAGTATCGCACCCTTGTAATCTCGACTAACGACGAAATGTAGAGCCTGAAACAAGAAAGACACCAAGAAGATGCCATAGAGCGTGGCAGTAACGAATTGCGACGCGCCGGCGGCGAACATGATGACCGCACACAGCACCCAAATCGCACGGGTAACCGGGTCCCCTCTCAAGTCTTCCATTGTCTTCCTGCGCAAATCATATCCGGACACTCCTGGCGAAAGTCGGCACGTGCTACCGCGGGCTCCGTTGAGCAGCGGCTAAATTTTGAACGATCGTGCCTCTCGTTGTTGCTCCTAGTCTAGGTTGTTACCATTGAAATCATAGAAATAAGCCCATCCGTCCTGGCCTCGAGTTCCGCCAACTCACCTTCAGTGAACCCCGGCCGGAAGAGTTTGAAGACGACAATGCACAGTCGGATTATCAGCAGAACCAGGAAAAAATAGGTGCCGAAGTATCGCTCCTGCTTGCTGATCGCCATCAGCAGGAGACCAGACGACAGGGCGAAAAGTGAGAGCAATCGCCATTGGAATGGCTTCAGCCTTTTGAGTAGCCGCGAGGTCTCCTTCCATCGCCTGATGTGATCACGAATATTCATGCGTTATCAAAAGCAGGTTTTTACCTTGTTCTTGGTCCATTGGGAGTTTTCGGTGTTGTTGGAGCGGGGTCGCTCTGGTCTTCAAGAAAGAGCCCGCACAATAGCTCGATTTTAGTCTCCTTCCTTAACTCTGAGTAGCCTTTTCAGAAAGTCCTCGGACATGATTGGGGGAGAGCAGCAGAGAAACAGAAGTAAGCAAAGCGAACTCCATTGCTCGAAAGATCCAGAAAAAGCGGTCGTCCAGGCGAGTGCGGCCACGAACGCGACGGCAATGGCTAACCAGACGGTTAACGCTCGGCGGAGCAACGGTTTAAAGTCGTCCCTGCTCCAGATGCCTGCAACCGAGGTGACGAAGCCAGCGGACGCAACCGCCATCAAGATCGGCTCCCACGTGATGGTTGCTGCCATGGGCCAAGCCATCGTAGAAGAAATCTTAAGGCACACGATAAGGGTGACGACTGCAATCGCAATTAGTATTACTTGTGCCCTACTCAGTCTCAGCGTCTGTCTCACCCGAAGCTCGCAAAGTACTAGGATATCAGCATAAACGGCAGCATGTCGGTGCCACGGACCTAAATGACCTAGCGGACGCTTCTCGTTGCGACCATCCGGGGTTCATCGGCAACCCCCTCCCCCACGTTTCCCCCTTCCGCTGCGCTTCATGGGGAACCATCTCGGAAGACACGGTTCCCCTTTCAAGGGGAACCATCTCGGAATCACGGCTCCGGCGGCGGGTGGTGCCAAAATTCAAAGCATGTTGCGTGATGCGCTGCCGACCTCTGCCAAAGACGCCTTCGCCTGGACCTGGGAGGACTACCGCCCCCACTACGAGGCCCTGGCCGCTCAGGAGCTCACGCCGGAAAGCCTGCCCGAGTGGCTGCTGGATTGGACCGCCCTCAGCGACGTCCTGAACGAAGTTGACAGTCGGCTCTACGTCGCGGTAAGCGTGAACACCGCCGACGAGGCCGCCGAAGCCGCCCTCCTCAACTTCGCCAAGACGATTTCCGAGCCGCGCGCCGCCGCCGAGCAGGTCCTGAAGGACAAGCTGCTGGCAAGCGGACTCTCGACCCCGACGCTGGAAGTCGCTCTGCAATCCCTCAAGGTCCAGGCAAGCGTTTTCCGCGAGGCGAACCTCCCGCGCGACACCCAAATCGTCGAGCTCAGCAACGACTTCGACAAGCTGGAAGGGGCGCAGTCGGTGGAATGGAAGGGAGAGTCGCTGCCACTTTCGATGCTCAGCCCGGCCCTGCAATCGCCGGACCGCACCGAGCGCCAGACCGCGTGGGAACTGAAGCACGGCCGGATTCTGCAAGACCGAGAAAGCTACAACGCGCTGTGGACGAAGATGTATGCCATCCGGCAGGAAATGGCGCACGAGGCCGGCCACGCGAACTTCCGGGACTATCAGTACGCGAAGATGGGCCGCCTGGACTATAACCCGGCGGACGTCGCTCAGTTCCGCCAAACGATTTTGGAGACGGTCGTGCCGGTGGCGAACCGAATCTACGAGCGCCGCGCCGAGCGGCTTGGCCTTCAGCAATTGCGACCGTGGGATACCGACGTAAGTGCCTACGGTGCCACGCCGCTCCGACCGTTCGAGGCTGAAGCCGACCTGCTGCAGAACTCGGACGCGGTGTTCGAGAGCCTCGATCCGGTGCTGGCGGGCTGGTTCAAGCAGATGCAGGCAGACGGTTTGCTGGACCTTTTTGGTCGGCCAAACAAGGCCGGCGGCGGGTACTGCACCGAGTTTCGGCTGGCGCGGCGACCGTTCATCTTCATGAATGCCTCGGGCACGCACAGCAACTTGCAGACCCTGCTGCACGAGGCCGGCCATGCGTTCCACGCGTACGCGTGCTTCGAGATTCCGGTCGCGCTGGAAGCCCAGCCGCCGATCGAGTTCTGCGAGGTCGCGTCGATGGGCATGGAAATGCTCTGCCAGCCGCACCTGGACCGGTTCTATTCTCCGGCCGATTCCGCGCGCGCGCAGATTCAGCACCTAGAGAGCACGCTGCTGTTCTGGCCGTACATGGCGGTGGTGGATGGCTTCCAGGATTGGGCCCACACGCACACGGAGGGATCGGACCCGGCGGCATGCGACGCCAAGTGGACCGAGCTCTGGCGGCAGTTCATGCCCGGAATCGACTACTCGGGGCTAGACGAAATCGAAGCAACCGGCTGGCACCGCAAGCTCCACATCTTCCAGGTTCCGTTCTACTACGTGGAGTACGGCCTTGCACAAATCGGCGCGTACCAGGTTTGGCGAAATTCGCAGAAGGACCTCGCGGCCGCCGTCACGGCGTACCGAGCGGGGCTGGCGATGGGTTCGACGGTTGGACTGCCGGAGCTGTTTGCGGCGGTCGGCGGACGGTTTGCGTTCGACGCCGCGACGCTCTCGGAGCTTGCCGAAGCCGCCGAAGCCCGTATCAACGAGCTTCTGACGGCATTGGCGTAACCGAGGCCGAAATCGCGAAGTGATCTGAGATCACTTCGGGGTGGATCTTGGCGTCGGCAAACGAGACGTCGGGCGAAGCAAAGATGTAATCGATTCGGGACTGTAGCGAATCCCACCCGTGAAAGGTGGGCTCGGTGGAGCCCGCCATCACGTCTTGAAAGCCCGATAGCAGGGAAAGGGCCGGGTTGTCCGGTTCCATGTTGAAGTCGCCCGTCACCACGCACGGGTTCACGGCGCGGCTGCGGATCAGGCGAATGCTTTTGAGGCGGCTGCCCTGGTGCTCGTGGTCCAGGTGGAGGTTGTAGATCGTAAGCGCGGGCTCAGCGAGCCGGACCCAGGTGCAGATACGGGGAAGTCGGTTCCCCCAGTCATTTGACCCCGGCATGAAAGGACGGTCAGAAAACCAGAACGTGCCTTTTTCAAGGACCGTCAGCGACCGGTCCACGAATACGGCGCAGTGCTCGCCAGCCGCACGGCCGTCGTCCCGCCCGAGACCCACGGAGACAAAACGCGGGTTGGCGAGCAAAATCTCGTCGATCTGGAACCGCAGAGCCTCCTGCGTACACAGCACGTCCGGGGTTGTACGTTCCAGAAAGGACATTACCGCCGCCCGGCGGTGCTCCCACGAGTACGGCCCGTCCGGCGCGGTGCCGTATCGGAGGTTCAAAGACATTAACCGCAGCATGTTAGTCGATGATCTCGTAGGGAAGTCCGGCGGGTCGTCGCTTTCTCGGGTCTTCTTTCAGAAGATAAACGGCCACCGCCGCCGCAATCAGACCAAAGGCACCTAAAGAAACAAATAATCGCCGGTTTCGCATACAACTGAGACGCAGACGGCTGGCGAGAAGGATCTGTTCCCGTCCAGAATGCCTAGGACGATGGCGCAATTTCAGATCCCGATTTCGAACGCATACGGCAAGCCGACCGAGTACACGATGGACCTTGAATCCACTGGCGACGGCGTACGCATCCTCATCGACGGCGGGTTCGCGGGGCGCGAGGTGGACGAGGAAGTTAGCCTGGGCGACATCGCGTTTTTGCTGAACGCCGAGCCCGGCTACAAGTTCGAAGATCTCCTCGGCCTCATTCTGGAGAACGGGGGCGAGGAGATTCGTGGCATCGTCGGCGTTGGCAGCGGCAACGAGCGGTTCATCATTTCGACGGCCGACTTGCAGGCGGCCTTCGACGAACTTAGCCGTTAAACGTCGGCAGCGTTCGGGCGAGCGGTCGGTCGACCCGGTAACCAAGTTCGTACTCGGCTTGGATGAGGGTGTGAATCTCGTGCGTGCCTTCGTAAATCATCGCTCCGCGTGAGTTTCGGAAGTAGCGCTCGACCGGGAATTCGTCCGTGAAGCCGTAGGCACCGTGAATCTCAACGGCGGAGTTCGCCGCGTCAAAGGCGTTCTTGCAGTTGACCCATTTGGCCATGCTGACCTCGCGGGTGTGGCGCGCGCCGGTGTTCTTCATCCAGCCGACTTGGTAGTACAGCAACCGGCCGATGTCGCGCCCGGCGGCCATGTTGGCAATCATCTGCTGGACGAGCTGCTTCTTGCCGATCTCCTCGCCGCCGACCTTGCGGTCGCGGGCGTAGGTGTTGCAGGCATCGAGGCAGGCGGTGATGATTCCGACCGCGCCCGCCGCAACGGTGTATCGTCCGTGGTCAAGGGCAGACATGGCGACCTTGAATCCGTCGCCGTCCTCGCCCAGCCGGTCCTCGGCCGAGACGCGAACGTTGTCAAAGAAGATCTGCCCGGTGTTGCCAGACCGAACACCGAGCTTGCCGTGAAGCGGCCGGCTGGTGAATCCGGCAAGGTTCCGGTTGACGATGAGCGCGACGTGCCGCGGCTTTTCGCTCTCGACGGCCGGGTCCTCAAGGCGCGCGATTACCAGGAATTGGTCGGCATAATCTGCCAGAGAGATCCAAGTCTTCTCGCCGCTTAGCACGTAAGAATCGCCGTCTTTGCGGGCGGTGGACCGGATGTTCGCGGCGTCGGAACCAGCGTCGGGCTCGGTTAGGCCAAACGCGCCGACGAGTTCGCCGGAGGCCAGTTTAGGTAGCCAGCGCTGCTTCTGTTCCTCGGTGCCCCACTGCAAAATGGTCATCGCGTGCAGGCCGCTGTGGACGCTCATCACGACGCGGGCGCTGGTATCGGCTCGTTCCAGTTCTTCGCAAACAAGGCCGAGGGAGACGTAATCTGTGCCGCTTCCGCCGTACGCCTCGGGAATGCTGACCGCGAGCAGGCCGGCCTCGGCCATCTTTTCCAGCACGGCGCGGTCGCTTTTCGCCTCGCGGTCACGCTTGGTGACATCCGGAACGATGACCTGCTGGCCAAACTTGTACGCCATCTCGCGGATCAGTTCGTGCTCGGCGCTGAGGGAGAAATCCATGGGATGAGCGTACCCGTGGTCCAATTTTGTAAGTTCGAACTTTTAATCAGAACTGAAAGGGAACCGAACCGCCGGTGCGTACGGTAACGTGCGTTAATCACGATGAGTCGGTCCACCTACAGAACCTATTTTGCGGGCGTTGCCCTGTTTGCCGCTTTCACCAGCGCCGCTTTCGGCCAGTCGGATGCCTGGGCACCGATTTTGGACAACTTGGTTGCCCGGAACGTCGGCCCGACCACGATGGGCGGCCGAATCACCGACCTAGCTGTCTACGAAAAAGAACCGCGTATCTATTACGTTGCAAGCGCCAGCGGCGGGTTGTTCAAAACCGAGAATGCGGGCGGCTCTTTCACGTGCGTTTTCGAGCGCGAAGGATCAATCTCACTGGGCGCGACGGCCGTATCGCAGACGGACCCTAACGTGGTTTGGGTCGGCACCGGCGAAAACACGTCGCGCAACTCGGTCGCTTGGGGTGACGGCGTCTATCGTTCGACCGACGGCGGCAAGACCTGGAAAAACATGGGCTTGGTCGAAACCCGGCACATCAGCAAGATCGTGATCGATCCGCGAAACAGCGACGTCGTCTACGTGGCTGCGCTGGGCCGCCTCTGGGGTTCGAATCCGGAGCGGGGAGTGTACAAAACTACCGACGGCGGAAAGACCTGGACGCAGATTCTGAAGGTTGACGAAGCGACCGGTGCCGTCGATCTCGCGCTGAATCCGGCGAATCCCAACGAGCTGCTGGCTTCGATGTGGCAACGGGTTCGCATGCCCTTCGACTTCAT